>Ga0181519_10000021_pt1 | contig 154489 bp, 149 predicted proteins | sample PEATcosm2014_Bin_26_FD_121102 | JGI IMG/M metagenome (GOLD analysis project Ga0181519, IMG submission 121102) | Peatland microbial communities from MTU Mesocosm Facility, Houghton, MI, USA - PEATcosm2014_Bin02_10_metaG | ecosystem: Environmental > Terrestrial > Soil > Wetlands > Peat | place...
AAACCGATACCGACGCCATCTTCGCCCTGCAAAGCAACGCTCGCGTCTTGCGCTACTGGGACGCGCCGCCTTGGAAGGAGCGGGCGCAGGCGGAGCGCTTCATCGCCGTTTGCGGGGAGATGGAGCAGGAGGGCTCTGGCGCGCGACTGGCCATCGAGCGGGCCGAGGGCGGCGGCTTCATCGGCTGGTGCAGCCTGCACAAGTGGGCTCCGACCTATCGCAGCGCGGCGATCGGCTACTGTCTTGACGAGACCGCCTGGGGGCACGGCTTCGCCACCGAAGCCGCCGGCGCGGTGTTGCGGTGGGCCTTCGACACCCTGGATCTCAACCGCGTTCAGGCGGAGACCGACACGCGCAACATCGCCTCGAGCCGCGTGCTCGAGAAGCTCGGATTTGTCCGCGAAGGGACCTTGCGCGAAGACTGTATCGTCGATGGCGAGGTGTCCGACTCCTGGATCTTCGGGCTCCTGCGGCGGGAATGGGAGGGCTAATCCACACCGAGGGGCGGATGTGAACGCGCCGAAGAACCGGCTTTGCAAGGGATCGGATGACCACATCGGACGGCGCCGGCGCCCCTGATGATCCATGGCGGCTGGTACGGTCTGAAAAAGGGCCTGCGCGGACGTTTCGGCATGTATGTGCCGCCCCTCATGGAACGGCTTGGCCTCGCCGAGGTCGAGCACAATCCCAGGTCCAACCGCATGCGGGCGCGTTAGCGGCCGCTCATCCCCCCGAAGCGGCGCAAGACGCGCCGTCGCGGGCTCGCCGTCACAACGCCGGAAGGAAAGCCTCCATGAGCGCAGCGCAAACCGAGGCGGCCGCGCGCCGGCTGGTCGAGGAATACAACAAGGGCACGCCCGCCTGGGTCGCGGCGTGCCACGCCGAGACCACGGTATGGCGTGAGCTGCCGATCCTCGGCGGCGACGGCCGCGGCGGCGGACGCGCCGAGCTGCAGGCCGCCGCCGACGGCGCGGCGGTGGTCTTCCCCAACCGACGCATGGACGTCATCAGCGTGATCGCCGATGAAAACCGCGCGGCGCTCGAGGTCGACTGGACCGCCACCGCCGCCCAGGACACCCCCTGGGCCAAGGCCGGCGAGACGCTCCACTTCCGCGCGGTCATGCTCCTCAAGGTCGAAGCCGGCCGCATCGTGGAGGAAATCGACTACGTCGTGCCGATGTAGTCCGATGGGTTCTCGGGCCGGGAAGTCGAGGCCGCTCTCAAGACGAAGCCGCCATTCCAGTCTCGGGGCGAGGGCCGGGATTTGAAGCCAATGGGAGTTTGCCGGCGTCCGCGCCTTGGCCAGAAGCCAACGGGCGGATTCGACCCTGAGCCAATGCTTTTGGAAAGCTTGGCGATTGCCGCCGCGCCGTCCTGGGTCCCGCCGATACCTCTTAACGTACGCATCCGTTTGGGGTAGCCTCGCCTCCGAGGCCAGTCGCGCGCCTAAGACGCGGACAGGGTTGCGGCAAAGGGGACAAGGCCAACGACCGCCAGTCCTATTTCGGGAATCCACATCATCGGCGGCGCCGCGGAGCCACGCCCGGCGCTTCCCGGCGGGCGCGCTCCCACCCCACCCAGGAGGAGACCAGAATGACCACCAAGGTGCTGACGACCTATCTTACCGGCGCCTACACGCTGTCCGCCGCCTACGGCGCCGTCGACGTGAGGCCAGGCGCCGGCGCCGCGGGCGGCCTCTCCAGCAAGCACCAAGCCGCGATCTACAACTATGGTGGCCGGCTGGGCGGGTTCGGCGTCTCGCTCGGCGCCGGCGGCACGGTGGACAACGGCCTGGCCGGCTATACGTCGGCCAGCATCACGTCAGTGGATATAGAAGACGCCAGGGGCACCGTCGTCAACCAAGGGACGATCAGCGCCTTCAAGCAGGGCGTCGTGATGCTGGCGGACGGCGGCTTCGTCTTAAATGGTGGCGACACCAATACCGGCGCGTTGATCGCCGGCGTCGCAGGTGTCGATGTGGGTCAGGGGGGGACGCTCGACAACTTCGGGACGATCAAGGGCCTCGGCAATGCCGTCTACTTCACGGGCGGCGGCATTGTGGTGAACGGAAGCAGCAGCGACAGTCGCGCCTTTATTCAGGGCGGCGAAGGCGTCTTCCTAAACCTTGGGTTGGGCACAGTGACCAACTTCGGCGTGATCGACGGGCAGGTCTATGACGGAGTGGATCTGGGGGGCGGCGGCGCCGTCACCAACGGCAGCGTGATCGACACCGACGCTTCGATCATCGGTTACGCCGTGGGTGTCAAAGCCGCGGGCGCGGCGACAGTCAGGAACTTCGCCTCGATCACTGAGACCTCGGCCGCCATTGGCGACTACGGGGTGCTGCTCGAGGCGGGTGGGACCGTGGTTAACGGCTCGAGGTCGGACGCCTCGGCCATGATCTCCGGCTACACCGGGGTCAAACTCGCCGCCGGCGGGACGGTGAACAACTGCGGCTCGATCGTGGGCCTGGGCGGAGCCTCGGGGTTTGGCGTGACGCTCGCGGCCGGCGGCCTGGTCACCAACGGATCGGACGGCGACACAAAGGCTCTGATCTCGGGCTATCAAGGCGTCGATATCGCGGGGACCGCGGCGGGTACGGTGAACAGCTACGGCACGGTCATCGGGCTAGGCGGCGCCTACGACGCCGGCGTGACGATCGCCGGAGCGGCGCGGGTGTTCAACGGCGTGGCCGGCCTGATCGAGGGCGGAGAGGGCGTTTCCCTGGCCGGCGGCGGAGGGGTCCACAACGACGGCACGATCCGAGGCGTAGCGAACTACGGGCTCGGCGGCGCCGGCGTTTTCCTGACCAAAGGCGGCACGGTGTACAACGGAACGGCTTCGGACCGCTCGGCGCTGATCGTCGGCGACTATGGGGTCTTCAGCCAGGCGTCGGGAACGGTCGACAACCTCGGGACCATCGCCGGCGACTACCGTTCGGCCGGTGTCGAACTCGAAAGCGGCGGCGCCGTCACCAACGGCTCGACACGCAACGCCGCGGCGACGATCACCGGCTATGACGGCGTCAAGCTCGTGGGCGCGGCCAGCCTGGCCAACTTCGGGACCGTCACCGGGGTGGGCGGCTATGGTGTGTGGCTCGACGGCGCGGGCGAGAGCGTCACCAACGGCTCGGAGGGCCATGCACGGGCGAGCATCGGCGGCTACGTCGGCGTGGAGGTCAATTCCGGCGCCGTCACCATCAACAACTTCGGTACGATCGGCGGCTACGGCGGGACGGCGCTGGCGGTCTATTCGGGCGCCTCGGTGTTCCTGGAGGTGGAGTCCGGCGGCGCCTTCCAGGGCGCGGTGCTCGGCAACCGCGCGAGCACCCTGGACCTGGCCTCCGGAACCGGGACGCTGAGCGGACTCTCGGGCGCGGCGGTGACGGTGTCCGGGTCGATGGCCACGACGACGTTCAGCGCCTTCGGGAGGGTGGAGGTCGGAGGCGGGGCGGTCTTCGCCCTCGCCGGCAACGCGACGGTGCTCGCCGGCCAGACCCTGGTCTCCGCCGGGATGCTGACCGCCTCCGGGAGCGTGGCCAACGCCGGGGTGCTCGAGACGCTCGGGGGGACCCTGATCGTCAGCGGGGCGGTCACCGGCGCTGGCAAGGTCACCATCGCCAATGGCGTGGCCGACTTCACCTCGACCCTGGCCAACGCCGTCACCTTCACCGCCAGTTCCACCGGAACCCTGGAGCTGGGCAAGTCCCAGTCCTACACCGGCGCGATCAGCGGGTTCTCCAAGACCGGCGCCAACTTCCTCGATCTGGCCGACATCACCTTCATCAGCGGGACCACCAAGGCCACCTTCAGCGGAACCACCACCTCGGGCGTACTCACCGTCACCGACGGGACCCACACCGCCAAGATCAATCTTACCGGCAACTACACAACCTCGACCTTCGTGGTCGCCACCGACGGCCATGGTGGAACCCTGATCCACGATCCGGCCAAGGCCGCGGCTTCGGCGCCCATCTCCCCGCCCTGGTGGCATGGACCGGCGCCGCTGGTTCCTTTCATCGGCGCCATGGCGGGGTTCGGGACGCCGAGCGGGGCGGAGACGCGACTGTATGGGAACTCGGAAATGAGCCAACCGATGATCGCCCTCGCTCGACACGCGGTCGTCGCCTAGGCGACACCTCGGCGCCTCTGCCATGGCGACCGTCATGCTATTCGCGGTTTGAAGACGCTAGGCCGTCTTCCACCCTAAAGAAGCCCAAATCGGAATGAACGCCTTCGACCCTTTCGGGGTCTAAGGGTTGGCCGGGGGCGGCGGGAGGGGCTGCTCGGCGAACTGCTCCAACGCCGGGTCGATCACCGCCCATTTGGGGGCTTCGCGCGTCCAGATGGCGAGGCGCGGCTTGAGGCCATGCGGTGGGTCGAGCGTGCCGAGGCGCACCGCCATGAGGTCCGGCGCGGCCGAGCTCAGGCCACAGATTTGCGTGCCGCAGGCTGCGCAAAAATGGGCGGTGGGCGCGTTGCCGCTGGCGGCGACATAGCTGCCGCGGGCCAGCGCGCCGGTTATGGTGACATCCTCGGACTTGAAGATCGCGCTATGGGTCGGGCCGCCCGCCGCCAGCGTCTGGCATTGGCGGCACCAGCACTGGACCACGCTCAGCGGCTCGCCGGACATAACGATGGTGACCGCGCCGCACAGGCATTTTCCGGTGCTGGTCATCTCGCGCGCCTCCTGATCTTTGGGTCGGTTCGGGGGTCGGATAGGAGACTGAATCTTGGGTTTGCCACATTGACGTCGGAGGTGAGCCAACGGCGGCTTGAGCCGGCAAACCGCCCTCTGGCGCTGGCGAGATTCCTAGCTGGGCTGACGACCAAGGGACAAGGGAAAGGTGGCTGAGGGCCTGTTGGCGGTGCTCACGCCGACTTCCGCGGTTCACCGCAATGCAGCCCGAGCGCCGCAACCTCCATCGAGGCAACGCGGCAAGCCCCCCGGACTCAGCCTCCGGCGGGGATCGGCGTCTCGATCGTTTCGGTCCAGATCGGGGCCAGGCCGGAATTGGAGACCAGGCCGACGGTGATGTGGTCATAGATCGTGTACGGATCGTCTCCGGGCGGGACCCTCGTGGGATCGTAGGTCACCACGATCACGCAGGCGGCGCCTGGCGCCACACCCGGCGTCAGGCAGCCGTTCGACTTGACCGTGAGCCTGCCGTAGAGCGCGGTGAACACCACCCGGCGGTCGATGAGCGGCAAGTCGCCGACATTCTGCACGCTCAAGGGGATGTCGGTCTTCTGCTGGGCGGGCAGGAACAGATAACCGCCGCTCGGCGTGGCCCAGGCGTACTGCGCGCTCTTGGTGTTGACGAAACCGTGGAGGCCGCCGTTGGCGTCCGAGCCGGTGGTGTCGCCGCGGGCGTCCTTGGCGTAGGTGGTCAGGCCACCCACCGATGAGATCGCCGCCGGCGTCGTCGGCGCGCCGACCACCTGCGAGACATAGTTCCCGTGAATGTCCCAAGTGCAGGTGAAGTAATAGTGCGTCGTATAGCTGCGCGGGTCGCGGCCCGATCCGCTGGTGGTGATGTCATAGCTGCAGTTGCCCACCACCTTGCCGGCGGCGAACTTGTAGCCGGCGACGTTGAGGTGGCTCAAATTCCCCGGCGTCGGGGTGAACTGCAGGGTGTATTCGTAGGCGGCCGCCGGGCCGCCGGTCGAGAGCCCCAAAACCAGGGCCAGGCCGATCGCGTGTTTCATTCTAAAGCCGCCCATAGCCAACAAACCAGGGGCCAGATCGTCGGAAAGCCCGATGCCCCAACGTCACCCATACGAGCCAATTGTCAAGACTGTTGCCGAGGCTAGCCCGGGGAGGGGGGAACCGTGGCCTTGGTTTGTCGTTTTCCCCGCGAAGGGGGGCCTCGCCCGTTAGGCGCCAAAGCGCTCCGCCGCGGGTCATGGGAGTTAGGCGCATGAAGCCTTTATCGATCATCGCCCTGGCGGCATGGTGCGGCATCGCCGTCTCCGCCCAGGCCGCTTCGACAGCCGATACGCGCGCGGCCTGCGGCGCCCAGGCGGACGCCAAGTCCCTGGCGGGCAAGCCCCGGGATGACTTCATGTCGACGTGCCAACAAGGGGCGCTCGCCCCAGCCAAGCCGACCAGCCCAACGCCGCCGGCCCCGACCGCCCGGGCGATCACGGCGCCCAGCGGCGCGGACCGGACCGTCCGCTCCCGCCAATGCACCGCGGAAGCCAACCGGCGGGGCCTGGCGGACACTCAGATGAAGGCCTTTCGTCTCGCGTGCCTGGCCTCGGCGGCGCCGGTGTCGACGATCGGATCGCCCGGGCAGGCGCAGCGGCCCGTGGCGGAGAAACCGGAACTGGGCGTTTCGCCCCACTAAGGCTTCCTACGCTCTCCGTAACACGGACCAAGCCAAGTCAAACGACGACCTGTTCGCCTAAAGGCGGCGCCGGCGCGCAGGGGAACCTAATTTTGATTCCCGGGTTTTCTGATACCTGGAGGTATGAAATGGACCCTCACATGTCGGGCGCTTTGCTGCCGGTCTTGCTGCTCATTGTTCCGTTGATCGTGGGGATCATCGACTTTGCCAGTATTGGGCGCGCGCAGCCAGTATCGCCGCGCTTCTAGGTCAGCCTCAAAGGCCCTACGGCCGCCCGAGCGTGAACGTTACCAGGTCGGCCTCTTCGCGCGCGTTCAGCTCGCTGGCCCGCGCCGCCCAGGCCTTCAGCTGGCCGCGGCTGAACATCTGTTTCGCCCTCGGCCCCTCCGACATGGCGATGCCCTGGCGATAGCGCTCGCTGCCGGTGAACTGGGAGAGGTTTCCCTGCTGGCGGCGGCGCAGGATCTTCAGGCCGGCCTTGCGCGCCAGGATCTCCAGGGCCAGCGTGGTCAAGAGATGGATGTGGCGTGGCGGATCGAGCGCGAACCAGTGCTCACGATAGTGCCGCCAAGCCCAGGAATCGGCCACCGGAATGGCCACCAGCACCCGGCCGCCCGGGGCCAGCAGGGCCTCCACGCAGGCAAGCGTCGCCAGCGGGTCGATCATGTGCTCCAGCGAATGGTGCAGCATGATGAAGTCGAAGCCGCCGGCGTGGGCGCGGGCGAAATCGGCCAGCTCGGCCTTGTGGATGGTGACGCCGCACGCATAGCGCAGGGTCTCGCCGACGAAGGGATCGACGCCGGTGGGGTTCGGAAATCCGCCCAGCGCCATGTTGATCAGGGTCTTGCCGGCGCCGCAGCCGATATCCAGCACCCGCGCGCCCGGCCCCAGTCCCGCGTCCTTCACCCAGCGCACATAGTCGAACGGCCGGCTCACCGCCTCGGCGATGGCGCCCAGCGCATCGGGCCGGCCGAACGCGCGCCGCACGCGCCGAGGATCGATGAACCGCCGCACCGCGTTGCCCGCCAGGCGTCGCTGGCTGCGAAACGAGAAATAGTCGCCCGGATAGAAGCGCGACAGGTCGGCGGGGATCTCGGCGATCTGCACGCAGCCGCACGCCAGGCATTCGAAATAATCGAATTCGTCGCCCATCCCATGCAGCATCTCCCGCGCGCGCCAGACGGGAAATTCCCCGCTCGCCCCGCAGATCCGGCACGTGGCCTGGATGTGGCCATGCGCCGACGCCGAGTCGGCGCCCGCCTGCTGGGCCTCGCTCCCACCTGCGTCCCCGCCAAGGGCCATTCCGACTCCGACTTCATCGTCCACGCAAACCTCATAACCCAGCGCGGACCCACCCCCAACAAACGTCATGGCCGGGGCGTCGCTTGACTCGTCTCATTAATTCAACAATCTTGGAATTATGGAATCAAGCACCGCCATCAAGCGCCTATCCGCCCTTGCCCAGGAGGGCCGCCTCGCCGTGTTCCGGTTGCTGGTCAAGGCCGGTCCCGCGGGGGTCGCCGCCGGCGACATCGCCCGAGCCCTGGGCGTCGCCCCCAACACCCTTTCGGCTCAGCTAACCCTGTTGGCGAACGCCGGCCTGGTCGCCAGCCGCCGCGACGGCCGCTCGATCATCTACGCCGCCGGCTACGACGGCATGAGCGAACTGCTGGTCTATCTGATGGAGGACTGCTGCCAGGGCCGGCCGGAAGTCTGCGCCCCCTTGGCCGCTGTCGCCAGCCGCGCCGCCTCCTGCGACCTGTCCCAGGCCTCTTAAAGGAGCCCCGCCATGAAGCGCCTGCACGTCCATGTCGCCGTCGAGGACCTCGCCAAGTCCATCGGCTTCTATTCGACCCTGTTCGGCGCCCGGCCGGTGGTGCTGAAGGACGACTATGCCAAGTGGATGCTCGACGATCCGAGGGTCAACTTCGCGATTTCCGATCGGTCTAGGCTCACCGGCGTCGATCATCTCGGCATCCAGGTCGAGAGCCGAGAGGAACTCACGGAACTGGCGGGCCGCCTGAAGGCCGCCGGCGAGGTCACCCGCGACCAGGAAGCGACCACCTGCTGCTACGCCCGATCGGACAAGGCCTGGGTCAACGATCCGGGCGGCCTGCGCTGGGAGACCTTCCACACCCTCGGCGAGGCGACGAGCTACGGCGAAGATGAGCTTGGCGTCGCCCTGGCCGCGCCCAAGGCCGCCAGCCGCGCGCCGGACGCCAAGGCCGAGGCGCCGGCCCGCGGCTGCTGCTGACGGATCCCGCGATGCCCGACGCTCCGCTGAACGTCCTCTTCCTCTGCACCGGCAACTCGGCCCGCTCGATCATGGCCGAGGCGATCCTGAACCGCGTCGGCGCCGGCAAGTTCAAGGCCTATTCCGCCGGCTCCATGCCAAAGGGTGAGGTGCATCCTCGAACGCTGGAGGTTCTGAAACGCAACGCCTTCCGGCCCGAGGATTACCGCTCCAAGAGTTGGGAGGAGTTTTCAGGCCCGGACGGCCCGAAGTTGGATTTCGTGTTCACCGTCTGCGACAACGCGGCCAATGAAGTCTGCCCGATCTGGCCCGGGCAGCCGATGACCGCCCATTGGGGCGTTCCGGACCCGGCCGCGGCGAGCGGCAATGAGGCGGAGATCGCCCTGGCCTTCGCCGACACCTACCGGATCTTGAACAACCGCATTAGCCTGTTCGCCAATCTGCCGCTGGCCAGCCTCGACCGCCTCTCGCTCCAGCGCCGCCTCGACGCCATCGGCCAGACCTCCGGCCAGCCGGCGCCGGCGCGCTGATCGTGCGCGATGCCGGGCCGATGACCCAGGCCAGCCTGGAGCCGCCGCTGCACGCCTTCTCCACGAGCCGCCGCCTGGCAGGCGAGGCGCTCGGGACCGCGCTGCTCCTGGCCATCGTCATCGGCTCGGGGATCATGGGCGAGCGCCTGGCCGGCGGGAATGTCGCCATCGCGCTCTTGGGCAACACCTTCGCGACCGGCGCCGGCCTGGTCGTCCTGATCACCATCTTCGGACCCCTGTCCGGCGCCCATTTCAATCCGGCCGTCACCCTGGTGTTCGCCGTTCGGCGAGAGATCGGCTGGCGATTGGCCATGGCCTACGTTCTGGCCCAGATTGCCGGCGGCGTCCTCGGCGTCTGGGCCGCCCACGCGATGTTCGCCGAGCCGATCTTCCAGATCTCCGCCAAGCTGCGCGATGGACCCGCCCAGGCCTTCGCCGAGTTCGTCGCCACCTTCGGCCTGATCGGCGCGATCCTGGGGTCGATCCGCTTCCGTCCAGAGGCGACGCCAATGATCGTCGGGCTCTACATCACGGCGGCCTATTGGTTCACGGCCTCGACCGCGTTCGCCAACCCCGCCGTGACCATCGCCCGGTCGCTGTCCAACACCTTCGCCGGCATCGCCCCCAGCTCGGCGCCCGTCTTCATCCTCGCCCAGCTCGCCGGCGCGATCGCCGCGAGCGTTCTCTTCGGGTGGCTTTTGAAGGCGCGGAACACGCCCTGAACGGAGCCTTCGACCCCGCTTTTGCATACGACGACCAGATGATTAACCCGGGGCCCCCGCATTGGCCATTCCTGTCGGGCCTATTGGCGTCATACGACGAATTTGACCCGCGCCCTTGGGGCGTGGATCATGGCGATGGCGATCGCGGACTGGCTCTTGAACGGCCGGCCGCGAACAAGGGAGAGAGCGAATGACCAACGAAGTGCGCGTGGCCGGCGTGGGGATGATCCCCTTCACCAAGCCCGGCCAGAGCGAGACCTATAACGTCATGGGCGAGAAGGCCGCCAGGGCCGCCTTCGAGGACGCCGGCCTCCCCTATTCCGCCGCCCAGCAGGTCTATGTCGGCTATGTCTACGGCGACTCCACCGCCGGCCAGGCCGCCGTCTATGGCCTTGGCCTCACCGGCGTGCCGATCGTCAACGTCAACAACAACTGCTCCACCGGCTCGTCGGCCCTGTTCCTGGCCCGTCAGGCCGTGGCCGCCGGCGTCGTCGACTGCGCCCTGGCGCTGGGCTTCGAGGAGATGCGCCCCGGCGCCCTCGGCGCGACCTTCAACGACCGGCCGAGCCCCATGGCCAAGTTCTTCACCGAGATGACCACCCTCCAGGAATTCGACCCCAAGGCGCCGGGCGCGGCCCAGTTCTTCGGCGGGGCCGGCCAGGAGTACGCCGACAAATATGGCGCCCGGCGCGAGACCTTCGCCAAGATCGCCTCCAAGGCCCGCGCCCACGCCGCCCACAACCCCTACGCCATTTTCAAGGATCCGCTGAACGTCGAGGAGGTGCTGGGCTCGCCCCAGATCTTCGGCCCCCTGACCCGCTTCCAGTGCTGCCCGCCGACCTGCGGCGCCGCGGCCGCGATTCTCTGCACGCCGGCGTTCGCCAAGACGCACGGGATCGCCGCCGAGGTGGTGATCAAGGGTCAGGCCATGACCACGGATGGTCCGAGTACATTTGAGGATCATTCGATGATCAAATTGATCGGCTACGACATGGCCAAGGAGGCCGCGCGGCAGGTCTATGAGGCCTCAGGCGTCGGCCCCGAGGACGTGCAAGTGGTCGAGCTGCACGACTGCTTCACCGCCAACGAGCTCCTCACCTACGAGGCCATCGGCCTCACCCCCGAGGGCACGGCCGAGAAGTTCATCTGGGACGGCGACAACACCTACGGCGGCAAATACGTCACCAACCCCTCCGGCGGCCTGCTCTCCAAGGGTCACCCTCTGGGCGCCACCGGCCTCGCCCAATGCGCCGAGCTGGTCTGGCAACTGCGCGGCCAGGCCGACAAGCGCCAGGTGGAGGGGGTCAGCCACGCCCTGCAGCACAACCTCGGCCTCGGCGGCGCCTGCGTCGTCACCCTCTACGGCCGGGCCTAGGGAGGCTCGACCGGTCGCGCCTCACTTGATCAGGGGGGCGATCCGCTCGGCGTCCGCAGGCGTCGCGGGATTGTAGATCAACAGGCTGAGCTCCGGCCGACCATCCACGGCGAAGGCGGAATACTCGAAGGCCCACGGCCCGAGGGTGGGGTGGCGTATCGTCTTGACCATCTCGACGTGGCCTATGGGAACGTCGGCCGCGCGCCACATGGCCCTGAACTCCGGGCTGAGTTCGCTAAGCTCATCGACCAGGGGCTTCACCTCCGCCGAGGCGCCGGCGCGCGCCGCCTCGACCTTGAACGAGGCGACCACCATGCGCGCCACGCTCTCCCAATCGAGCTGCGCCTCGCGCGCCCTTGGGTCGAGGAAGGTGAGCCGCAGCATGTTGCGCCCCTCCGGTGGGAGCGATGCGAAGTCCGTCAGGATCACGGTGGCCGCCCGGTTCCAGGCGACGATGTCCCACGTCGCCGTCCGGATCATCGCGGGGCACGGGTCCAGCGTGTCGAGCACCCGCTGCAACCTCGGCGTGACCCCTTCGGTCTTGCGGTAACGGGCGTCAGGCGGTCGGCCGAGCCCCAGCAGAAACAGGTGCTCGCGTTCGACGTCCGTGAGCATCAGGGCGCGGGCGATGCGGTCGAGGACGTCGGCGGAGGGCGCGCCGCCGCGGCCCTGTTCGAGCCAGGCGTACCAGGTCGGACTGATGTTGGCGCGCTGCGCCATTTCCTCGCGGCGCAGGCCCGGGGTTCGGCGACGCCCGGGCGGGAAGCCGAAGGCGGCGGGATCGAGTTTGGCGCGGCGATCCCGCAGATAGGTTCCAAGCCTGTTGTCGCTGGCGCGGCTTTCGCTCATCCTGTTAGCCATTATAATATTATAATATCACTACTTTACCAGAATAAACCAAGCGTGGGATGGAGTCTCCAGGGTTTTGGAGAGCTTGCGCATGCGTGTGTTTCTGACCGGTGCGACCGGTTTCATCGGTTCGGCCATCATCGACGAACTGCGCTTAGGCGGACACCGGATAACCGGTCTGGCGCGGAGCGACGACGCCGCGGCGACCCTGGCCAATTGGGGCGTCGAGGTGCGGAGAGGCGACGTCGGCGAGTCGGAAATTCTGGCGGAGGCGGCGAGAGTCAGCGACGGTGTGATCCATTGCGCGTTCGGCCACGATTTCTCGAAATATATCCAGATGGGAGAGACGGACCTGCGAGCCGTCTCGGCGATGGCCGAGGCCCTTGCGGGCTCCGACAAGCCGTTCGTGGTTACCTCGGGCATGACCGCCGGCGTCTATGGGCGACCTTGCACCGAAGCGGATCCCGCCCAGACCGAAGGCCTCACCAGCGTCCGCGGCCGTCCCGAGGAGGCCGCGCTCGCCGCGAGCCAGGCAAACGTCAGATCCGTGGTGGTGCGGTTGCCGCCCTCGGTCCACGATGTGGACCGCCAGGGCCTGGTGTCGATGTTGATCATGATGGCGGGGCAGACCGGCGTCTCCGCCTATGTCGGCGAAGGCGACAATCGCTGGTCGGCGGTGCATCGGCGCGATGCGGCTCGGGTGTTTACGCTCGCCCTGGAACGTGGCGAGGCCGGTCAGCGCCTCCACGCCGTCGCCGAGGAAGGCGTCACCCTGAAATCCATCGCCGAGGCCATCGGCGCCAGGCTCGGCGTCGCCGTCCGCGGTCTGAGCCCCGACGAGGCGGGCGCCCACTTCGGCTTTCTGGCGCCGATGGTCTCCAACGACGTCCCGGCCTCCAGCGCCGCCACCCGGCAAAGCCTCGGCTGGCGCCCCACCCATCCGGGTCTTCTGGAGGGACTGCTAGGCGACTATCTGCCGACGGGATCCTGAGGCCCCTCCCATGCCCATGAACGAGGCTGCCTGGCTGGTCGCCAAGCATCGCAGGGGCGTACCGGCGACCAAGATCGTGGTGGTCCTGAATTAGATAGCGGCTTTCGGGCGCACTAGGTCCTTCATGGTATGCAAGCGACCTTCCGGCATGACGGAGCCCGCCCTTGTATCTCGAGCGTCTGAAACTCACCGGACGCGTCGCCCTCGTTACCGGCGGCGCCAGCGGCATCGGCCTCGCCACCGTCGAGGCCCTGGCTGAGGCCGGCGCCAGGGTCACCATCGCCGACCTCACCGAACCAGCGATCGAAATCGCGCGCGAGCAGATGGCCGCCAAGGGCTACACGGTCGAGGGATCGGTCATGGATGTCACCGATTCCGCGCGAGTGACCCAGGTCGCCGACGAGCTGGTCGCGCGGGCTGGCCGGATCGATATCCTGATCAACAACGCCGGCATCGCCCGCAGCGAAACCGCGGCCGAGACCGTGACCGACGAGCACTGGCTCAATGTGATCGACGTGAACCTCAACGGCGCCTTCTGGTGCGCCAGGGCCTTTGGCCGCCACATGCTGGCCGCGGGTTCCGGCGCCATCGTCAATATCGGCTCGATGAGCGGCATCATCGTCAATCGCCCGCAGGGCCAGAGCTATTACAACGCCTCCAAGGCCGCGCTGCACCAACTTACGAAGTCCCTGGCGGCGGAATGGGCGTCGCGGGGCGTGCGGGTCAACGCCGTGGCGCCGACCTATATCCGCACGCCCATAAACGCCTTCGCCGATCCGCAAAGCCCGATGTATCGCCGCTGGATCGACAGCACGCCCATGGGCCGGCTGGGCGAGCCGGAGGAGGTCGCCTCGGTGGTCCATTTTCTCGCCTCCGACGCCGCCAGCCTGATGACCGGCGCGATTGTCGTCGCCGACGGCGGCTACACCTGTTGGTAGGCGCGGCCGGTCACCACGGGATGGTTTCGTTCTCCCAGCGCGTGAAGGTCCCTGTAGGAGCGTCCGAGCCGAGCAGCGCGACGCGTACCGCTTCGCGTGCGCCCTGCTCGACAGTTTCGGTCCCCGCATAGCCGTTGAGATTGGTCTTGGTGAATCCGGGCGAGACGGCGTTGACCTTGATGCCCTCCGGCTCCAGTTCCAGCGCCATGGCCAAGGTCAAGGCGTTGAGCGCCGTCTTCGAGGCCGGATAGACCGGGCCGAAGATCGCCCGGTAGGGGAAGTTCGGATCCGAATTGGTCGTCAGCGACCCTACCCCGCTCGACACATTGACGATGCGCGCGCCCGGCGTCTGGCGCAGGATCGGCAGCATCGCCTGATAGACGGCCAGGACGCCGAAAACATTGGTATCCCACACCGCGCGCATCTCGTCGAACGACACATTGCTGGGGCGCGTCGTCCTCGCATAGTCCTCGACGGTCTGACCGGTCCGCGCGCCGGTGTTGGAAATGGCCGCGTTCTGGATGAGCACGTCGAGGCGCCCGAACTCGCCGCGCACCCGCTCCGCCGCGGCGGCGATCGAAGCCGGATCGGTCACATCGAGCTGGAGCGCGTGGGCCTCCGGTCCGACTTCCGTCGCCGCGGCCTCGCCTCGCTCGAGGTTGCGCGAGCCCACCAGAACGGTGAAGCCGTGCGCCGCCATATCCTTGGCGATCCGCAGGCCGATGCCCTGGTTGGCCCCGGTGACCAGGGTGACGGGTTTACTGTGCATGGGCGTCCTCTCGGGTTTGCCGATCTGTTGCCGGTGCCGCCGGGCTCGGCTATCAACCAGGCGGATCAATGTTCCGGATTAATACGGATCATTGATCCGCTTAGCAAGGGGAATCATGGCAAGCGATACGCACCAAGCCGAGGAGCAAGAGGCGCGACAAGGTGGTGAGCGGCCCGTGCGCGCGGACGCTCAGCGCAGCCTCGAGGCCTTGCTGCTGGCGGCCAAGGCGGTGTTCGCCGCCTCGGGCGTCGACGCGCCGGTGCGGCAGATCGCCGAAAAGGCCGGCGTCGGCCTCGGCACGCTCTACCGGCATTTTCCGCAACGCGCCGATCTGATCGCCGCCGTCTTTCGTCGGGAAATGGACGCCTGCGCCGACGCCGCGCCGATCCTGGCGGCGGAGCATCCACCCTTCGAAGCTCTCGCCCTTTGGCTGCAGCGCTATGCCGACTTTGTCGGGACCAAGCGCGGATTGGCCAAGGCCCTGCATTCGGGAGATCCAGCGTTCGAGGCGTTGCCGGCGCGCTTCGAACAACGGCTTCGGCCGGCCTTCCGGACGCTTGCCGAAGCCGCGCGCGCCACCGGTGAGATGCGCGCCGATGTGGACGCCGACGAGCTTCTGGGCGCGGTGGCGAGCCTGTGCATGTCGGATTACACCGCCGGTCCTGGCCGAGCGCGGCGCATGGTCGCCCTCCTCCTCGACGGACTCCGCCATGGAGCGGGTCCACGGGACCGCGAAGCTTAGATCAGCTCTAAAACCCTGACGGACGATCGCGAAGAAAAAGCGGACGTGGAAACATAGATCGTCTTGATTCTCACGTTTAGAAATCACCCCAGAAGATTGAAGGGGAATTTGTAATGCGTGTTTTCGTAACCGGCGCCACCGGCTTTGTCGGCTCCGCCGTTGTTCAGGAACTGCTCGGTGCGGGCCATACGGTTCTGGGCTTGGCGCGCAATGACGCCGCCGCCGACGCCTTGGCGAAATTGGGCGTCGAGGCGCACAGGGGCGACCTCACCGACACCGAAACCCTCGTCGCCGGGGCCAAGGCCTGCGAGGGGGTGATCCACACCGCCTTCATTCACGATTTTTCCCAGTTCGCGGCCAACGCCGAGTTCGACCGGCTGGCGGTTGAGGCGATGGGCGCGGTTCTCGGCGCCGGTCAGCCCTTCATCGTCACTTCCGGCACCGCCGCCACCGCCCTTCTGGACCCAGGCCATTTGGGCGTCGAGGCCGACGCGCCGCCCAGCGGCCTGCCCCGCATCGCCTCGGAAGAGGCGACCCTGGCGCTGGCTTCACGCGGTGCGCGCGCCTCGGTCATACGCCTGCCGCCCTCCGTACACGGCGAGGGCGATCACGGCTTCGTGCCCACCATAATCGGCATAGCGCGCGAAAAGGGCGTCTCGGCCTATGTCGGCGATGGCGCCAATCGCTGGCCGGCCGTGCATTGGCTCGACGCCGCTCACCTCTATCGGCTCGTCCTTGAAAAGGCCCCTGGCGGCGCCCGCTATCACGCGATCGGCGACGGTGGCGTCCCCTTCCGGGAAATCGCCGAGGTGATCGCAAAGCGCCTGAGCTTGCCGTTGGTGTCAAAACCGCCTGAGGAGGCGCCTGAACATTTCGGCTTCCTGGGCATGTTCGTCGGCCTCGACTGCCCGGCCTCGGCCAAGGTGACGATCGAACAGCTGGGCTGGCGCCCAACGCGCCCAGGCCTCATCGCCGACCTCGACCAGCCGCACTATTTCTGACCGTCTTCTCGGTTAGCGGCGGGGAGCAGAGGCCATTGCCCACATTCAGGTGGCGCCGCGTCCATGATCTCGCCTGCTGGTCAGTTAGCTGACGTCGCGACATTCCAGGTGACGTGCCGCGTCCCACCGATATTGGCGCCCGTCGAGGTAGCCCGCGGGTTTTTATCGATCAATACGCAGACAAGCGGCGCGCCCGCGCCGCTGGCGCGACGGATCTCGTCCCAGCCAATGGGGCCCAGCGGAATCTTGAGCCGTTGCGCGAACTCGCCTTGGCGATTGCGCCAGCCCAGATAGAGAAAGCGACCGCTCGCCGGGCCGTGAGCGAAAGGCCCGACCAGCACGGGGGTCGCGGCGCTTCCCGGTTTCACCTCAAGCGACAGGTCGAACGAGACACCGCCATCCGCATCCGGCGCGCCCGGATGCAACAGGCCCGACTTGTCCTGCAATCCAAAGTCGCCGGCGCCGCCGTTCCAGTGGACCGGCCCGGCGCCATCGTACCTGACCCTGAGCCGTATCGGCGATGGTTCCGGCTTCTCCACTGAACGCGTCTCCTGTGTTGAAAACAGGCGCCTCGAACCTCTTCTCGCGAGCCCGGGTGCGACCGCGCTTATCCCCACCTCGCCAAACGCGGTGTAGGCGCGCAAGCCTGTCGCGGACTATCGTTAGGCGGGCAACATAAGATGGACGGGAGGAAAATCCATGGCTCGAAAAACGCGCGTGCTGTGTGACGGGATCTATTTCGGCGAAGGACCCCGGTGGAATGGCGGGCGATTGTGGTTCAGCGATTTCTACGCCCATGCGGTGAAATCGGTCTCTCTGGCCGGCGATCCGCGCACGGAGTTCGAACTCGATGACCGGCCCTCGGGCCTGGGTTGGGCGCCGGACGGATCGATGCTGATCGTCTCCATGACCAAACGCCAGCTTCTGAGGCGCACGGCCGATGGCGAGATCTCCGTGCACGCCGACCTCGGCGCTATCGCCGATTTCCACTGCAACGATATGGTCGTGGACGCCGCCGGGCGCGCCTATGTCGGCAACTTCGGCTTTGATCTGGACGCCGCGATCGCCTCGCGCGGCGTGGAGAGCGTGTTGGCGCAACACACGAAAGCCAAACTCGCCTGCGTAGCTCCGGACGGCGCGGTAAGCTTGGCGGCCGAGGACCTCAGCTTTCCCAATGGCGCGGTGATCACCCCCGACGGCAAGACCCTGATCATCGGTGAGACTCTGGGCGCCTGCCTCACCGCCTTCGATATCGGCGCCGATGGCGCGCTCGCCAACCGCCGGCTCTGGGCGCCCACCGGCTCACGAGTTCCCGACGGCATTTGCCTCGACGCCAACGGCGCGGTGTGGATCGCCAACCCCATCGCCCCGGAATGCGCCCTGATCGCCGAGGGCGGGGAGGTGCTGGAGGTGATCGAGACCGGCATGCCCTGCTACGCCTGCATGCTGGGCGGCGGCGACGGCCGCACCCTCTTCATGCTCACCGCCCCCAGCTCCAACGCCGGCGAGGCGGCCAAGGCGCCAAAGGGCCAACTGCTGATCGCCGAAGTGGATGCGCCGAGGGCGGGGCGGCCCTAGGAAGGCCGGCCAATCGTCGGGTCGGAAGCGTCAGGGCGCCGGCGCGATTGAAACATCGACCATGATCTCGGCCGAAATTTCCTCGAGGGCGTCCTGAAGGCGGCGCGCCGGCAGTCCGGACGGAAGCCGAAGGCGCGCGCGCATATGAAACAACGCCACGCCGGAGTAGGGCTCGGCGTCGGTCCAGGTCTCGAACGTCTCGATATTCGCCTCCAGCTCGCTCAGGACGGCCGTGACCTGGCGCACGATCCCCGGCCGATCCTGGCCGACCAGGCTAAACTCGAAGGACTCGCCGTCCTCTTCGGGCGCCTGGATCGCCGGGGCGATGCGGACGTTCAGGCCCTCCGCGTCCACCTTGGAGACGGCGGCGCGCAGCGCCTCGGCATCCCCCGAGGGCAGTTCGACCAACACCGATCCGACATAGAGACCGCCCAGCCGGCTGAGCCGACTCTCAAGCCAATTGCCGTCAGCGGAGAGAATCGCCGCCGCCAGGGCCTTGGTGAGCCCGGGCCGGTCGCTGCCGGCCGCGCTTAAGACGAACAAGGCCATCGCGTGATATCGTCCTAGCCGGCCGCCAGCCGCGCTTCCCGGAGCTGGGTGCGCCGCACCTTGCCGGCGTCGTCGCGGATGTTCTCGGTGACGAACTCATAACTCCGGGGCTGTTTGTAGCTGACGAGCTCGCTACGCACGTGTTCGCGCAGCGCCTCTTCGGTCAGGCCTTCGCGGGGTTGGACGATAGCGTGGACGCGGCTGCCGAGATCCTCGTCCGGCAGGCCGATCACGGCGCTGGACTGGACCAGGGGATGGGCGTCGAGGGCCGCCTCGATCTCGGCCGGATAGACGTTGGAGCCGCCCACCAGGATCATGTCGGTGCGGCGGTCGGCGAGGTAGAGATAACCGTCCTCGTCGAACGAGCCGATGTCGCCCAGCGATTCCCAGCCGCCCGGCAGGGTGCGCGGCTCGGCCCCCAGATAGTGGTAGGACGCCGGTTCGCCCTCCGCCCTTCGCATATAGATCTCGCCCACCTCGCCAGGCGGCAGGCGATTGCCGTCGGCGTCGAAGGCGGCCATCTCGCCAGTGGCCACCTTGCCCACCGAGCCGCGGTGCGCCAGCCACTCGGTCCCGGTGATGATGGTCACCGCCTGGGCCTCGGTGCCGGCGTAGAGCTCCATGATCACCTCGGGGCCCAGCCACTCGATCCACGCCTCCTTCAGCCACGGCGGGCAGGGGGCGGCCAGGTGCCAGGCGGTCTTGAGGGTCGAGACGTCGTAGCGTTCGCGCACCTCGCTCGGCAGGCGCCAAATCCGGCTCATCATGGTCGGCACCAGATAGATCCAGGTGGCGTGATAGCGGTCGATCGCCTTGAGCGTCTCCTCGGCGTCGAAGCGCGGCAGGATGATCAGGTGGGCGCCTTGGTTGAGCCCGGCGACCGAGGAGACGAACGGGCCGTTGTGATAGAGCGGCCCGGGCATCACCATGATGTCGTCCGGCGTGGTGTTCCAGCCGCCCACCTCGGCGTGCACATAGACTCCCGGCCCACCCGAAAGAATCAGCTTGGGCCTGCCGGTCGAGCCGCCGGATGTGGGGGCCTTCCACACCGGCGCGGTGCGATCTTCAAGCGGACCGTCGTCCTTGCCCATCGCCATCAGGGACGCAACGTCGTGGCGCGGCCGATCGCTCTCCAGCGAGGGGCCGGCGATCAGGATCGGCGTGCCGGCCAGCTCCATCACCGCCGCCGCCTCGGACGCCGGAAGGCGATGAGAAATCGGTTGCGGCGTCGCCCCCAGCTTCCAGAGGGCATGGGCGGCCTCGACGAAATCGACGCTGTTGGTGAGGCCGATGGTGACGAGGTCGCCCTGTTTGACCCCGGCCGTCGCCAGGCCCCGGGCGATCTGGTTGGTCCGCCGGTCGAGCTCTTTCCAGGTCACCGTGCGCGACTGATCGGTCACCGCCGGCCGGTCTGGCCGCTCGGCGGCGATCTGGCGAAGACGCGCGCTGATGGAGATCGGCGTCGGTTCGTCCATGCTTCTACCCTCGCCGACTTCCCACCGGGTGGGAGGACGACAGCCCGCCATCCACGGCGATGGCCTGGCCGTTCACGTAGGAAGAATCGTCGCTGGCCAGGAACAGAGCCGCCCCGGCGATCTCGTCCGGCTCGCCGCCGCGCCTCAAGGGGTTGAGTTGGCCAATCTTGTCGTCCGTGCCCCGCTCGCGGGCGGCCTTGTAGATCGGCGCCGTCATGCCGGTCTCGATCAGGCCCGGACAGATGGCGTTGACCCGCACGTTCGTACCGTAGAGCACATTGGCGGTGGTCTGGACGAGGTTGATCACCCCCGCCTTGCTGGCGCTATAGGGCACGCCCCCGGCGCCGGAGCGGATGCCGGCCACCGAGGCGGTGCAGATGATCGAGCCCTTGCCGGCGGCGCGCATGATCGGGCTGGCGTGCTTGATGGCCAGGAATGGGCCAATCAGATTGACCTTCAGCACGTCGATCCAGAACTCGGGCGTGACCTCCTCCATCGGCGTCCAGCCGCCGCTGACCCCGGCGTTGGCGAACACCACATCCAGCCGGCCGAACTCGGCGACGACCTTGTCGATCGCGGCCTTCACATCGGCCTCGGAACCGGCATCCCCGCGAACGGCGATCGCCACACCGCCGGCCTCGCCGATCAGCCGCGCGGTCTCCTCCACCGCCTCGGCGCGATCGAAACAGACCACCTTGGCGCCCTCGGCGGCGAAGCGCCTGGCGCTCGCCCGGCCGATGCCGCTGGCGGCGCCGGTGACGAGGGCGCCGCGACCTTCCAGCCGGCCGGCCATCAGGCGGCCGGGGCGGGGCTGGGCGTCAGGGGCGGGCGGGCCAGGGAATAGAACTTGTCGCTCATCTTCGGCAGACATTCGGAGAGGATGGTGTCCACCGTCCAGCCTTCCGGCTTGGCCAGGGTCTCGATGGCGCGCGGCTGGCTATAGAGGATGATGTTCTCGCCGCTGACGCCGAATATCTGACCGCTCACGTTTTTGGCCGCGTCCGACACCAGGGCCACCGAGAACCTGGCCGGCTGGTCGGCGCGGATGGTCTCGGCAATCTGTTTGCGCCGGGCGGCGGCGGCCTCGTCCTTCACCGGCACCGATTGGGTCATGCGCGTCCAGGCCACCGGCGCGAGGCAATTGCAGCGCACGTTCTTGGCCGCGCCTTCCATCGCGATGATCCGCGAGAGCCCGGCGATGCCCATCTTGGCCGCGCCATAGTTGGTCTGGCCGATATTGCCCAGCAGGCCCGAGGTGGAGGTGAACAGCATATAGGCGCCGTCCTCCTGGTTGCGGAAATGCTCGATGGTGGCGCGGCAGACGTTGAAAGTGCCGCGCAGGTGGACGGCGATGACGCTATCCCAATCGGCCTCGCTCATCTTGTGGAACATGCCGTCGCGCAGGATGCCAGCCGGATTGATCACCGCGTGCAGGCCGCCGAAGGCGTCGATCGCCTGTTCGAGCATGCCGTGACAGGCTTCCAGGGAGGTGACGCTGTCGGAATTGGAGACCGCCTCGCCGCCGGCGGCGCGGATCTCGGCGGCCACCGTCTCGGCCGGGCCGGCCGAGCCCTCGTCGCCGCCGCTGAGGCTGCCGCCCAGATCGTTGACCACCACCTTGGCGCCCTCGCGCGCCGCGATCAGCGCGGTCTCTCGGCCGATTCCGTTGCCCCCGCCAGTGATCAGCACGACCTTGCCGCTCAGGATTCCCATGACGCCGTCTCCCTGTCGATGAATGCTTCTTGCGATCGACTTATTCGAGGCGGTCGGCCTTGCGCAAGGCGGGAAATAGAGCGGCCCAGAGACCGGTGACGATCAGGGCGCCGACGCCGCCGAAAATGGCCGCGCCGATGGGTCCCAGAAAGCGCGCCACCACCCCGCTTTCGAATTCACCCAACTCGTTCGAGGCGCTGATGAAGAGGCTCGAGACCGCGCCCACCCGCCCGCGCATGGCGTCCGGGGTCATCAGCTGCACCAGGGTCTGGCGCACGAACACGCTCAGCATGTCGGCTCCCCCCAGGATCGCGAGGGCGATGACCGAAAGCCATAGGAGCTTTGAGAGACCGAACACCACGGTCGCCGCGCCGAAGGTCGCCACGCCGGCGAACATGATAAGGCCCGCGTGGCGACGGATCGGCCGCGCGGCCAGGTTCAGGCCCACCACCGTCGCGCCAAGCGCTGGGCCCGCTCGCAATACGCCAAACCCCACCGGCCCTTCGTGCAGCACGTCCTTGGCGAAGGCCGGCAGCAGGGCGGTGGCCCCGCCGAGAATGACCGCCGCCAGGTCCAGCGATATGGCCCCGAACACGACCTTGTTCTCCCAGACATAGACGAGGCCTTCCTTGACCAGCTCCAGTCGCGAGCCGCTCTGCGTCGCCGGTTTGGTGACCCCACGGATCATCGCCACGCTGGCCGCCGCCCCCAGATAGAGACCCAAGGTGGCGGCGTAGGAGAAGCCGGAGGAGAACGCGATCAGCACCCCGGCGATGGCGGGGCCCGCGATCGAGGCGCTCTGCCAGGCCAGGGAGTTCCAGGCGATCGCCCGGGGCAGCAAGGCTCGCGGCACCAGCATCGGTCCCAGCGCGGTGGAGGCCGGCGAGAAATAGGCCCGCGAGGCGCCAAACAGCACCGCCACGCCCAGCAGCATCGCCGGCGTAGCGCGCCCGGTCAGGGTGATCGCGAGCAGGAGGCCTACCGCCAGGATTTCTCCCGCGTAGCAAAACATCAGCACGCGCTTGCGATCATGCCGGTCGGCGCTCTCGCCGGCGGGCAATGCCAGGAAAAACAGAGGCGCGAAGGTGACAAGGCCGATCAGGCTGACGTTGAACGCCGAGTGGCCGACATCAAGTGTGCGGCGGGAGATGGCGTACATCTGCCAGCCCATGGTGACGCTCTGGATTTGTGAGCCCAGGCTGCCCATCCACCGGGAGGCCCAGAAAAACAGATAATCCCTCTGTTTGAGCAATTCCCGCGCGGGCGGCGAAACCATCGGGTCATCCGTCATGCCCGCGCATAGCGGCTGGCGAGAGTCGCGGCAACGGCCGGGCGTCAGCTGGAGCCCCCATCCCCGGCTTCGCCGGTACTTCCCCCAGAGGGGGAAGAGAATACAGCGCCTCTCCTCCCCTCTTAGGGGAGGGGGACCGCGATGCGGTGGAGGGGGCTCCAGCCAGGCTGAGAAGAAGACGCCGAGCCCGAGATGCGGCCCCTTTCAAAACCCCAAGGCTCTACTCAAAGTCCCTGCCCTCACCCCTTTCGCCCGCAAATCCCGCAACGTCTCCGTCGTATCCCGCTTGGCGAAGCGTTTGCCATCGGGGCGGAGGATCAAGCGGTGGTGGCGATAGCTCGGCGCAGGCGCCCCGAGGAGTGTTTGGAGCAGACGCTGGATGGGTGTGGCCTCGAGGAGGTCCTCGCCCCGGATCACCTGGGTCACGCCCTGGGCGGCGTCATCGACCACCACCGCCAGATGATAGGCGACGCCCAGGCCCTTGCGCGCCAGGATGATGTCTCCCGCGGCGCTGGGGTCGGCGAGATGGCTCAGCCCCGTTTCGTCGACGAACGTCAAACCCTCGAACCCGCCCAGCGCGCGCCGCGCCGCCGCAAGCGACAGGCGCCAGGCGTAAGGGCGCCCCTCGTTCATCAGCCGCGCCTCGATCTCCGGCTCAAGCGGCTCGCCGACATAAGCCGTCCGCGGCCCGTGCGGCGCCCGGCCAATATCGGCCAGCACCTCGCGGCGCGTCTTGAAGCAGCGATAGATCAGGCCTCGCCGCTCCAGGCTCTGAAGCGCCGCGCCATAGGCGTCCATCCGCTCCGACTGGCGCATCACCGGCTCTTTCCAGGCAAGGCCTAGCCAAGCGAGGTCATCGAGGATCGCCTCGGTGAATTCCGGACGGCAGCGCTCGGTGTCGATGTCCTCGATGCGCAGGAGAAATCGGCCGCCGGCTTCGCGCGCCGCCTTGAACGCGGTGAGGGCCGAGTAGGCGTGGCCCCGATGCAGGTAGCCCGTGGGCGAGGGGGCAAAGCGGGTGACGAACTCTTTCGCTGGGCCAGGCGCGCTCACGCAGCCTGCGGAATTCTCGCGTGGGCCGAATGGCCGCCGACCCGCCCGAGCACGGCGCGGATGAAGGCCTCCTCGCCCATGGCCTCCTTCAGCGGCTCGAATTCCTTGAAGCCGACCATCTCGGCGACACCGTGGGCGGCGCACCACAGGGCGATCGTGGCCAGCTCCAGCTCGCGCTCATCGGCCGGATCGGCGCCGGCCTCCACCAGGGCGTCGCGCACATGGCGCCAGCCGCTGTCTTCCTTCTTGGCGTGGTCGGGCATCTCCGCCCGGTCGCAGGCGCTGCGATACATCACCCGATAGAGGGCTGGGTGTTCCCTGGCGAACTGCACATAGGCGACACCGATATTGTTAAGGGCGTGGGGCGGGTCCTTGGCCTCGGTCCGCGCCTTGGCGATCGCCGCGCTCAGCACCGTCCAGCCCTCGCTGGCCACCGCGTTGAGGAGCTCGCCCTTGTCCTTGAAGTGGTGATACGGCGCCGCCGGGCTCACCCCCGCCTCCCGCGCCACCGCGCGCAGAGACATTGCATCGGGGCCCTCGCGTTCCAATATGCGGCGTCCCGCCAGGACCAGGGCGCGCGAGAGATCGCCGTGGTGATAAGGCCGCCCGCAGGCGGCGAAGGCTTCGGTGGGGGTCTGCTCCGTGTGTGCCATGACGCTTCCAGTTTCCCTGATGGCGTTCACCCTAAAACTAAATCCGAACGCCGTAAAGATTATCTTGACATCGTTCAGATAGGCGCTATTTAAACGGTGTCCAGATCGGACAAGCCCTTCTCTGGGGGGCGAACCAAAAAAGGATAAATTGTCATGTCTATCAACAAGCTCTTTAGCTTCTACGACCGCTCGGTCTCCCTCGTCCTCGTCGCCATGGGCGTCATCCTGGCCGGCGCCACCGCCGTCGTCGGCGCCTAAGGCCTTCAGGTCGGAATGACCGGGCCACAGCTTCGAGGGGAGTCCTCGCGCGCTCCCCTCGAACGCGCCGGCCGCCAAGGCGATCCCGCCTTATTCGTGGCATTCTCGCCACCCGAAATCCCCAAAACCCATCCATTCGACGCGCTAGCCAATGCCCGTCATGGAGATGTCGCCGAAATTCCCCTATGATTCGAATTGCGTCGCCCGGCCGTGGCGGCGTAGCTAAAGGCCAAGAGGAGACGGCGTCTTCAGTTCAGCCACGCGCCAAAACCTGATCCTGGCACGCATTCGACCGGAGGGCCGCGATGCAGGTGCTTAGCCGTCCGCCGTCAGGCGCCCCGGCCCTGGTGCTCAACGCCGACTACCGGCCGCTCTCCTACTACCCGCTTTCTCTTTGGCCCTGGCAGGAAGCCATCAAGGCCGTCTTCCTCGGCCGCGTCGATGTGGTCTCCACCTACGACACCCTGGTCCACTCGCCCTCGTTCGAGATGCGCCTGCCGAGCGTCGTCTCGCTGAAGAGCTTCATCGCCCAGGATCGGCCCCCGGCCTTCACCCGGTTCAACCTCTTCCTGCGAGATTCCTTCACGTGCCAATATTGCGGCGGCGGCGACGACCTGACCTTCGACCACGTCACCCCGCGCTCGCGCGGCGGCCGCACGACCTGGGAAAACATCGTCACCGCCTGCGCCCGCTGCAATCTCCACAAGGGCGGCCGCACGCCGCGGGAAGCCGCCATGCATCCGCGCCACCACCCCCGCCGGCCGACCATGTACGAACTCCAGGACCACGGCCGCCGCTTTCCTCCCAACCACCTCCATGAGAGCTGGCTGGACTACCTCTATTGGGACATCGAGCTGGAGGCCTAGGGGTTTCGCACGGCCCGGCGCCCAGCGGCCGACCCGCTGCCTATCATGCCCCGGCCCCGGTGGTATAAGGGTCAAGCCATGACCGACCAGGGCCAGGACGCCGGCGCGTGGGCCGATGAGACCGAGCAGGTTTTGCTGGACGCGGCGATCGCGCGCGCGCCCAAGCTGGGCTGGACGGACCGGTTGGTGGCGGCCGCGGCGAGGGACGCGGGCCTGAGCCTAGGCGAGGCGGAGCTTGTCCTGCCAAATGGACCGCGAGATCTGGCCGCCCTCCTGGCGCGGCGACACGACGCCGCCGGCATGGCGGCCCTGGCCGAGGTCGATCCGGCGAATTTGAAGGTGCGCGAGCGGATTCGCCAGGCGGTGCTGGCGCGCTGCGAGGCGGCCATGGCCGATCGCGAGGCGACCCGCCGCTGGTCCGGCTTCCTCGCCCTGCCGCCCAATATGCCGCTGGGCCTGCGGCTCGCCTGGGCCAGCGCCGATGGTGTCTGGCGCTGGGCCGGCGATATCGCCGCCGACGAGAACCACTACACCAAGCGCGCCCTGCTGGCCGAGATCCTGATCACCACCCTGGCCGTGCGCCTGGCGTTGGGCGCCAATGCGGCGGCGGCGCACCTGGATGGGCGGATCGGGGCGGTGATGGCGTTCGAGAAGTGGAAGGCCGGGATCCGGCCGTCGGGCTTCGCGGCGCGGGCCGCCGGCATCCTCGGTCGGTTGCGCTATGGCGCGCCGGTCAGCGATCCAGCGGCCGCAGCCGATTGACGTGGCCCATCTTGCGGCCGGGGCGCCCCTCGCCCTTGCCGTAAAGCCAGAGCCGCGTTTCCGGCTCGTGGGCGAGACGCCCCCAGCCCAGAGCCTCGTCGCCCAGCAGATTGGTCATTTCCACATGAGCCAGGGCGGCGGTAGGCCCAAGCGGCCAGCCGGCGACCGCGCGGATATGCTGTTCGAACTGATCGACCTCGCAGCCGTCCAGGGTCCAGTGGCCGGTGTTGTGCACGCGCGGTGCGAACTCATTGACGAGCAGGGTCCCGTCGTCGCGCTCGAAGAGCTCGATCCCCATCACCCCCACATAATCCAGAGCCTTGAGGAGGGTGGCGGCGATTCGCTCGGCTTCGGCCAGGGTGCGCGGCGAGGCCTTGGCCGGGGCGCTGGCGCGGCGAAGGACGCCATGTTCGTGATAGCTTTCGGTCAGGGGATAGAGGGCGATCTCGCCGTCCCGGCCGCGCGCGGCGATGATCGCCAGCTCGCGTCGGAAGTCGGCCGGGGCTTCGGCGATGGCCGGTCGATGGCCGATCTCGGCCAGGGCCGCCTCCGCGGCTTCCGGCCGCGAGACCCAGACCTGACCCTTGCCGTCGTAGCCGCCGCGGCGGCTCTTGAGCAGCATCGATCCCCGACGCCGGCGAACCGCGTGGGCCAGGTCCTCGGCGGTGTTCACCGCTTCAAAGGCGACGGTGGGCACGCCGGCGTTGTTGAGGAAGGTCTTTTCCTCCAGCCGGTCCTGGGCCACGGCGAGGGCCTTGGCGCCCGGAGCCACCTCCGCTCCGAGGGCCGCCAGGCGTTCCACCGCGGCGGCCGGCACGTTCTCGAACTCGAAGGTGACGACCTGGGTCTCGGCGGCCAGGATTTCGAGCGCCGTGGCGTCGTCATAGGCGGCGACGATGGTCCGCGCCGCCACCCGCGAGGCGGGCGAATTTTCCTCGGGCGTGAGGATCGCCGTATCGAAGCCGAGGCGCGCGGCGGCGAGCGCCAGCATGCGGCCAAGCTGGCCGCCGCCCAGGACGCCGATGGTCGAGCCAGGCGGAAGAGGAAAGGCCGCCATCAGAGGCTTTCGACATCCTCGACGGCCTCGGCCACCGAGGCGGTGAGCTTGGCGCCATAGGCTTCCAGGCGCTTGGCCAAGGCCGGATCGGCCAGAGCGAGAATGCGGACGGCCAGCAGGCCGGCGTTGCGCGCGCCCCCCTCGCCCACCGCCAGGGTGGCCACCGGCACCCCGGCCGGCATCTGGACGATGGAGAGCAGGGAATCGAGGCCATTGAGGCTCTTGCTCTGGATCGGGACGCCCAGCACCGGCAGGTCGGTGAGCGAGGCGGTCATGCCCGGCAGATGAGCCGCGCCGCCGGCGCCGGCGATAATCACCTTGAAACCCGCCCCCTTGGCCGCCTTGGCGAAGGCGTAGAGCCGCTCGGGCGTACGGTGGGCCGAAACCACCTTGGTCTCGTAAGCAACGCCCAACGCCTCCAGGCTCTCGGCCGCACCCTTCATGGTCGGCCAGTCGGAACGACTGCCCATGATGATGGCGACGGGGGGGTTGTGACTCATGACGACGGGTCGATCCAAACGAGACGCGGTTGGCGCCCGGGGTTGGCAAACTACAGGGGACGCCCTTCGCCCCGCAACGCCTAACGCGGTTCCCATCTTTCGCGAGGGGGAGATTGCGTCGTAGAGGGTGAGCCGTCGCGTCGTGGGCGGCAAAGGGATGGAAGCATGCGTCAGATCGAACATTTCGTGGATGGCCGGGCCTTCGCCGGCGTGGGTAAGCGCCTCGGCGAGGTGTTCGATCCCAACACCGGCGAGGTTCAGGCTCATGTGAATCTCGCGGAGGCGGCCGATCTCGACGCCGCCGTCCAGGCCGCCGCCAAGGCCCAGGTCGGCTGGGGCGCGACCAATCCCCAGCGCCGGGCGCGGGTGATGTTCGAGTTCAAGCGCCTCGTGGAAGCGCGCATGGACGAACTGGCCGAGCTGCTTTCCAGCGAGCACGGCAAGGTGATCGCCGACAGCAAGGGCGACATCCAGCGCGGCCTGGAGGTGATCGAGTTCGCCTGCGGCATCCCCCATGTGCTCAAGGGCGAATACACCGAGGGCGCGGGGCCGGGGATCGACGTCTATTCCATGCGCCAGCCGCTGGGGGTCTGCGCCGGCATCACCCCCTTCAACTTCCCGGCCATGATCCCGATGTGGATGTTCGGCATCGCCGCGGCCGTGGGCAACAGCTTCATCCTCAAGCCCTCGGAAAAGGACCCGAGCGTGCCGGTGCGCCTGGCCGAACTGTTCATGGAGGCCGGTGGACCGGCCGGCGTGCTCAATGTGGTCCACGGCGACAAGGTCGCGGTCGACGCCATCTTGACCCATCCGCTGATCCGGGCGGTGAGCTTCGTCGGCTCCTCCGATATCGCGTCCTACGTCTATGCGACCGGCGCGGCGCACGGAAAGCGCGTGCAGGCGATGGGCGGGGCCAAGAACCACGGAATCATCCTGCCCGACGCCGATCTCGACCAGGCGGTGAAGGATCTGATCGGCGCGGCCTATGGCTCGGCCGGCGAGCGCTGCATGGCCCTGCCGGTGGTGGTGCCGGTGGGCGCCAAGACCGCCGAGGCCCTGCGCGAGCGGGTGCTTTCGGAGATCGACACCCTGAAGGTCGGTATCTCCACCGACCCGGCGGCGCAGTATGGCCCGGTGGTCTCGGCCGCGCACAAGAAGCGCATCGAGGACTATATCCAGATCGGTGTGGACGAAGGCGCCGAACTGGTCGTCGATGGCCGCGGTTTTTCCCTGCAGGGCTATGAGAAGGGCTTCTTCGTGGGTCCAAGCCTGTTCGATCAGGTCAAGCCGACCATGAAGACCTATCAGGAAGAGATCTTCGGCCCGGTTCTGCAGATCGTCCGCGCCGAGACCTTCGAGGAGGCGCTCGCCCTGCCCTCGGACCATTCCTATGGCAACGGGGTCGCCATCTTCACCCGCAACGGCCGGGCGGCGCGGGAGTTCGCAGCCAGGGTCAATGTCGGCATGGTGGGGATCAATGTGCCGATCCCGGTGCCGGTGGCCTATCACACCTTCGGCGGCTGGAAGCGCAGCGCCTTTGGCGACACCAACCAGCATGGCGTCGAGGGCGTGAAATTCTACACCAAGGTCAAGACGGTCACCGCCCGCTGGCCAGAAGGGGCCACGGAAGACAGCGCCTTCGTCATTCCGACGATGAAGTGATGGCGGCGGAGCGGCCAAGTTTCTCTTCGCCCCCTGGGGGAAGTATCGGCGAAGCCGGGGATGGGGGCTCCAGCTTGGCGCCCACTGGGCAAGATCGACGCCCGGCCCCGGCCCCCTCCACTCCTTCGGGGTCCCCCTCCCCCACCGGGGGACGAGAGGAGCGCGTTTGATGGACTTCACCCTCAGCGAGGATCAGCGGGCGATCGAGGCGGCGGCGCAAGCGTTCGCGGCGGCGGAGTTGGCGCCGCATTCGGCGAGGTGGGATGAGGAGAAGCACTTCCCCGTCGACACCCTGCGCCAGGCGGCCGCCCTCGGCTTCGCCGGCATCTATGTGAAGGAAGACGTCGGCGGCTCGGCGCTCAGCCGCCTGGACGCCGCCCTGATCTTCGAGGCCCTGGCGCATGGCGATGTCTCCACCGCCGCGTTCCTCTCGATCCACAACATGGCCTCGTGGATGATCGATCGGTTTGGCGCCGACGATCTGCGCCGAAAATACCTGCCGCGGCTGACGACCATGGAGCTGATCGCCTCCTATTGCCTGACCGAACCGGGCGCCGGCTCCGACGCCGCTTCCTTAAGCACCACGGCCCGGCGGGAGGGCGAGACCTATGTGCTCGACGGGGCCAAGGCCTTCATCTCCGGCGCCGGCGTCTCCGACATCTATGTGGTCATGGCCAGATCCGGCGGCGAGGGCGCGGGCGGGGTCTCCACCTTCGTGGTCGAGAAGGATACCCCAGGCCTCTCCTTCGGCGCCCAGGAGCGCAAGATGGGCTGGTCGAGCCAGCCCACGGCCATGGTTCACTTCGACGGCGTGGTCATTCCCGCCGCCAACCGGGTCGGCGACGAGGGCCAGGGGTTTCGCATCGCCATGATGGGCCTGGACGGCGGGCGGCTGAACATCGCCGCCTGTTCGCTGGGGGGCGCCCAGCTGGCCCTTGAGACGGCCAAGGCTCATCTGGAGACCCGCAAGCAGTTCGGTCGGCCGCTGCGCGAATTCCAGGCCCTGCAGTTCAAGCTCGCCGACATGGCCACCGAACTGGAGGCGGCGCGGCTGATGGTGCGGCGGGGCGCGGCGGCGTTGGATGCCGGCGATCCGGCCGCCACCCGCCTCTGCGCCATGGCCAAGCGCTTCGCCACCGACGCCGGCTTCAACGTGGCCAACCAGGCGCTGCAGCTCCACGGCGGCTATGGCTATCTCAAGGACTTCCCCCTTGAGCGGATCGTGCGTGACCTGCGCGTCCATCAGATCCTGGAAGGCGCCAATGAAATCATGCGGGTGATCATCGCCAGGGAGATGTTCAAATCGTGAGCGCGCCGGAGGTCATCGTCGCCGTGGAGGGAGCGGTGGGGCGGTTGACGCTCAACCGGCCTCAGGCCCTGGGCGCCCTGACCACCAATATGTGCGCGCTGATGATCGAGGCGTTGCTGGCCTGGCGCGCCGACGACCGGGTGCGGGCGGTGCTGATCGACCATGCCGGCGAGCGGGGATTCTGCGCCGGCGGCGATATCCGCGCCCTGGCCGACAGCGTCGCCGGCGATGGGGTGGCGGCGCGGGCGTTCTTCTTCACCGAATACCGCCTCGACCATCTGATCTTCAGCTATCCCAAGCCGGTGATCACGGTGATGGACGGGGTGACCATGGGCGGCGGGGTGGGGATCTCGTGGTCGGCGCGCTATCGCATCGCCACCGAGCGCACCACCTTCGCCATGCCCGAGACCGGCATCGGCCTCTTTCCCGACGTCGGCGGCGGCTGGTTTCTGCCGAGACTCCATGGCGCCAGCGGCGCCTGGCTGTGCCTTACCGGCGCGCGGATCAAAGCCGCCGATTGCGAGCTCCTGGGCATCGCCACCGATGTGGTGGCCGCAGCCCGCCTCCCGGAATTGAAAACGGCGATCATCGCCGAGCCGGAGGCGGTGGAGACCCTCCTTGCCGAGCTCGAGACCGACGCCGGCCATCCGGCCATGGTCGATCACCGCGACGACATCGATCGCCTGTTCGCCGGCGCCACCATCGAAGCCATCGTGGCCGATCTGCGGGCGGACGGTTCTAACTGGGCCACCGCCCAGCTGGAGACCCTCGCCGGCAAATCGCCGCTCAGCCTCAAGACCGCCCTGCGCCAGCTTCAGGCCGGCGCGGGGATGAGCGATTTCGGCGAGGTGATGGCCATGGAGATGCGCATCGCCGCCCATCTGGTCGCCGCCCACGACTTCACCGAGGGGGTGCGGGCGGTGATCATCGAGAAGGACAACAAACCCGTCTGGCGGCCAGCCACGCTGGAAAGCGTCACCGACGCTATGGTCGACGCCATCTTCGCCCCCCTGCCGCCCGATCAGGAATGGAAGCCGCTATGAGCTATGAAACACTTCTCGTGGAACAGAAGGGGCCGGTCACGCTGGTCACCTTGAACCGTCCACAAGCGTTGAATGCGCTCAACAGCCAGGTGCTCGCCGACCTGTTGGCCGCCTTCTCGGCTTTCGACGCCGACGCCTCGCAGCGCTGCGCCGTGATCACCGGCAGCGAGCGCGCGTTCGCCGCGGGCGCCGACATCAAGGAGATGTCGGAACAATCGTTCGCCGACATGTACCGCTCGAACTTCTTCGCCGGCTACGCGCGGCTCACCGCAACCCGCAAGCCATGGATCGCGGCGGTGGCCGGCTACGCCCTGGGGGGCGGCTGCGAGCTGGCCATGATGGCCGACTTCATCATCGCCGCCGACAACGCCAAGTTCGGCCAACCGGAAATCAAACTGGCGGTCACTCCGGGGATGGGCGGCTCGCAACGCCTGACCCGGGCGGTGGGCAAGGCGAAGGCCATGGAGATGTGCCTGACCGGGCGCAACATGGACGCGGCGGAAGCCGAAGCCGCTGGGCTGGTGGCGCGGGTCGTGCCTTTGGCTGAACTCATCCCCGAGGCCTTGAAGGCGGCCGAGGCGATCGCCGGCATGGCGCCCTTGGCGGCGATGGCGGCGAAGGAGATGGTCAACGCCGCCTATGAGACCATGCTCGAGCAGGGGATCAATTTCGAACGCCGCCTCTTCCACGGCCTGTTCGGCACGGCCGACCAGAAGGAAGGCATGGCCGCCTTCATCGAAAAGCGGCCGGCCAAGTTCACAGGGCGTTAGGAGAGACGCTTATCGCCCCTTGCGGTAATCCACGTCGTCCCAGGTGATGGCTGACAGTTCCTTCCGCCTCGGGCCGAGGTAGCCGAAAAGGAAGGCGGCCACCTTGCGCATCTGGATCTCCTCGGAGCCTTCGGTGATGCGATAGCGGCGGTGGTGGCGATAGATGTGTTCGAAGGCCTTGTGGCGGGAATAGCCGATGCCGCCGTGGACCTGCATGGCGCGGTCGGCGGCTTCGCAGACCAGGCGGTTGCCCCAATAGTTGCACATCGAGACCTTGTCGGAGATCTGACGCTCCACTTCCTTATGCTCCATGCGGTCCATCTCCCAGGCGGTCTTGCGGATGAGGAGGCGCAGCATCTCGCACTGGGTGGCCAGCTCCACCAGGGGGAACTGGATGGCCTGGTTACGGGCCAGCTCCTCGCCGAAGGGCTTGCGGGCCCTCGCGTATTTGACGCTCTCCTCGACGCAATAGACGGCCGCGCCCAGGGATGAGGCGGCCTGGCGGATGCGGTTCTGGTGCACGAAGCTCTGGCCCAGGCTGAGGCCGCGGCCCTCGACGCCCCAGATGGCGTCGTCAGGCACCCAGACGTCGGTGAACGAGACGCGCGGGTGATCGGTGGGCATGTTGAAGGTCCACAGATATTCCTCGATCTTGAAGCCGGGCGAGTTCGCCGGCACCAGGAAGACGGTGATCCCCAGGGCGTCGCCGTCCGCGCCGCTGGTGCGGGCGAAGCACATCACGTGCGTGGCCACGTGCATGCCGGTGGTCCACATCTTCTCGCCGTTGATCAGCCAGCCGTCGACGCCGTCGCGCGCCTCCTTGACGGCGCGCGTCTCCATGAAGGTGGCGTCGGAGCCGTGATAGGGTTCGGTGAGGCCAAACCCCGTGCGGATCTTCCCGCCCAGCAGGTCGGCGCCATACTTCTCGTGCTGGGCGTTGGTGGCGAACTCCTTGAACATCAGGATGAAGGGGTTGTTGCCGACGATCGAGTGCTCGGTCTGCAGGTCGTTGTGCAGGCCAAGGCCCTTGGCGGCCAGGTGCTCGCGGATGACGGCCATGTCGAGGTTGGAGCCGCCCTTGCCGCCCATCTCCTTGGGCCAGGCGTAGCGCAGGTGCCCGGCGTCGTCGGCCAACTTGCGGGCCTTGGCCAGCAGTTCCTCCCATTCGTGCCGGGGAAGGCCGTTGTTGTCCCAATCGGTGCGGGCGTGCTCGCGGCGATGATCGAAGAACCGGATGTTGTCGTCGGCCTGTTCGAGGGGCTTGATCTCGGCCTCGATGAAGGCGTCGAGCTCGGCGAGATAGGCGGTCAGTTCGGGGGAGAGGGCGAAATCCATGGCGGGGTTCCTTAGGGTTAAATGGGCCGGATGAGACGGGCCCAGCGCCGGGCTGGAACCCCCTCCACCCCTTCGGGGTCCCCCTCCCCCAGAAGGGGAGGAGAGTCTTCGTTTTCCCTTCCCCCTCTGGGGGAAGTACGGCCGAAGGCCGGGATGGGGGCTCCAGCGGAGTGAGGCGTATCCATGGCCCGGCTATTCCCCCGCCCGCTCCGCCAGGGCGGCGCGGTAGCCCCAGTAGGTGGGCTGATCGACGGCGAGTTTGGCCAGCGTCGTCTCCCAGAGATGATCGGCGAGGCCTGGCGTGGCGAGATCCATGTCCCCATTGGCCAGGCGGCCGGCCAGCTCGGCGTTGAGGTCGGACAGGGCGCCGTCTTGGCCCAGCAGAGCGCGCAGCCGTTCGCGCTCCGCCGCGTCGGCCGCCGGGCCCAGTTCAAGCTGGCGGCGCATCATCTCCAGGGCGTTGGCGGCCACGCGGACATTAAAGTTGATGTGGCCGGTGGTCTCGGGCGCCACCACCTCCTTGAGGAAGCGGGCGACGGCGGCGAGGATCTCGGCGGGGCGGGGTTCGTCCTGCATGTCAGGCGGCCAGCAGACGCATGAGATCGACCTCTGTCTCGGAGGTGCGCCTAGCGATCACGGCGCGCTCCACATTGGGATCGGCGGTGCGGAAGGTGGTGGCCATGCCGCTGCACATCACGCCCCAGCGCAGGGAGCCGAACACCTCCCAGAAAAGGGCGTGACCGCGATTGACCGGGGCGCCGCCGGCCGCCTCATAGCCGGCCCACAGGTCCTCGCGCTCGCCAAAGCCGCCCACCGGCTTGTCGGCGACGCCGAAGCGCCAGGAGGAAGTGCAAATCCAGCCCAGATCCTCCATCGGATCGGCCACATGGGCGATCTCCCAGTCGAGCACCGCGCGCACGCCCTCGGGCCCGACCATCAGATTGCCGTTGCGAAAATCGCCGTGCACCAGCCGCGGATGGGCCGGGGGCGGCGGGCAATGATCATCCAGCCAACGGAACGCCAGCTCGAACACCGGCCGGGGCCAGGCGGTGGCCCGGTAGATCTCGCGATACTGATTGACCAGCTCGGCGGGATCCGCCCGGCGAAGATTGGGGAATTCGTCCGGGTTCATGGTGTGGATGCGGGCGAGGATCTCGCCGCACTGTCGGGCCAGAAAGGTGCGGGTATGGGCGAAGGCCTCGCCCCGGGCGATCCGCCCGCCCAGCGTCTCGCCCTCGACAAAGCCCATGATGAAGCCGCGGCCCAGGCCATCCTCCGGCGTCAGCACCCAGCGCACCGGCGGCACGGGCACCCCGACCGCGCCGGCGGCCTCGATCAGGCGCGCTTCGGTCTCCAGGCCCACGGCGGTTTCGGAAACCCGGTCGCCGCCCGGCGCGCGGCGCAAAATGAGGGGCGTCTTGGCGTCGTCCTTGATCAGGTCGAAGCGCCAGATTTCCTGAGTGGCGCCGGCGGAAAGGCGCGCCAGGCCAGCCATCCCCTCGCCGCCCAGATGGCGCCGGGCGAGCGCGGACAAGGGCGCGGCCAGATCACTCACGCGCGGCCCTCGCCATCTCGCCCGTCATCGTTTCCTCCGCGATCATTGACCGTCGCGAGGCGACCCTAGCCCAGCCAATCTCGGGATAAAACGGTCACGTGGGGGAATGCCTTCGGTGGTTCCTGTCGCCGGCTACACGGCTTCAACCCACCTTTCGCGGGCTTGCGCAGCATAGGTTCGCCTCAGGCTTGGGCACGGTCATGCCTTTATCTTCTAAAGAGCCGACATCCGGGCGCCGAAATCTCTTCGGGATGAGGGGGCAAGGCCAACGGTACGCGGATCAAGGAGCGGGATTGTACTTCTGCACGAACTCCACCGTGGCCTCAAGAATCCGCAGGCGGGTCTTTTCGTGGGACCAGTGGTGGTCCTCGCCCTCGAGTTGCACGAACTCGACGGTCTTGCCGGCTCTCGTCAAGGTCGCATCCATCGAGAGGCTATGGACGAAGGGGACCGTGGTGTCGTCCTTGCCGTGGACCAGGAGTATGGGCGCATCCGCATCCTGGGCGTGACGGATCGGGGATATGGCAATCAGCCCTGGGTCCCCACTGAAGGACGCGCCCAGAATCGCCTGTGAAGTGCGGCCAGAGGCGGTGGAAGAACTGTCACCCCACGAGGCCATCATTGCGCCAACGTCGGTGACCGGCGATACGGCGACGGCGCAGCGATAGATGCCGTGCTGTATCGTCACGCCGGCAAGCGCCGCGTAGCCGCCATAGCTGGCGCCGGCGATACACACTCGCGTCTTGTCAACAACCCCGGCCGCCGCCAGCGCCGTGACGCCATCGCTGATATCAGTCAGCATCTTGTGCCCCCACTGACCATATCCCGCTTGGCGGAAGGCCGGACCATAGCCGCCTGACCCGCGATAATTCGGCTGGAAGACGGCATAGCCACGCGAGGCGAACGCCTGGGCCCAATAGTCAAATCCCAGCCAGTCGTAGACATCGATCGGGCCGCCGTGCGGCATGACCACCAAAGGAAGCCCCTTGCCGCTGGAGACTGGCGGGAGGGTCAGGACGCCTTCAAGATTTTGACCGTCGCCGGCTTGGTACTTGAATATGCTGGTTGGGCCGATCTCCTTCTGATCGATTGTAGGATATGCGCTCATCAACTCGTCGGCCTTCCCGGTGGTCATATCGATCAGCCAGTAGGTGCCCGGATCGTCCTTGCCGTCGGTCTTCAGCACCAACCGGCTGAAATCCGCCGCGTAGGATTCCAGCGAGACGTGAAGTCCCGCAAAGGGTTTCACCGCCGCGTCATATCGGCGCTGGAATTGATCATCAAACAGCACCGCTCCCTGACCGCGTGGAAGAACGCCTCCAATCAACAGGCGGGAGTTGCGGCCATAAAGATATCGTTCGGGCGCCGCACCCTGGAACAGGGGCGTGGGCGCCGCACCCGCCTGAGCCGGATATTCGTCAATCTTGTCCGTCTGAGGCCCGTCTTCCTCCACCAGCACGGTTCCAGGCGTTCGTCCCAGGCTCACCATTGTGACCAGATTAAGCGGAGAGCGGCGCTGGGCAATCGTCTGCATGGCGGTGTCACCCTCCAGCATTTGCCAGATTTCCGTGGAGTCATTGTACCGTGAGTGCGCCACGGGGGCGCCATTTGAATCAATTACATATTCGAAGTCATTTATGTTGAATCCCGGTAAAATTTTGCTCGCGCCGGTCTCAATATCAACTTTATATACCGAATACCCAAGCCTGACGTTGTAGGTTTCGACGAAATCATACCAGCGACCGTCGATCTGCCGGACGGCGAGGCTGCTGGCCAAGCCGCCGACTGTGTCGGTCGTCTCATGTTGGAGAAGTTGCGCTATAGTCTTTTTGTTCGGGTCTACGACCAGGACCGATCCGAGCTCGACCCGGCCTGGTTGCCCCCATTTATCGAGGAAGGCATTTCCATACTTGGACGTGACGGAGGCGGAGATGAGGACGTAGTCCTCCCCGGCCCATTCAAGGTCCAGGATCTTTGCGGCGCCCACCTCGGTGGCGAACAGCGCGTCGCCGCCGACTTTTCGGATAAAAAGTTTTCGATCCTCGCCGGCGACCGCGATGAAAGCGATGAGTTCGCCGCTGGGAGACAGCCTCACAAGGTCAATCGCCGGTAATTTTCCATAGGCGTCGATAGGCGGCGCGGCCTTGGCCCCGACACTGATCAGAATAGCCAATACGGACAGAAGAAGTCGCAACCGACCACCCCCTGTGGTTACGAGCACCAGAGGGCGCTTCTAAACCCGCGTCGTCAACCGGCTGTCCTTCAACAGCGCTTCATCGAACTTCGCCCATATCGGCGCGCAGTCGATGGTTTCGCCCGTCGCCGCGGCTTCGTCCATGGCCATGACGGTGAGGCCAGCCTCCATGGATTCGCGCGGCGTCACGGGGAAATCCGCGACGCCTTCGAGGGTGGCTAGGAGATCCAGCGCCATGGCCTGGTCGGCGCCGTTGTGGTTGTCGTCGGTGAGGCCACCGTATTCGATGCGCTCGGGCTTGCCGCGCGACAGGGCCGGCCGGATCATCAGCTTGTTGCGGACCAGGTCGGCCAGCAGGGTTCCGTGGGTTCCGGCGATGTACCAGCGCCGCTCCTGCAGGGCGACGTGGCTGTTGGAGTGGAACGAGAGCGCCAGGCCGCCGGCATAGTGGACAATGGCCACCTGATGGTCGTTGAGATCCATGTCCGACTGGAAGGCGTCGTTGGAAGCGGCCCAGCCGGCGTCGCGCAGGGCGTAGGCGGCCGAGCCGTCGTCATAGGTGGCGGGCACGTCGGTGCGCGAGGGATCGAAGATGCGCTTGCCGCCGAAGCTCGCCACCTTGGCGGCCCGGCCGCCGGCGATGCGGCTGAAGATATCGAAATCGTGGCAGACCTTGTCGAGCATGAACGAGCCGCCCCATTCCGCCTTGCGCCGCCAATTCCTGGCCAGATAGGCGCCGTGCTCCGGGTGGAGATGTTCGGTGGCGTCCATGGAGATAAGGGCGCCCAGCTCGCCAGCGTCGACCCTGGCGATGACCTCGCGCACGATCGGCATGGAGCGCATGACGAGGCCGATGAAGAGCGGCGGGGTGGAGGCCTCGGCGAGAATGCGGGCCAAGGCGTAGGTCTCGTCCATGGTGCGCACGATCGGCTTCTCGGCGAAGATCGGGAAGCCGGCGGCGAAGGCCGCCTTGAGGTGATCGAAATGCAGATGATTGGGCGAGCCGATCATCACCAGATCGAACGGACCGTCGGCGAGCAGGGCGGCCTCATCGGGATAAACCTCGCCGGCGGGGACGCCCGCCTCGGCCAGGATGTCCAGGCCCACGGGCGAAGGATCGGCGTAGCCGGCCAGATCAAGTCGCCAGCCGACCTCGGCCATGGCGGCGACAACGTGGGCGATCCTTTGACCAAGCCCGATCACGCCAATCCGATAGGTTTTCATCAACACGCCCCAAACCACGCGCCCGCCCGCCGCCTTGGGCGATCGAACATCCCTAGACAGGCAAAGCTTATCATTCCTTCAAAACCATGATTGCGCGGCGCGGCGCCCTTGCCTAGGGTTTCATCTGAACGCCGATAACAAACCCCGCGCGACGACGGGGACGGCGATGAACGCACCGCGACCGCTGGAGGAAGCCTAGATGAAGTTCACCTGGTTCAACCTGATGCCCTGGCCCTATCTGCCGGACGATTTCCGGGAGAAGAACCGCTCTGTCTGGGTCGACATCGACCAGCGCCTGTTCGATCCGGCCAAGAGCCACGCAGTCTACAACACCTATATGGACCTTCTGGAATACGCCGACACCCTGGGCTTCGACGGGGTGGGGGTGAACGAGCATCACCAGAACGGCTATGGCATCATGCCCTCGCCCAACATCATCGCCGCCGGGCTGGCCAGGCGGACCAAGAACGCGGCCATCGTGGTGCTGGGCAATTCCATCGCCCTCTACAATCCGCCGGTGCGGGTGGCCGAGGAGTTCGCCATGCTCGACTGCATCAGCGGCGGGCGGCTGGTGGCCGGCTTTCCGGTCGGCACCTCCATGGACACCAACTTCTGCTATGGCCAGATTCCGGCCCTGACCCGGGAGAAATACGCCGAGGCGCATGAGCTGATCATCCGGGCCTGGACCGAACGCGATCCGTTCGCGTTCAACGGCCGCTACAACAAGCTGCGCCACGTGAACATCTGGCCAAGGCCGATCCAGCAGCCGCATCCGCCCGTGCACATCCCCGGCGGCGGCTCGGTTGAGACCTACGACTTCTGCATCGACAACACCTATTCCTATTCCTACCTCAGCTTCACCGGCTACATCCGGGCCAAGGCCTTGCTGCAGGGCTACTGGGACCGGGTGGCGGCGCGCGATGCGCCGGACACCTCGCCCTATCGCGCCGGCTTCGCCCAGACGATCTGCGTGGCCGAGACCGACGAGGAGGCCGAGCGGCTCTATTCGCCGCACGTGAACTACTTCTACAACCGCTGCCTGCACGTCTATCCAGGCTTCGCCGATGCGCCCGGCTATCGCACCATCAAGACCATCCAAGCCGGGGCCCTTTCGCAGTACGCCCCGCCCAAGGGCTTCGCCGAACTGACCTGGAAGGATCTGATCGAAGGCGGCCATGTGATCGCCGGCTCGCCCGAGACCGTCCGCCAGCGGATGGAGGAGCTGATCAAGGGCCTCAACGTCGGCAACATCTTCTGCCTGATGCACGTGGGCGACATGCCGGCCGACAAGTGCATGTATTCCTCGCGCCTGTTCGCCGAGAAGGTCATGCCGAAGCTGCGTGGCCTGCTCCCTGAATGCGAGGGCGACGGCCGGTTCTGGTGCAAGCCGCTGACCGACCGCGTAACGGCGGGCTCCCTGCCCGGCGAATACCAGCCGGCCCGCGTCGCCGAACCCGTCTGAAGGACCAAGCCCCAATGGAAACCAAGACCGTCCGGACGCGGCACGCCCCCGTGCGCTATCTCGAAGGCGGCTCGGGCGAGCCGCTGGTCTTTCTGCATGGCGCCGGCGGCATGACGGCCGGCGATCCGATTCTCGCCGCTCTTTCCGAGCGCTGGCACGTGTTCGCGCCCTTCCTGCCCGGCTATGGCGAGACCGAGGAATGCGGCGGCCTGCGGGATATGCTCGACTTCACCCTGCACACCGCCGATGTGGTCGAAGCGCTGGGTCTGAAAGACCCGATCCTGGTCGGCCACTCCATGGGCGGGATGATCGCCGCCGAGATGGCGGCCCTGGCGCCCAATGATGTGACGCGCCTCGCCCTGATCGCGCCGGCCGGGCTGTGGCTGGACGATCATCCAATCCCGGATCTTTTCTCTCTGCTGCCGTTCGAACTGCCCAAATATCTGTTCCACGATCCCGAGGCCGGGGCGGCCCTGATGACGGCCGGGCTGAAGATGGACGATCCGAAGTTCCTGCAGGACTATCTGGTCCGCAACGCCCGGCAGCTCGGCATGGCCGGCAAGCTGCTCTTCCCCATCCCGGAACGCGGCCTCGCCGGGCGCCTGTACCGCATCAAGGCCAAGACCGTGATCGTCTGGGGGACGAGCGACCGCCTTGTGCCGCCTGTTTATGGGCCGGCGTTCGCGGAGGCGATTGCGGGCGCGCGGCTGGTCGAGGTGCCGGAAGCCGGCCACATGGTGGTGATAGAGAAGCCGGGTGCGATCGTTGAGGCGATAAGCGGCCTTTAACTAGCGGTCGTTCGGAATGATAGTCACTCGGATATTTTCACGGCCGCGAGCGATGAGGATGGGGCTGAACATCTTTGAAACTCCGATACGACACGTGGGATAGCCAGTTCGATCGTCATTGCGTCGGGACTAGGCAAGGCTTTTCTGCGGAAACGCCCCAGGAAGGTTGAGGACAATCCCTAAGCTTCGGCGATCACGCACACCAAAAACCTCGGTCAACACCGTGGCCAACGTGTTCGCTACCTCGGACACGGCAGCCGTGCTGGCTAGGTCGATGTCCTGAGAGTGGTTTTCATTGTCGGCTCCGGGGGGCTCGAAGCCCAAGTCAGCCAATCGATTCAACATAGCGTGAGTGAAGGTGATCCGGAGGTGCGGCGCGCGCGCCCGCATCCCGGATGCTTCGATGTTTACCATCGTTGAGTCAGAATCCATAGCCGCTTGAACGTAAGGCGCCATTACATCGGTCGGCGGCCCGACACTCAATATAAAGAAAGGGTAATTACCTCCGCCACTCAGTTTTCGAGTGAAGCAGAGTGAAAGCAAAAGCTCCAATATAAATTTGTTCAGGGCGTTGTGGTGAAACTGGAGTGCGGCGAAGGAGGCAGGGCAGCACACGAACACTGCTCCGGCAAATACTTGCCGCCTGCTTAGAGGTTCTTGAGCCAACCGGCCAAACGAGGATATCTGAAAGGACACTAAGTTAAATCTGCCGCGTCCGCCCAGCCCAAAAAGGCGCCCTTACCTTGCCGCGTTGGATCTTGCCGGCGGGACTGCGGGGGAGTTCGTCGACGAAGTCAAGGGTGCGCGGAATCTTGTAGCCGGCGAGCCGCGCCTTGGCGAAGGCGAGGATATCGGCGGCGAGGGTCTCGCTCGGCGTCTCGCCCGGATGGAGGGTGACGACGACCTTCACCTCCTCGCCCCACTCGTCATTGGGCACGCCGATGGCGCAGCTATCCTCCACCGCCGGGTGCTTGATGATCTCGTTGTCGATCTCCTGGGGATAGATGTTGACCCCGCCGGAGATGATGCATTCGGCGGTGCGGCCGGTGAGGAAGAGATAGTCGTCATCGTCGAAATAGCCGACATCGCCGAGGGTGAAATAGCCGTCCTTGTGCGCCGAGGCGGTCTTGGCCGGATCCTTAAAATATTCGAATGGGGCGATGGGCGAGACCTGGAAATAGATGGTCCCAGGCTTGTTGCGCTCGGTGATCTCGACGCCTTCTTCGTCATAGAGCTTGACCGCGCCGGGCATCGGCAGGCGGCCCACCGTGCCCGGCTTGGCCAGCCATTCGTGGCTGTCGATCAGGAAGCCGGCCCCGCCCTCCGAGCCGGCGTAATATTCATAGAGCACCGGCCCCAGCCAATCGATCATGGCCTTCTTGATCTCCGGCGGGCAGGGCGCGGCGCCGTGGATGACATAGCGCAGGGAGGAGATGTCGTATTTGGCCTTCACCTCCGCCGGCAGGGCCAGGAGCCGCTGGAACATGATCGGCACCAGGTGGGCGCGGGTGACGCGGTGGCGTTCGATGGCGGCGAGCACCCCTTCCGAATTCCAGCGATCGAGGAACACCAGGGGATTGCCCTGGGCCATGGCGGCGCGGACATCGAAGGCCAGAGGCGCGGCGTGATAGGCGGGGCCCGCGCACATCTGCACGTCGTCCGGCTCGCCAGGGCCTGGCGAGAGGACGGTGGTGTTGGTCCGCCGATAGACCCCCTTGGGCCGGCCGGTGGTGCCGGAGGTGTAGAGCATGGCCCCGCCCATCACCGGATCGGCGATATCGGCGCCATCGAAGGCGGCCAGAGCCGAGGCGTAGGGGATGAAGCCCGGCGCGTCCTCGCCGATGGAGATTCTCACCCGCACCAGCGGAGCCTCGGCGGCCAGGGCGGCGGGATAGCGGGTCTCGGCGATCAGCGCCTTGGCCTCGCAATCGTTGATGATGTAGGCGACCTCGTCCTCGGTCAGGTGCCAGTTGACCGGGGTGATGCGAAAGCCGGCGCGCAGGGTGGCGCTGAGCACCTCCACGAACTCGGCGCGGTTGGAGCTCATCAAGGCGACCGCGTCGCCGGCCTTGAGGCCATGTTCGCGCAACAGGCGCACCACCCGGTTGGCGTTGGCGTTGATCTGGTGGAAATTTCGCGTGCCAAAGGGATCGTAGATCGCGATCTCGTTTGGCTTCACATCGGCCCAGACGCTGGCGGTCATGCCCGTATAGGCGGCCTCGACGAGACGCGGGAGCAGATCCGGCATGGGCGTTCCTCGACCAGCAGACGCTTTTCACGTGACGTTGCATTCGCAATCGTTCACCCGCCGCGCCGATGGCGCCGCGGGCCCGAATCTATTGCTTGGGCGGGAGGCTCGTCGTCAATCGCAAACGGCGATCAGACTTCCAAAGGCCGGTTCGAAAACACCTGATCGTGGGGCCCGGAGGCGGGGAAGTGCTCGCGCAGGGCGGCGCCGCAGATCTCCACCGCCTCGATAATGCCCGCGGTCGGATCATCGCCCCGCTTCATCGCCTCGCCGATCGCCAGGGCGGCGCGGTTCCAGGCCGGATCGCCCACCTTCTGGTGGATGCCCTCATCGGCGAGGATCCGCACCTGACGGTCGTCCAGGGCGACAAAGATCATCACCCCGGTCTCGCTACCGACGGCCCGCGCGCCGATGGCGGCGAATTGGCGATGGGCGGCCCTGGCGACCCGATGGCTCTTGAGGAGACGCGGGGTCAGGCGCCGCCGGACCGAGGGTATCGAGACGATGAGAAAAACGGCGACGAAGAGGGCGCACTGGAGGAGGGCATAGATCGACAGGCCCATGCTGAGCTCGGTCTCAAGCGCCCCGGACTGGCCAAGAACCCAGAGATCGCTGACAAGCGTCGCGAGGGGCCGCACGGTCAGGGCGAAAACCAGGGGCGGAAGGGCAAGGGAAGCCGCCGCCGCCCAAGCCAGCGGTATCTCGCGATACTGCGAAACCTCGCGGGCCAGCACGCAAAGGATCTCGCCGCTCGAACCCTCCTCGGCCTTGGCGACGGCGGCCTCGATCCGGTCCTCCTCTATGGCGCTCAGCACCTCACCAACTCCCCGAGGCGCCGCCGCCCCCGCCCGAGCCGCCGCCGCCGGAGAACCCGCCGCCGCCCCCAAAGCCGCCGCCTCCTCCCCAGCCGCCGCCTCGGCCGCCGCCCAGGAACATCAGGGGCAGAAGCATGCCCATGCCGCCGCCCCGGCGGCCGAAGATCGAGCGAATCAGGAAGAACAGGAAGATCAGGGGGATGATGAAGCCGAGCGGACTGACATGGCGGGTCGGGGCCTGGACATCCTGAGCCGCCTGGGCCGCCTTGGCCTCGGCGGTGCTGGGATCGGCGGTCAGCTGGGTGATGATGGCGTCTGTCCCGTCGACGACGCCGCCCTCGATATCTCCAGCGCGGAATTTCGGCAGCACGGCGCGCTGCAGGATGATGCTGGCAAGGGCGTCGGTGAGGATCGGCTCCAGGCCATAGCCGACCTCGATCCGGACCTTGTGCTCGCTGGGCACGACGATGAAGATCGCGCCGTTGTTGAGCCCCTTCTGGCCAATGCCCCAGGTGCGCAAGAGCTGGTAGCCGTAATCGGCGATGTCATAGCCGCCCAGCGAGGGCAGGGTTACGACCACAAGCTGGCGGCTGGTGGATTGTTCCAGCGCGGCGAGCTTGGCGGTCAGCGCCTGCTGCGTGGCTGGCGACAACACATGGGCGTCATCGACCACGCGGCCGGTGAGGGTGGGGAACCGCGGCGCGGCCATCGCCGCCGGCGCGAAGAAAAGCGCCAGCAGCAAGGCCGCCAGACCGGCCAGACGGGTCATGGATGGGTGGCGGGCGCCGCCGGCGAGGCGGGTGGCGGCGATCCCGGCGCGGCGCCCGGAACGCTGGTGTCGAAGCTCACCGTCGGGGCCGACTGGGCCGCGGCCGTCGCCGAGAACAGGGCCATGGGCTTGGCGCTCCGATAGAAGGTCGCCGCCCAGAGGGAGGTCGGGAGCACTCGCAGGGTGGTGTTGTAGTCCTGGACGGCGGCGTTGTAGTCGCGCCTGGCGACGGCGATCCGGTTTTCCGTGCCCTCGAGCTGGGCCTGGAGGGCCAGGAAATTCTCGTTGGACTTGAGGTCCGGATACTTCTCGCTGATCGCCATCAGCCGACCGAGGACGCCGGAAAGCTGGTTCTGGGCCTGCTCGTATTTCTGGAAGGCGGCCGGATCGGTGAGGGTCGAGGCGTCGACCTTGACCTGGGTGGCGCTGGCGCGGGCCTGGGTCACCTCCACCAGGGTTCGCTGCTCCTGAGCGGCGTAGCCTTTGACGGTCGCCACCAGATTGGGGATCAGGTCGGCCCGGCGCTGGTAGTCGTTCTGCACATCGGCCCAGGCGGTCTGGGCGGCCACCTGCTTGGTGGGAATGGCGTTGACGCCGCAGCCGGCGAGCGCCAGCGGCAGCAGGGCGATCAGAGCCAGGCGCGAGGCCCAGCGAAACGGATGTTGCAAGGAAGAACCTCCCCGAAGCCGCGCCGTATCGGCGGCGATAGACGGAATCTAGGCCCGCTCGAGGCCGGGCGCCAGGGTGAGAGGCAAATATGGCCACGCGTTCGCTTGCTAATCCAATTCCCAAGAACCGAGGCTTATCATCGCCTCATGAGCACCCCAGGTCGCCAAGCCTTCGCGCGGTGCGCGCACCGCGCCACTGGCGCCATCACCGGCGCCAGTCTAGGTTTGTGTGGGCCGCCACGAGAATTTCGACATGCATTCCGCTCTATCCAACCATTTTACGGCCGTGCGAGACCTCTGCCAGCGTTTCGGCGTGAGACGGCTCGAGGTCTTTGGCTCGGCGGTGCGCGGCAAAGCCTTCGATCCTGCTCGCAGCGACGCGGATTTCCTGGTGGAATTCGATCCAGACGTTCCGCTTGCGCCACTGGAGCAATTCTTCGGATTGGCCGAGGCGCTGGAGAAACTCCTCGGTCGACAGGTCGATCTCGTGGAACGCGGAGCGGTGCGCAATCCCTACGTCCTCGCGGGGATCAATGAGGCGCGCGAACTCATCTATGCCGCGTGATGTTCGGGCCTACCTCTGGGACATTCGGTACGCCTCCGACGCCATTTTCCGCTTCCTGGGAGACATGGATTCCAAGACTTACGGACGGGCTGAATTGGTCAGCTCGGCGGTCGAGCGAAAGTTCGAGATCATCGGCGAGGCCCTCGGCCAATTGGCCAAACTTGACCCTGAACTCGCCGAACGCATTCCGGATTTCAAGCCAATCGTCGCGTTCCGCAATCTCCTGATTCACGGCTATGCGGTTGTCGATAGCGAACGTGTGCTGCGTATCGCGCGCACCTCTTTGCCTGAGTTAAGAGCCGCCGTGGACGCCCTGCTGACCGAACTCGGGACCCCTTAAAGGGCTGCAGAATCTTCGGGCCTCAGGTCGTCACCCCCGCCCCCTCATCCGCCATGTCATCAAACGAGCCGTGGCTGGAGGCGTAGAGGGTGGCGTAGAGGCCGCCGCGGGCCATGAGCGCTTCATGCGGGCCCTGCTCGACGATGCGGCCCTCGCGCAGGACGATGATGGCGTCGGCCTCGCGCACGGTGGCGAGCCTATGGGCGATGACGAGGCAGGTGCGGCCGGCGAACAGCACCTTGAGCGCCTTCTGGATCGCCTGCTCGGTGAAGCTGTCGATATTTGCGGTGGCCTCGTCGAGGATCAGGATCGAGGGATTGGCCACCAGGGCCCGGGCGAAGGACAGAAGCTGGCGCTGGCCGACCGAGAGGTTGCGGCCTCTCTGGCCGAGCTGGGTCTGGTAGCCGTCCGGAAGGCGCATGATGAAGTCGTGGGCGGCGACAGCCTTGGCCGAGGCGATCACGTCATCCAGCGACGCGCCGGTGGTGTTGTAACGGATGTTCTCCTCGATGGTGCCGGAGAACAGGAAGGGCTCCTGCAGCACCATGCCGACGAAGGCGCCCAGTGACTCGAGGCTCACGTCGCGGACATCCCGCCCGCCGACGCGCACCGCGCCGGAATCGACGTCGTAAAAGCGGTGAACCAGCGCGGCGATGCTGGTCTTGCCCGAGCCCGTGGGGCCGACCAGGGCCACGACCTGGCGCGGTTCCACGGTCAGGCTGACATCGTGCAGCACGGGCCGGCCAGGAGCGTAGCCAAAGGTCACATCATCGAGCTCGATCGTGGGCGGCGCGTCCTTCAGGCTCGCCGCGCCCGGTTTGTCGACGATGGTCACCGGCACATCCAGGACCTCGAAGATCCGGTGTCCGGCGGCCATGGCCCGCTGCATCACGGTATATTGCATGGAGAGCAGGCGGACCGGCTCGAAGAAGCGCTGGACCGAGAGGATGAAGGTCACCAGCACGCCCACGGCCAGGGTTCCGCCCAGGGCCTCGTTGCCGCCGACCACGATAATGAAGGCCATGGCGATCCCGGTGAGAATATCCACGGTCGGGGTCATGATCTGGGCGAGCCAGGCCGAACTCACCTGGGCTTCGAAATTCTCCCGCGCTTTTTCCTCGTAGAGTTCGAAATTTAGCGCCTCGCGGCGCGATTCCTGGACCGTGCGCACGCCGTTTATGTTTTCGGCCAGGGCTCCGTTGGCGATCGAGGAGGCGTCTCTGGCGCGGCGGAAAGTCCGCTTGGAAAAGGGCAGCCAGAACGCCCGTACCACGATCAGGGCGGGAATTGTGGTGAGGGTCAGCAGACCCAGGCGCCAGTCCATCGCGAGCAGCACCACGGCGTAGCCGAACAGGGTGGTGAAATCTCCCAGAGCCCCAGTCGAGCTCTCCAGGAATTCCTGAAGCGCGTTCACGTCGCCCTGCAGGCGCGACATGATCCGGCCGACATGGGTTTTGTCCATGAAGGTCAGGGCCACGTCCTGGAAGTGGGCGAACATGGCGCGGCGGACATCGAAGATCACCCGCTGGGCCAGGCGCGAGGTCATCCACTGATCGCAGAAGCCGGCGAAGGCGCTGAGCAGCACGAGGCCGCCGTAGCCGGCGATAAACCGCTCAAGGCGCGGCGTATCGTGGGCCACGGCGGCGTTGACGATGGCGCCGATCATCCAGGGGATGGCGACGCTGCTGAGGGACGAGAACAGCACCGCCGTCTGGGCGCCGATCAGAAGGGCGCGGTGCGGCTTGAGGAAGGCGAAGAAGCGCCGGATGATCCGGGTGTCGAAGGAGGCGAAGATCTCCTCCTCGTCCGGCGTGCCGAGATTGGCGTTGCGTTTGGGGGCGATGTCGAGGGCGAGATCGGTCATGCGCCCGCCTCCGCCAGCTTACGGCGCACCCGGGCGTCGGCGATCGAGAGGCCCTGCTCGGCTCTGGTCTGCAAGGCAAAGAGATCGGCGTATTCGCCGCCCAGCGCCAACAATTGATCGTGGGTCCCCCGCTCGACGATCCGGCCCTCCTCCAGGACGATGATCTCATCGGCGTGCATCAGGGAGGAGAGGCGGTGGGCGATGATCACCGTGGCCTTGGTCGCCGTGGCGGCGCTCAGGGCGTCGCGCACCTTCTTTTCGGTCACCGCGTCGATGGCGGCGGTGGAGTCGTCGAAGATCATCACCCCGGGGCCGGGCGTCACGCCCCTGGCGATGGACATGCGTTGGCGCTGGCCGCCGCTCAAGGCCACGCCGCGCTCACCCACCCGGGTGTCGTAGGCGCCAGGAAGCGCGGCGACATAGTCGTGGATCTGGGCGGTGCGCGCGGCGCCCTGGATGCGCGCCTCTTCGGCCCAGGGATCGGCGTAGGCGATGTTGTTGGTCACCGTGGCGTCGAAGAGGAAGGCTTCTTGCTGGACGAGGCCGACGTGGGCGCGGAGCGAGGCCAGGGTGACGCCCCGCACATCCTGGCCATCGATCGTCACCCGCCCGGCGGAAACGTCGTAGAAGCGCGGGATCAGATTGGCGATGGTCGACTTGCCGGCGCCCGGCGGCCCGACGACGCCCAGGGTCTGGCCGGGCCTGACCTCGAAGCTGATGTCGCGCAGCACCGGCTTGCCCGGATCGAAGGCGAAGTCCACGTGCTCGAAGCGCAGCAAGCCCTCGGTCACCTCCAGCGGGGCGGCGCCCGGAGCATCGGCGATGGCCGGCGCGAGGTCGAGAATCTCGAAGAGCCGGCTACCCGAAGAGGTGGCCCGCGCGCCGGCGGCGAAGATCATGGCGATCTGTCGGATCGGCGACTGCAGGAGGGTCATGTAGGTGAGGAACTCGGTCAGTCGCCCGGCGCTCATCGTTCCGGCCGCGACCTTGTGGCCGCCGACCCAGAGCAGCAGGCCCATGGAGCCGTAGAAGCTCAGGGTCATCACCGAGACGGCGCGAAAGCGCAGCACGATGCGCTGGTAGGAATAGGCCAGGGCGGCGTTGGCGGCCTGATCGAACTTGGCCATCTCGAAGGTCTTGGCGGCGAAGGCGCGCACCACGCGGATGCCCTGGAGATTTTCCTCCATGGTCAGGGTGAGGATGCTCATCAGCCTCTGCACATGCAGCCAGGTGACCCGCAGCATGACGCCCATGTGCGCCAGGGCGACGCCGGCGATCGGGGTGAAGGCCAGGCCCAGCGCCGCCATCAGAGGATCGGTGGCGATCATCATCCAGGCCGCGGCGCCCAGCAGCAGGACCAGGGTCAGGGCCGTCATCATGCCGTTCTGGATGAACGACCGGGCGCCCTCGAGATCGAGCATGCCCCGGGTGATCAGATCGCCGGAGTGGATCTTGTCGTGAAAGCCGAAGGAGAGGCTCTGCAGCTTCTGGAAGAAATCCAGGCGATATTGATAGGCGACCTTCTGGCTCACCCACTCGGCCTGATAGTTGGCGGCCATGGTGAATAGGCCGCGCGTGGCGGTGGCGGCCACGGCCAGCAGGGCGGTGATCAGAAGCTCCCGCCGGATATGGCCGGCGCCGATGTGCGCATCCGCCAGGCGCCGGGCCAGGTCCACGGCATGGCCGAACAGGCGCGGCAGGGTAAGGCTCGCGAGGGCGGCGCCCAGGGAGGCGCCGATGGCGAGGCTCACCCGGCCCGGCGCCAGAGCGAGCGCTTCGGCGACGATCCGGCGCAGCACGCGCGGGGCCGCCTTCACGTCTATGAGACGCGAGTCGGGTGTGGGCGGCGCGCGCAGGCGCGCGCCGTGCGAATCGGCCATCGGGAAAACCCGTCTGTGTGAAGGGTCTATTCTGAACGCTGGCGACGGACTTGGCTATGGCGCCAGAGCCACACAGTCGCCGCGCGTGCACTTATTCGACTTATTTCGTTCTTGATTTGTGCTCGGCGTCTGTTGGAGTTAAGCTGTCGCCCGCGCAGCCCCTTCCGGAGGAAACGACCATGGCCGAGGAACTTGTTTTCTATACCAACCCGATGTCGCGCGGCCGGATCGTGCGCTGGATGCTGGAGGAGGTGGGCGCGCCCTATCGCACCGAGATTCTCGACTATGCCACGACCCAGAAGTCGCCCGCCTATCTGGCCATCAATCCCATGGGCAAGGTGCCGGCGATCACCCATGGCGAGACGGTGGTGACCGAGGGCGCGGCGATCTGCGCCTATCTGGCCGACGCCTTTCCCGCCGCCGGCCTAGCCCCGCCCCTGGCCGAGCGCGGCGCCTATTATCGATGGCTGTTCTTCGCCGCGGGGCCGGTAGAGGCGGCGACCACAAACAAATCCCTGGGTTTTGAAGTTCCGGCTGGCCGGGAGCGGATGGCCGGCTATGGCAGCTTCGAGGATGTGATGAACGCCCTGGAGATCGCGGTTTCTCAGAGCGACTATGTGGCCGGCGACAGGTTCACCGCCGCCGATGTCTATTTCGGCTCGCAGATCGGCTGGGGGATGCAGTTCAACTCCATCGAGGCGCGGCCCGCCTTCGAGAAATACTGGGCCCGCCTCGTCGACCGCCCAGCCGCGATCCGCGCCCGCGAAATCGATGATGCGCTCATCGCGGCCCAGCCGGCGGCGAGCTAGATCTAAGTCCCGCTGGCTTCGGGCTTGGCCTGAGCGGAAAAACAGCCGACCCTAGGCTCATGCATCAAAGCCTGCCGATCATCGCCGTTCGCGGCCTGACCAAGACCTACGCCACCGGGTTCCAGGCGCTCAAAGGGATCGACCTGGAGATCCGGCAGGGGGAGATCTTCGCGCTGCTCGGCCCGAACGGGGCGGGCAAGACCACCCTGATCAACATCATCTGCGGCATCGTGCGGCCCTCGGGCGGATCGGTGCTGGCCGGCGGTCACGACATCATCAGCGACTGGCGCGCCACCCGCTCGATGATCGGCCTGGTGCCGCAGGAGCTTTCCACCGACGGTTTCGAGACCGTGTGGGCGACGGTGAGTTTCAGCCGGGGCCTGTTCGGCAAACCGAAGGACCCGGCCTATCTGGAAAAGGTGCTGCGACAGCTCTCCCTTTGGGACAAGAAGAACGAGCGGATCATGGCGCTTTCCGGCGGCATGAAGCGCCGGGTGATGATCGCCAAGGCGCTCTCGCACGAGCCGCGTATCCTCTTCCTCGACGAACCCACCGCCGGGGTCGATGTGGAGCTGCGCCGCGACATGTGGGAGATGGTGCGCGGCCTTCGCGCCGGCGGGGTGACCATCATCCTCACCACCCACTATATCGAGGAGGCCGAGGAGATGGCCGACCGGGTGGGGGTGATCAATGGCGGCGAGCTCATCCTGGTAGAGGACAAGGCCGCCCTGATGGCCAAGCTTGGCAAGCGCCAGCTCACCCTGCACCTGCGCGCGCCGCTGACTGCCATCCCCCCCGACCTGGGCGCCTTTCCCCTGGAGCTGGGCGCCGGCGGCGATGAGTTGGTGTATACCTTTGACGCCAAGGCCGAGAGCACCGGCATCGCCACCCTGATGCGCCGCCTCACCGAGGCCGGTGTCGATTTCACCGACCTGCAGACCAGCGAAAGCTCGCTGGAGGATATTTTCGTCAGCCTGGTGAGTACGCGATCATGAATCTGATGGGCGTGCGCGCCATTTATGTCTTCGAGCTCTCGCGCTGGTTTCGCACCCTGACCCAGAGCCTGCTGGCGCCAGTGATCTCCACCTCGCTCTATTTCGTGGTGTTCGGCTCGGCGATCGGCTCGCGCATGACCGCCATCGACGGGGTGACCTACGCCGCCTTTATCGTGCCGGGACTGCTGATGCTGTCGCTGCTCACCGAAAGCGTCAGCAACGCCGCCTTCGGCATCCATATGCCCAAGTGGTCCGGCACGATCTACGAGCTGCTCTCGGCGCCGGTGGCCTGGTACGAGGCGGTGATAGCCTATGTGGGGGCGGCCGCCACCAAGTCGGTGATGCTGGGCCTGGTGATCCTCATTACCGCCCGGATCTTCGTGCCCTTCCGCATCGACCACCCCTTCACGATGGCGGGTTTCCTGGTGCTGACGGCCGTGACCTTCAGTCTGTTCGGCTTCATCATCGGGGTGTGGGCCGAGGGCTGGGAGCGGCTGCAGATCGTGCCCAGCTTGATCATCACGCCGCTGACCTTCCTGGGCGGCAGCTTCTACTCCATCGCCATGCTGCCGCCGTTGTGGCGCAAGGTGACCCTGTTCAATCCGGTGGTCTATCTGGTGAGCGGCTTTCGCTGGAGCTTCTATGGCGTCTCCGATGTCGGGGTGTGGCTGAGCCTGACCATGACCGGCGGCTTCATGGCGCTTTGCCTCGTCGCCATCTGGTGGATATTCAAGACCGGCTACAAGCTGAAGACCTGACCCCATGCTCCTCACCAAGCGCACCCTCCTGGCCGGCGCTGGCGCCGTGACGGCCACCTCGGCCATCGCTCAGGCCAGCGGCGGCCAGGCGCGCGTGGCGCTGGAGACCATGCTCGGAACCATCACCCTGGAACTGGCCAGCGACAAGGCCCCGATCACCGCCGGCAACTTCATGCGCTATGTGCTGACGAGACGGCTGGACGGGGCCTATTTCTACCGCGCCATGAGAAACGCCGGCGCGCCGGACACCGGCCTCATACAGGGCGGGGTCCAGGGCAATCCGTTGAAGGTGTTACCGCCGATCGCTCACGAAAGCACCCTCACCACCGGGCTATCGCACAAGGACGGCGTGATCTCCCTCGCCCGCTATGCGCCCGGCACGGGGACCTGCGAATTCTTCATCTGCATCGGCGATCAGCCCTATCTCGACGCCAACCCCAACGCGCCAGGCGACAACCAGGGCTTCGCGGCGTTCGGCCACGTGACCGATGGCATGGACGTGGCCCGCAAGATTCTCGCCGCCCCCGTCTCGCCCACCGCCGGAGACGGCGCGATGAAGGGCCAGATGCTGGACCCGGTGGTGACGATCACCAGCGCGCGGGTGGCGACTTAGAGCGGCGCCCCGGCCGTCAGTCCATGATCGACGAATAGATGATGGTCTTGAGCTGACCGCGGAAGTTGAAGGCGCCGGAGGGCATGAGCTGGGTCATGAACACAACGCTCAGGTCCTCTTTCGGATCGACCCAGAAGATTGTGGAGGCGGCCCCGCCCCAATAGTAGTCGCCCTCGGCGATGCCGCCGTTCCTGACCGCATCGAGGGTCATGGCGAAGCCGAGGCCGAAACCCACGCCTTCATTGGCGGTCTCCGAAAAACCGCCGATCGCCATCTGGGTGAGGTCGCGGCCTTCCTTGAGGTGGTTGCGATGCATCAGGGCGATGGTGCGCGGCCCCAGGATCCGGGCGCCCTCGAACTCGCCGCCCCGGCGGAGCATTTCGCAGAACCGCAGGTAGTCTTCCGTGGTCCCCGTGAGGCCACCGCCGCCGGAGAAGAAGGAAGGCTCCTGGAGATAATCGCTGGTGGCGGGCGCATCGATGAGCTGGAGCGATTTGTCGGCGGCGCGGCGATAGTTGGCGCAGAAACGCTCGACCTTGCCCGGCGCGACGGCGAAGGCGGTATCCTTCATGCCCAGGGGATCGAAGATCGTCTCCTGCAGATACCTGTCGAAGCGCTGGCCGCTGATCTTTTCCACCAGGGCGCCGCAGACATCGGTGGAGAGGGAATACATCCACCGCTCACCCGGCTGATAGCGCAGGGGAACCTGAGCGAGCTTATCCATGAACTCCATAAGCGTCTCGCCCCGGCCGCGGCGAACGCCAACCTCGGCATAGACCTTGTCGACCGGATGGCCGTCGTCGGGAACGCCGAGGGTCGCCAGGGCCGAGCCATAGGTGAGGCCGCCGGTGTGGCAAAGCATGTCGCGCATTGAGAGCGGCCGGGCCGGCGCCTCGGTGACCATGTCGGCGCCCGAGCCCGACACCCAGACACGGTGGTTCTTCCATGACGGAAAGAAGCGGCTGACCGGATCGTTAAGCTGGAAATGGCCCCGCTCATAGAGGGTCATCAGGGCCACCGAGGTGATCGGCTTGGACATCGAATAGATGCGGAAGATGGCGTCGTCGCTCATCGGCTTGCCGCTTTCGCGATCCATCTGGCCCAGAGAGCGGAAGTAGGCCAAGTGGCCGTGACGGGCGACGGCGACCTGGCAGCCGGCGATCTTGCCGGGCTCGATGTAGTTTCGCTCTAGATGCTTGGTGATCCGCTCCAGGCGGGCGGTGGAGAGGCCGGTGTTCTTCGGCGCCAGTTCCATGTTTCACTCCCTATTGCGCGCGACCCCTTTGCGGGGTTCGATCAGGCGGTCGGTCTTGGTCAGCTCGGCGGTTTCGCCGCCGGGGCTGGGGCCGGGGCGCCCGGCGTGGTGATATCCCAGACCGCCTTCCAGGTCCCATCCGCCTGGGGTTTGTAGACCGTGACGAAGCTGCCGCCGGTAGTCACCGGGGCCTTGGTGTTGGGGTCGGTGTCGGTCTGGGTATAGGCGCCGTGAGTGACGGCCAGATCGCCGGAGGCCGAGACCTCGACCTTGTCGCTGGCGAAGGTCAGGACGAAACCCGGATCGTTGAGCGCGGCCTGGATGCCGGTGGTGATCGCTGGGCCGCTCACCGGCGCGCCGCCCGGCACCATCACGATCGCCCCCGGCGCATAGTGGGCGGCCACCTTGTTGGCGTCGCCGCTTTTCCAGTCGGCGTTCCAATGGACCTCGTCGGTCTTGATCGCATCGACGATACGGGCCGGATCGGCCTTGGGCGCCGAGGCTTCGCCCGTCGGGCCGCAGGCGGCGGCCAAGAGAGCCAGCGTGAGGCTGGCGAGGATCGGCGACGATTTCATGATCGGCCTTTCGCGGTCGGCGGCGAAGCGGGGCGCAACCATCACCGCGAGCAGGGGGCGCGTCAAGTTCGCCGCCAACAGTCTGGCGCGCCCGATCACCGTAAGGTGAAGCCGTCGCCAGGAGAGCGCCGCCGAGGGGAAAAGCCCATATTATAGGCGCCGATCCAGCAATGCGCGGCGCTGTCAGCCGGGCGCCAGTCGACATGCCGCCCTCTCCCGCGCTAAAGGCGCATTTTGAACGTCTGTTGCGCGCGCAACCGGCGCGATGGCTGTCGAGGGGAAGATTTTGTCGGGATTTCCGCCACCGCAGGGGCTTTATGACCCGCGCCACGAGCATGACTCGTGCGGTGTCGGCTTCGTGGCCAATATCAAGGGCAGGAAATCACACGAGGTGGTGGCGTGTGGCCTGGAAATCCTGCTCAATCTCGATCATCGCGGGGCCGTGGGCGCCGATCCCCTGGTGGGCGATGGGGCCGGCTGTCTGATCCAGATTCCCGACGCTCTGCTGCGGGCATGGGCGGCCGAGAGCGGCGTCGATCTGCCCGCGCCAGGCGACTACGCCGTGGCCATGTGCTTTCTCCCCAGGGACGAGGAGACCCGTGACCTGGCCATAGGGCAATTCGAGCACTTCATCCGCGTCGAGGGCCAACAACTGGTCGGCTGGCGCGATGTGCCGGTCGATCTCGATGGCCTGGGCGCCGCGGTGCTCGAACAGATGCCTGTGATCCGCCAGGCGATCGTGGCGCGCGGCGCGGCGACGGCGGACCAGGACGCCTTCGAGCGTAAGATCCTGGCCATCCGAAAGCAGACCCAGAACCCTCTGGACGCCCTGGCCAAGAAGTATGGCGCGCCGGCGCTGACCGAATTCTACATGCCTTCGTTCTCCAGCCGCACGGTGGTCTACAAGGGCCTGCTGCTGGCCAGGCAAGTGGGGACCTTCTACCGCGACCTCGCCAATCCCCTGACGGAATCGGCGCTGGCCATGGTGCACCAGCGCTTTTCCACCAACACCTTCCCTTCATGGAAGCTGGCCCACCCCTATCGCTTTATCGCCCACAACGGCGAGATCAACACCGTTCGGGGCAACGCCAACTGGATGAATGCGCGGCGCCGCACCATGGAGTCCGACCTGCTGGGACCGGACCTGGATAAGATGTGGCCGCTGCTTCATCCCAGCGACTCCGACACAGCCAAGCTCGACAACGCCCTGGAGCTGCTATTGGCCGGCGGCTATCCGCTGGCCCATGCGGTGATGATGCTGATCCCGGAGGCGTGGGCCGGAAACGCCTCCATGTCGCCCGAGCGGCGGGCGTTCTATGAATACCATGCCGCCCTGATGGAGCCGTGGGATGGACCGGCGGCGATCGCCTTCACCGACGGGCGCCAGATCGGCGCCACCCTGGACCGCAACGGCCTTCGCCCGGCCCGCTTTGTCATCACCGACCAGGACCACGTGATCCTGGCCTCGGAAGTCGGCGTCCTGCCGGTGCCCGAGGAACGCATCGTCCGCAAATGGCGCCTGCAGCCGGGCAAGATGCTGCTCATCGACATGGATGAAGGCCGCATCATCGAGGATGAGGAGATTAAAGCCACCCTCAGCGGGGCCAAGCCCTATGCCGAGTGGCTCCGGCAGACCCAATTCAAGCTCGAGGATCTGCCCGAGCCGCCGCACTGGGAACCGGCGCGCAAGACCAACGCCGACAGCCTGCTCGATCGCCAGCAGGCCTTTGGCTACACCCAGGAGGATATCGCCTTCTTCTTGGAGCCCATGGGCGCAAATGGCGAGGATCCGATCGGCTCCATGGGCACCGACACGCCGCTGGCGGTGCTCTCCGACAAGCCCAAGCTGCTATACGACTATTTCAAGCAGAACTTCGCCCAGGTGACCAACCCGCCGATCGATCCGATCCGCGAGGAGCTGGTGATGAGCCTGGTCTCGATGATCGGACCGCGGCCGAACCTTCTTGGGCGCCAGGCGGGCTCGCACAAGCGCCTGGAGGTGTCGCAACCGATCCTTACCAACGCCGATCTGGAGAAGATCCGGTCCATTTCCGAACTCCTGGACGGCGCTTTCCGCACCGCGACGCTCGACGCCACCTGGCCGGCGGCCGAGGGCGAGGACGGCCTGGAGCGGGCGCTGGATCGGCTGTGCGCCGAGGCCACCGACGCGGTCCTGGCCGATATGAACATCCTGATCCTCTCCGACCGCGCGGTGTCGGAGGATCGTATTCCCATACCCGCGGCCCTGGCCACGGCGGCGGTGCATCACCGGCTGATCCGCCAGGGCCTGCGCATGCAGACGGGCCTGGTCATCGAGACCGGCGAGGCGCGCGAGGTGCATCACTTCTGCGTCCTGGCCGGCTATGGCGCCGAAGCCATCAACCCCTACCTCGCCTTCGAGACCCTGGAACACCTTCGCCATTCCAAGGGCTCAAGCCTTTCCGGCGCCGATGTCGCCAAGCAATATGTCAAGGCGATCAGCAAGGGCGTGCTCAAGGTGATGTCCAAGATGGGCATCTCCACCTACCAGTCCTATTGCGGGGCGCAGATATTCGACGCCGTGGGCCTCTCCAGCGAGTTCATCGAGCGCTATTTCACCGGCACCGCCGGCGTCATTGAAGGGGTGGGTCTGGCGCAGGTGGCTCACGAGAGTGTGCGGCGCCACCGCGACGCCTATGGCGATGCGCCGATCTATCGCCACATGCTCGATGTCGGCGGTATCTACGCGTTCCGCCTGCGCGGGGAGGATCACGCCTGGACGCCGGAATCGGTGGCCAGCCTTCAGCATGCGGTGCGCGGCGACCTGCCGGCCGAGTACCAGGCCTTCGCCAAGTCGATCAACGAGCGCGATGAGCGCCGCCTGACCCTGCGCGGCCTGATGAAGTTCCGCTTCGCCGAGGAACCTGTTCCCCTCGACGAGGTCGAACCGGCGGCCGAAATCGTCAAGCGCTTCGCCACCGGGGCGATGAGCTTCGGTTCGATCAGTCGCGAGGCCCATACGACGCTGGCCATCGCCATGAACCGGATCGGGGGGCGCTCGAACACGGGAGAAGGCGGCGAGGAGGCGGATCGGTTCGTGCGCTTGCCGAACGGGGATTCCATGCGCTCGGCGATCAAACAGGTCGCTTCCGGCCGGTTCGGCGTCACCGCCGAATATCTGGTCAACGCCGACGACATCCAGATCAAGATGGCCCAGGGGGCCAAGCCCGGCGAAGGCGGCCAGCTGCCCGGTCACAAGGTCGACAAGGCCATCGCCGCGGTGCGCCACGCCACGCCCGGCGTCGGCCTCATTTCACCGCCACCGCACCACGACATCTATTCGATCGAGGATCTGAAGCAGCTCATCTACGATCTGAAGAACGTCAATCCGGCGGCGCGGATTTCGGTCAAGCTGGTCTCGGAAGTGGGCGTCGGCACGGTGGCGGCCGGGGTCGCCAAGTGCATGGCCGATCATGTGACCATCAGCGGCTTCGAGGGCGGCACGGGCGCCAGTCCGCTCACGTCCCTCACCCACGCCGGCTCTCCCTGGGAGATCGGCCTGGCCGAAACCCAGCAGACCCTGGTGCTCAACGGGCTGCGCGACCGCATCGCCGTGCAGGTCGATGGCGGGCTTCGCACCGGCCGGGACGTGGCCATCGGCGCCCTGCTGGGCGCGGACGAATTCGGCTTCGCTACCGCCCCGCTCATCGCCGCCGGGTGCGTGATGATGCGCAAGTGTCACCTCAATACCTGCCCGGTGGGGGTAGCCACTCAGGATCCGGTGCTGCGCGCCCGCTTCACCGGCAAGCCCGAGCATGTGATCAACTATCTGTTCTTCGTCGCCGAGGAGCTGAGGGGCATCATGTCCCAGCTCGGCTTCCGAACCGTGAACGAGATGATCGGCCGGGTGGACCGGCTCGACGTCACCGGCGCGGTGGAACATTGGAAGGCGCGCAACATCGACCTCTCCCGCGTGCTGCATGCCGTTCCCGCCAGGGACGAGGGCCTGTGGAACAGCGCCCGGCAGGATCACGGCCTGGAGACGGCGCTGGATCATAAGCTCATCGACGCCGCCGCCGGCGCTCTTGAGGGCGGCGAGCCGGCCCATATCGAACTGCCGATCCGCAATCTCCATCGCACCGTGGGGGCGATGCTCTCGGGCGAGGTGGCAAAGCGCCATGGCCATGACGGCCTGAAGCCTGGCGCGATCAACGCCCGGTTCATCGGCACCGCCGGCCAGAGCTTTGGGGCTTTTCTGGCCCGGGGCGTGAGCCTGGAACTGGTCGGCGACGCCAATGACTATGTCGGCAAGGGCCTATCCGGCGGCAAGGTGGTGGTGCGCCAGCCGCCCGAGGCCAATCGCGAACCCACCGCCAACATCATCGTCGGCAACACCGTGCTCTATGGCGCCATCGCCGGCGAGGCCTATTTCGAAGGGGTGGCGGGCGAGCGTTTCGCCGTGCGCAATTCCGGCGCCGTGGCCGTGGTGGAGGGGGTAGGCGACCACGGCTGCGAATATATGACCGGGGGCGTGGTGGCGGTGCTGGGCGAGACCGGCCGCAACTTCGCCGCCGGCATGTCGGGCGGCATCGCCTATGTCTATGACCCGGATGGCAAGTTTCCCGGCCTGTGCAACCCGGCCATGGTCGATCTATCGGGCATCGGGCCCGGTCGCCCGGCGGACGTGGACGACAACCCGCCGCTCGCCCAGGCGCCTAGCGTCGAGAACAGCGGCATGGGCGATCCGCTCGGCTTCGACGCCGAACGCCTGCGCCTTCTGGTGGAGCGTCACCACGTCGCCACCGGCAGCGCCCGCGCCGCCGCGCTGCTGGCCGACTGGGAAAGCTCCCTGCGCGCGTTCGTCAAGGTGACGCCGAAGGACTATCGCCGCGCCCTCCTGGATCTTGCCGCCGAACGCGCCGCCGCCCACGCCGTGGCGGCGGAATAGCGCCATGGGCAAGACGACCGGGTTTCTCGAGATCGAGCGCAGCGATCGCGCCTATGAGGATCGAAAAGCGCGGCTCAAGACATGGCGGGAATTCGTCCTTCCCCTGTCTGTTCCGGAAACGGAGCGCCAGGCCGCGCGATGCATGAGTTGCGGCATTCCGTTCTGCCACACGGGCTGCCCGGTCAATAATCTGATCCCGGATTGGAACGATCTCGTCTATCGCGACCAGTGGAAGACGGCGCTGGAGACCCTTCAGTCGACCAACAACTTTCCCGAATTCACCGGCCGGGTGTGCCCAGCGCCGTGCGAGGCGGCCTGCACCCTCAACATCGACGACAACCCGGTGACGATTAAAACCATCGAATGCCAGATCGTTGATCGCGGCTGGGAAGAAGGCTGGATCGCGCCCGAGCCGCCGGCCAACACCACCGGCCGGCGGGTCGCCGTGATCGGATCCGGTCCGGCCGGCCTGGCCTGCGCCCAGCAACTCGCCCGCGCCGGCCATGGCGTGACGGTGTTCGAGAAGAGCGACCGCATCGGCGGGCTGCTTCGCTACGGCATTCCCGACTTCAAGATGGAAAAGACCCTCATCGATCGTCGCATCGAGCAGATGGAGGCCGAGGGGGTGACTTTCCGGCCGAGCGTCCACGTCGGCGCGGACGTATCGACCGACGCGCTTCTTTCCGAATTCGACGCCCTGGTGCTTAGCGGGGGCGCCGAGTGGCCGCGTGATCTGGAACTGCCGCCGCATGAGCTTTCCGGCATCCATTTCGCCATGGAGTTCCTGACCCAGCAGAACAAGCGCGTGGCCGGCGACGCGGAAGAAGTGGCCGCGCCCGGCGGCGCGATCAGCGCGGCGGGCAAGCATGTGGTGGTGATCGGCGGCGGCGACACCGGCTCGGACTGCATCGGCACCTCAAACCGGCAGGGCGCCGCCTCGGTGACCCAACTCGAAATCATGCCGGCGCCGCCGGAACGCGAGAACAAGGCGCTCACCTGGCCGAACTGGCCGCTGAAAATGCGCACCTCTTCATCGCAGGACGAGGGCTGCGAACGCGATTTCGCCGTCGCCACGCGCCGGGCCATCGGCGCCGACGGCCGGATAGAAGCCTTGGAATGCGCGCGACTGGAATGGACCGCCGGACCGGACGGCCGTCTTCGGATGACCGAGATTCCCGGCAGCGAATTCCTGCTCAAGGCCGATCTGGTGCTCCTGGCCATGGGCTTCCTCGGTCCCCACCGCGACGGCCTTCTAGAACAGGCGGCCGTGGCCCTCGATCCGCGCGGCAACGTCGCCGCCTCCACGGATGATTACCAGACCTCCCAGCCACGCATCTTCGCCGCCGGCGACATGCGCCGGGGCCAGTCCCTGGTCGTCTGGGCCATCCGCGAAGGCCGCCAGTGCGCGCGAGCGGTGGATGAATTCCTGATGGGGACGAGCGATCTGCCGAAGTAAACCAAGGCGGTCGTCAGCTCACCGAGGCGACGCCTCTCAAATGCTTCGCAGACCTCGATCCCAAATCCCGCAAGATCTCATGCGCGGCGTTGTGGCCAGGGGCGCCGGTGACGCCGCCGCCGGGGTGGGTTCCGGAGCCGCACATGTAGAGGCCGCGCACCGGGGCGCGGTAGTCGCCGTGGCCGAGCGCCGGGCGGGCGCTGTAGAGCTGATCCAGCGTCAGGGAGCCGTGGAAGATGTCGCCGCCGATGAGCGCCAGCTTGCGCTCCAGATCGAGCGGCGAGAGGATCATGCGGCCCAGCACCGCGCCTTTGAAATTGGGAGCGTAGGCGGTGACGGTGTCGATGATCAGATCGGCGGCGGCTTCGCGATGATCGTCCCAGCTCGTTCCATCCGGCAGGGTGGGCGCGAATTGCTGGCAGAAGAGGCTGGCCACGTGCCGTCCCTCCGGCGCGAGGGAATCGTCGAGGACGCTGGGGATATGCATCTCGATGGCCGGCGCCCGGGCCCAACCGTGGATGCGGGCGTCCATGAAGGCGCGATCGAGATAGCCCAGGGAAGGGGCGATGACGATGCTGGCGCCATGCTGCTCGGCGCGGCCTTGGCTGGGCAGACAGGTGAAGTTCGGCAGTTCGGCTAGGGCGACGTTCATGCGGAAGGTGCCCGAGGCGCAGCGCCAGCCGCGCATGCGGTCCTTGAACGGCTCCGGCAAATGTTCCGGCGCGACCAGGGTTTCGAACAGGAGCTTGGGATTGAGGTTGGAGACGACGGCGCGGGCGGAAAGGTCGCTTCCGTCCGCCAGCACCACGCCGGTCGCCCGGCCTGCCGTCACGGCGATCTCGCTCACCTCGGCCTCGGTGGTGATCTCGACGCCCGCCTCCAGGCAAGCGGCGGCCATGGCCTGGGTGATGGAGCCCATGCCGCCGATGGCGTGACCCCAGGCGCCCTTGACCCCGTTCACCTCGCCGAAGACGTGGTGCAGCAGCACATAGGCCGAGCCGGGCGTATAGGGGCTGGCGTAGTTGCCGATGGTGGCGTCGAAGCCCATCAGGCCCTTGAGCACATCGGTCTCGAACCATTGATCGAGGATGTCGCCGGCGCTCTTGCCGAACAGGTCCAGCAGATCGGCCTGCCCCTGGACGCCCATCTTCCGCACCTGATTGGCGAGACCCAGGCCGCTGAGGAGATCGCGCGCCCCGCCGGCGGGGTTGATCGGGGTCTTGAGGAGCAGGGAGCGGAGAAGCTCGACATTGCCATCCAGATGAGCGTGGAAGGCCTGCAGACGATCGGCGTCCCTGGCCGACCAGCGGGCGACCTCGCGGTGCGAGCGGTCCGGATCCTTGTCGAGGATCAGATAGCGCCGGTCGTCCACCGGCGAGAAATAGGAGAGCGGCCGGATCACCACCGTAAGGCCATGGCGCGCCAACTCCATGTCGGCGATGACCTTGGGATTGAGCAGGCTCACCGAATAGCTGGCGACGGAGTTGCGGAAGCCGGGGTGAAATTCCTCGGTGATGGCCGCGCCGCCCACCACGCTCCGCCGCTCCAGAACCCGCACCTTGTAGCCGGCGCGGGCGAGATAGAAGGCGCAGGTCAGCCCGTTGTGGCCGCCGCCGACGATGATGGCGTCATAGCCCATGGGCGCCTTCCGCTTCGCCCGAGCGCGCCAGATCGCTCAAGTATCGTTCCACATAGAGTTTAGTCCCCGGCTCCATCCTGGAGAACGGGCCCGGCCGATAGAAGCGCGAGAGCACACCGGCCTGGTTGCGCTCGATGATCTTCTTGTCGGCGAGGCTGGTGACATCCCAGAGCCAGGTGAGCCGCTCGGGCTCATAGTCCCGGCCCTCCCGCGCCTCGCCATCCACCAGCCAGATCACTTCCATCTCGGTTTGCAGCACGCCGCGCGGGATGAAGCGATAGATGACGCCGTGATCGGCATAGGCGAGGAAGGCGGAGACATAGCCCACCTCGGCGAAGACGCAGGCCTGATCGGATTGCTCGAAGGCGCCCATGAACGGCGCGAGCGGGGCGCCGTCGGCGCTGCCGGTGGCCGAGCCTCCAGCCAATGGCGAATGCATCACGCGGACAACTTCCTGGCCGTCCGGCGCGATCGGCCACGCCTCCACATCCGGCACCACGATGGCGGCGGCTTGCCTGTCGAGGGCGGATTCCTTGGCGGTCCGCACCTTGCGGGCGTCCGGGCGGGCCAGGGCGTGAAGGACCGAGAACTCCGGATGAGCCGGTGCGCAATGGTAGCACTCATGGTAGTTTTCCATGACCAGCTTCCAGTTGGCGGCCACGGCGTAGCGCTTGCGCTCCGCGATCCTGGCGCGGGACCAGCCGTAATGATCGGTCATGGCGGTGAGCGCCCGGCGGGCGACGTCCAGCGACGGCGGCGCGGCCCCGAAACTGATGAAGATCAGGCCGCCGATGATCTCGATGGGCAAGGATGTGAGGCTGTGCTCCGCCGGATCGAAATCCTCGGGCATTTCGCGCGCCGCGCGCAGGCGACCATCCAGATGATAGGTCCAGGCGTGGTATGGGCAGGTGAACAGGGCCGCGCTGCCGCGGGCTTCGACACACACCCGAGATCCGCGATGGCGACAGACATTGGCGAGGGCCCGAACGACGCCATCGGCGCCGCGAACCACGATGGCCGACTCGGGACCCAGCTCGGCGACGATGTAGTCGCCGGAGGCGGGAACCTCACTCTCGTGACCCACGCAGGTCCAGCGGTCGAGCAACAGCGCCAGATCGCTGGCGAAGACATCCTCACGAACATAGAAGGCCTGGTCGAGGCTAAGCCCCGACGCCTGGCCGGCGACGAGATCAGCGATCGCCGGCGAATCCCTCATCCTTGCCGTCCCCTTCCTCGCCGCGATCGAAAACCGGGTGCTACGACGCCGGCTCGACCGCGCGCAAGGGGTGGTAGGACGCGATCAGCTCGCGGGGACGTACTTGAGGGTGATGGCGCCGATGCCGGCGGCGACATTGAGGCCCGTGCCGCCCGAAACGCTCAGCGGCTGCAGAGAGATGGTGTTACCCGAACCGCCTACGAGGACATTGGCGCCGACACCGACGCCCACCGCGGCGCTGGCTTGGACGCCCCCGTAAGAACCGGCAAGGGCGCCCGGAGCCGTATCGCTCGTTGGAGCGAACACGCCCCAGATGATTACGGCCGAATGCTGGTAACCGATGTCGGCGCCGACCTTGGTGACATCGCCTTCATAGCGCGACGTGCTACCGTTATTGCCGGCGAACGTGCATTTGAGCGAGTGGGATGAGCCGAGGATGAAACCCCAGCCGCCGGCTTCGTTGCACGTGAGAGTCCCGACCTTCACGCCGGAGTCGGCCGCGTTCGCCGACGCGGCGAAACCGAGCCCGATGGCGAGGGCGGTGGAAATCAGCAGTTTTTTCATGGTCGAACCCCTTATAATTGGCTTCCGGCGCAAGAAGCCGAGCGATGGCTCCGCTGTCAAGGGATGGCGGGTCGACCCTGAGGGCTGGCCCCTTCATCCGGCTTTGTGCTTGAGGCGATTGGCGCCCCGGCGCGTTGAAGCGGGGCGGCGTACATATGAGGCATGAAATGCGATTTCTGGTTGCGGTGTCGGCCGCCCTGGCTCTCGCCGGATGCGCGGGCGCCTATGTCGGCGGAGACGTGGGCGACCATCACACCGACAAAGCCGGCCTCTCCACATCGACCGCGACAGCGTCGCATCCTCTGCTAGAGTCCGCCTCCTGATCCTGATTTCGCGGGGGAGCGCGGTTTGGTGGCGGAGGCGGGGGGCGCGGCGGCGGGAGCGGCGAAGATCGCGGCTCTGCGGGCGATCCATGCCCGGCTGATCGGCGATCGCAGCCTGCAATCCGATTTCGCGGAGATAGCCAAGCCCAAGCCGACACATGAACCGGCTTGGCTTAAGGTTCTGGGCCAATGGCTGGCCGGAGCGATCAAGATGCTCACGCCATACGCCATCGACCTCTTCTGGGTTGGCGTGGGCGCCGCGGTGCTGGCGGCGCTCTATCTGATCGGCCGGGAAATCCTGGGCGCGCGGCTGGCGCGGCGGCGCCGCGACGCCGTCCGCCATGCGCCGGTGGACTGGCGGCCGGAAAGCTGGAAGGCGCGGGCGCTTCTGGAGGAAGCCGATCGCCTGGCGGCGCGCGGCCTCTATGTCGAGGCCGCGCGGGTGCTGCTCTGGCGCGGCATTGACGACATCGAGGCGCGGCGTCCTCGCCTTGTCCGCCCGGCCCTGACGGCGCGGGACATCGCCGCCCTGGACGAACTGCCGCCCGAGGCCAGGGGCGCGTTCGCCCGGATCGCGGCGGCGGTGGAGATGGGCCTCTTCGCCGGCCGGGGCCTGAACGCAGAGGCGTTCGCGCTCGCCCGCGCCGCCTATGAAGACTTCGCCTTTCTCAAGGCCTGGACGTGAGCGAGGCATCCTCCTCGCCAGCGGACGCCGGCGCGCCGTTGTTCTCGCCGGCGACGGCGGCCCTGATCGTGGTGGTGGGCATCTTCGCCTTCTGCGCCTTGGCGGTGCTGCTCGCCTATGCGCCGGACCTCGAGACGGGAAACGACGGCGGCGCCCACGCGCTTTCGAAATCGGCTGTCGGCTATGCCGGCATAGCCGAGGCGGTTCGACTGGCGGGAGAGCCGGTGCTGATCAGCCGTCACCGATTGCCCAAGGGCCGGCGCCAGGGGCTGTTGTTGGAGACGCCGCCGGCCGAGGCAGCCGACGATTCGGTGACGCCCATGGGCTTCGCCGGCCCGGTGCTGGTGATCCTGCCCAAATGGGTCGTGGCTCCCGATCCTCGCCACCGCGGTTGGGTGCGGAAGATCGCGCCCTTGCCCGACAACCTGTTCGGCAAGGCGGCGCTCATCACCCGCGCCGGGCTTGCGCGTCGCAACGGGGTCGCGCGGCCCACATTGCACGCGGTCTCCCAACCCTTCCCGGCCGGCGCGAGTCTCATCGAAGGTCCGGTCGATCGGCTGCAGAGCATGAGCCTGAAGGGCTGGGCGGGTTGGCGGCCGGTGCTGGTCGACGAAACCGGGGCCACGGTGATGGCCAAGGCGCCGTATGGGCCGGTCTATCTGCTCTCCGACCCCGACCTGCTGAACAATCAAGGGCTGAAAAACTTCGACACCCTGGCCAGCGGCCTGGCGATGGTGAACGGCCTGCGCGCCGGGGGCGGGCCGGTGATCTTTGATGTCACCTTGAACGGCCTTGGCCAAGAGCGGACCCTGCTCAAGCTGGCATTCTCGCCGCCGTTTCTGGCCGTCACCTTCTGCCTGGTTGCCGCCGCCGCCTTGGCCGGATTCCAGGCCTTCTGCCGGTTCGGGCCGGTGAGACGGGCCGGTCGCGCCGTCGCTCTGGGCAAGGAGGCGCTGGTGGATAACACTGCCGCGCTGATGCGGTTGGCCGGTCGTGAGCACGGAATGGGCGGCCCATACGCCGACGTCACGCGCGACCTGACCGCCAAAGGTCTCGGCGCGCCGAAAGGGCTTTCGGGCGAGGCGCTCACGGAATTCCTCGACCGCGTGGCGGAGACGCGTGGGGTCACCGACCGGCTCTCGACCCTCGCCGCCCTGGCGCGCGCGGCCTCCGATCGGAATCGGCTGACGGCGCTGGCGGAAAGACTGTTTGACTGGCGAGTGGAGATGACGGGTGACTCCTGAGGACGTGAAATCGCTGGCCGACAGGCTGCGCGGAGAGATCGCCAAGGCGGTGGTGGGTCAGCACGACACGGTCGATCTGATGCTCGCCGCCCTGCTGGCCGGCGGTCACATCCTGCTCGAAGGGCCGCCCGGCTCGGCCAAGACCTTTCTGGCCCAGTGCTTCGCGGCGGCCCTGGATCTGGACTACGGCCGTATCCAGTTCACCCCGGACCTGATGCCCGGTGACATCATCGGCGCCAATCTTTTCAACTTCCAGACCAGCCAGTTCGCCCTGACCAAGGGGCCGATCTTTTGCGAACTGCTGTTGGCCGACGAGATCAACCGTACTCCGCCCAAGACCCAGGCCGCGCTGCTGGAGGCCATGCAGGAACGGCGGGTGACCATTGATGGCAAGTCCCACTCGCTGAGCTCGCATTTCACCGTGGTGGCGACCCAGAACCCGATCGAACAGCAAGGCACCTATCCCCTGCCGGAGGCCCAGCTCGACCGATTCCTGTTCAAGCAGATACTGCGCTACCCCTCGCTGGAGGAGGAGCGGCGGATCGTCGCCACCCATGGAACCCGCCACGGCAATCCCGATCCGGCAGCCATGGGGGTGGGCCGAACCGCGGGCCGCGAGGAGATCGCCGACGCCGTGGCGGCGGTGGGCGCCATTCGCCTGGCCGACGAGGTGGTGAATTATGTCACCGATCTCATACGCTCGACCCGGGAGAGCGCGGATCTGGAGACCGGCGCGAGCCCCAGGGCCGGCGCCATGCTGGCCCTGGCGGCGCGCGCGTGGGCGGCGCTGCAGGGCCGCGACTATGTGATCCCCGATGACGTCAAGGCCCTCACCCTGCCGGCCCTGCGCCACCGGGTAATCCTCTCGCCGGCCGCGGAAATCGAAGGCCGCACGGTGGAAGAGGCCCTTAAGGGGCTGATCGAGCGCGTCGAGGCGCCCAGGTGATTTATCCAACCCAGCGAGCCGTCGTGCTGATGGCGGCCGGCGCGCCGGCGGCGCTGCTGATCGGCCTCGCCCTGCCAGGTTACTGGAGCCTTGGCGGCGCCTGGGTGGCCTTGATCCTGGGGCTGATCCTGGTCGACGCCCTGGTCGGGCCAGCGCGGAGTGAGGCGGAGATCAAGATTGAAGCGCCGACCGCGATCGGCGTGGGCGCGAGCGGGACGGCCGACGTGACCGGCGCGTTCGCCCGGCTGGCGCCTCGAAGCTCTATCCTAGCGCTGGAGGCCAACGCCCTGCTGGGTCTCGGTCCCGACCGCGTCCACCTTCGGGATGGAGCGGCCCAGATCGAGATAACCCCCCTGCGACGCGGCGAGGGAGAGATCGTCGGCGCGTGGCTTCGATGGCCGGGGCCTCTGGGCTTGGTCTGGAAACAGATCCGCCGCCAGCCGAAGCGCGAGATCGCAGTCATCCCCAATGTCCAGGCGGTGAAGGACGAGGCGATACGGCTCTTCTCGCGTGACGCCTTGTTCGGCATCAAGACCCAGCTCGACACCGGCGACGGCGCCGATTTCCACGCCCTGCGCGAAATGGTCGGGGCCATGGACACCCGGACCATCGACTGGAAACAGTCGGCGCGTCACGGCAAGCTGCTCGGCAAGGAATTCAGGGTCGAGCGCAACCACCCGATCGTGTTCGCCATCGATGGCGGGCGGCAGATGTGCGAACCGCTGCTGGGCGTCCCTCGGATCGACCGCGCCCTCAACGCCGCCCTGATGCTGGCCTATGTCAGCCTGAGGCTTGGCGACCGGGCCGGCCTGTTCGGCTTCGACTCGGCGCCTCGGCTCTACACCGGCGTTCTGGCCGGCGCCCACGCCTTCGACCGCCTGCGCCGGCTCTCCAGCCAGCTCGACTATTCCACCGAAGAGACCAACTATACGCTTGGCCTCACCCAGCTCGGCGCGGCCTTGAAACGCCGATCGCTGGTGGTGGTGTTCACGGATTTCGTCGACGCGACAAGCGCCGAACTGATGGTCGAGAACGTCACGCCCCTGGTCCGCCGCCATCTGGTTGTGTTCGTGGTGCTGCGGGACGAAGAGCTGGAAGCCATCGTCCGGCGCGAGCCGCTTAGCGCCGAGGACGTCACTCGCGCCGTCACCGCCGCCGGACTGCTGAAGGCCCGGGATGTGGTGCTTGAGCGCCTCCGCCGCCTCGGCGTCCACATCGTCGATGCGCCCGTCGCGCGCCTGGGGCCAACCCTGATCTCGGCCTACCTGGACCTCAAGCGGCGGGAGCTGATGTGAGGCCGGCCGATCTCGAACTGCGCAGTCACCGGTTCCGTATCGAGCGGGAGGGCGACTGGCGGCGACTGGACGCTCTGCTGCGCAAGGCCGAGGGTGGCCGCCTGGGGAGGTTGACCGACACCGAGATCATGGAAATCCCGCTGCTTTATCGGGCGGTGATGTCGTCGCTGTCGGTGGCGCGGGCCATCTCATTGGATGCGAGCCTCATCGCCTATCTTGAGGCTTTGGGAACCCGCGCGTACTTCTTCGTTTATGGAACCCGGACCAATCTGGGGGAAAGGCTCCTAAGTTTCTTTCGGCGTGACTGGCCGGCGGCGGTGCGCTCTCTTTGGCGTGAGACCCTGATCTGCGCCGCCATACTGACCATCGCCGCCCTGGCCGGCTATCTTCTCGTGTGGCGCGACGCCGACTGGTACGGCGCGATCATGCCGGGCGAAATGGCCCAGGGCCGCGACCCGATGGCGACCACGGCCGCCTTGCGCAAGATCCTCTACGACACCCACGGCGGCGATGGCCTCTCGGCTTTCGCCACGGCGCTCTTCACCCACAACGCCCAGGTTTCGATCCTGGCCTTCGCCCTGGGCTTCGCCTTCTGCATCCCCACCGCGCTTCTGGTGGGCGACAATGGCCTCAGCCTCGGCGCGCTCGTCGCCCTCTATGGATCCCGGGGGCTCGGTTTTCAGATCTGCGGCTGGCTGATGATTCACGGTACGACGGAGCTTCTAGCGACCGTGATTGCCGGCGCGGCGGGCCTGAAGATCGGCTGGGCGGTGATCTTTCCCGGCGACCGCTCTCGCCTCGACGCGGCCGCCGGCGCCGCGCGGGCGAGCGGAACAGCCATGGCTGGCGTGGTGGTGATGCTAATCCTGGCCGGCATCCTCGAAGGCGTCGGCCGCCAGCTTATCACCCTGGACTGGGCCAGATACGCGATCGGCGGGGCCATGCTGTGCCTGTGGCTAGCCTATTTCTACCTGCCCAGGCCGGCGAGGACCTGATGGCCGGCGCCCTTCGCCCCAAATCTGGCCCGGCCGAGCCGCGAGGGCGGTTCAACCGCCGGTTCGTCACGCCGGAGGGCGTCGATCTGCGTCTGACGCTCGGTTCCGCCGGAGACCGGGCGGGCGCCTTTCTGCTCGACCTGCTGATCATGGTCGCCGCGCTCGTGATCCTGACCTTGCTGGCGGCGTGGCTGGCGCTTTCGGTGGGCGAGAAAGGCGGCGAGCCGGTCTTGATCATCTGGCTGCTGGGAGCCTTCGTGTTGCGCAGCGGCTATTTCATCCTGTTCGAGATGAGCCCGCGCGCCGCGACGCCCGGCAAGCGGGCCCTGGGGCTACGCGTGGCCGCCCGCGACGGTGGCCGCCTGACTGGCGAAGCCATCTTCGTTCGCAACGCCATGCGCGAGATCGAGGTCTTCCTGCCGCTCTCGTTCCTCGCCGCCTCCAGCGCCACCGGCGACCCCGTGCAGGGTTGGGTGGCCGTGTTGGGGCTCACCTGGACGGGAATCCTGCTGTTCTTCCCGCTCTTCAATCGCGACCGCCTGCGGGTGGGAGACTTCGTGGCTGGCACCTGGGTGGTGAAGGCCCCTCGCCGGGCTCTGGACGTCGATCTGGCTCGAGAGGGCCGAAACACCGGCCCATACGCCTTCACGCCCGACCAGGCGGCCGCCTATGGGGTGAAGGAGTTGCAGGTTCTGGAGGAGGTGTTGCGACGCGGCGACAAGCGAACCCTGACCGCGGTCGCCGACCGAATCCGAGGCAAGATCGGTTGGCGTTCGAGTCCAGGCGAAACCGACACCGCCTTCCTCGCCGCCTACTACGCCGCCCTGCGCGGTCGGCTCGAATACCGCCTGCTTTTCGGCCACCGTCGCCGGGACAAGTTCGACAAGGCGTGAGGGGCGCGGTCGCGGGAGCCACGCCTCAAGGTCAAGCCTCCGCCGTCGCCCTCACGCCGAGGGTGAAGTCGTCCGGGTTCGGCGCCACGGTCGCGTTCCAGTAGTCGACGAGAGGGAACGGCCAGTTCTGTGTCACCCGGCCGGCGGCGTTCTTGTACCAGCTATCCACGTGGGGCGAGCCCCAGGCCATGCGCGCATTGGCGGCGTCGACGCGGACGTTGAATGCGTCGTGCACCTCGCGCTTGACCTCCAGCGTCGCGGCGCCGGCCTTGGCCATCAGTTCGAGACAGCCGACCACGTAGCGCACCGAACACTCGGAGAAGAAGATGATCGAGCCGTTGACCACGATGTTGGTGTTCGGACCATAGAGGATGAAGAGATTGGGAAAGCCGGGCGCGGTCATGCCCAGATAAGCCCTGGGATCGCCATTCCAGGTATCGTGCAGTTCGACCCCGCCGCGGCCAACGATGCGCATGGGCCACAGGAAACGGCTGGCTTGAAAGCCGGTGCCGTAGATGATCGCATCCGCGCCGTGCTCGACGCCATCGGTGGTGACGACGCCCCTGGGCGTGACCCGCTCGATCGGGGTGGTGATTAGGTCGACATTGTCGCGCTGAAGCGCCGCCATCCACACGCCGTTGTCCACCAGGCCGCGCTTACCGCCCAGCGGATATTCAGGGATGACCTTCTCAAGGAGATCGGGCCGGTTCGGCGCCTGGGCGCGGATGGCCTCCACCAGCATGCCGCGCATCATCGCATTGGCTTCGCCCACCGCCTCAGGTCCGCCCTTCCAGCCTTCGTCCGCCTTGACCGCTTCATAGAACCCGTCGGTGAGCATCCAGAACAGCCAGAAGCGGTACCACTTGCCGTAAAAGGGCACGTGCTCGAGGAGCCACTTTTTCCCCGCTGGAACCTCGTCGTGATAGGTCGGGCCGGGCAACGGCCAGGGCGGCGTCCGCTGGAACACTTCCAGATGGGCGACCTTGGGGGCGATCTCGGGTACGAACTGATAGGCGCTGGCCCCCGTGCCGATCACCGCCACGCGTTTGCCGGTCAGATCCACATCCGTGCGCCAGCGGGCGGAATGGAAGCTCGGCCCCTCGAAGGTCTCCAGTCCGTCGATATCGGGATAGCGCGGTCGGTTGAGCTGGCCGACGGCGGTGATCAGGATATTGGCTTCCAAGGTTTCGCGGTCGCCGTCACGAGTCTGAATTTCGACCCGCCAGACCGCTCGGTCCTCATCGAACACCGCCCCCTCGACGGTGGTTTCAAACCGGATGTTGGGCCGCAGATCATGCCGCGCGGTCACTCCGCGAAAGTAGTCGAGCAGCACCGGCTGTGTTGAATAGTAATAGGGAAAATCGTGATTGGGCTCGAAGGAATAGGAATACATGTGGTTGGGGTTGTCGACCCGGCATCCTGGATAGACATTCTCCAGCCAGGTCCCGCCCACGTCGGGGTTCTTTTCGACAATTGTGAAGTCCAATCCCGCCTGCTTTAGACGGATGCCGGCCAGGATTCCGGACATGCCGGCGCCGACCACCACCACCTTCATCTTGGCGCCCGCCTTGCGCGCCTCCGGCGTCCAGTTGGGGGACTTGGTGTCGGCCCCGGTCAGAGACAGTTCGTCGGTCAGGAAAGCGGCGTAGTTGCCCGGGATGTCGGCGCCGGCCACCCAGTCCATCATCCGGCGCACGGTCTCGGGTGATGGCGGCGGTGGGAGCGGCGCGCCGGCCAGGTGGGCGAGAATGGCGGCTTTGGCCCGGTCGCGGATATCGGCCTGGACGGCCTCGTGATAGCCACCGAGCTTCCCGTCCGCCAAAAGCACATAGGCCGGTCGACGTTCCTGGGTCAGGAGGGAGGCGTCGCCGGTAAGGTGAACCAGCGACATCAGCAGAGCCGGCAAATGCGCCTCGGCGAGGGCGGCGTCCAGTTCGGCTTCAGAGATGGTGACGGTCATGGCGGTTTCCTCCCTTATTTCGGAGGAACCATAGCGGCCTTACCCAGGGTCGGGAAAGCGATTCAGGCCGAGCGGCCTCGCGCCTCTATTGGCCAGATGGCGGCGAGGGTGTCGCCCATCACCACATGGTAGGCGTCATAGAGATTGACCGTTGGATCGCAGTGCGGCGTGGCGAAGGTCACCACCTCGCCGAGCCTGGGCGGAGCGAGACCTCGCGGCGGAATGACGGCGCCCTGCTCATCGCCCATGAAGCGATAGGTCGATCCCTCCACCGCGCCAATGCGGATCGGCGGCGGCCCGGCCTCGGTGGCGAAGGCCTTGAAACCCGCGTCCACGGTGGACATCATTGGGTGATTGGCGCTGATCACCCTCGCATCGACCATCAGGGCGGTTTCGAAGACCGGCGCGCCGGTTCCGGCCAGATCACAATCGGCATACTGACGATCCATGAACACATAGGACCCGACCTGAAGCTCGGTGAAAAGGCCGAGCGCCGCGTCGATGGCGTGGGTGCCAGTGCCCCCACCGCTGATGACTTCCGGAGCCAGGCCGGCGTCGGTCAGATCCCGGACGATCCCGGCCAGATAGGCGCCGCGCTCCTCGATGGCCGCACGGCGCGAGGCGAAATCCTCGATATGCTGTTGGGCGCCGCAATAGAATTGCACGCCGGCGAAGGTGAGGCCGGGAGCGTTCGCGATTTTCCTGCCAAGCGCCACAGCCGCCGCGGGGTCGGCCACACCGGTGCGATGGAGGCCCGGATCGATGTCCACCAGCAGGGTGAGGGGCGCGCCGGTCGCGGCCAGAGCCTCCACCGCATCGGGATGATCCACCGCCGCCATCAGCCCTGGCGATCGCGCGGCCAGGGCGAGGAGACGCGTCACGGCCGATGGGCCCACCACGGGCGAGGTGATGAGGATGTTCTCGATCGCACCATCGGCCAGGGCCTCGGCCTCTCCGAGTTTGGCGCAGCAAACGCCCACAGCGCCCGCCGCGATCTGTCGCCGAGCGATCTCAACGCTCTTGTGGGTCTTGGCGTGAGGCCGAAGCGTGACACCGGCGCCGGCCGCGAAGCGGGCCATAGTTCCGATATTGCGGTCAAGCGCCTCCAGATCGATGATCAGCGCCGGCGTGTTCAGATCACGCCGCGATCCCTGGCGGCCGATCAGATGGGCATTGAGCGTGAAGGGATACATGGCGATCCTTCCTGTTGGTTCGCAAAGAATGATCGCCGACGGCCTATCCTAGCCGACGCGAAGCGCTAGATTTGCCCCAAAGCGCACGGAGCGACAAACATGAGCTTTCCCGAATACGCCAATCACGATGGCCTGGGCTTGGCGGCCCTCGTCGCCGCGCGCGAGGTGACGCCATCGGAATTGGCCGAGGCGGCCATCGAGCGGATCGAGCGGCACAACGGCGCTCTCAATGCCGTGGTCTACAAGGCTTATGACGAAGCACGCGCCACGGCGGCCGGCGCTCTTCCGGAAGGACCGTTCAAAGGCGTGCCGTTCCTGATCAAGGACCTGGGGGTTTCGGTCGCCGGCTGGCCCAAGAGTCACGGCAGCCGCTTCGCGCGCGATGTGGTCGACGCCGAGGACAGCGGCCTGGTGCGCCGCTATCGCGAAAGCGGCGCGGTGTTCCTGGGCAAGACCAACACCCCCGAATACGGGATCACTGGCACCACGGAGTCGGCCCATCTTGGACCTTGCCGCAATCCATGGAACCGGGATCACATCGCCGGGGGCTCCTCCGGCGGCTCGGCCAGCGCGGTGGCGGCGGGGATCGTCCCCCTGGCTCACGCCAGCGACGGCCTGGGTTCGATCAGAATTCCCGCGGCCTGCTGCGGACTGGTGGGCCTGAAAGTCACACGCGACCGCAACCCCAACCTGCCGGACGGCTATGACTACGCCTATGGCCTGGTGGTCGACCATGTGGTGAGCCGCACGGTGCGCGACAGCGCCGCCATGCTCGATGTCACTGGCGTCGCCGAACCGGCGTCACCCTATCCGACCCCGCCCAAAGCGCGGCCCTATATGGAGGAGATCACGCGCTCGCCGGGCCGGCTGAAGATCGCCTGGTCGGCCGAAACGCCGAGCGGCCGGCCGATCGATCCGGTGGTGGAGGCCGCCCTCCATCGCACCGCCGAAACCCTGGAGGCCCTCGGCCATGAAGTGGTGGAGAGGGGTCTCGGCATCGACTATCGGGCCATGTACGCCGCCATGGGGCCGATCAGCGGAGCCAATTTCGCCGCCGGCATGAAACGCCTGATCGAACGGGTGGGCCGCGAGCCGGAACCGGACGAACTGGAGCCGTTGACCTGGGCCTCGCTGAAAGGCGGCCGCAAGGTGACCGGGGAACAGGCGCTTTGGGGACTGCAGCAACTGCGGATGATCAACCGCCAGACCCTGGCCCTGTTCGAGACCTTCGATGCCTATCTCACGCCGGTCATGGGCACACCGCCGCCGCCGATCGGCTATATCGACCCGGTGAACCTCCCTCCTCGGGAAGTGAACCGCCGCCAGGGTGAGGTCTTTCCCTATACGCCGCCGTTCAACGCCAGCGGCCAGCCCTCGATGTCCCTGCCGCTGGCCTGGTCGGACCAGGGCCTGCCGATCGGCATGATGTTCACCGCCCGCTATGCCGACGAAGCCACTCTCTTCCGCCTCGCCGCCCAGTTGGAGAAGGAGATCCCGTGGAAGGACCGCCGGCCGCCGATCTGGAACTGACGACGCCCAATCGGCTGGCTCGGACCACCGCATGACGATGGGACAGGAGAAACAACTTCTCGCTGAACTCCGGCCGGGAATGAGCGTCTACATCCAGGGGGCCGGCGGCGAGCCGCTGGCGCTCGGGCCGCTGTTGGCGCAGGCGCCCGAGCGTTTGGCGGGCGTGCGGCTGACAAGCTGTCTGTTGCCGGGGATCAACGGCTTCGACTATGCCGCGCTCGATCCCGCGGCGCGCGTCACCACCTTCATGCTACCACCCGCCCTGCGCGCCTCGTTCGAGGCCGGACGCGTGAAGGTTCGCCCGCTTCCCTATTCGCAGATCGCCGCGGCGCTGGGTGTCGATCCGGCCCCGGATCTTGCGATCTTCCAAGTCTCGCCACCGGATAGGGATGGTCTCTGCTCCCTCGGTCCGTGTTCCGATTTTGCAGGCATTGTCTGGCCAAGAGCGGACCGGCTCGTGGGTTTCGTCAATCCGGCGCTGCCAAGCACGCGGCGCGGGCCGTCGATTCCGTTCACCGCACTGGATATCGTGGTGGAAAGCGAAGGCGCTTTCATAACCGGCGAGGATGGCGCGGTTTCATCCGACCAGACCGCGATCGCCGATCGCATCGCCGCCCTAATTCCGGACGGCGCGGCGCTGCAGACGGGAATCGGCGGCGCGCCGGTGGCCGCCCTGACCCGGCTGACCGACCATCGCGGCCTTTTCATCCGCTCGGGCATGGTGACGGAGGGCTATCGCACTTTGGCCAGCGCCGGCGCCCTGGCGCGCGGCGCCGATCACATCACCGGCCTCGCCTACGGATCGCCGGACTTCATGGCCTGGGCGGCCGATGAGCTGATCTTCGCCGACGCCACGGTCACCCATGGCGCGGCCTCGCTCGCCGGTGTCGAGCGACTGTTCGCCATCAATTCGGCCCTGGAGGTCGATCTGTTCGGCCAGGCGAATATCGAGTGGCGTTCGGGGCGGCTGGTGAGCGGCTTGGGCGGCGCGCCGGACTTCGCGCGCGCCGCCAGACGATCGGTGGGTGGCCGGGCGGTGCTGGCGCTACCCGCCACGGCCGGCGGGGGCGCGCTATCTCGGATCGTACCCAGGCTGACCGCGCCCACCGTCTCCATCCCCCGCGACGACACCGATCTGGTGATCACCGAGCACGGCGTCGCCGATCTTCGCGGCGCCAGTCTGGAAGCCCGCGCGGAAAGCCTTATCGCCATTGCCGCGCCAGAACATCGCGGCGGCCTGGCCGAGGCCTGGAAGGAAATCCGGCGCGGGCTTTAGACGGCGACCTGGACGCCCATCTCCACCACCCGGTTCGGAGGGATGGCGAAGACCTCGCTGGGGTCGGCGGAATTTCGGGTCAGGGCGATGAACAACCGGTCCTGAAGCCGGCGCAGGCCGCGGGCGTGGCTGGCGATCACCGACCGCCGACCCAGGAAGTAGGAGGTGCTCATGGGATCGAGCGACACGCCCGGCAAGACCAGACCACGGATCGCACTGGGCACATCGGGTCGCTCCATGAAGCCGAACGCCAGGGTGACCTTGGTGAAGGCGTCGTTGATCGTTTCGAAGGATGCTCTTTCGCTGGCCGGCACCGTCGGTCGATCGGCGGTTCGAACGGTGATGATGACGTTCTTCTCATGAAGCACGCCGTTGTGCTTGAGATTATGCAGAAGAGCGCTGGGGGTCAGGGTGGGTTCGGACGTCAGGTAGACAGCCGTCCCCGATACCTGATGGCGCGGCCGGCGCGCGATGGAATGCAGGAAATCGGCGAGCGGAATCCGATCCCGGCGCGCCTTGGCGGTGATGATCTCACTGCCTCTCAGCCACGACGCCATGACCAGCACCGCCGCGGCGCCGATGGCCAGCGGCACCCAGCCGCCGGAGAGCAGCTTGAGCGAATTCGCCGAAAGAAACGCCAGATCGACCGTGAGCAGCGGCGCGACGACCAGCGCCGTCTTCAAAAGGCTCCACTTCCACAGTCGGCGCACGACGATGGCGGCGAGCGCCGTGGTCACCGACATGGTGCCGGTAACCGCGAGGCCGTAGGCGTTGGCCAGGGCGTCCGAGTTCTTGAAGATGCCCACCAGCAATATGACCCCGACCATGAGCATCATGTTGACCGTCGGCAGATAGATCTGACCGGCCTCGGTCTCTGACGTGCGGCGGACGGTCAGGCGTGGCAACAGGCCCAGTTGCATGGCGGCGCTGGAGAGCGAATAGGCGCCGCTGATAACGGCCTGGCTGGCGATGATCGTGGCCGCGACGCCAAGTATGACGAGCGGCACCCGCATGGCTTCCGGCGCCATCAGGAAAAACCAGTCCTGTTCGGCGCCGGCCGCTCGTCCCGCCACTGTCGATAGGAACTTCAGGGCGAAGGCGCCCTGGCCGAAATAGTTAAGGACGAGCGCGGGAAACACCACTGTCAGCCATGCCGCCTGGATGGGTTTTCGGCCGAAGTGGCCCATGTCCGCATACAGCGCTTCCGCCCCGGTGATGGTCAGCGAGACCGATCCCAGGACAAATAGCCCGATCAGGCCGTGACGCAGGAGAAAGGTGACGCCATCGAGGGGATTGAGGGCCAGAAAGATTCTTGGGGAATCGGGAATATGCATGATCCCCAATGCGCCGATGGCGACAAACCAGACCAGGCAGATAGGACCGAACCAGCCGGCGACCTTGGCCGTCCCCCGCGCCTGGACCATGAAAAGTCCCACCAGGATCACTAGGGCGATCGCGATTTCCACAGAGGGTGTGACGGCGTTGGCGAACTGTGGGGCGGTCTTCAAACCCTCAACCGCCGAAAGCACCGATATCGCCGGTGTGATGATCGCATCGCCATAGAAAAGCGCGGCGCCAAGAATGCCCAGCGCCAGCACCACGCGCGTCCGACGGCCAAGGGCGCTTTGCGCCAGGGCCATCAACGAGAGAATGCCCCCTTCCCCGCGGTTGTCGGCGCGCATCATGAACAGAACGTACTTGACCGTGACGACGATCATCAGGGCCCAAAAGGTCAGGGACATGACCCCGAAGATCTCCGGCTCGCCAACGGGGCCGCGAGCCGCCTGAGTCACCGCGGTCTTGAAACCATAAATCGGGCTGGTGCCGATATCGCCGAACACGACGCCCATGGAGCCAAGCATGAGCTTGCCGAAGCGCCGCCGCCCGCCGCCCGATTGATCAGACCCCGCCTGCATGGCCGCGCTCTTAGGCCGCTTGACGGCGGATGGGAATGGACATTAGCCGGCGACGCTGGGCAGAGTTCCGAGCCACGCCCCCAGGATCGCGTTGACCGCCTCGGGCGCCTCCTGCTGCACCCAGTGAGAGACGCCGGGCAGGCGCTTCAGCTCAAGCGCGCGCACATAGGGCTCATAGCCCTCCGTACACTCCAGGCCGAGCGCCGAGTCCTCTTCGCCCCAGATCATCAAAGTCGGAATCTCGATCCTGGGCGCCCCATCGCGATAGCGGCCGATCAGATCGAGGTTGGCGCGGTAGTAGTTGATCATAGCCGTCATGGCCCCGGGGATCAGGGCGTTATGGCGATAGACGTCGGTGACTTCAGGAGGAAATCGGGACTTGTCGAGCGCCATGCCGGTGAAAGCCTGGCCAATCGCCCTCGCGCCAAAAGCGGTCATCGCCGCCTCCGGCAGGCGAGGTATCTGAAAAAAGGCGGCATACCAGGAGCGCGAGCGCTGGCGTCGGGACGAGGCCAGCACCCGGGCGAACACCGAGGGGTGAGGCACGTTCATGATCACCAGCCCATCGAGCGGCAGGCGTCGCCGGATGGCGAAATCCCAGGCGATCATCGCCCCCCAGTCGTGAGCGATCAGCAGGCGGCGGCGCGCCCCCGCGGCGTCGAACAGGGCCGCCACGTCCTCCACGAGATGATTAAGATGATAGTCGGCCCTGGCCTTCGGCCGGCTAGAGCCGCCATAGCCGCGCAAATCCGGGGCGATCGCGCGCCAGCCGAGGTCGGCCAGCAAGGGGAGCTGATAGCGCCAAGAAAACCGGCTCTCGGGAAAGCCGTGCAGCAGCAGAGCGACATCCTCGCCCTTACCCGCCTCATCGACCAGAAATGAGAGGCCGTTCGCCTCGATCCGCCGGGTGACGGTTTCAACCGGCAATTTCGGGATCCATCGACGGGCGTAAGGCCGGCGCCTCGCTCAAGAGGCCCTCGTCCTCCAGCGCGGCGTCCCGCGCCTCCAGCTTGGCGCGTATCTCGCCGTGGCGCCGAGCATCGAGACGCCAGCCGATTACACACGCGCCGCCGAGCATGACAAAGACGATCGGCCCGGCCAGGAAGGCGATGTCGAGATTGCGAATGGCTTGCGGCGTATTGACCGCGCCCTCGGCGGGATTGAACCCCAGCCGCGCCAGCAGGGGGAAGGTGAGGCCGATGGCGAAGGCGGCGGCGATCTTGGAAGCCATGGTGTTGACCGCATAGAGGAGGCTGATGCGTTGCTTGCCCTGATCGAGACGCACCTCATCGCCGACATCGGCGAGCATGGCCTGGATCATCAGTCCGAAGCCGGAGGCCATGGCCCCGGCCCAGATCATGCTCGGAAGGGCTGCAAGGACATTGGCCTTGGGGGTAACGAAGACCGAGAACAGGCCTAGCGAAAACGCGGTGGTGGTCACCATCAATGTGCGATGCTTGCCGATCCGCCTCGCAAGAGCGGCCGTCAGCAAGGCGCCGGGAATACCGGCAAGAATGTAGACCGCCAGCAAGATATAGGCCTGCTGCGTCGAATAACCTCGAGAAACTTTGAAGAAAAACAGATAGATGGCGCTCATCCAGCCCGGGCCGAGGGTCAAGGCCATCTGCGATAGAAAGAGACGCACCAGATCGGGTTTGGAGAGCACCTCCCAATAGTCCTTCAGCGCGAAGCGCTCCTTCTTGATATCGAGGGGAATTCTCTCCTTCGTTACGGCCGAAGCAATAGCGACGGTAATCGGCAGCAGGATGATAATGAACCAGCCCGAGGTCTGAACGCCTTGGGCGTCAGTGAGCTTCAGGGCCGGCGCGCCTATCTGAATCGCCAGGGCGGCCATGACGCCCACCACCCCCACGGCGGTGATCACCCCGAACAGGCGTGAGCGCTCGTGATAGTGACTGGTCAGGGTGGCCGCCCAGGCCTGATGAGCCAGGCCCATGATCGAGGTGCCCAGGTACATCACCGCCAGCCAGCCGAAGAGATAGGCGCCGCTGAAGCCGTGCGGCGCCATGAAGAGCTTGTAGAGCGCCAGCATCAGCACCGGCGTTCCGACGATCAGCCAAAGGCGGTAGCGGCCAAGCGGCGTGCGGGTGCGATCCATGGCCACCGCCAGGAGAAGATCCACGGGGATGTCCAGCAGGCGCACCAGCATCCACACCGCGCCGATGATGGTCATGCTCACCCCGAGGTGGCCGGCGAAATAGGGCGGCAGGGAGACGAAAACGATCACCCACAAGGCGGCGATGGGCAGATTGGGCACCGAGAACGGCAGGATGGTCGAGAGCCGCAGCCGCGCGCCGGGAGTCAAACGAGCATCGCTGGTCAAATGGCGTCTCCACGGGCGCCCGAGGCCCTCGCCATCTCGCCTCTTCCCGCCGCCATTGGCAATAGGCGACGCCCGCGCTAAGGCGGTTGCAGGCTTTTTGGCTTGGGTGGCGATCGCATGACTGAACTGGCCGCTCACGCCGCCGACGCCGACGTTCCGGCCCGGGCCGATCCGATCCTCAAGCGCCACGTCACCGCCGCGGTGATCGGCAACGGCCTCGAATTCTATGATTTCATCACCTACGCGACCTTCGCCGTTCCCATCGGCCACGCCTTCTTTCCCAATCATTCGCCGTTCGTCAGCCAGATGCTGTCGCTGGCGACGTTTGGCGCGGGGTTCATTTTGCGACCCGTCGGCGCGATCGTGATCGGTCGCTACGCCGATCGCGCCGGGCGGCGCCCGGCGATGATGTTCAGCTTTTCCCTTATGGGATTGGCCATCCTAGGTCTGGCGCTGACGCCCGGTTATGCGACCATCGGTATCGCCGCGCCGATCCTGGCGGTAACCTGGCGGGTGATCCAGGGCTTCGCCCTGGGGGGCGAAGTCGGTCCGACGACCGCCTTTCTGGTGGAGGCCGCGCCCCCGGACAAGCGCGCGTTCTACGCCGTGTGGCAGGTGATCAGCCAGAACATCGCCAGCATCGCCGGCGGTCTGGTCGGAGTGACCTTGGCGTGGCTGGCGGGCGAGGCGAGCGTGACGGCCTGGGGCTGGCGCTTCGCGCTGCTCCTGGGCGCGGTCACCTTGCCGGTGGGCTTTTGGCTGCGCAGAAGCCTGCCGGAGACCCTGCATCGGGCGAGCTCCATAGCGGCCGCCCATCCCGTCAACGCCAAGCTCCGCGGCCACGTCCGCATCTTCCTGATTGGACTGGCGCTGATCGCCGCCGGCACCGTGTCTACCTATGTGTTCAACTATATGACGACCTACGCGATCACGACCCTGCACCTGCCCACGGGGATATCCCTCAGCGTCTCGATCGTCACCGGATCGGTGGCGATTGTGTGCGGATTGGCCGGAGCGGTCCTGTCGGACCGTCTGGGTCGCAGGCCGCTGTTGATCTGGCCGCGGCTGTTCTTTCTTATCTCGATCTGGCCGGCCTTTCATCTCATGGTGCGGAACCACGATGCGGCGACGCTTCTCATCGCCAACGCCATAATGTCGGGGATAAGCGCTTTTGGCGGCGCCGCGCTCTACGCCGGCTTTGCCGAGTCCGTACACAAGGAAATGCGTGGCGCGGGCTTCGGCATCATTTACGCCTCCGCCGTGACGCTGTTCGGCAGCACCACCCAGCCGATGATCCACTGGCTTATTCACATCACTGGCGATCCTCTCTCTCCGGCCTGGTATCTGATGGGCTTCACAGCGGTTGGCGTCGTCGCCTCGCTGCTGTTCAAGGAATCCGCCCACCGACGCCTGGCGCCGGCGCTTTAGGAGACGCCAAATGTATATCGAGGTGAACGGCGCACGCCTGTTCTTCGACACCGTCGGCAGCGCCCTGGCGGTGGATGGCGAACGCATGGCGGAGCGGCCGGCCCTGATCGTGCTGCACGGTGGGCCGGGATTCGACCACTCGCTGATGCGGCCCTATTTCGATCGCTTCGCCGACACCCATCAGGTGATCTATCTCGACCATCGCGGCAATGGCCGCTCTGGCGGCGAGCCGCGGACCTGGCGCCTTGACCAGTGGGGCGACGATATCGCCGCCTTCTGCGATACGCTCGGCATCGTCAAACCGGCCGTGCTGGGCCTCTCCTTCGGCGGCATGGTGGCCATGGCCTACGCCACCCGCCATCCCCAGCACCCCTCCAAGCTTATCCTTTCCTCCACGGCGGCCCGGCTCGACCTGGAGGCGACCTACGCCATGATGGAGCGCCTGGGCGGGGAGCGGGCCGCGGAGGTCGCCCGCCGCTTCTGGTCCAATCCCTCGCCCGAGATCGCGGGCGAGTACATGGCCGTCTGCATGCCGCTCTATAATCCCGGCGACGATCCGGCCTTCGCTCAGGCCCGCGCCCGAGCGATCACGCGCTTTGAAGTGATGTTCGACTTCATTCAGCGCGAGCAGCGGAGCATGGATTTCATCGCCGATCTGGCGAAGGTCGCCTGCCCGACCCTGGTGCTGGCTGGGGGCCTCGATCCGATCACGCCGGTCGCCTGCTCGCGGGCGATTTTCGAGGCGCTGCCCGCCGGTATTGGGCGCCTGGAAGTGTTCGAGAGTTCCGGTCACGGTGTGCAGCGCGACGAGCCGGATCGCGCCGAGGCGGTGTTGCGCCAATTTCTGGCCGAGGATTGAGCAGAATGAATTCCGCCGACAGTTTCAGCGCCGACTACGCCGAGGCCCGGACCAAATACCGAGAGGCGGCGAAGGCGGCCGGTGGCGTTCTGGAGAGTCTCACTCATCCCGAGCGATCGCCCGACGGCGGGGAACTGACGACTGATGTCGCCCTGTTCGGCGCCCCGGAGGCGGAACGGGTGTTGGTGATGATCTCGGCGACGCATGGCGCGGAGGGCTTCTGCGGCTCCGGCGCCCAGATCGACTGGCTGCGCCGCGGTGAGGCAAGCCGCTTGCCGGCCGGCGTGGCCGTGCTGATGATCCACGCCATCAACCCCTATGGCTTCGCCTGGCTTCGCCGGGTGACCCATGAGAACGTGGACCTGAACCGTAACTGGGTGGATTTTGACGCGCCCCTGCCCATCAACCCTGGCTATGACGAACTGGCGGACGCCATTGTTCCGGCCTCATGGACCGAAGGGGCGCAGGCGGAGGCCGCTAAGACGCTTGGCGCCTATGCGCAGGCGCATGGGTTCATGGCTCTGCAGCAGGCCATCAGCGGCGGCCAATTCGCTCACCCCAAGGGCGTCTTCTATGGCGGCGCCGGCCCGACGTGGTCCAGGCGGACCCAGACGGCGATCTTCGCCCACTATCTCGCCAAGGCCGCCAGGGTAGCGATCATCGACTACCACACGGGCCTCGGCCCCTGGGGCTATGGCGAGCAGATCATCACCGAGCCGATGGGCAGCGCCGGCTTCGCTCGGGCCCGATCCTGGTATGGGTTGGCGGTGACATCGCCGTCGTCGGGAAGTTCGACCTCGGCCGATATCGTCGGCGACGGGCTCGCCGCCGCGCCGGCGCTGATCCCCCAGGCCGAGGTCACGGGCATGGCGCTGGAGGTGGGCACGCTTTCAGTCACCGAGGTCATAGGCGCCGTGCGCGCCGACGCCTGGCTACATGCGCAAAACGACCTGGCTTCAGACCAGGCCAAGGCGATCAAGGCGCGGGTGCGCGACGCCTTTTATGGCGACGCCGACGATTGGAAGGGCATGGTCGCGGGCCAGTCGCTGCTCGCGTGCCGCCAGGCGATCGCCGGGCTGCTGACCTAAATTATAGGAACCTTGTTTGCGCCGAATCGCGGACGGCGAAAGATCAGCCCTGACGCGCCTTGAAGCGGGGGTTGGTCTTGTTGATTACATAGAGGCGGCCCTTGCGACGCACGAGCTTGCAGTCGCGGTGGCGCGTCTTGAGCGTCTTGAGCGAGCTTCTGACTTTCATGGCGTTGGTCTTTTGGGCAAGGTCGGCGGCGGGAAGCGCGGTCGTATAAGGATCGGCGCCGGCCAAGTCAATCCAAAGGGCGGCGCAGCTTTCAGTTGAAGGATGGCCATACGCCCGGCTACCCTTGCCTCATGGATCGACGCGCTTTCCTCGCCCTCGCCGCCGCTGGCCTCGCCCAATCCGCCAATGCGCAGGCCCCCGCGCCCGCCGATCTGCTGGGCGCCACGGGCGAGACCTATTTTCTGACCTGGCTCAACAGCTTCTATCCCAAGGCCCAGGCCGCCGGGCTGCCCCGTGCCCTGGTCGATCATGAGCTTTCCGGCCTCTCGGCCGATCCGAGGGTGGCCGCTCTGGACACCCGCCAGCCGGAGTTCGCCAAGCCGGTCAGCGACTATATTCATGGCGTGATCAGCAACGAGCGGGTCGCTGTCGGCCGGGCCAAGCGGACCAACATTACTGAATTTGGCGCCATCGAGCAGAGCTATGGCGTGCCGCGCGAGATTCTCATCGCCATCTGGGCCATGGAGACCGATTTTGGCGTTCTGCAAGGGGGCATGGACGTCATACGCTGCCTGGCCACCCTGGCGGCCCTGGGCCGGCGCCGGGACTGGGCCGAGGGCGAGTTGATCGCCGCCCTGCGCATGATCGCGACCGGTGATGTGACACGCTATCGTCTGCGAGGCTCCTGGGCCGGCGCCATGGGCCAGACCCAGCTCCTGCCATCCACCTACCTCGCCGACGCCGTGACGATCGTCGGCCATGGGAAGCCCGATATCTGGGATTCGCCTCCCGACGCCCTCGGTTCGGCCGCCAATCTGCTGGCCAAAAGCGGATGGCGGCGCGGCGAAGGCTGGGCGCGGGAAGTGATCCTGCCATCGGGATTCGACTACGGTCTGAGCGAAGGCCCAAAGGAGGTTCCGGCCTGGTGGACAGCCAAAGGCGTCAAGCGGCCCGGCGGTCTGGCTTGGCCCACCGGCGATACGGCCGCGCCGGCGGTGCTGCTTTTGCCGTCGGGCGCGTCCGGCCCCGCGTTCCTGGCGCTGCCTAACCACTTCACGATCCGCACCTATAACAACTCACTGGCCTACGCCCTGGGTGTTGGGCTGCTGGCGGACCGATTCGGTGGCGGAACTGGCGTGGTGACGCCATGGCCGCATGAGACGCCCCTATCGCTGACCCAGCGCATGGACGCGCAAAGCGCTCTTATCAAACTTGGCTTCAACCCGGGGGCGCCGGACGGCGTGGTGGGCGTCACGACGCGTCAAGCGTTGCGTGCCTGGCAGAAATCCCAGGGTCTGGTCGCCGACGGTTACCTTACACCCGCTCTCATCGATCGGCTCAAGGCGAGCGCCGCCAAGGCCTGATCATGGCCTCCGGAGGCTATACGCTTACGCCCTCCTGACTGCGCTCCAGGCTGGATTGCGCCGCTTCGTCCTCGGTGGTGGGGGCCTCGCCGGCATTGGCCAGCACGCCGTTGGTCAAGGCGAAGACCAGAAGGGCGCCGAGCGTCACCACGTTCACCAGAAAAGGCGCCGGGCGCCAGACCCCGTAAAGAAGCACGAAGAGCGGCGCGACCACGACATTGACGCCATTGACGGCGGCGATCGCGCCGGCGGCCCGGGCCTGCTCGGCCTGACTGACGGCCAGCGAGGCGCCGGCGGTGAAGCCGGGCCGGCAGAAGCCATAACCAAGGCTTGAGAGCGCGTAACCCATCACCAACCCGGAATAGCTGGGCGCGAAGGCGACGATGAGATTGGCTAGCGCCGCCACGGCCACGCCCCAACGCAGGAGATGGCGAGGGCCCATACGGAACATGCGGATCAGCCCCCATTGGGCCAGCAAGCCAGCCACCGCCCCGGCCATCATGGCCACGGCCGTGTAGCCCTGGGCCTGCATCGGCGGCAGGTGCAGTTTGTCGATCACCTGAAAGCCCAGAGTCTGGCCCTGGGCGGTCTGACAAGCCGACACGAGAAATCCGTAAATCAGGAAGGGTGTCAGGCGCGGATCGCGCAACAATGGCCGGCCCTTGACCGCTCCGCCAGGGATATCCTCGACCACCGTATCCACACGTGGCGGACCCTTCGCCTCGGGAAGGCCCCGCGCGACCACCACGATCATCCCCGCCGCGATAAGGGCGAAGGCGAACATCGGTCCGGCAAGCCCCACCACCGGCAGAACAAAGAGCGGCGCCACGGCCGGGCCGACGATGGTGCCCAGGCCGAAGGCGCCGGCCAGGCCCGCCATGGCCTGGGTGCGCTCATCGCGGTGAGTGCGCTCGGCGACATAGGCCTGGGTGGCGGGATTGGAAGCGGCGCCAAACAGCCCGAACAAAGCTCGCGACAGCAGGAAGAGCACGAAGATGACAATCGGCGCCGCCAGATGCCGGACCCCGGCGCTCACCACCGCGCCGCAGCAAACCATCGACACCAGAAACCCAGCGAGGCCGACAATCATCATCGGCTTGCGGCCGCCGCGGTCCGATTGACGCGCCCAAAGCGGCGAGCTGAACGCCCACAAGAGCGCGGAGAGCGAAAATATCGCCGCCACCTGCCAGTCGGGAAAGCCGATCGAACGGCCGATAGCCGGCAGCACCGACTGCATGCCAGTATTGCCAAGGGCGGTCACGATCGAAACGCCGAAGATGATGGCGAAGGATTTGGTCGGCAGACGCGCGGCGCTTTGTGGCTCTGTCGACATGGCCCGCGTCCTGTTAGCCGGGCCGCTCCTGGTTCGCAATCAGAGGCGCCGAGATCGGTGGGGAAACCACCGCGTCGAAAAAAGTGATCACGGTCTTGTGAACTCTTCCCTTGCGTTCGAACACGAACGCGTCATATTGCCACGCAGCGCTAGCGGCGCTTCAGCCATCGGCTGGGTCTCAAGGAGGCCCATCGACGTTTGGGGCGGAGCACTTGATGGCGCGTAAACCTCACCCAAGGGGACCAGGGATCATGACCTCCACCAACGTTACCAAGCTGCTCGTCGCCGGCGTCGCCGTCGCCGCGCTTTCCGTCGCCGCCTGCGCCAAGAAGCCCGACGCCGCCGCTGACGCCTCCAATGCCGCCGCCGACGCTTCCGCCGCCGCCTCGAACTCGGCCGCTGACGCTTCCGCCGCCGCCAACACCGCCGCAACGGCCGCGAGCGACGCCGCGACCAACGCCGCCGCCGCGACCAACACCATGGCGCCGGCGAGCTAATCAGCTTTGCGCAAGCAGAGCCTGGCTCTCTAAAAGGCCGCCCTTAGGGGCGGCCTTTTTCTTTCCGATTGGTCATGCCCGACCGCGCCGCCGTCACTTCACCAGTCATTTGGAACGAGAGCGGGCCGCCGCGCTCGCGCCTGTTTGGCGATCTCTACTATTCCCAGGAGGACGGGTTCGCAGAGGCCCGCACCATATTTCTCGCCGGATGTGGTCTTCCGGAGGCCTGGGAAGGTCGACGGACCTTCTGCGTCGGGGAATTGGGCTTTGGAACCGGCCTGAACATTGTCGCCCTTCTGGATCTTTGGATGCGGACCCGGCCGGCCGGCGGCCATTTGTCGATATTCAGCGTCGAAGCCTACCCGGTCACCGTCGAAGACGCTCGGCGCGCGCTGGCCGCATGGCCCGAATTATCGCGGATTTCGGACTCTCTAACCACGCGTTGGCCAGGACGGGCCCGAGGCTTTCACCGAGTTGATCTGCCGGGCTTCAACGCGACGTTGGATCTGGCGGTCATGGAAGTCGCCACAGCCTTGGAGGCTTGGACGGGCAAAGCCGACGCCTGGTTCCTTGACGGCTTCGCGCCCGCGCTCAATCCGGAGATGTGGCGCCCAGAGGTGCTGGATCTGGTGGGGCGGCGCTCCTCGCCAGGGGCCAGGATCGCGACCTATACCGTCGCCGGCCAGGTGCGACGTGATCTGGCGGCGGCGGGGTTTGAAGTTAAGCGATGTCCGGGTTTCGGCGCCAAGCGGCAGCGCCTTGAAGGCGCCCGATCGGGAACGCCGCCGAGGCCAACGTCAGCACCAGCGCCGCGCGTGGCCATCATCGGCGCTGGTATCGCTGGAGCGGCTCTGGCGAGAGCGTTTCGAACCCTCGCAATCAATCCTCTGGTCTTTGATAAGGTCGGGATCGGCGCGGGCGCTTCGGGTGCGGCTGCCGCTCTGGTATCGCCACGATTGGATGCGGGCCTTGGACCTCACGCAGCCCTATTCGCGCAAGCCTTCATCCGCGCTTGCGGCCTCTACGCTGAGGTCGAGAAAGCGACGATCGCGAAGGGCGCCCTCCAACTCGAAGCGGGGCCGAAGGACGCGGCCAGATTTGCCGCTATCGCCGATTCGGATCTCTTCGAACCCCGGACGATGAGGCCGGTCTCGGATGGGGATGTGAGCGGCCGCCTGGGCGAAGCGGCGCCGCCGGGCCTTTGGATAGAAGGTGCGCTGACGATTCAGCCATCGACGGTGCTCGACGGGTGGCTGGGCCAGGTAACGCCTGCTGACATCGCGTCGATCGAATGGGACAATCAGGAGTGGGTTTTGCGAGACCCCGCCGGCGGCTCGATTTCCCGCGCGGACATCGTCTGCCTAGCGGCAGCAATGGGGACGACCCGCCTGGCGACGGGTGTTCCGGTCACGCCGGTTCGGGGCCAGGCAAGTCTCGCGCGGGGCGTTTTCTGGCCCGCCGCGACACTGTGGGGTAGTTATCTGATTCCCACGCCCACCGGTTTGCTGTTCGGCGCCACCCACGACCGTGGCGACGAATCCTCCATGCCGCGCGTGGATGATCATTGGCGTAATCTGGAAGCCCTAAAACGAACGTTCCCTGACCTCGGCGACCGCCTGGCGAACGTGCCCCTTGAAGCCCACACCGGGGTCCGCGCCACGACCGCCGACTATCTGCCCATCGCCGGTCAAGCGCCGGAAGCGCCGCCCGGCCTCTTCGTCTTGGCCGGCCTGGGATCGCGAGGGTTCACCCTGGCGCCCTTGCTTGCCGAGCATGTCGCCGCATGGGCCTTGTGCGTGGCGTCTCCTCTGCCGGCCTCGCTAATCGCTCTCGTCGATCCCTGCCGGTTCGCCGAGCGGGCGAGGCGACGATCCGGAGCGAGCGGACAAGAACTCAAAACTGCCGGCGCCTCGCCTGGAACCGTCACGCCAGCGGGTGCGGCGTGACCGGCGTGACCGCGACCGATGGCCAGTGCGCGGCCCCTCCCGATCCTAACGTGTATGAACCGGTGAAGGTGCGCGGTTTCACTCTCTCGCCATCGCCCGACCTGCGGCCCATCCGACTGCTCGCGGCCACAGCCGTGGTGATGGGGTTGATCGCATCGTTGCGCTTCTCCTGGGGCGCGAACCTGGTTGGTCGCCTTGGAGACACGGACGACGCCATGCGTCTCGTCATCGTCCGTGACTTACTGGCCGGCCGGGGCTGGTATGACCAATGCATCGGACGTTTGGCGCCGCCCACCGGAACCTCCATGCATTGGTCACGGTTGCTGGATGGCGCGCTAGCCGGCGTGGACCGCGGGTTTGCCCTGTTCTTATCGGCCAGCCAATCGGAGTTGGCCATGCGGTTTTTCTGGCCACTCGCCTGGATTTTTCCCGCGCTCACCGCCGCCTTGTTGGTTGCTCGCAGTCTTGGCGCGCGAGCGGCGGTGCTGATCACCGCCGTCCTGTTGGCCGATCCTTATCTGTACTCGGAGTTCACACCCGGGCGGATCGATCATCACAATGTGCAGATCACCATGGCTATGCTGACCCTCGCGGGGGCGGTGGCCCTTAACAGGCGTGTGCAGTGGGCGATCGCCGGAGGGATCGCCTCGGCGGTGGGCTTGGCCGTGGGCCTGGAAGCGCTGGCGTTTCACGCCATCATAGGCGCTAGCTATGGCTTGGCATTGGTCAGCGACCGAAGCCACGCGCCGCGAGCGCTGGCCTATGGCGGGATGCTTGCAGTCATGACGGCGGCGTTCTTTCTCCTGCAGACGCCACCCGCGCGATGGAGCCTGAGCTTCTGCGACGCCCTGGCCTTGAATCTAACTTTGGCGATGGTGATCGCGGGCGCCGGTCTGGCGATCACAGCGCTTCTGGCCTCACGGACTTCGGCGAGCATGAGACTGGCGATGCTCGCCCTGGCGGGAGCAGCCGCGACCGGCGTCTGCCTTGGTCTTCATCCCGCGTGCATCCATGGACCTTTCGCCGACGTCGATCCCGCGGTGCGCCGGTTGTGGTTGGATCGAGTTAAGGAGACCTTGCCTATTGGTGCAGTCTATCCCATCAACCCGCAAGGGGCGATCGTCGCCGCTCTAATGAGCTTGCTGGGCCTTACAGCCGGAGCCTTCCTCATAGCGCGGGGGTGGCGAGACTTCAGGATCGGCGTCTTGACGCTCGCTTCCTGTCTGGCGGTCGCGGTCTGGCTGGGCCTGCACGCTTGGCGCATGCAGGACTATGTGTTCTGGATGGGTTCCCCGGCCCTGGGAGCGGCTGCAAGCTGGATCACTGCTCGGCGTCTCAAGGGGCTGATGGTCCCGAGCGCCGTGGCGGCCTTTGTCGCATCGCCCATACCCTTGGGCGCCGCCCTCGCCTGGGCGACAGGACTTGGTCATCGCGGGGTTCCGGCCGCGGCTTCAAACGAGACATCAGACGCCTGCATTCTGGGATCCAGCTACGAGGCGCTCGCGCGGCTCCCACACGGATCGATCCTGGCGCCGGTGGATCTCGGCCCGTACATCCTAGCGTTCACGCAAGATGCCGCCCTGACAGCGCCTTATCATCGGCTTTCCAGGGAAATTCTGACCGCCCACTACGCCCTTGACGCCCCGCCCGGCGCGGATCGCCCTCGCATCCGCGCGCTTAAGGCGGACTATATCGTGGATTGCCCCGCCTACCCCTCGATGGAAACGACGCCTGACAGCCTCATCGCCCGCCTGCGCGAAGGTCACACGCCCGCATGGCTAACAACGCTCTCCAAGCCCGGAGACGTGCTGCGGATATATCGCGTGGCGGGGCCTTAGACCCCGGCGCGAGATACGGAGAGGAACTGGTGGACGCGGCTGGGATCGAACCAGCGACCCCTACGATGTCAACGTAGTGCTCTCCCGCTGAGCTACGCGTCCGCCTCGAAGCTGCTGGGCGTTCGGGAACGCGGGGATATAACGGGGCGCCACCACCGAAGCAAGACGGCGCGATGGCGCCGCGCGCGTCGCGGCGGGTTTGACCCGTGGGACGCATTGCCGAATATGGGCCCATGAACGCTTGGGAGCCCATTTCGCCATCGAACGATGGCGCCGCAGACTCCGGCCCAACGCCGTTCGTGATCGTGCGGCCCCCGCCCGGCGCGCGCCCAGGGCCCCTGGTGTTCGCATCACCGCACTCGGGCCGGATTTATCCAGTCGGCATGATGGCGGCTTCGCGGCTGGACGCGGCGATGATCCGTCGGTCGGAGGACGCCTGGGTGGACCGACTGATCGAGGGCGCCGCGGCTCACGGCGCCACCGTAATCAGCGCCCAGCTCGCCAGGGTCTATTTCGATGTCAACCGCGAACCGTGGGAACTCGACCAGGCGATGTTCTCCGACGAACTGCCCGCCTATGCGCGAGGGCGGTCGGCGCGGGTGGCGGCAGGCCTCGGCGCCATCGCGCGCATCGTATCGGAGGGTCAGGAGGTTTATGCGCGCAAGCTCACCTTCGCCGAGGCGCGGTCGCGCGTGGAATCCGTCCACCGACCCTATCACGAGGCTCTAAGAGCACTGGTTGAAGAGTCGCTGCGGGTGCAAGGCCTGGCCGTCCTGGTCGATTGGCATTCCATGCCGGCGGCCGCGGCGCGCCATGCTTTGGGCGGCGCCGGCTGCGACATCGTTCTGGGCGACCGATTTGGCGGCGCCTGCGCGCCGGCGATTTCGCGGATCATCGAGGGGGAACTGGCGGCGCTCGGCTACGCCGTGGCGCGCAACGCCCCGTACGCCGGAGGCTACACCACCGAGCATTACGGACGGCCGGCCCGAGGCGTACACGCCGTACAGATCGAACTCAATCGCGCGCTTTATCTCGATGAGGCGACACTGACGCCCACCGGAGGGTTCGCGAAGATGCAAGGCGATCTTGAGAAATTATTCGTCGCGCTTTCCAGGATCGATTGGACAAGGATCTAGACCGCGCGAGCCCCGGCTCGCGCGAAGCCAAAAAAAAGGCCGCGCACAAGGCGCGGCCAGTTCATTAGGGAGGAAACGCCCAGGAAGGGCAGATACGTCAGCGACGCCTCATGACTCTGAAGCTACGGTGCGGCGCACAATCTGACAAGGGGAAATCGGCTGGGGTGCGACAAAATTTCCATTTCCCGTTGATTTTTTCATAAATACCAATAGATTACCAAAGCTAGATGAGCGCCGGGCTTTTGTTGCGGCGCACTAGATTTTCTTCCGGCCTCGATAGCCGCCCTGAAGGCTCGCCGCCGCACGGGTGGCTTTACGCGGTTCGATCGCCTAAAAGCCCGCCTGCTCCCGAAAAAGAAGTCGCCGTCCGTCATGTCTCTGCGCAACATCGCCATCATCGCCCACGTCGATCATGGCAAAACCACCCTCGTCGACCAGATGCTGGCCCAATCCGGTGTCTTCCGCGCCAATGAAGCGCACGCGGAGCGAGCGATGGATTCCAACGATCAGGAGCGCGAGCGAGGCATCACCATCCTGGCCAAGGCCACTTCTGTGCTTTGGCACGGCGCGGCCGGCGAGACGCGGATCAATATCATCGACACCCCGGGTCACGCCGACTTTGGCGGCGAGGTGGAGCGCATCCTGGGCATGGTCGATGGCTGTCTCTTGCTGGTGGACGCCGAAGAGGGAGTCATGCCCCAGACCAAATTCGTCCTCGGCAAGGCGCTGAAGCTGGGCCTCAAGCCGATCGTGGTGCTCAACAAGGTCGATCGGCCCCATGCCGATCCGGACCGGATTCTCAATGATGCCTTCGATCTCTTCGCCGCCATCGGCGCAACCGATGAGCAGCTCGACTTTCCCCACTTGTACGCCAGTGGCAAGCAGGGCTGGGCGGTGGTGGAGATGGACGACGAGCGGACCGGGCTCGCGCCGCTGTTCGACAAGATCGTGGAGCACGTTCCGGCGCCCGCCGCCGAATCCCGGGCGGACGAGCCCGCGCAGCTATTGGCCGTGCTGATCGAGGCCGATCCCTTTCTCGGGCGCATTCTTACCGGCCGTGTCGAGTCGGGCAAGTTCACTCCCGGCATGGCGATCCGCGCGCTATCACGCGAGGGCGTGGAAGTGGAACGGGGCCGGATCAGCAAGCTGCTGGCCTTCCGTGGGCTCAAGCGCCAGCCGATCGACGAGGCCCTGGCCGGAGACATCGTCGCCATCGCCGGCCTCACCAAGGCCACGGTGGCCGATACCCTCGGCGCCCTCGACGCCGAAGGCGCCCTTCCCGCACAGCCCATCGATCCGCCGACCATCGCCATCACCGTTTCGGTGAACGACAGCCCTCTCGCCGGCCGCGACGGCGACAAGGTGCAGAGCCGGGTCATCCGCGAGCGGCTCCTGAAGGAGGCCGAGGCCAATGTCGCGGTCAAGGTCGCCGAGACCAGCGAGAAGGACGCCTTCGAAGTGTCCGGGCGAGGCGAACTTCAGTTGGGCGTGCTGATCGAATCCATGCGCCGCGAAGGTTTCGAGGTTTCGATCAGCCGTCCGCGCGTGGTGTTTCAGACCGACCCGGAAACCGGCGCCCGGCTCGAACCGATCGAGGAGGTGGTCGTCGATGTCGATGAGGATTTCAGCGGCGTCGTCATCGAGAAGCTCTCGGCCCGCAAGGCCGAGCTCAAGGATATGGGCCCCTCTGGCGCCGGCAAGACGCGCCTGACCTTTCTCGCGCCATCACGGGCCCTAATCGGCTATCAGGGCGAGTTTCTCACCGACACGCGCGGATCGGGCGTCCTAAACCGTGTGTTCTCTCATTATGAGCCCTACAAGGGCGCCATCGGCGGTCGTCGCAACGGCGCCCTGATCTCCAACTCTGACGGCGAAACCGCCTCCTTCGCCCTGTGGAACCTGGAGGATCGCGGCGTGATGTTCGTCGGGGCCGGTGAAAAGACCTATCAGGGCATGATCATCGGCGAGAACGCAAAGCCCGACGACCTCGACGTCAATCCCATGAAGGCCAAGCAACTCACCAACGTCCGCGCCTCGGGCAAGGACGAGGCGATCCGCCTGACCCCGCCCCGCCGCCTCACCCTCGAACAGGCCATCGCCTATATCGACACCGATGAACTGGTGGAGGTGACGCCCAAGGCGATCCGCCTGCGCAAGCAGGTGCTCAATCCCACCTTCCGCAAACGGAAGATCAAGGAAGACGCCTGAGGAGTCGGCCTTCTATAGGTTCAGTTCCATCCACACATCGGCGCGCGCATAGGGTGACGCCGGACGTCGGCCAGGCGGCAAATCGACAAAGCCGAAGGCGCGATAGAGCGTCAGCGCGGGCGTGAGCGCGCTGCCGGACTCCAGATAGATTCGCGGAGCGCCGAGGCTGGTCGCCCGATCGACGCAGGCTTGCATCAACGCCCGGCCAATCCCCCTGCCTCTCACGCCCTCGGCGACGGCCATCTTGATAAGCTCGAAGCCGCCATCGGGTAGAGGGACGAGGGCGCAGCACCCCAAGGCCTCCCCGCCTTCGACCGCAAAGAAGACGTAGCCGCCCTCACCGATGATCTTGGCCTCGGGATCGCCCAGCATCTCATGATCCTTGGGCTCCATGACGAAGTGCTTGGCGATCCAGGCCTCGTTGAGGGCCTTGAACGCCGGCGCGAACGCCGGTTCAAAATCGATGATCTCAATGGCGGCCATGATAAGGAGCTTGTCCATGGTCAACGCCATATACACAAGCTTGCCCACCACCATCTTCACGGTGATGTCGGGGCTTGCCCGGGAATTGGGCGCGATCAATCTGGGTCAAGGCTTTCCCGACGAGCCGGGCCCGGAGGCGATCCGCCGCGCCGCCGCCGAGGCGGTGCTTCATGGCGACAACCAATATCCGCCCATGGCCGGCCTACCCGCCCTGCGAGAAGCCGTGGCCCGGCACTATGGCCGCCATCAGGGGCTCGATCTTGACTGGAAAAGCGAGGTCACCATCACCTCCGGCGCCACGGAGGCCCTGGCTTGCGCGTTCCTGGCCCTGATCGAGCCCGGCGATGAGGTGATCCTGTTCGCGCCAGTCTATGACGCCTATGCGCCGATGGTGCGGCGCGCGGGCGGCGTACCGGTGATCGTGCGACTGGAGCCGCCGTATTGGCGGTTCGACCGGGCGATGCTGGAACGGGCGTTTTCGCCGCGCACGCGGCTGGTGGCGCTCAATACGCCGCTCAATCCCACCGGGACGCTGTGCCCGGACGAGGATCTCGCGCTCCTGGCGGAGTTCTGCCGACGGTTCGATGTCGTAGCCGTCTGCGATGAGGTGTGGGAGCAGGTGATCTTCGACGGCGCCCTCCATCGGCCGCTGATGGCCCTTACCGGCATGAGAGAGCGGACGGTGAAGATCGGCTCGGCCGGCAAGATGTTCGCCCTGACCGGCTGGAAGGTGGGGTTTCTCATCGCCGCGCCGCTGCTGACCGAGGTTTTGGCCAAGGCCCACCAGTTCCTGACGTTCACGACTCCTCCGAACCTGCAAACGGCGGTGGCCTGGGGGCTGGACAACAGCGAGGCCTGGTTCGCCGCCATGCCAGTCGAGCTTGCCGCCTCGCGCGACCGCCTGAGCGAATCATTGCGGCGTGAGGGCTTTGTCGCCCTGCCAAGCCAAGGCTCCTATTTCCTCAATGTCGATCTGGCTGCCTCGGGGGTGACCGAGGACGACATGAACTTCTGCCTGCGTTCAGTTCGCGAGGCGGGCGTGGCGGGAATACCGGTCTCGGCCTTCTACGAGACCGACCCGGTGACCTCGATCATGCGCCTGTGCTTCGCCAAGAGGAACGAGACGCTGGATGAGGCTGTTCGGCGGCTCGCCAAGGCGCGGGAGCTGTCACACGCCGAGGCGACCTAGCACGTCGCGCCACCGTCGATGACGATGGTCTGGCCTGTCATCCAGGCGCCGGCGCGGGAGGCGAGAAGAACCGCGGCGCCGGCGATGTCATCCGGCTCGCCCAGGCGGCGCAGAGGTGTGCCGACGCTGGAGCGCTTCTCGGCCTCGACCGTGTCCCAGAGCGCGCGGGCGAAGTCGGTCTTCACCAGGCCCGGCGCGATGCAGTTGATGCGGATGTTGCTGGGCGAAAGCTCCTGGGCGAGGTTTCGGGCCAATTGCATGTCGGCGGCCTTGGAGATGGCGTAGGCGCCGATCACGCCGGTGCCGCGCAGGCCGCCGATGGACGAGACGATGATGATGGCCCCGTCCTTACGCTCCACCATCTCGGGGGCGATCATGGTCACCAGCCAGTTGTTGGAGACGATGTTGTTGTCGAGGATCTTGCGGAACGCCTCGTCGCTGATGCCGCTCATCGGGCCGTAGTAGGGATTTGAGGCGGCGTTGCAGACCAGGATATCGATCTTGCCGAAGGCTCGCCGCGTCTCGTCCACCAAGTGCTGAAGATCGTCCTTGGAAGAGATATTGGCCGGGACGGCGATGGCGGCGCCGGGATGCTTGGCGTTGATCGCCGCGGCGACCTCGTCACAGGGCCCCGCCTTGCGCGATGAGATGGTCACCTTGGCGCCATGCTCGGCCAGGCGTTCGGCTATGGCCTTGCCGATGCCCTTGGTCGAGCCGGTGACGATGGCGACCTTGCCGGTCAGATCGAACAATTCCATGGACGCGCTCCCTTAAACAAACGTTTGATTTTCCCCACCATCGGGCGCGGCCACCGCAAGGTCAAGACGGCCCGGCCGGCGTCGCCATTGCGCCGGCGTCCCGCCAGCCGCAAAATGGGGTCATGCCCGAAGGCGATAGTCAGCTCCCGGCCAAGCCGGCAACCCGCTTCGGGACCGGCTTCCTGACCGACATCTGGTATTTCGCCGCCTTGTCTTCCGATCTGAAGCCCGGACGCATGTCTCGCCATGAAATCCTGGGCGAACCGGTTCTGCTGGGCCGCGCGCCAGGCGGGGAGTTGGTTGCCCTGCGGGACATCTGCCCTCATCGCGCCGCGCCGCTGTCGGCAGGTCGATTTGTCCGGGAAGCCGATGGCGCGCAAAGCGTGGAATGCCCCTATCATGGCTGGCGGTTCGGCGCCGATGGCGGGTGCCGGGCCATACCCTCGCTGACCGAGGGACAAGCCTTCGACATCGACAAGGTGAGGGTGCGCCGCTACCGAGTGGCCGAGAGCCAGGGCTTGGTTTTCATCTGGCCGTCGGCGGATCCACGCGATGAGGCGGCGTTGCCGGCGCCCCCGATCTTTCCCGGCGTCGTGGGCAGAGCGCCCAAGTTGGTCGACGTCATGGATTTCGACGCCCATATCGACCACGCGGTGGTCGGCCTGATGGATCCGGCCCACGGCCCCTATGTTCATAGGCAGTGGTGGTGGCGCTCTCGGGCCTCGATGCATCCCAAGGCGAAGCGCTTCGAGCCCGCGCCGGAGGGTTTCGTGATGGTGCGCCATCCTCCATCGAGCAATTCTCGAGCCTACGCCCTTCTGGGGGGTCAGCCACTGACCGAGATCACCTTTCGCCTGCCGGGCCTTCGCTGGGAGCACATCATGGTGGGCGCTCGCCAGGTGCTCGCTCTGACCTGCCTCACGCCGCTGACGGAGACCAGGACGAGGATCACCCAGATCATCTGGTCCGATCATCCGGTTTTCGCTCTGGCGGGACCCTTCATTCGAGCGGCCGCGCGTCGGTTCCTGAAACAGGACGGCGATATGGTTCACTTACAGAATCAGGGTCTTCGCTACGATCCCACCTTGCTCTGGATCGACGACGCCGACCGTCAGGCCAAATGGTATCAGGCCTTGAAACGGGAATATGCCGCCAGCCGAGGCGCCGGCCGGCCCTTTGCAAACCCGGTGGAGGCGGCGACCCTCAGGTGGACCAGTTGAACCGAGGCGGTCTTGTCACATCGATCGTCGCCCTGTGCATCGCCGTTTGGTGTCTTCAAGGCCACGCCGCCGATGCGCCCGGACTTAATCGCGTGTTCATCAGCCCATCGGGCGAACCCTTTCGCCCCTCCGCCACCAGCCCGAACGGGTTTGAGGCATGGTTCGCGAAGGTCGACACCAACCACGATGGAAAGATCGACCGGGCGGAATTCCGCGACGACGCCGAGGCGTTTTTTAAGCGCCTGGACACCAATGGCGATGGCGTCATCGACGGTTTCGAGATCGCCGCCTACGAGCGGGCCATCGCGCCGGAGGTGACCGCCCAAAACGAAGTGGCCGAGGCCGGAGGCTCTTGGTCGCTGGCGCCGGCCACCCTGCTTAGCGAACCCGAACCGGTCAGCGGCGCCGACCTGGAACTCAACTCAAAGATCACCTTCGCCGAATGGATGGTGGTGACCGATCATCGCTTTGATCTGCTGGACAAGAAGAGGCTTGGTTTCCTGGATCATGAAACCCTCGCGGCGTCCCTTTCCAAGCCAGGCAAGAAAGCCAAACCATGAAGACGGTCGTCGCCGTCGCCTTGATGATGGTCGCCGTTCTGCACTCGGCGGCCTGCGCGCCCGCGCCCGGCGCCGGCCTACCGGCGGATGCGCTCGACCAGGCGATCGGTCAATCCATAGGCGATCCGACCACCTGCGTAATCATCGCCGATGGGGCGAGCCGTAAGACACTCTATCGTTATGGCCAGGACTTCAATTGCGAACGTGGCTTGCCGGCCTGCGACCGGCCGGGCTCTCTTTCGGCCAAGGGCGCCCTAGCGCTCGCCGGAGGCGGGGCCGGGCGTACGGCGAGCTGCGCGTCCAATGCCGACGGCTCACGCTCAGTGGGCTGGGCGGCCGGCAGAATTGAAAGCAGCAAGCGGAATCTGATCTATTCCGCCGTCATGGAGGGCGACCGCGCGCTTCCGGGCGAGGAAATGTCGGCGCGCCTCACCCAGGCTTTCCAGAACGCCGGACTCTAGCGACTAGCGAGTTCCTTGCCTCTGCAGAGGGCCCAAAAGGTTTCGATCAAAATCTGAACATCAAAGGCGAGCGACGAGTGAGTCAGATAATAGAGGTCATGGGCGAGCTTCGCCTTTGTTTCTGCGGTGTTGGCGGCGTAGCCACTGCGTAGCTGGGCAAATCCGGTGATGCCGGGCAACACCAGCACACGGAATGCAAAAGCGGGAATTGTTCGTGTGTACTGTTCGGCGAGGCATGGCTGTTCGGGCCGTGGGCCGACCAGGCTCATGTCGCCTTTGATCACGTTCCATAGCTGAGGGAGTTCATCGATATGCAAACGACGGAGATAGCCCCCTAGTGGTGTGATTCGCTCATCGTCCGGGAGAGTCGGGGTGGTGTCCGCCACCCCGATCATGGTGCGGAGTTTGTGCATGCGGAAGAGCCGCCCATCAACGCCAACCCGAACTTGGCTCAGGAAGATAGGTCGCCCCATCATCGCCCAGATCGCCAACGCACTGATAATCACGACGATTGCCGCGACAGGGGCGACCAGCGCGACGACGATCAGATCAAGCGTTCGTTTCAGAGGCGCGTATCGTCTGATCTTTGCGAACGGGACATGATTAATGGTGAAGTCATGGATTGAGACTTGGCCGGAAGCGTCGTGCTTCGCTCCCAGGTGCGCGACCCAATCGGCATCCTGCGCCGCTCTGAAAACGGTCGGTCCCAACCCGTCCCTCGCCCCACAAGGATTGGGTAAGCTTTACCAGAAATAGCTTGACCGGAAAAGGCCTACGAAGGCCTCGGCCGGCGGATGTCCTAACGGTAGTTGGTCTTAAGCCACGCCTCGTAGGAGTCGCCGGTCACCGAACGCCACCAGGTTTCATTTTCGAGATACCAGCCGAGCATAGCCGTAAGGCTAGAGGCAAAGTCACCCGCTGGAAGGTAGCCCAACTCAGCACGAATTTTACGGTCGTCGATGGCATAGCGCCTATCGTGGCCTAGTCGATCGGGCACATGACTGAGCAGGGAGTCGGATTTCGCCCCGCTCGCCGCCGGCGCCGACACAAATCGCCCGGCCAGGGCTGGATCAGCCGAAAATGCCCGATCCACCGACGCGCATAACTGCTTGATCAAGGCAAGGTTGGTCATCTCCGAACCCCCGCCGACATTATAAGCTTCACCAGGTCGGCCCCGATCGAGAATAAGATCGATGGCGCGGCAGTGATCGGCGACGTCGAGCCAATCGCGCACGTTTTGACCGTCGCCATAGACCGGCAGCGGACGACCGTGGAGCGCGTTGATCAGGAAGAGTGGGATCAGCTTTTCCGGATGCTGGTAGGGACCGAAATTGTTGGAGCAATTGGAGATCGTGGTCTGAAGCCCAAAGGTCTGGTGATAGGCGCGCACGAAATGGTCCGACGCCGCCTTGCTGGCGGCATAGGGCGAGTTGGGGGCGTAGGGCGTGAGCTCATGGAAGGCTGGATCCTCGGGCCCCAGGCTGCCGTAGACCTCATCGGTGGAGACATGATGGAAGCGGTGCGGCCGGCCCGAGCCCGCGTCCAGCCACACCGCCTTCGCCGCCTTGAGCAAGGCGTGAGTCCCCACCACATTGGTGTCGATGAAGGCGTCTGGGCCATGAATCGAACGATCGACATGGCTCTCGGCGGCGAAATGCACGATGGCGTCGATGGTGAAATCGGTCAGCAACCGCTCCACCAGCGCCTGATCGCGGATATCGCCGTGGACGAACTCGACACGCTCGACGCCATCCAGATTGGCGCGATTACCGGCGTAAGTGAGAGCGTCGAGCACAACGATCGCGTCGCCCGGCCGATCCGCGCGGCGGCGGCGCACGAAATTGGCGCCGATGAAACCGGCGCCGCCCGTGACCAGAAGATTGCTCATGACGCGGCCTTCATAGGTCTGAACTCGTGGTGCTCGGGCCCTCGGATACTGTCAATAGTCTTGGCCGTCCTTGAGGAGCGAGAGAAGATATTCACCATAGCCGCTCGAACGTAGCGGCAACGCCAGAGATTCGAGCTCGGCGTCGGAAATATAGCCTTGGCGCCAGGCGATTTCCTCGGGGCAGCAGATTTTCAGCCCCTGACGCTCCTCGATGATCCTGACGAACAGGGCGGCGTCGACGAGCGCCGCATGGGCGCCCGTATCAAGCCACGCGTGTCCCCGGCCCAGCACCTCGACATACATCTCGCTGGCCTCAAGATATTTGCGATTGAGGTCGGTGATCTCCAGTTCACCTCTGGCGGACGGTTCGAGATCGGCGGCGTAGGCGGCCACCCGCTCGTCGTAGAAATAAAGTCCGGTCACTGCGTAATTTGATTTGGGCGCCTTCGGCTTTTCCTCGATCGACACCGCCCGTCCGTTGCCGCCGAACGCGACGACGCCATAGAGGCTCGGCTCCTTGACCCGATAGGCGAATACGGTCGCGCCGTCCCTTCGGGCGGCCGCTCTCTGGAGGATGTCCTGCAGATTTGCCCCATAGAACAGGTTGTCGCCAAGAATGAGCGCCGAGGGGCGGCCGGAAACAAAGTCGGCGCCGATCCGGAACGCTTGAGCCAACCCTTCGGGCTTGGGTTGGATCGCGTAGTCGAGAGTCAGGCCCCACTGAGACCCATCGCCCAACAGACGCTGAAAAGCCGCCTGCTCATGGGGGGTGGTGATGACGAGAATCTCACGGATTCCCGCCATCATCATGACCGACAGCGGGTAGTAGATCATCGGTTTGTCGAAAACCGGCATGAGCTGTTTGCTCACCGCCACCGTGAGTGGGTAGAGCCGGGTGCCAGTTCCACCGGCCAGGATAATGCCTCGTCGCGCCATGGGCCACGCCCTAGAGCAAGATAGTCAAAGACGAAACCGCATTTGGTCTAAATGCCATCGATCCCGACACGACAGGCTCCGGATCTCGAGCCGCCATGGCGCCGTTTTTTCTTGATCCGTGTCGGCGCCGAAATTCAATTGCCGCACTGCTGTGACATCTGGACGTTGCCCCCGCCCGACCTCAACGTCGATATGCCCCGCCGAACGGCCATGGGCCGCATGCCGCCCGGAGAATGAATGACCGGAACGACCCCTTCGCCCGCGAGCCATCCCAGGCCGAAACGACGCCCGATCTGGCGCACTCCGCTAAGTGTCGTGATCGTTATCTTGATCGCGATCGCTCTGGCGATGGCTCTGACCTTTTGCGCCTCCCACGGCGGCGGCGGCGGTGGCGCAGGAGGCGGCCCCGGTTCCGGTGGCCGAGGCGGCCGGTTCGGCGGGGGTCCAGGGGGACGGCCCGCCGTCACTGTCGGCATCGCCAAGGCGACGCTCGGTGAAATCCCCATCACCCAAAGCGCGCTCGGCGCTGTCACTCCGCTGGCCACGGTGCAGGTGAACGCACGTGTTTCGGGACTGCTCGACAAGGTGGAGTTCAAAGAGGGTCAGACGGTCCGACGCGGCCAGCTGCTAGTACAGATCGACCCACGTCCTTTCCAAATCGCGCTCGATCAGGCTCAAGGCCAGCTCAATCACGACCAGGCCTTGCTGGCCGACGCCAAGCTCGACCTCCAGCGTTACAGCACGCTCAAGGCGCAAGATTCGGTCTCGGCGCAGACCTACGACACCCAGGCCGCGCTGGTGAGGCAATACGAGGGCACGGTGTCCGCCGACCGGGCGGCTGTGGCGAGCGCCAAGCTGAACCTATCCTTCGCCCATGTGACCTCTCCGGTCACCGGCCGGATCGGCCTTAGGCAAGTCGATCCGGGCAACCAGATCACGGCCAACCAGACGACGCCGTTCGCCGTGGTCACCCAGCTCGACCCGATTTCGGTGGTGTTTTCGGTGCCTGAGAACGCAATCGCCCCCATCGTGGCCAAAGGCGGGACGGGGTTGCGCGTGACCGCCTTCGATCGGGCCGGCGGCGTCCCGCTGGCCCAGGGAACCCTGACCACACTCGACAATCTGATCGATCCGACGACCGGCACGGTCAAGGCCAGGGCGCGCTTCGACAACCCCAAGACGGCGCTTTTCCCCAATGAGTTCGTCAACGTGGTCTTGCTGATCGACGTCCTGAAGAATCAAGTCGTGACGCCCACCACCGCCGTCCGGCACGGACCGCAGGGGGACTTCGTTTGGGTGCTCCAGCCGAACCGGACGGTGAAGTCGAGGCCGGTTAAGGTCGGCCCAGGGACGCCGGAAACGGTCTCGATCGTCTCTGGCCTCAGCGTGGGCGAAACCGTGATCACAGACGGCGGCGATCGCCTGCGCGACGGCGCCAAGGTGGTCTCGCCCGGTCAATCCCCCGGCGGTTTCGGCGGTGGTCACCGCCATTATGGCGCCTGGGGAGGTGGTGGGTCGGGGGACTCCGACGCCGGTTCGGGCGGCGCGCCGGCTAGCGCCGCCTCAAGAGGCGCGGAAACGGGTGGCTCGGGGACCCCAACGGCCGGCGGATGGCAGGCGCGCCCAGGGGGCGCGCAACAAGGCGCGGACCAAAATGGCGGTCCAGGCGCTGGCCACCCCTGGCGCCACCATCAACGGCCCGGCGGGGATGCTGAGAGCGATCAGGGGGCGGCCCCAGCGCCGCAATGATAACCTCGACCGGCCATCTGGATGAAGCCGGCAGAGTGGCGGCTGAACCGCGGCGGCGTGAGGCGCGTTCGTGAGCCCCTCGCGACCCTTTATCGCCCGGCCCGTGGCGACCTCCTTGCTGATGGCGGCCATTCTGCTCGCTGGCATGGTGGCCTTCCGGTTTCTCCCGCTTTCGGCTCTGCCGGAGGTCGATTACCCGACGATCCAGGTGACCACCTCCTATCCCGGCGCCAGCCCGGAGGTTATGGCGACCACCGTGACCGCGCCTCTGGAAGTGCAGTTTGGCCAGATGAGCCAGCTCAACCGGATGTCGTCGATCAGTTCGAGCGGGTCGTCGGTCGTCAATCTGCAGTTCGATCTCAGCCTGGGATTGGACGTGGCCGAACAGGAGGTTCAGGCGGCCATCAACGCCGCCACCAGCCTTCTGCCGACCGATCTCCCGGCCCCGCCGATTTACGCAAAGGTCAACCCGGCGGATGCGCCGGTCCTCACTCTGGCGCTCAGTTCCAAGACGCTGCCGCTTACCGAGGTCGAAGACTTCGGCGATCACCAACTCGGACAGAAGATTTCGCAATTGCCGGGCGTAGGCCTCGTCTCCATCAGCGGCGGCCAGAGGCCGGCGGTGAGGGTTCTTGCCGATGCGCAACAACTGTCAGCCTACGGGCTGTCTCTGTCTCAATTGAGCACCGCGATCGCCTCGGCCAACGCCAACGGCGCCAAGGGCAATTTCGACGGGCCCACCCGGGCCTATTCGATCGACGCCAACGACCAGCTTCTGACACCCGCGGAATACGCCTCCCAGATCATCGCCTACGTCAACAGTTCTCCGGTTCGCGTGTCTGATGTCGCTAAGGTGGTCGCCGGCGCCGAGAACACCGAGTTGGGCGCCTGGTATGATCGCACGCCGGCCGTGTTGCTCAATGTTCAGCGCCAGCCGGGCGCCAATGTCATCAGCACGGTCGATCAGATCAAGCAGACGCTGCCGACCCTGACCGCCGCCTTGCCGCCAGGCATTGATGTGAAGATCGTCACCGACCGCACGACCGGCATCCGCGCCTCGGTGACCGACGTGGAATTCGAACTTATGCTCAGCGTCGCCCTGGTGGTGGCGGTGATCTTCCTTTTCCTGCGAAGCGGGCCGGCGACCTTCATCGCCAGTGTCGCGGTCCCGCTCTCGTTGGTTGGGACCTTCGCGGTGATGTACCTGCTCAACTTCTCGCTCAACAACCTCACCCTGATGGCCCTGACGATCGCCACGGGCTTCGTGGTCGACGACGCCATTGTCATGATCGAGAACATCTCGCGCTACATCGAGGCGGGAGAGACCCCCATGCAGGCGGCGCTCAAGGGGGCCGAGCAGATCGGCTTTACGATCATCTCCCTCACGGTGTCGCTGATCGCCGTTCTGATCCCGCTGTTGTTCATGGGCGACGTCGTCGGTCGATTGTTCAGGGAATTCGCGATCACCCTGGCGGTGACCATCGTCATCTCGGCGGTGGTTTCCCTGACGCTGGTGCCGACGCTGTCGGCGAGATGGCTGCGCGCCCATGACAGGACCAAGGAGAGTGGCTTCCAGCGGCGTTCCCAGGCGATGTTCGATGGGATCATCGCGCGATACGATCGAGCGCTGATCTGGGTGCTGGATCGCCAGATGGCGACTCTAGCCGTCGCCATCGGAACCCTGGTTGTGACGGTGTTGCTGTTTCTCATCATACCCAAGGGTCTGTTTCCTACTCAGGACACCGGCGTCGTCCAGGCGGTCACCGAGGCCAGCCAATCGATCTCCTATCAGGGCATGGCAAACACTCAGCAAAAGGTCGCCGATCGACTCCTGCGTGACCCCGACGTGGCCAGCCTGACAAGTTTCATCGGCGTCGACGGGGCCAACACGACCCTCAACAACGGACGTATGCTGATCAATCTGGCGCCCTTCGGCCAACGCACGACATCATATTCCAAGATCATGGAGCGCCTGCGCCAAGAGGCCTCCAGCGTGCCTGGCCTCAGTTTCTATCTGCAGCCGGTGCAGGATCTGACAATCGATTCCTCCTCCGGCAAGACCCAGTACCAATTCGCGCTGCAAGGCGCGGACACGGCGACGGTGGCCGACTGGTCAGGAAAAATCGTCGATCGTCTGGCTAGCGAGCCGAAGGTGCGCAACGTCTCGTCCGACCTCCAGGCGCAGGGCCTGACCGCCTATGTCGATATCGACAGGGATAGCGCCGGACGCCTAGGCGTTACCCCGGCCTCGATCGACGACACGCTCTACTATGCCTTCGGCCAAAGGATCATTTCGACCATCTTCACCCAATCCAGCCAGGAGCGGGTGATCCTCCAAGCCGATCCGAGTACGACGCAATCGCCGGAGGCGCTGAAGGATCTCTACGTCTCCACCGCTGGCGGGACGCCCACACCTCTGTCGGCGGTCGCGACGATCACCGAGAAGACCGCGCCGTTGCAGGTGAACCATGTGGCCCAGTTTCCCGCCGCGAACATCTCTTTCGACACGGCCCCGGGCGTATCGCTGGGCGCGGCCGTCGCCGCGATCCAGAAGGCTGAGGCTGATATCGGCGTGCCCGCGTCGATCAGCACTGTCTTTCTTGGCGCGGCTAACGCTTTCAAGGCCTCCCTCGCCAACGAGCTTTGGCTGATCCTGGCGGCGATCGTCACGGTCTATATCGTGCTTGGCGTGCTCTATGAGAGCTACATTCACCCTATCACCATCCTCTCGACGCTGCCCTCCGCGGGGGCCGGCGCGCTGGTCGCCCTGATGATCGCCGGCCAGGATTTGGGCGTGATCGGTATCATCGGCATCATTCTGCTGATCGGCATCGTCAAAAAGAACGCGATCATGATGATCGACTTCGCCCTCGACGCCGAGCGTGTCGAAGGCCGGAGCCCGCGTGAAGCGATTCATCAGGCGGCGCTGCTGCGTTTCCGGCCGATCATCATGACCACCTTGGCAGCCCTGTTCGCCGCCCTCCCGTTGATGCTGGGCTGGGGGGTGGGCTCGGAGCTTCGCCACCCCCTGGGGATCAGCATCGTCGGCGGCCTGATCGTGAGCCAGGCCCTGACGCTTTTCACCACCCCGGTGATCTATCTGCAGTTCGATCGCCTCGCGAAGCGATTCGGCGGGGGCGCCAATGCGCGCAAGGGGGAGTCCGATCCCGGTCTCTCCGAGGCCGCGCCCGATCCAGGGCCGGCGCCGTCGTGAATATTCCCGGCCTTTTCATCCGTCGGCCGATCGCCACCGTGCTGCTTACCGCCGGCATCGCCTTGGCCGGCATAGCGGCGTTTTTCGTATTGCCGGTTTCGCCACTGCCTCAGGTGGATTTTCCGACAATCGCGGTGAACGCCAGCCTTCCTGGCGCAAGCCCCGAGACCATGGCCACCAGTGTCGCCACGCCACTGGAGAGACGTCTCGGGATCATATCCGACGTCAGCCAGATGACCTCGTCCAGCCGCGTCGGCCAGACCAACATCATCCTGCAGTTCGGGCTTGACCGAAACATCGATGGGGCCGCACGCGATGTGCTTGCGGCGATCAACGCCGCCCGCGTCGACCTCCCGGCCACCCTGCGCAGCAATCCGACCTATCGCAAGCTGAACCCGGCCGACGCGCCCGTCATGATCCTCGCCCTGACCTCGGCGACGCGCACGCCCAGCCAAATCTACGACGTCGCCTCGACCATCGTCCAACAGCAGCTCAGTCAGATCAGGGGCGTGGGTGATGTCACCATCGGCGGAAGCTCCCTGCCGGCGGTGCGGGTCGAGCTCGATCCGCTGGCGCTGGCCAAATACGGCATCGGCCTGGAGGATGTGCGAGCATCGCTGGCCTCGACCAACGCCAACCGGCCCAAGGGTCTCGTCCAGAACGGGACGCTAAGGTTCCAAATCTATACCAACGATACGGCGCTCAAGGCCTCGATCTACCAGCCGATCGTGATCGCCTATCGCAACGGCGCGCCGGTGCGGCTTTCGGACATCGCGACCGTGACCGATGGCGTCACCGACGTCCACAATTTCGGCCTGTTCAACGGCAAGCCGGCGATCGTCGTCGTCATCAGCCGGCAACCGGGGGCAAACATCATCGCCACGGTCGATCGGGTGAGGGCGCTGATGCCTACCCTGGAGCGGATACTGCCAGCCGACATCGATATGCATGTCGCGTCCGATCGCACCCAGACGATCCGCGCCTCGTTGGCCGATGTCGAGCGAACGGTGCTGATCGCCATCGTCCTGGTGGTCGCCGTGGTGGCCTTTTTCCTGCAGAACGGCCGGGCCGTGCTGATCCCCAGCGTCGCGGTCACCGTCTCGCTGCTGGGCGCACTTGGCGTGATGTTTCTGCTCGGATTTTCCTTGGACAACTTGTCGTTGATGGCCCTCACGGTCTCGACGGGCTTCGTTGTCGACGACGCCATCGTCGTCCTTGAAAACATCACCCGCCATGTGGAAGCGGGCATGGACCGGTTCGAGGCGGCCCTGCTGGGCGCCAAGGAAGTCGCCTTCACCGTCTTTTCGATAAGCATTTCGCTGGTCGCCGTCTTCATCCCGATCCTGTTGATGGGGGGCATTGTCGGGCGGCTGTTCCGGGAATTCGCCGTCACCCTCTCGGCGGCCATCCTCATCTCGCTGCTCATATCGCTGACCACCACGCCGATGATGTGCGCCTATCTCATCGATCCCACCAAACACGCGGCCCAGCAGGGTCGGCTCGCGAAGTGGGCCGACAGCGCCTTCGCATTCATGCAGCGGATCTATGTGCGCGCCCTGGATTGGGCGCTGGACGCCGGGCCTTTGATGTTGATCGTACTGGCCGTCACCGTGGTGCTGAACGTCTATCTCTTCGGCGTGGCGCCCAAGGGCTTCATACCGCAGCAGGACACCGGCCAGATGGCCGGCGGCGTGCAGTCCGACCAATCCAGTTCATTCGCCATGACAAGCCAAAGGCTGAGGCAGTTCGTGCGTATCGTCTCTCACGACCCCTCGGTGGCGGCGGAGGTGGCGTTCGTCGGCGGCGGCGGTCCGGGCGGCGGCGCGCCGTTCATGTTCGTCACCCTGAAACCCCGGGGCGAGCGGAGAGGCGGTGTGGCCGATGTCGTCCAGCGGCTCCGGTTCAAGCTGGCGCGCGTCGTCGGCGCTTCGCTGTTCCTCAACCCCGTCCAGGACGTGCAAGCGGGCGGGCGTCAGAGCAACGCCACCTACCAGTACACCCTGCAGGGTGATGATCTGACCCAGCTGCGGCTGTGGGCGGGGCGCCTCGCCCAGGCAATGAGAGCCCAGCCGGCCCTGGTGGACGTCAACACCGATCAGGAGGACCATGGCCTGGAAAGCTTTGTCACCGTCGATCGTGACAAAGCGGCGCGGCTGCGCCTCACCAATATCCAAATCGACAACACGCTCTATGACGCGTTCGGCCAGCGGCAGGTCTCGACCATCTACAAGGACACCAACCAGTACAAGGTGGTGATGGAGGCGGATCCGAGATTCACCCAGGACCCCAGCTCGCTGAACGATATCTATGTCAGCAACGGCACGGCTTCGAAGGCCTATAGCGTCGGCTCGGTTACCCCCTCCGCCGCGGCGGCGACGGCCTTTGGCGTGACGTCCTCCAGTCTCGCGCTCACCGCGACCAAAGCCACCGGCGCGACCACCGCGGCGACTCGCGCTGGCGCGACAACCGGCTCGGCGGGCGCCAGCGCGGTGGCCTCGACCTTCGCTATGACCTCGGCCACGCCGTTCGGCTCCACGCCCTCTACAGTCGGCGTTTCCGCCGTCCCCGCCAACGTCGCCGCGACAACCATCGCCTCCGGCGCGTCGAACAATGCGCCGGGCTCGGCGAACGTGGCCGGCCAGCCGGGCGCTGTGAGCTCCAGGACCGGCTCGGCCCTGGCCGTTGGAGCGACCGCCGTGGCCGGCCCTGCCGCCCCGCCCGGCCGAGCCGCCTCCCAGGGCGTGGCGGTTAGCACCACGCCCGAAGTACTTATCCCTCTTTCCGCCTTCGCAACCTGGGCCGACGCGGCGACGCCGACCTCGGTCAATCACCAGGACACCTCTGCGGCCACCACCATCTCCTTCAACCTCGCGCCGGCTAAGTCCCTGAGCGACGCCACCGCGGCCATCGCCCGCGCTTCCGCGCAGATCGGCATGCCGGTGACGATCCGCGGCGGCTTCCAGGGCACGGCCAAGGTCTTCCAGCAGTCCCTGGCCACCGAGCCGCTGCTGATCCTCGCCGCTCTAGTCGCCATCTATCTGGTGCTCGGCGTTCTCTACGAAAGCTACATCCATCCCCTGACGGTGCTCTCGACCTTGCCCTCGGCCGGCATCGGGGCGGTGATCGCCCTGATCATCTTTCACATCGAGCTTTCGATCATCTCCATGATCGGCATCATTCTGCTGATCGGGATCGTGAAAAAGAACGCGATCCTGATGATAGATTTCGCCATCGTCGCCGAGCGCGACCAGGGTCTGAGCGCATACGACGCCATCCGGCAGGCCGCGCTGACCCGGTTTCGACCGATCATGATGACAACCTTCGCCGCCATTCTGGGCGCCCTGCCCCTAGCCATCGGTTGGGGAGAAGGCTCGGAGATTCGCCGACCCCTCGGCGTGGCCATCATCGGCGGCCTGCTGGTGAGCCAGATCGTGACCCTTCTGACCACCCCTGTCGTCTATCTCTACCTTGATCGCCTGAGCCGCCGCCGCGCCCGCAACGACGACAGGAGCACCGCCGCCTCGGCGCCTATTCCCGCATGAAGAGTTCTAAGACGATGAGATCAGTCACCGCCCGACCCCTAAAAACCAGCCTCTGGGTGCTGGCATGCGGCGTCGCCAGCGCCTGCATGGTCGGGCCCAACTACCATCGCCCCGCCGCGCCGACCTCGCCGGCCTACAAGGAAGCCCAGGGGTGGGCGCCGGCCCGTCCCTCCGACGCCGCCGACAGAACCGATTGGTGGACGGCCTTCGGCGATCCGATCCTCAACGATCTCGAAAAGCGTGTGGAAATCTCCAACCAGAACCTGGCCGCCTCGGAGGCGGCCTATCGCCAGGCCGTGGCCTTGGTGGCGGAACAACGTGCGGCGCTTTTTCCCACGGTGAGCCTGACCGGCTCGGTGACCGTCAGCCACGGCGGCTTCAGCAACGGAACCGGGACCACCATCGGCGGGAACGCCACCACCTCATCCTACAACGTCGGCGCCGGCGCGAGCTGGGCCCCCGATCTGTGGGGCGGCATTCGCCGGTCGATCCAGAATGCCAAGGCCAACGCCCAGGCCAGCGACGCCCAATTGGCCGGCGCGCGCCTATCCGCCCAGATGGAACTGGCCACCGACTACATCACCCTTCGCCAGCTCGATGAGGAAAAGCGCATCCTGGACGCCACCGTGGCCGCCTACGCCAAATCCCTCGCCGTCACCCAGAACAAATATAAGGCCGGCGTGGCGGCCAAGAGCGATGTCCTGACGGCCGAGGCTCAGCTCGCCAGCACCCAGGCCAGTGACGCGGATCTTGAGCAGCAACGAGCCAAGAGCGAGCACGCCATCGCCCTGCTGGTGGGCCAGACGCCGGCCTCCCTCACCCTACCGCCCGCCAAATGGGCGCTGCAACTCCCGGAGATCCCGGCCGAGGTTCCCTCGACCCTCCTCCAGCGGCGTCCCGACATCGCCTCGGCCGAGCGTCTCGCCGCCGCCGCGAGCGCGGCGATCGGCGTCCAGGTGGCAACCTATTTTCCCAGCCTCACCCTGTCCGCCCAGGGTGGATTGGGGGGCAGCGGTCTTGGCCAGCTGATCAACGCCTCAAACCCGTTCTGGACTTTGGGAGCGACCGCGGCGGAAACGATCTTCGACGCTGGCGCCCGCCACGCCCGCGTCCAAGCCGCGAAGGCGGCCTATGATCAGGCGGTGGCGAACTATCGCGAAACCGTGCTGACCGCCTTCGGGCAAGTGGAGGACAATTTGGCCGCTCAGAGGGTGCTGGGCGGAGAGCAGGTTTTCACCAAACGGGCGACGGACGCCGCCGTCGCCAACGAAGCGATCACACTGAACGAGTATCGGGCGGGCACGGTCGACTACACCACCGTAGCCACGGCTCAGGCGGCCGCCCTGGCGACCCAAACCACCGAACTTCAGACGGAAGCCTATCGGCTGACGACGGCCGTGGATCTGATCGCCGCCTTGGGCGGAGGCTGGACCGCCCCCACCCACTGACCGAACCCGGTGCTATCGGGCGGAGGGCGCGGGCGCCGGTTTCGTCTCAGGCCGGGGCTGAACCGCGGCGCCCTGGGTCTCCGAGGTATGATGAGTGTGATGGTGGTACTTGTGAGGGGCTTCTTCGCGCTGGGCCTTATTGGTCACATGGTTGCCAACCACCGCGCCGCCGACGCCACCGACCACCGCACCCACCGGGCCCGCCACGATGGCGCCCGCCGCCGCCCCGGTGATCGCGCCGCCTTCAACCCCCTGGTTGGTGGCGTAGGCCGCGCCGGCCGCGCCCAGGAGGGCGACAACGCACACGCCGCGGATCATGATCTTCATAGCGATCTCCCAAAGGAACCGTTGTTCTTAGGAAGAAGACGCCGCCACGCCTCATTGGTTCCCATCGATGGAATGGCCCCGGCGTGATACGAAGGCTCGGCCCGGCCGGGGGAGCGACCGAGCCAAGCCTCCGTGCCGGCAAGCGCGGGGGGCGCGCCTGGCCGGCCGCGGCGCACAGCGCCGCTGCGAATTGATACGCGGCCGGGCGCGGTTCAGATCATCGGGCGCTTCGTCTTGACCTTGCCGGCCCCATAGAGCCTGGAGCGGATGAAGGGAATCGAACCCTCGTCGTGAGCTTGGGAAGCTCCTGCTCTGCCATTGAGCTACATCCGCGCCTGCCCCTCTTAGCGGCGCCCGTGAGGGAGCGAAAGGTCGCGCGTTGACCTTGCGGCTCACCTGCCGCACCATCGGCTAGCCTCAGGGATCGAAGGAGAGAGCCATGGCCGACGGCGAGATGATGAGCAAGGCGGCGTTTCACGCCATGACGCAGGGCACGGTCGCCGATTGGCAGGCTATCGGCGCGGCGGCGAAGCCGTTCAACGACGCCCATGGCGATCGGCTGATCCAGGCGCTGAAGGATCTAGGCGATGACGCCGGCGGCTTTGCCGTCAGCCGTCTGGAACACTCCCTGCAGACCGCGACCCGGGCCATGCGCGACGGGCGCGACGAAGAGTATGTGGTCTGCGCCCTGATGCACGATGTCGGCGACCTGATGGGTCCGGCCAATCACGCCGAGGTCGGGGCGGTGATCATGAAGCCCTACATCTCCGAAGCCAACCACTGGATGCTGGACAAGCACGGTATCTTCCAGGGTTATTACTTCTTCCATCACATCGGCCTCGATCGCGACATGCGCGAGCAGTTCCGCGGCCACCCGCACTTCGAACACTGCGCGCAATTCTGCCACCTCTACGATCAGTCGAGCTTCGAACCGGACTACGACACGGCGCCGCTGGAAGTTTTCGAACCCATGCTTCGCCGGGTGATCGCGAAGCCCAAGACGTCGATCTACAAGCGCGCCGCATGATCTGATCCCTAGCTGGTGGTGCTCACCGTCCAGCTGGCGTTTTCCACGCCCTCAGACGCCTCCAGCGCCGCGACCACCAGGTCGAGCTCGTCCGGGTCGGCGGTGCTGGGCACCAGGGTGGCGGCCAGCTCGACCCAATCGTCGCTGTCGGAAAGGGTCTCGATCCCCTGGATGGGATAGTTGGCCTTCTCCAGCTCGGTGAACAGCAGATCGCGCATGTCCGAAACGGTGGATGGCTCGCAGACCAGATGCACTTGGTAGAGCGCCTCGGTAGTCGCCTCGTCGATCGGCTGACGGTTCATGTAGTTGACCAATGGGCGCAGCAGAGTGTTGCCGGCCAGCACAAAGGCGGTCAGCGCGATCGCCTGAGCGCCATAGCCGGCGCCGGCGCAGGCTCCCACGGCCGCGGAGCACCATAGGGTCGCGGCGGTGTTGAGGCCTCGCACCTGAGCGCCTTCCTGCATGATGACGCCCGCGCCCAGAAAGCCAATGCCGGCCACCACATAGGCGACAATCTGGCCCGAACCCCCCGCGCCCAGCACATTGACGCCCAGATCCACGAACCCGGCCGCGCCCACCGCCACTAGCACATTGGTGCGAAGACCCGCGGTGCGCTGGCGGTACTGGCGCTCGAAACCGATAAGGCCACCCAGGGCAAACGCCAGCGCCAGCGCCACGAGGGTGTCTGCGAAGGTGGCTGGCTGAAAACTGGCGAAGGCGCGCATCGCTGAGCCGATGTCCCGCGCGGCCGACGCCGTCAATAGACGAAGCCCATCGAGCCCTTGCGCGATCCTTTGTTTGGCGCGCCAATAGATCAAAATGGTTCAAGGGAGAGACCCATGAGTGACGTGGCCGAAGTCGCCATTGCGCGCGGCGGCGTGATCGAAACCTCCAACGGACCGGTTCGCGGCCTCCAGGAGCGCGGGCTGCAAATCTTCAAGGGCCTGCGCTACGCCGCACCCCCACTGGGCGAGTTGCGCTTTTCGCCGCCACGGCCGCCACCGCCCTGGATCCAGGTGGCCGACGCCACTGGGCTCGGCGCTCCCGCGATCCAGGCCGCTGTTCCGCCCGGTGAGACCACCGGCGGGCGCGGCGCCGGCGATCCTCCCGCGCCCGGCCAGCCGCCCACGTCCGAAGACTGCCTCTTCCTCAATGTCTGGACGCCAGGGGCCGACGAAGCCCGCCGCCCGGTGATGGTCTGGCTGCATGGCGGCGGCTTTGGCGCCGGTTCCGGCGGGGCGGCGATGTACGACGGCGCGGCCCTGGCCACGCGCGGCGACGTGGTCATCGTCACCGTCAACCATCGTCTCAATGTGTTTGGCTATCTGCACCTGGCCGAACTGGGCGGCCATCCGTCTTCAGGCCAGGCCGGCATGCTGGATATCGTCGCCGCCCTGGAGTGGGTGCGGGACAACATCGCCGCCTTCGGCGGCGATCCCGGCAATGTCACCATCTTCGGCGAGAGCGGCGGCGGGGCCAAGGTCTCCATGCTCCTGGCCATGCCGGCGGCGAAGCGCCTCTTCCACAAGGCGATCATCCAGAGCGGTCCGGGCGTGCGGGCGATGACGGCCGAGCGGGCGACGGCCTCGGCGCGGGCCTTGCTGAGCGCCCTCTCCATCGAGCCCGGCGATCTCGCCAGGCTGTCTTCTCTTCCGGTCGAAGCGATCCACGCGGCCGCGGCTTCGCTTGCCGGGAAGGACACCCTGATGAGCGCCTTCTCGCCCTACGTGGATGGCGTCGCCTTGCCGCGTCATCCCTTCGAGCCCGACGCTCCGGCCACGGCCCTCGACGTGCCGGTGATGATCGGCACAAACAAGGATGAAACCACCCTCTTCGAGTTCACCGATCCGAAGTTCGGCGAGCTCACCGAGGCCGATCTCGCCAAACGCTCGAAGGCCGCCGCTGGCGACAAGGCCGAGGCTCTCGTCGCCGCCCTTCGCGAGATCTATCCCGATTATTCGCCGACCTATCTCGCCAGCGCGGCGCGCACCGCCACCATGTTCTGGATCGACTCGGTCAATTTGGCGCAGCGCAAGTCGGCCCAGGGCGGCGCGCCGGCCTATATGTATCAGCTCGCGTGGGAGACGCCGGCGGCGCGAGGGCGCCTAAAATGCCCTCACGCCCTGGAGATTCCCCTAGTGTTCGACAATGTCGAGGCGGCGCGCAGCTTCGTCGGCCGCGGCGACGCGCCCCAGGCGATGGCCGATCTCATGGCCCCCGCGTGGCTCGCCTTCGCCAGGACCGGCGATCCCAACACCCCGGCCCTGCCAGCGTGGCCCGCCTATGACGCAAAGGACCGCGCCACCATGATCTTCGACCTGGAATGCAGGGTGGTCAGCGACCCGATGGCCGCCGCCAGAAAGTTGCTCCAGGCCTAGACAGGCCTAGATTAGCCCCGCCTAGGCGTCGAAGACGATCACCGACCTTGCGATCTCGCCGCGCTTCATCTCCTCGAAGGCCGAGTTGACCTCCTCGAGCTTGATCCGGCGGGAGATCATATCGTCGAGCTTGAGCTTGCCGGCCATGTACATGTCCACCAGCCTGGGCATGTCCACGGGGAAGTGGTTGGAGCCCATCAGCGAGCCCTGCAGCTTCTTTTCGCCAAGGAACGCGTAGCCCGGCACGGTGACCGACTGGCCGATCGGGATCATGCCGATGATGTTGGCCGTTCCGCCGCGCTTGAGCATGCCGAAGGCCTGTTCGGCGGTCTTGGAAAGGCCCACGGCCTCGAAGCTGTGATCCACGCCGCCCTTGGTCATCTCCAGCACTTCCTTCACCGCGTCGGTCTCGGCGGCGCAGATGAAGTCGGTGGCCCCGAAATGCCGGGCCATGTTGTCCTTGGACTTCGACATGTCGATGGCGATGATCCGGCTAGCCCCGGCGATGGCCGCGCCGTTGACCGCCGCCAGGCCCACGCCGCCCAGGCCGATCACGGCCACCGTATCGCCCGGCCGCACCTTGGCGGTGTGGAATACGGAGCACACGCCGGTCAGCACGCCACAGCCGATCAGGGCGGCGCGGTCGAGCGGCATGTCCGGGCGGACAGCCACGCAGGCGTGCTCGTGGATCAGCATCTGTTCGGCGAAGCTGGAGAGATTGAGATATTGCAGCATCGGCCCGTTTTCCTGGGCGAGCCGGGGTTCGGCCTCGGCGTCCCGCTTGGTATCCGGGCTGGTGCACAGGCTCATGTGGCCGGTGAGGCAGAATTCGCAGTGGCCGCAGAAGGCCGACAGGCAGGTGATGACGTGATCGCCCGGCTTCACCGTCCGCACTTCCGATCCCACCTGCTCGACCACGCCGGCGCTCTCGTGGCCCAGAACGGCGGGCAGCGGATGGGGATAGGAGCCTTCGATGAAATGTAGATCGGAATGGCAGACGCCGGCGGCGGCGGTGCGGATCAGCACTTCGTGCGGACCGGGCTTGCTGATCCGCACCTCCTCGATCTGGAGAGGGGTTCTGACTTCGCGCAGGACTGCGGCCTTCATGACTTCGCGATCTCCCAGGGATTAATCGGCCGCTGATCGGGCCTTCGATCCGAGGTTATCGCCGGTAAGGCTGGCCTCGCCAAGGGGATATGTGGCGAATCGACCCGACGTCGTTACGGCGTTGCCGACTCCGTGCGCCGGCCTTAGGCTTGCCGCATGAACCGCGCCGCAACCGCCGCTATTCTCGCATGTCTCGCCGCGACCCTGCTAGTGGGCTGCGCAAGTCAGCCCGCCTATGCGCCGGCCGCGCCCGTGGTCGAGATCCAGCCGGGGGCGAGCGTCTTCAACGCTCACGACTTCGCCTGGTCCGTAGCGCCAGGCGGCGGTTCGATCGTCGGGGCTCTGACCTACGAGGCCGGCGGCCAGCGCTACGACTGCGCGGGCCGCGATGTCATCCTAACCCCGGAAACGCCATGGAGTCGCCTGCGCATGGTAATCCTCTATGGCTCGCCGACCCGGGCCGATGTGCCGCTGGAGATCGTGCGCGCGCGAACCCCCTCGGCCCCCAGCGGCGACTATGCCCGCTATGTGCGCAAGACCACCTGCGATAATGGCGATCGCTTCAGCTTCGTCGGCCTGCCCGACGGCGCCTGGTTCGTGATCACCCTGGCCCGGCCCCAGAGCGGCGGCGACCCGGTGGCGATCATGCGCCGGGTGGAAACCAACGGCGGCGTGCGCCAGCTCACCCTGAACTAGAGGCTGTCATGACAGAGACTTTTCGCGCCCTTCGGCTGGAAAAGACCGACGGGGGCCAGGAAGACCGCTTGGTCGATCTGACGGGCGATGACCTAATGGAGGGCGATGTCACCGTCCGGGTCGACCATTCGACCGTGAACTACAAGGATGGCCTTGCTCTCACGGGAAAGGCGCCGGTGGTGCGGGTCTGGCCGCTCATTCCAGGCATCGATTTCGCCGGCGTGGTCGAAGCCTCGGCCCACGCCGGTTTCAAGCCGGGCGATCGGGTAGTGCTCAACGGCTGGGGTGTGGGCGAGACCCATCATGGCGGCTACGCCCAGAAGGCGCGGGTCAAGGGCGACTGGCTGGTGGCCTTGCCGGAGGGCGTCTCCAACGCCCGGGCCATGGCCATCGGCACCGCCGGCTACACCGCCATGCTGTCGATCATCGCGCTGGAACGGCTGGGGTTGACCCCCGACAAGGGCGATGTGCTGGTCACCGGCGCGGCCGGCGGCGTGGGCGGCGTCGCCATCGCCTTGCTGGCCAGGCTCGGCTACCGCGTGGTCGCCTCCAGCGGGCGTAAGGAGAGCCAGTCCGATTATCTCACCGGCCTCGGGGCGGTCGAGATCATCGATCGGGCCGAGCTGTCGGCGCCGGGGCGTCCGTTGGGACGCGAACGCTGGGCCGGCGCGGTGGATTCGGTGGGCAGCCACACCCTGGCTAATGTGCTGGCCCAGACCCGCTACGACGGCGTCGTCGCCGCCTGCGGCCTCGCCCAGGGTATGGACCTGCCGGGCTCTGTGGCCCCGTTCATTCTTCGCGGCGTGACCCTCGCGGGCATAGATTCGGTAATGCGCCCCAAGGATCAGCGCATCGAAGCCTGGCGTCGCCTGGCCCTCGACCTCGACATGGCCAAGCTCGACGCCATGACGACCCACGCCACCCTCTCCGAGGTTCCCGCCCTGGCGGCCGATATCGTCGAGGGCAAGGTGCGGGGCCGCGTGGTGATCGACGTCAATCGCTGAGGGCAAGTCAAGCCTCGCCGCCACCCTGGATTCTGGATGAACAACGGCGATTTTCCCCGTTCAGCCGCGGTTCAGCCGCCTGCCGATACTGTGACCTCAACCTCGAAAGAGGCATCCGGACGCCGAGTTGGGCGTTGTCAGCTTGTGATGAAGTTGGAGGTTACGATGATTAAGGTCTTGAACAGCGTCATGGCTGCGGCGGTTGCGGCGGGCTCCGTGGCTGCGGCCGCGGCGCCGGCCGACGCCCAGCAACATGGCGGCGGCGGCGGTGGCTTCCACGGCGGCGGCGGCCAAGGCGGTGGCTATCACGGCGGCGGCGGCGCTGCGCAAGGCGGCGGCTACCATGGCGGTGGCGGATATGGCGGAGGCTACCACGGCGGCGGTTATGGCGGTGGTTACCACGGTGGCGGCTATGGCGGCGGCTACCACGCCGGCTACTATGGGCCCGGCTACTATGGCGGCCACTACTGGCGTGGCGGCTACTGGGGCGGAGGCGGCTATTACCCCGGTGCCGTGATCGCCGGCCTAGCGGTCGGCGCGGCCCTCGGCGGCGCTTATGGCTACTATGGCGCGCCCTATGCCTACGGCTATGGCTACGGAACCTGCGTCAGCCGCCAGACGGTCTGGAGCCCCTACTACGGCGGCTATGTTGTCCGCTCGGTCCCCTACGCCTGCTAAGGGCCTTTGCCGATCAGAACATTGAAGGGCGGCGCCGCATGGCGCCGCCCCGCCTTCGTGACGGGACTCTATTTTAGGGGATAGCGGATCGTCGCGCCCAGCAGGCGTCCGTCTTGCGATCCATCGAACACCCCAACCGCATGGTCGGCGATCGGCGGATCGTCCGGCAGGCAGATAAAGCCGGCCGAGCCATAAAAGCCGTCCCTGGCCAGCCGATAGTCCACAGCGGTCTTCACCTCTGGGTCTCGCGCCGTGAAATGCCTGCCGTAGGCCCGGTCCGAGGATGTCTCCGGCGCCGAGGCGTCTTCCACACGGCTCATCTTGATCGGACGCACGGCGCTCGCCAGCGTCGCGCTCGTATCCGCGCTCGCCGTGGAGGCGGCGGCCAGGAAAGCCAGCAGAGCGATGAGCTTGGTCATGGGCGCCTGTCGCGGTCGGGTCGCCCACTCTCCGCCCAGAGCCGCCACGACGCAAGCGTCGCCGCCGCCTGAAAGAACGTCGCTATCGCACGAACGCCGCCATCCATGGCCGCACCTTGGCGCTCAACAACCCCGACTTCACCCCCGGATCGGCCGCGGCGATCGCCTGGGCCTCGGCCTCGGTGGCCGTGCTCAGGATCTGCATGCCGCCGCTGTTGTCCAGGAACGGCCCGCCCATGACGATCAGGCCCTTGTCCATGATCTGGGAATAATAGCGTCCGTGCTCGCCAAGGCCCGGCTGCTGGCGAAAGTCCACGCCCGGTCGCCAGGCTGGACCCGGGCTATGCTGGATCACGAAATAGGTCGGGGGCGCGGCGCCGGCCGCCGGGACTGACGCCGCCATGCCGGCCGAGGCTGCGGCGCCCGCCGCCAGAACCGACCTGCGATCCATCATTTTGCCCTCTCCTCAGCTGGCTCCTCGCGATCGATACTATAGCGATCGAACCGGCTGCGAAGGGGGTGGGCGATGCGGGGCTTTCTTTGGCGGGTTTTCGGCGTTCCGTTCGGGGCCGCCGATCGGTCGGCCCTGTTCGCCACCCTCGTCGGGGGCCGGTCCGAAGAGGCGGCGGTCGATTTCCTGCGCGCGAACGCCTCGCACAACACCGAGAAGTCCGGCGCCCTGCTGGGCGCCCAGGGCATCTTCGTGGTCGTCGACATCTTCGCCATCGATCACGGGTGGCCAAGGGCCGCGATCCTGCCCGCTCTCCTCCTTTTACTGGTCGGCGCCCTGGTGGTCATGACCAATCTGAGAGGCACGCTGGCGGTCTATCGCCCTACGGCGTCGCCGACGCCCGGCGGTCACGCCCGCGCCGTCTTCAGCCTCGTCCTTTCGAGGACGTTGCGCTTCAACGTGGCGCTCTATCTGACCTTCCTGTCGATTATCCTGCTCGGCGTGGCGGCGATCGCGCCCGCGCGCTAAGGATATCCCATGGCCGCCCCATTGGAATTGGAGCCGGCCGCGCGCTGGCGGGAGCTGGTCGGCCCGCGGTTCGCGCCCCGCGCCGCCCTGGTGCTGCTGGGCATCTGGCTCAACGCCGCCGACACCATGGTCACCTCCACCATCATGCCCTCGGTGGCGCGCGACCTGGGCGGATATGCCTATTTCGGCTGGGCGGTGGCCGGCTATCTGCTGGGGTCGATCCTCGCCGGGGCGAGCGCGGGCCAGCTCTCCCAGCGGCTCGGCCTGCGCCGGGCCATGATCCTCGCCGCGGCGGCCTACGCCGGCGGCTGCGCCTTAAGCGCCTGGGCCCCCAGCATCGGCGTCTTTCTCGCCGGCCGCCTGGTCCAGGGGGTCGGCGGGGGCTGGATCGTGGGTTTCTGCTACGTCGCCATCGGTGTCGTCTTCCCAGAGCGCCTATGGGCGCGGATGTTCGGCGCCGGCGCCGCCGTCTGGGGCGTGGCCAGCTTCCTGGGGCCGCTGGTCGGCGGCGTGTTCGCCTCGATGGCGATCTGGCGCTGGGCCTTCTGGATGTTCGCCGGCCAGGGCGTGATCTTCGCCGGCGCCGTCTTCTTCCTGCTCAAGGCCGGGCAAGGCGGCGATGATCAGGCCGGCCGGCCCATGGCCTGGCGCACCTTGGCCGTCCTCGCCGCCGCCATCCTCGCCATCGCGGGGGCGGATGTGGCGGACGGCGATCTTTGGCCCTCGGTCCTGGTGGGTCTTGGCCTCGTCCTGCTGGTGGTCGCCGGGCGGGTGAACGCCTGGCCCGGCGAGGCGTTGCTGCCGATCGAGGCGGCCAGGCCCTTCACCACGGCCGGCGCCGGCTACGCCATGATTCTGGCCATGTGCGCCGCCTCGGCCGCCTTCGGCGTCTATGGCGCGGCGATCCTGCAGACGGTCAATGGCCTGACGCCGCTGGCCGCGGGCTATGTGGTCTCGGCCGACGCCTGGGGCTGGACGCTCACCGCCCTGGTGGTTTCCGGCCAGCCGGAGCGGCGGCACGACGCCTTCATTGTCGCGGGGGCCAGCGCCATCGTCGCCGGTGTCGCCGCCCTGGCGGTGTTCATCGGCTCGGGCGCCGTCTGGGCCGTTATCGCCGCCGCCTTCGTCATGGGCGCCGGCTTTGGCCTCGCCTGGTCGCTGGTCAATAGCCGCATCCTCAGCGCTTTGCCCATCGAGGAGCGGGCGCTCGGCGCCGCCGCCACTCCCACCACCCAGATGATCGGTGGCGCGCTCGGCGCGGCGGCGGCCGGCGCCATCGCCAATCTCCTGGGCCTGGCGCGCGACTTCACCCCAGGCCACGCCGCGGCGGCCGCGCCGTGGCTGTTCGCCGCCTTCGCACCGGTGGCGGCCCTTGGCTGGCTGTCGGCGTGGCGGCTGACGCGCCGGGGCCGAGCCTGACGCGCCAATAGCAAAGGCGATTTCCGCGGACCGACGCGCTATCCGCGATTGACAATCATCCCCGCGAGGGCAAGCAGTTGCTGGGCTGTTCATTTTTGTAGCGTGGGTCGGTTGGGATGAAAGTATCTTTGAATGTGTTGGCCGGAGCCTTGGCGGCTTCATGTCTGCTATGCGCCGGCGTGGCGAGCGCCACGGTGTTTGATTTCAGTTACAGCTTTCCCGCCGAGAACGAGGGCTCGACGGCGACGGCCCACGCTTCGGGCACATTCACGGCCACCGCTGAGGGCGGCGGCGCCTACCTGGTCACCGGCGCCTCGGGAACCTGGTACGGTCTGGGCGCCGCCACCGGCGAGACGATAACCGGCATGGCGCCGCCAGGATCTTCCAGTCTGGGAGAGCCGGACAATCTGATTTTCCCGACCCAATCGCCGGTCCTGGATGGCGATGGCCTCACCTTTCTCGTTTCTGGCGAAGGCAATTCCGGCGACCAAGTGAATGTCTACTATTACTCCCCATCCGAAGGAGTCGGCGGCTACACCGAATTCGATCCGAACGTCGGCTATTCGCCGAACTTCACACTTACCCTGGCTTCCGTGCCGGAGCCTTCGGCGTGGGCGCTGATGGGGCTGGGCTTCGCGACCCTCGGCGCCGGCATGCGCCTTCGACGCAGCGTCGCCCGGGTGGCCGCCTGATCGCGTCACCGCGCCGCGGACGCCTGGTCTCCGACGCCCAGTCTTGAACGAAAGACGCCGCCGGCTGGAGGGCCGACGGCGCGAATTCCTTGGGAGCGATGGAAGCCTAGACGGCGGCGATCGCCCGGCGGCGGTCGCGAAGCGCGGCGCCGCCCAGGCCGAAGCCCACCAGCATAAGCGCCCAGGCGGCAGGCTCCGGCACCAGGCTCGAAGAGGTGAAATCCTGGAAGCCGCCGCTGCCGACCTCGAACTGGCCACCGGTGCCGCCATCGCAGCAATCTTCGAAGCCGTAGATGTCAATGACGTGCTTGCCCGCGGTTAACGCGACGTCCGTGAGAGAAAGCACGCTGGAGGTGTTGGCGTAGCTATAATTCCACCACATGTTGCCGGTGTTGGTCGTGGAATCCGAGCCATCAAGGATCAAGGTGCCGCCGAATCCGAAATCAACGCCGAATTGAAAGCTATAGGTCGCCGCGGTGGGGACCCAGAACGTGACCTCGTCGTGATAGGCGAGCGCGCTATTGGCGCCACCGGGAAGGCCGCTGTTGTGTTGGTTGCCGTTCCAGTCGGCGATGGTCTGATTGAAATACCCGGGCGTCGTCGTCCCGGACACGGCGTTCCACGCGGCCACATAATCGCCAGACGTCCCCCCGGAGATGGCGCCGCCGGAATAGTACTTTGCGTCCATGGTGATCGTGGCCGCGCTTGCCGAGGCGGCGACGCCCAGGACCGCGGCGCAAACCGTCGCGCCAAGCCGGAAAGTCTTGCTGAGAGTCATGGACCACCTGTCGCCCGAGGAAATTGTGTCGTTAATGCGGTAAGGGGCGCGGCCGGGCGAGTCAACCGATTGCTGCGCCTGCACAATTCTTCCTGGACGATTGCCGAGTCTTGCGGCCCGCTCGCCACACCGAACCTCACGGGGGAGCGAGCATCTTCGTCAGCGATCGCGCCTCGGCGACCACGGCGGCCAGGTTCTCGTCCGTGGGGTCGAAGGCGGCGATCGCGTCGGCCGGCACGCCCGTGGCGACCAGCGCCGGCGTGATATGGTCGAGGGCGGCGCGCCTTTGGCCCGGCGCCAGCCCGGCCAGGCCCTGGCCCACGGCGCCGAGGATCTCGGCGCGCCGCCCGGCGACCGCGCGTTGAGCGGGATCGAGGGCGGCGATCCGGCCGCTTAGCCCCTCGCCCGGCCCATCCGTCCCGGTCATCGCATTGGCGCCCCTGGGCGTCGCCCCGGCGCCGAGCGCGTGGCCGATTCGGAACGCATTGGCATAGGTCGCCGCCGACGCCGGGGCCGTGATCGAAAAGGCGTTCATGGGTGCGTTCATTTCCTTACCCTCCCGGCGCGAACGCGTTGTAGCCGCCGCCCGACGAGCCCCCGCCGAAGCTCGACCCGCCGCGGCTGAGGCCGTAGGCGCTGAGCGCCGAGCTCAGGATGCCGTTGAAGGCATTCCCGCTGGCGATGGCGGCATTGCCCGTGGCGCTCGCCGCGCTGTTGTTGTTGCTGCTCACCGCGTTGGCGTAGTTCTGGCCCTCGCCGGCCAAGGCGTTGGTGGCGGAAACGCCGGTGTTGACCTCGTTCTGGAGGTTGCCGACATATTGCTGGCCGTAGGTGTCGGCCAGGCCCGTGCCATAGGTGTCCAGCGCCTTGAGCGTGGCCCCGCTGTTGCCCATGCCGCGCGCCACCTGGCTCTGCTCGGCGGCGTCCAGCCCCTGGTTCAGGTTGAATTGATAGCCGGTGCTGTTCAGATAGTTGTTGAACGCCGCCTGGGTCGCCGCCGGATCGCCGCCCAGGCCCAGGAAGCCATTGAGCGCGGTCTCGGCCGTGTCGCCGCTCTGGATATAGGGCTTCTCGTTGGCGCTGTTCTGCTCGTAGATCTGCTGTTCGAGCGCGTTGTTCTGGCTGGCGGCGTTGCTGGCCGCGTTGGCCGCGCTGGACGAGGAGGCCACATCGGCCACCCCGCCGATCACCGCCGCGCCGATAATGGCCGCTGCTAGTGGCATCGTCTCGCACTCCTTTTCACCGCCGGGCTCGCCGCCCAGGCGCTCAGGGTCAAAATCCACATGCGCAGTTCGCCCACCGGCGTCTCGCGCCAGTCGCCGGCCAGGGTCCAGCCGTGCGACTTCGGCGGCACCGAGCGCCACCAGTCCCGCTGTTCATGGGTGACGATGGCCGAGGTCCGGCCGCCGAACATCAGCCGGAACGCCTCGTGCGAGGCCGCCGCCACCTCCCGCCCCCAGCCTTCCGGCGTGAACAGGGTGTGGAGCTCGAAGACGAAGCCCAGGCCGTCGAGGTTGCGGAACAGGAACCCGCCATGCTCGGCCGCCAGGGGCACGACGCGCTGATCGCAGGCGAACAGAGCCACCTCGGCCGGGCTGACGCCGATATGGGCCGCCACCGCCTCGTGCGCCGCGACCCGCGCCCACCACGCGCCGTCGCGCTCGATCCTCACGGCCATGTCAGCACATAGCTGAAGGTGTCGATCAGGCTGGCGCCGTTATAGTCCACCGTCACCGTGCCGCTGACGCCGCTCGATCCGGGGATGGAAAGCTGCCAGGCCAGGGTGTCGCCGGGGTTGACCGCGAACGGGCCGGTGTAGAGCTTGGCCCCCAGGCCCCCGCCGCCGCTGTTCTTGTAGTAGGAGAGCGTCGCCCCGCCGGTGACCGTCGCCGAGATGTTGATCGAGCCGGTGAAGCCGGAAAAGGTCTGGGTATTGGTCGCGCCAATGCCCCGGGCCGACACATTGCCCCAGGCCATGGCCGCGATCCCCGCGCCCGAGCCGCTGGCCGCCGTGGGCGCGGCGGCGGCGGCCAGGATGGCGCCGGTCAAGCTCGACTCACGGTGGCGCTGGTGGAAAGGTGAGGCTTTGGGAGATCGTCCAGTGTCACCACCGACCAATTCCCCCGCATCCAAGCTTCCCGAACCCATTCGGGCGACAGCGGTTCGTTTCCGTCGCGATCCGAGCTATCCGACGATAGCCATTCTTGAAGTCGATACAGCCACAAATCCAATACGCATTGCGCTCGATAAGACGCAGATCGCGCAGCTTGTAGCGTTCGGAACGCGAACCGCCTCGCACATGGAACACTGAGCATCAGCTGATCCCCGTCCCGCTGATCACCCACGCGTTGGTCGCCTCCTGGATCAGGGTGGCGAAGCCCCACTGCGCCAGCGCCACGTCCTTGCTGGTCCCGCTCCCGGCCAGCATCAGCGAGACGCCCGAGCCCCGCGTCACCGTCACCACCCCGGCGCCGACATTCCTCACCACGATGGCCGTTCCCACCGGGAAGAGGCCGGGCGGGATCGTATAGGCCATGGCCGCGCCGTTGTTGGCCCGCACCATCTTGCCGCTGTCCGACAGGGCGAAGGTGTAGGCCACGTCCTCCTCGTTCACCGGCGCGCCGAGATAGCCGGCGCTGTTGGACGCGAAGGACGAGAACGCCAGGGTCAGGTTGGTGGCCGTATCGCCGGCCTTGTTGAGCGGCGTATAGCCCAGCGCCGCCGCGATCCCGGTCCACGCCGCCAGCTTGGCCGGGCTGACATAGACGCCGGTGACCAGCCCCGCGTTGACCTGGGCCTGCGTCGCCTCGGTCACCGTCACGCTCACCGGATCGACATCGTCCATCACCGATCCGCCGCTGGTTTGCAGCTGCATCCGATAGGTCACGGTGGGATCGAGGTAGATGGCCGGGAAGAGCCCCGCGCCATCGGCGACCACCGGGTTCGATAGAGGCGTCGAGAGCGCCGAGGACGTATAGACGCTCGCCGCCGTGGTCGTGCCGGTGAGGTAGAATTGCAGCTTGGCCCCGGCCATGGTCAGGCCGCTCTGGTCGATCGCCCGCCACACGGCGGCCGGGAGAAGTGATCCGCTCATGGGCAGTCCTTAGGTTGTGACGACCGCGCCGCTATCGACGGCGTACCAATGCGATCCGCTCCACCAGACGGGAACCCCCGTCCCCGCCCCCGCGCCCTCGCCGGTCTTGCGGCCATCGGTGGCGTAGGCCCAGTCGCCCTCGGCGTTGCCGGTGGTCGGCAGATTGGCGGTCAGATCGATGGCCCGGTAGAGCGTCACCCCGACATTGGCGTTAAGCGCCCCGCCGTTCCGCAGGCCCCCGGCCGCCACCACCTGAGTGGTCTGAGGCACGGCCGCCAGCGCCAGGGCGTGAGCCGCGTCCACCTTGTCGTCGGCCCCGCCGGTGCGGCTGTAGAGATCGGCCAAGAGCCGCTGGGCGTGATCGGTGAGCATCCCCTTGGCGTCGGTGAACGGCAGATTGAAGACCGGCGGGGCGACGGATTGGGCGGCCATCAGTTCGCCGGCCTCTCCGGATTGAGCTCCAGGTGGCTGAACGCCACGTCCACCGGGTCGCTGCAGCGCACCTGGATCAGGCGTCCCGGCGCGCGCATCTGGCCGAGCCTCTGCCAGCCCACGCGGGTCTTGTAGGCCCCGCGCGCGCCGAGCGACGCCGCCCGCCAGCGGCTGAAGGTGTTTCCGAGATCGTCGCTGTAGCGCATTTCCACCACCGGGCTCTGGCCGGGCGCCACGGCGTTCCCCACGCCCGTCACGCAATGCAAAACGAGGCCATCCATGCGCGGCCGGCCCTCCTCGATCTTGATGAAGGCGCAGGCCTGGCGCACCAGCGGGCCGTTCGCATCCGTCCACGCCCCCACCGTCGCGGCCCAGATGTCGTTGGTGGCGTTATCGCCGATGTAGACCTGGCCGTTCCAGGTGGTGGCGAGATTGCCGCGAAAGCCGGTCTGGCCCCAGCTCCCCCACTCGGCCCATTCGCCCCGGCTATAGCTGTCGCCATAGGCGCTCTCCACCGTGCCGATGCGGCTGATGTCGTAGGCGAAACTGCCGATCCCATAGATATTCAGCACATAGAATTCGTGCCCCTCGAAGGTGGCGACGAAGGCGGCGCAGGCGGAAAGGCGCGGGCATTGGCGCAGCTTGTCCTCGATGGAGGATGAGCTGATCCGGTCGGGATTGTTGGCGGCGCGATAGACCACCCGGTTGGCGCCTAGCCAAAAGAGCGCGTTGTCGGCGAAGCAGATGGTGTCGCGGCTCGCGCAGCCGCGCTGGAAGCCCCGGCCCTCGTTGGGCGTATAGGGCGCGTTGGCGTCGCTGGAGATCGACCAGAACTCCGTGGTGTCCTGGCCGAAGAACACCAGCTGATCGTCCAGCACGGCCACCCCCACCGTATTGGCCGGCGAATCCTCATTGCTGGCGAAATCCAGCCCCAGCACATTGGAGCCGTCGCCCAGCTCCGAATACCAGAAGGTGTCCGATCCCTCGGCCACGAAGGCGAAGCGGTCGCCCAGATAAGCCACGTCGATCACCGGCGGCAGGACGCCGTTCACGATCGGGGTGAAGGTGGTGTGCGTCACGCCGTCGTAGAGATAGGCGACGCCCGAACTCACCGCGATCACCTGGGTCGGCGAGGCGGCAAAGCGCACGATGTCCGTGCCCGGAATGGTCCCGACGCTCGATCCGTTCAGATAGGCCGCCTGCCCGCTCACCGCGAACATCCCCGAGCCGAACACGCCTGGCTGGCAGAACAGCCCCCGGATCGGCCCGGCGCCCCAGTTGAAGCCGGTGACGAGCCCGGGCCTCGAATAGCGCACCTCGCGCAGGCCCACGAACGGCACATAGGGCCGCTCCTCGCGCAGCGGCGTGGCTTCCGAGATCATGTTGAAGAGCCGCACATCCGGCAGGCCGAAGGCGCGGGAAAAGGCGTCGGAGAGGAACGGAACGCGCAGCCCCGTCGCCGCCGTGAACCCATCGGAGCGAAACTGCGCGATCTGCGCCGTGGGCGCCGAGCCCTGGCCTTGGATGCCTCCGGGCATCTAGCGCCCCTGCGCCTGGGCGGCCTGCGGATCGAGCGAAGCCACCCCGATCGGCCCCTCCAGGCCCCCGCGCCCGCGCCGGCCGTAGTGGCGGGCGATCACGGCGCGGCCCTCGGCGTTGCCGGCGATCACGTCCGCTCGAAGCTCGGTCCCGGTCTCGGCCCCGACCACCACGGCCAGCATATAGGGCATGTAGGCAATGATGGCGTCCGGGAACTCGATCACATCCTCGGCCGTCGCATAGTCGGCTTCGAGCACCCAGTTGCCGGTGTCGCCGCGAAACCACCACCGCCCGCCGACGCCCGTGGTGGAGAGCGTCAGATTGCCGGCCATGCCGTTGATCTGCCGACCGTTGGGCATGATCGTGCACGGCGTAGAGCCGAACGAAAGCCCCGCGTCGACCACGCCGAACCTGGCGCCCGACTTGGGATTGCCCGGCGAGATCAGGGTGAAGGCCGCTCCCGAGGGGATCATATACTCCCCGCCATTCTCGGCCTGATATTGCGTAAAGCCGGTCACGTCCTGCGGCCCCAGGCGCGGCCCGATCAGCGTCCCGAACCACGCCCGCTTCATGGTGTTCAGCGCCAGCAGATAATCGGCCGCATCATCCGCGTCCGGCGTATCGCCGGCGCTGAGCGCCCCATTGAGCCGCATGGCCCGCTCGATGACCTGGAGAGGATTCAGGGACATGGGGGGTCCTCTACATCTGTGACGCCAACAACCTCAGCCGATCGGCCAGCATCGCGCCGGCTAGCGCGACGGTGATCAAGTTCATGCGCCCGCGAAGCGCGATGATGAGAAGCCCCAATTCCATGCTCGTGTAGAGCAACCGGATGGCGATCGAGGTCACCGCCGGGATCGCATAGCCGCTCGTGGCGAGAACCAGGCAGGTGGCGTAGAGCGCGGGCAGCGCGCCACAGACAAGGCCCGTGGCCCAAGCCAGCGCGAAGGGCCTTGCCTCATTGACTGCGGCCAGAACCTGTCGGCGCAGCATGAAGACCGCACCGCCGTTGAACAGCCAATACGCGTCCTTCCAAAGCCCGGTCGTGGGGCTCGCAGAAGTATCAATGCTGTAGTCGCGCAGTTCCCAAAGCAGCGTATCGCCCAGATGATTGAGCGCCCAAGCGACCGTCACCCCAATCGCCACGCCCAGAACTGTCACCGCCCACCGCGTTCGCCAGTCGGCGATCAAGCGCGGCATGCGAGACGCGACGAGCGCCGGGGCCCAGAGGGCTAGAAACATCGCCTCGGCAACATGGATAGCCGATGCCACGGCCGCCCCGACGACAGACCTGACCACGCCCCTTTGGCCGCGGCCATACATGCCGGCGACAGGGATCAGGATGAAGACAAACGCCAGGCCTTCACGGATCTGCACGAGGCCCTTGAGAAGGAACGTCGTCGCCACGGCGAGGGCGATGGCGATGGGCGAAAACGCACCCAGCGAGGTTTGCTTAGGCGCCATGAAAGCGGTCCACGCCGCAACGACAAGAATGACGAGGAAGATCGCTAGGCGGAAATGCCCGTACCCCTCGAAGCCAAAAAGTGCGTAACCGAAGTCGAGCAGCTTGACGAAGAGGGCGTCCCGGCCCGTGGCCAGTAACCAGCCGCCGAACCCGTCATAGAGCGCGCGATATCCGACCCAGTCTGGCGAATCCTCGCCGGAGACCGCGATATAGATCGGCACCAGAGCAAGGATGACCAGGACCGAGGCTATCAGGCCTGATCTGGTCGCCGACCGCGTGTCATCGCCCGCCATCGACGGAGCTTAGCCGATTCTCCAGCTCCCTCCGTCGCTATAGAGAGGGACGCCGTTTGAGCCGCCGCCCGTAGTTACCGCAGTCGCAAAATTGCCGCTCGCCGCCGTGGGGCTGTCGGTGATGAACGCTCGCGCGCCGTTGCCAACCGTCGCTGGCGCGGGAAGCGAGGCGAATGTCGTGCCCACCGTGCGGATCGGTCCGGATGACGTGATCGCCCCGGCGACTGGAGCTGTCGAACCAACCTGAAGGCTACCGACGATGGTCTGGCCGGTGGAGAAATTGGCTGACCACTTGAGCGTCGAGCCGCCATCCGAAAACCCGCTGAGCGTGAGGCCCTGATAGCAGTAGATCGAAGAGCCGCTGACACTTGCGCTGGTGTTGAAACCCATAAGCGCCGTGCCGCCCGCCTCCTTGATCAGGACCACGCTGTTGCCATCAACGCCAGGCTGGATGTTCAGGCCGCGAAAGTTGGCTATCCCGTTGGTGGCCGTGATCGCCCAAGTCTGGGTGGTGAAGGCGTCCGTGTAGCCGCTGATCTGGCCGCCATAATTCAACGCCAGGATGCCGGAACCGCCGGCCGTGGAGAAGTCCAGCAGCGGACTCGTCGCCGCGTTTCGGATGCAGAAACGCTCGTCGCCATCCGCGGCCGGTTGGACGTTCAGCTTGAGGAAGTTCGCGCTTCCATCGGCGGCGTTGATCGTGAAGGTGGTTGTCGCGTCGGTGTTGAGAAGTTGCGAAAGGTCAGTGAAGCCGACGATCTGCCCAGCCACGTTGAGCGACCCGAGGTGATAGGCAGGCCGTGTGGCAATATCGCCGCCACCCGCGCCGATATCCTGGCCGAGGATCAGTGTGCTCACACCCTCGTCCAGCAAATACATGCCAGCGAACCTTGGAGTGATGAAGCTGGCGTTCTGACAGGTGCTCGAGGCCACCAGCACACGGATAAGCGGAAGCGTTCCATGGGTGCCGTCATTGTAGGTGGACGGAAAGCCGCCACCCTGCTCCCAGTCGGTGCCGATCGAAGTGAAGCCGATGCAGTTTTCGAGCGCGGTGAGCGCCGCGACGTAGATGCCTTCTGTATTCGGCAGATAAGCATAAGGCGACGTGCCTGGCGCCAGATAGGTCACCGGCAGCGACGACGTGTAAGGCTGCTGCACCGCGCCGCCCATGAGCGTGACGTTCACGTGATAGTCGCCGCCGACCGACAGCAGATCGCAATTGGTCAAGGTGATCGTGGTGACGGCGTTGTCGAGAGCCGTTCCGTTGAAGCGGACCGCGCCGCCTTGGCAGTTGGTCAGCTGCGTGGTGAACGCGCCGGTGGTGAACCGCCAAGAGAGATTGTTAATCCCGTAGTTGATGGTGCGGACGTTCTTGTAACCGCAATCATACCCCTGCCCCTGCCAAACCGCGCGCACCAGCGTCGAATCGGCCATCGCCCCCATGTCGATGGTGAGGTTCTCGAGCCCCGCGCCCTGCACATAGCCGCCGAAGCCGGAGCCATCGATATAGACGGCGGTGGAGACGGCGCTGGTGGGTTGCAGCACCGTCTTGCCCGTTCCGCCGCCGTCGTCGGCCACCGGGCCGGCGCCGACGATCCTCTGGCCGTGATTGGCGGCGGCGGTGAGATTGAGGGTGGCCGAGAGCTTGTAGAGCCCGGCGGGGATGAAGAAGCTCTGGCCGCTGGCGACGGCGGCGGCGAAGCCCGGCAGGCTGTCGGCCGCGCCGGTGGGATCGACGAAGCCGAACGATCCGACATTGGGCAGCGATCCGCCGGCGTTCGCCCCCAGGGCCGCCGCCGTGGTCTTCTGCAGCGTCGTCCCGCCGGCCGGCAGGATCGGGATGAGATCGCTCCCCTGCACCGTCCCGCGCGCGGCGAGGCTGTCGAGGGTGGCCAGGTCGGCGGACGATAGCGTCAAGGGCGCCTCCTTATCCGATCCGGGCCGCGCTGGCGCCGACGATGACGAGGGTGTCGGTCTCCACCGCGTCGGCCACGGCCAGGGCGGTCGTGCTCGAGGCCGCCAGGGCCATCAGGGCGCCGACGCCAAGCGCGATCCCCGGCGCCACATTGGCCTGCTCGCCGATGACGATGAAGGCGGCGCTGGCGCTGGCCCCCGAGGCGCTGAAACTGGCCGAGGCGGTGCGGCCGACATAGCCGCTGGTCGGAGCGACGGAACCCGCCCCGCCAAACCCGCGCCGCTGATCGGGCCAGGGCTCCGGCGTCCACAGATCGGCGGCGTAGACGCGCCGGGCCCCGGCGAAGGGCCTGGCCGCGCCGCCGACGAAGGCCGCCAGGGGCGCGTATCTGCGCCGCTGCTGCGCGTCCGCCTCGTCCTCGATCCACACCAGCCGCCGGGCGGCGTTGAAGCCGCGCTGGGGCTGGGCGGCGACCACCACCGGGGCGAACCGGCGCGGGGTCTGGCCGAAGTCCTCGGCGTCGGTCCAGCTTTCCGCCGCGCGGCCAGCCGGGCTGTAGGCGCGCATCGCCTTGACCACCGGCGCGAACTTGCGCGTGGTCTCGACCCGAGGCTGTTCCTCGAAATGCTCCCACGCCACCTGGCGCGGGGCTGGGCTGAACGCCGAGACCGCCGCCACGACGGCGGCGATAACCGGGGCGTAGCGCCTCGGCTGGGAAGGCTCGGGCGGCTCGTGGAAGATGAAGGACATGAGCCGCCCTTAAGCGTGAGCGCTTAGAAAAGTTCTTCGCAGATTATCGTGAAGCTGGCCGTCATGGACGCGCTGGGCGCCACCGGCAGGTTGAGGGCCACACCCTGCGAGGGCGCGATCACCGGGCGCTCGTCGGGGGTGTAGACCACCAGGAAGCCGTTCAAGAACTCGAAATCCCGGGCCATCAGGATCGTGCTGGACCCGGATGTGGTCATGGGCGTGGTGTCATTGGCCCGCGCGGTGATGGTCGCCGCCGCGTCGCCGTTGTTGAGCTTGGCCGGGGTCACCGCGCTGCCACCCGATCCCGCCGTCACCGTGGCCGGAAAGCGGATCAGCCGCAGGGGCTTGGCTTCCCACGAAGAGAGGGTGCGCTGGCCGCCCTCGATGCGGTGAATCTTGAAGGCCATATTGGCCGTCGCGGTGATGTTGATCAGATCCTGGGAAGCCGAAACGGCCACCTGGTCGAAGTTGATGGAATAGAGGCGGCCGGCCATCGGCGGGCTCCTTTGCTAGGGTTCAAAAGTCGAGATAGGCGAGCCGCACACGCGGGTCGTAAGTGTCCGGGACGCCCTTGAACGTCACCAGATTGGCGGCGGCGTTGTGGCTGTTCGTCCAGGTCGGATTGAAGGTGACCGAGGCCGTCGAGGAGACGATCTGCCAGAACGGCACGATATCGTCATTGGTGGCGTTATAACTGCCGACCGTGAAACCGCTCGCCGCCGCCCCCGCCGCCGTGGTGTTGACGCACAGAGCGCCGAATATGACCTCGTTGGCCTGGGCCAGCGCGCCGGTCGACATGGAAAGCGACGTGACGCTCGAGGCGCTGAACACCCCCGCTCCCACCACGTCCACAGAGGCGATTCCGGTGACGCTATAGGCGGTGACGCCCCGGTTGGTGGCGGCGGCGCTCCACGTTCCGGTGATCGTCCCGCCGCTCCCCAGCGCCTTGGCGTTCACGCAATAGGCGATGGCGCAGGTGGCCCCGGCCCCGCTCTGAATCGTCGGACCGACCGTATAGGTGTTTCCGGCGCTGTCGGTGACGCTGGAAAGCGTCAGCACCATATTGGTGGAGAACATGGCGACAATGGTCGCGCCCAGCGGCGAGTTCGCCGTCGTCGTCAATGCGGCGGTCGAGCTGCTGGATGTGCTCCCGAAGGTCCCTAGCTGGACCGGCGTTCCGATGGTCACGGCTCAGAAATACTCCGCCCGCGTCGGGCTGCGCCGGGTTCCGGCCTGGAGGTAGAGGTTGGCGCGGGCGGCCGAGATGCGCGCCGCCAGGCCCGGCGTCGGCTCACCCAGGGCCAGCACTTCGGTCAGCCGTTCGGCCAGCAAGGCCCCGATGGCCCCGGCGTAGCGGGCGTTGAGCGGCATCTCGCAATCGAGCGAGAGACAGGCCGCGCTCATCCATTCGTTGAGGTCGGCGCGGTAGAAATAGAGCGCCTGGGTCGTCCCCACGATCTCGATCCGGGCGCCGTCCCGCGGCTGGCGATATTGCACCCCATCGGCGCTCGCCGTGGTCCCCTGCGCCGGCCACGCGGTCCATTCGGCCATGGCCGGGTCGAAGCCGTAATCATACGGATCGAAGCCGTTGTAGAGCGGGACGGCGTTGGGCAGGGTGATGGTGACGGTATCGCCCAGCTGCACTCGCACCCGCTGGTTTTCGGATGGGATATAGGTCGCGCTGGTCACGTCCACGTCGATCAGCGGCCCGCGCGCGTTGTGCAGCTCCAGCACCACGTTCTGCAGCGCCTCCAGCGCCACGCCCAGCTCGTCGGCCGTGGGATCGTCCCCCGGCGCGACGGCCTTCACCGCCCGCATGGCGTCACTGATCACCTTGCGGCAGGTGGGCATGGGTTAGCCTCCCTAACTCCAGTGATCAGGTTTCTGGATCTCAAAGCGCCTTGATGAGCGCGATGAACACCGGCAGCAGCTTGCCGAGCCCGGCGACGAACGCCGCCTCGGCCTGGCTGGCGAGGTTGAGCACCGCCGTTTCCAGATCGGCCTCGTCGCCGCTGGCGATGTCGGCCAGGGCCCGCCGCACGAAGCCCTTGAGGACGACATATTCGGTCGGGGCCAGCGCCTTTAGGATGCCGCCGGCGTCGCCCCACAGGATGCCGGCGTCCTTGACCACGGCCTGTTCGACGCCGGTGACAACGCCCCAGGCCTTTTCAAGCTCGCCCTCGATATCGAGTTCGACGGTGGTGAGAATGGACATCTGAGGCCTCCGCTAGGCAGGGTTGGGGATGGGCGCCATGGTCGCCGGACCGGCGACAGGCGTGGGGGTGAAATTGACGTGCGTGGTGGGCGTGGCAGGCGCCGGGGCGTTGAAGGCGGCCACGATCTTCTGGTTGACGCCGAACTTGTCGTAGATGCTGAACCCAGCCGCCGCGAGGCAGCAGATCGAGCCCTCCAACCCGGTCACGGTGTTGGCGTCCAGATAGCCCTTGCTGAGCAGATAGCCGCCCAGCGCCATGGCGAGGCTGCGCACGACGCCGAGCGCAATGGCCTTGATCAGTCCGTTCATGTCGGTCGCTCTCCGGTTTGCATCATCGCCGCCAGGCGCGTGGCTCTGGCGCCCACCTGGCGCGCCCAGTGACTGGCCAGCATGCCGGCGCTGGCCGTCGCCCAGTCGCCGCCCTGCACGGCCGCCAGGGTGTGGGTGAAGCCCATCAGGCCGCCCAGGCCCATGTTGAAGGCCATCTCCACCAGCACGTCCTGGCGCACGTCGTCCAGCGTCCGCCACCAGGGCAGACGTCGGTCCATCTGCGCCTCGGTGTGGGCCACGTCGGCGGCCAGGGCCTGATCGGCCTGATCCTGGGTCCAGCAGAGCCCCGAGTTCACCCCCGGGCCGGTGTGGCCATAGCCGATGGTCCACACCCCGCCGCCGGCGGGATCGGCGTAGGCGGTGAGGCGACAGCCTTCGTCGCGCATCAGGTCATCGAGCAAAAGCGGTGTCGTCATAGGTCGTCCTCCTCCGGGTCGTCGGCCTTGCGCCGGCGTGGCGCGCCGTTCAGGCGCGGAAGTAACTCCCGGATCAGGGCGTTGAACAACTCCAGTTGCCGCTCGAACTGGCCCACCGTGCCGGCCAGGGTGGCCACCTGTACGGCCAGGCCGTTACCGGCGGCGGCGTGGCCTTCCAGGGTCCTCACCCGGGCGAAGAGGCCGCCCATGATCCAGGCCGCCACCACCACCTGGCCCATGGTGAAGACGAACAGCGAGCCCAGCGCGATCCAGGCCGCATAGGTCATGGCGCCGAAGCCGCCTTCGCGGCCGCCACCGCCGCTTCGCCGCCGGCCAGGCCCACGTCCTCGGCCACGCCGGCGGCCATATCGGCCTGCGCCGTCTCCGCGTCCATCGGCGCGCCATCGGTCTCGAAGTTGGGATTGGCCGCCAGGGCCGCCTTGGCCTCGTCCGACAGATCGTCGGCCTTGACCCATTTGAACTGATGGAAGGTCTTGCCGAACGTCGTGGTCGACGGCTCGGCGCCGACATAGCGAGCGCGCATCTGCTATGCTCCAATTGGGTTATGCGGAGAGGGCCGGCATGGCCAGCGTGAAAAAAGGACAGATCACCGCGCCGCCGGAATGGTGGAAACACCTTCGGTGGGCGAAACGTCAGTTCTGGAAGAAAGAACGCAAGGCGGCCAAGCGCGAGGCGAGCGGCCTGCCCTAGTGGATCTTGATCCAGTCCAGGCCGCCCACGACGCCGCCGACGATCAGGGCGACCACGGCGAAGGCGATGGCCACGCCGGTCAGTGTCCAGGTGGTCAGGTCCGCTCGCGTCGGCATGGTTCCCAGCCGCTCCAGGACGCGATCGAGCTTGTCCTCGATCCGGCCGAACCGATCCTCGGACAGCCTCGACCACTCTTCCAGGCGTGTGATCCGCGTATTCATGTTCGCGTCATCCGGCATCGGGCGCATTGAACACCGGGCGCCGCCGCTTCGCAAGAAAAGGCGATGTTACACTTGACATAGAACGCACAATTGGTAGTGTGTCCTCAGAGAAGGACACGACCGATGAAATCCGCCCTGAACGCCCCTGAATTTCGCGACGAAGCCGCTGCCTTTGCCTACGTCGAAGCCAAGCTCTGGCCGAACGGAGCGACGTGCCCGCATTGCGGAGTGGTCGGCGAAGCCACCAAGTCGAAGGGCAAGACGACCCGCATGGGTCTTTGGAATTGCCGTGCTTGCCGCAAGCCGTTCACGGTGCGCATGGGGACGATCTTCGAAAGCTCCCATGTCCCGCTGCATATCTGGCTTCAGGTCATGTATCTGGTTTGCTCTTCCAAGAAGGGCATCTCGACGCGCCAAATTCAACGCACCATCGGCGGCTCGATGAAAACCGCTTGGTTTCTTGGTCACCGTATCCGCGAAGCCATGACCGACGACGGCTCGACCCCGATGGGTGGCGCCGGTTCGATCTTGGAAGTTGACGAAACCTTCCTTGGCCAACAGCGGGAACGGTTCATCAACGATAAGGGTTGGCAACGACGCCAAGGGACTGGCGACATGCGCAAGATCGTCTCGCTTGTGGAGCGCGGCGGACGCGCCCGTTCCATTAAGGTCGAAACGCTCCGCAAGGATGAGATCGCCCGCGCCCTCGACACCGCGTCCCGCGATAGCGTCCTGATGACCGACCAAGCGCGCCACTATCAGCGCATCGGCAAGGAGTTTACCGACCACCTGACCGTCGATCACGGTAAGGGCGAATACGGGCGCGGCATCGTCACCACGAACACGGTCGAGGGCCATTTCTCGATCTTCAAGCGCGGGATGCGGGGCGTCTATCAGCATTGCGGCGAGAAGCATTTGCACCGCTATCTGGCTGAATTTGACTTCCGTTATTCGAACCGCATCGCCCTTGGCGTCGATGACAAGGCCCGCGCTGAAATCAATCTCAAAGGCGTGGCGGGTAAGCGCCTAACCTATGAAACAGTTAGTCAGAGGGGACCGACCGAAAGGCGCATCGTCTGGTAAGCGGCGATGGTTCACCAAGCCGCACCGCTGGTTGCGGCGGGCGGTCGATCCTCAGTTGAAATTGCCGTTCGACGACGTGGAGGAATAGGCCATGAGCAAAGTCGGCTTCACTCGTCCGGGACTGGTATGCGAGCGATGTGATTTGCCGTTTGCGCTTTCGCTCGCGGGCGTCGTAGGGACACGGGCTGTTGAGAGGCTGACGGACCCGTTCGAGATACGTTGTCCGATGTGCAGACATCAGACCATTTACCCGAAATCTGCCATTTTAGCCCTGACGGTAACCGGGGAAGGGCGACCCCAATAGCGGGATTGTCATGAGAGCCAATCGGCGGTTTTCTGGACATGCCGAGTTCCTTCGCGTAGATTGATCCACGCGATGCGCCAGCATCAATGAGGACTGCGGCGGGGCCGGAATCCCCGCCCGTCACTCCTCAGAATACCTCGCGCGCGAGCGTCAAGGGGCTTATCATGGCGCCCATGACCAAGCCGAAGTCAGACCCCAAACCGAAGCCCACACCCGCCGAGCAGCACGCGCGGTTTGTGGAAATGGCCCGCACGGTCGAGGCGGACGAAAGCCCAAACGCCCTTGATCGTGCTTTCACGCGGGTTGTCCGTTCTTCAAATCGATCACATCCGCCAAAGCCTTCCTAGCTACTTCGGGATCGTTCTTTCGCTCCACTAGCCACCACACCGACTGAAAAATCGGCGTGAGGACGTCTAGAGGCACGTCTAGGCCTCGCATCGATCTTCCCAAACTGAAGGCGCACAGATCGGCGAGTTGAAGCGGCCGAGCATCGGCCTTTTCGGTGAAATTAACCGTGTCGATTATCCGCTTAAGAGGAAGTCCAGCGGCCTTTGCCACCTCTCCGTCCAGTCCATATTCCGCCATGAGCCATTCATTGCGAAGGGCGCGGACGGAATGCTTGATCAATCGCTTGGCAGCCGTTCCATCCTCGTGCGTTACGGTGGCCAGCTCATCCGGCGCGTAGGTTTCTAGCCACTTGTCGGCGTGAAGCAGGCAGTCGAAGACCGCCATGTCCTGCACCATGTTGTGTTTGAACGACTGGCCCTCGTCGCCGGATAAAACCCCAACGCCGAAACCGTCCTTGCTGTAGCCGCCCGCGACAACGGGAAGCTTCATGTCGGATATTATCTTCCCCAGATCGGCTAGGACTTTCCAACGATCGGTAGGGTCCGCCCATTCGGGCTTCCTTCGGTCAAAATATCCCGATCCGTGAAACACGTCCTTGGCGTGAAACACGAAGCCGTTGCGGCTATCGGCGTCAACATATTGATCAACCAGCGCCAGAATCCTGCGGTCCACCTCCGGCCATTCGTGGTCGCCATGCACGATCACGCCGGCCACGATCAGGTGGGAGGCTTTGTGATCCGTTCCGGCCTCGTCGAGATAGACCAGGCGCACGAGGTTCCTTCCCAAGAGCGGTGAGGCCACGACTCATACCCCATACCACATATCGGGCGTTCTATGGGAAGTGTAACATCGCCCAAGAAAAAGAACAAAAAGGGGACGCGGATTCGCGACCCGCGCCCCTTTTCGCTTCGGGTGTAGCCCCCGGCGCGTTCTGCCCCGCGGGCGCGGATAGCCTTGCCCTTAGGCGACCGAGCCGACCGTATCCTCGACGTAGAACTCGATATCCACCTCCAGGGTCCCGGCGACGGCGGTGGCCGCCGCCGTGTGGACGGTGATCAGCACCGGGACCTTGGCCCCGGTGGTGTTCTTGTAGAGGTAGCCGCTCGCGCTGATGCCCGTGCCGATGTCGCACGAGGCGCCGGCCGCGCGCCCCACGGTGGTGATCGCCGCCTTGAACAGCTGGGGCGTCCCGACGATGCCGAAGTCGAGGGCGAGGGTCGGCGTGCCGTTGCTGTCCAGCTGCGAGGCGGCCTTCAGCACCGCGCTGGCGACGATGGCGTTGCGCGGGAGATAGCCCACCAGGATGGTGTCGTTGGCCGCCCAGGTGGAGATCGTCGGGCTGATGGCGTGGACGTGCTGGGTGATCTGGTACTCACCATGGCCGGTCCCGGCCGGGGTGTTGTTGCTGTAGAGCGAGGTTTGATAGGCGGTCGCCATGGCGGCGCGCTCCTTTTGAGATCGTGGATGTAAAGGGATTCACCACGAAGAGCACAAAGCTCACGAAGAAGAGGCGAAGCTGAAGTCGAGACCATCGCGCGAAGCGCAAATAATCTTCTTCTCTTCCTCTTCGTGCTCTTCGTGTCCTTCGTGGTAAAAAAGGCCTAGCTGTCGGCCGTCGCGGCCAGGAAGCCGGTGACGATGCCGTTCTGGACGCTGTTGAAGTTGATCTTCTTCACGCCCAGCAACTCCTCGATGGCGACGCCGGGACGGAAGCCGTAGTCCTTGATCATGTCGGTGCGCGGGGTCGGCTCCTGGCCCCAGGCGATGCCGACCGAGCCGCCGCCGCACAGGAACACCGGGCGCACGTCGCCCGAGGACCCGCCGGTGCCGGTAAAGCCGGTCCCGCCGTTGAAGGTGGTGGCGCCGAAGCTCGCGCAATAGGTGTCGATCTCCGGGATTTCCCGGTGGATGACGCCATCGTAGAGTAGGTCGCCGTCCTGGAAGAGCGGGTTGTCCTTCATGCCCAGGCTCTCACGCGCCCGCGCCTGGGTGTTGGCGTTGACGATGGTGGTGTCGAGCTTGAGATCGCGGAAGGTGCGCGAGCCGTGGAAGGCGACATAGAACTCACGCCCGTCGCCCTCGGTCGCCCGGAAGGGGCGGATGTGCGGGTCGGCGGTCTTGGCGATGCGCTTCAGCTTGCTCATGATCGCCGCCGAGGCGGTGTTGCCGCTGGCGACGTTGCCCATGGCGGTGGCGAAGGTGGCCGAATAGTTGGAGATATTGGCCCCAAACAGCACCCGGTCGGAGTTGGCCGCCACCCAGGTGTTCTGCTGCGCCGCCGTCGCCTGGTCGAACAGCACCTGGGTGCCGTTGGCGTCGGTGATCACCGCGCACATGGCGTGGATGATGTCATCCCGCAGCTTTTCCGATTCCCACACGCGCAGGGCGTCCTTGGAGGCGTCCCAGAGGTTGATCTCGGTGCGGAAGGTGGTGGACTTGGGCAGACGGATGCCGTTGCGCCGCCAGTCGATGGTGATCGGGCAGTTATAGTTGGTCAGCTCCTCTTCGACGCCATCCAGCACCGTCGCCCCGGTGACGCCCAGGCTCTTGAGCCGGCCGATGAAGGGGATGTTGATGGTGCGATAGGCTTCCTCTTCCTTCTGGAACTTGGTGAGGATGATCCCGCCCTTGTTCAGATCGGAATTGGTCATGTAGGGCATGAAGCGCGACTGACGGACGTACTCCTGGAAGTACGAGGTCACCCACACCTGACGCTCAAGCGCGGTGGCGAGAATGGTTTCGGCCATGGCCGTGGCTCCTTAGTGGGGAATGGCGGCCCGAAACGCCTCCCCCTCGCCCACGGGAATGTGGGGCGCGCCCGCCGCGCCGTTGCCGGGCGCGGTGGCGAGGGATTTGGGAGGCGGCGGGGCGGCCGTTGATGGGGTGTGTATCGGGGCGGCGGCTTGGGCCTCGGCTTGCGCCTTTTCCCAGGCCTCAAAGGCGGCGAGGCGGTCCGGGCTTACCTTGGCGACGATCTGCTCGCGGTTGTAAGCCTGATAGGCGGCCTCGTAGGGGTCCTCGGACGACAGCATCTGCTGGTTGAAGATCGGATCGGAATCGCACTTCTCGGCGGCCCACTTGTGGACGGCCTCGATCTGCTCCTTGCCGTATTCCCGCTCGGCGAACTTGCGCGAAGCCCGCAGGTTCTGGGTGTAGAGCGCCTGCTGAAGCTGCTCGGTGGGCTCCAGGGGCTTTGGCGGCTCCTGGCGGGCCTTGAGCTCGGCAAGCTGCCGCTCCAGCGCCTGGCGCTTCTCACGCTCGTCCAGCATGGCCGAGATCGGGACGTGTCCCGGTTCCGGCGCAGGTGGTGGCGTGGGTGCGGGCTCGGCGGCGGCGGGCGTCTCCTTGGCCGCGAACTTGCCGTCCGGACCCCTGGCGGGGCCTGGCGTGGCGGGTTCGGCGGCGGGCGGTTCGGCCGGCGCGGCGGGCGCGGGTTCTTCAACGACCTCCTGAGGCAGGAGGCCTTTCAGCTCTTCTTCGTCCATTTGAGATTGCCCTCGCCCAACACGGTGGCGGCCCGGTGCGCCCGAGAAGCCCGGCGGCGGCTGTGGTTCGGTGGTGGCGCCCTATTGTCCCGAGGCGGCCGGGTCTTGGTCTTGCTGCTGATCAGCCTGAGCCATCGACGCCGCTACGGCCTGGTCGCTGGTCTGCATGTTGGTCTCGTGCTGCTGAGCCTGGGCTTGCGCCTGGGCCTGCGAAGCCGTGTCGATGCCTTTTTCCAGCCCCGCCGCCACATGGTCCGCATGCGTCGCGTGGGCGTAGGTGAGGCTGTCCAGGGTCTTGGCGAAGCCAGTGGCCTGGTGCAGGCCGGTGCGGGCCTGGGTCTCGGCGATCTTGGCCGCTTCGGCCTGCTGAGCGGTCTGAGCCGCCGCCGCCTGGGCCTGCTGCTGCGCCTGCTCGCCCTGTTTGATGGTGTCGAGCACGCTGCGCTTGTGCGGGATCGGCGAGAGCTGGATGAGCGTCGTGAGCGGAACCTGCTGCTGATAGATCGGGCTCGTCCCCACCAGGTGCATCAGCTCGTTGAACGCCTCCTGCTGGATCGTGCCGACATCGGGCTGAGCGTCCACCTCGATATCCACGTCCATCTCGGCCACGAGGTTCTGGTAGCCCAGCACCCCGGGCTGAAGCGTCGGCATGCCGGTTTGCGGGTCCTGACCCACGGTCGGCGGTCCGCCGGCCACCGGCTGGTTCAAGCCCACGAACCTCGGCGCATTGTCATCGTCGGTGACGCGGATGAACTGCGGCGCGCGCCAGAATTGCTTCACCCGGCCCCAGCACTGGCGATAGACGCGCAGCTCCCAATCCTCCAGGGCGCCATAGAGATTGCCAAGCTCGATCAGGCCCGATTGCTGGCGGGCCATGAGCGCGCGGCCGGAATCGTCGTGCTCGTTGCGGCCGAGCACGGCGGGCGATGGCCCCATGCGCTCGATCTCGGCCTTGGCCTCGGCCATCATCTCCATATTGCCCTGGAACTCGACGGTGTTGGGGCTCATGCCCCAGCCCACCGGAATGACGCCATCGGGCCTCGCCGCCTCCTTGCGCGCCACGTCGGCGTCGACGCCGATGGTCATCGAGTCCTTGGCCTCGATCCGGCTCACCGACAGCAGGTGAACGCTCTTGGAGCGCCGCTTGTTGATCTCGTCCTGCGGGCCGATCATGTCCCACACCGCGCCATAGCGGGCGTTGTCGCGCTTGACGTAGGCGCTCATCGCCTCGATGGGGCAATCCGGCCGGCCCTTGTGATCGAGATAGGGCGAGGGCCCGGCCTCCAGCACATCGGCGCCGGTGAACACGCACCGCTTCCAGCCGCCATCCTGGTAATACATCTCGATCACCAGGAGCCGGCGCATCTTCGGGTCGATCCAGGCCCCGCCGGTGCCAGGGCCATTGAGCGGGCGGTCCTGGAACGACTGATCGGGGATAATCCCCCCGCCGGCCCCGTTCTCGATGGTCAGCTCGATCTCGCGGCCCTTGTCGGGATAGAGCGCCGTCGCATCGTCGGCGTACATCCACTTGGCGATGCCCAGATACCGCGCGTCCTTGAAGTCCGGACGGCGGGCGCGGGCGTCGTAGAAGAACTCCTCCCAGCGGATCTGGGTGATGGTCACCTGAAGGTCGCTATCCACCCCCACCAGAGCCGCCATGGAGCCCGGCACCAGCATGTCGCGAAAGCAGTCCTGCTTGACGCGCTTGAAGCGGTTGAAGTCGGCGATGTACCGCAGGACGTCGGTCGCCGCGTCGGCCTGGTCCTCGTTGCCCGGGTTGCGCGGCAGGGCGCGCGGATCGGACCGCCCGCGCTCTGTCACGCCGATGATGCCATTGATGGCGGGTTTGATCCGGTTGATCACAATGGCCGGCTGGCCGCGCTCGTTCAGCTTCACCAGCTCCTCGCGGGTGAACTGATCGCTGTCGTAATAGTCCAGCGCCGCCAGACTGTTCTTCCGCGCCTCCTGAGTGAGCTGTTCGGACTCGGTGAAGTAGCGCTTCAGGCGGGCGAGATCGGGGGCGGCGTTGGGAGCGGCTGCGGCGCCGTTGTCGTCGCCCTTGGCCGCGGCGATAGGCGGCGTCGCCGTTGGCGTGGCCATCCGCGGCGCTCCTTGATCGAAGGCGTTTGAAAGCTTGGTGGTCGGCGGAGGCGTCTCGCCTCGACACAGATTTCCACATTGCATATTGCAACATATCTCGACCGGTCGGTCAAACGAAAAATACGCCACACCCGAAAAAAATTTGCGCGCCCCGGGGAACCAGCCGCCGGAGGCGGCGTTTTCACCACGTCTTCTCGCTCACTGTTTCGCCCCCCCGACTTGGGCGAGGAGCGTGGCCCGGCCGGAACGCAGGTTCCGGCCGGGCTTTTGCGTTTCTGGGCCTTCCCTACTGGCTGCGGGTCAGCCGCAAAAACTCCTGGCGCGTGCGGTGATCGTCGCGGACCACCCCGGTCAGGTGACTGGTGATCAGGGTCGCGCCGATGGTGTTGACGCCGCGCAGGGTCATGCAGCTGTGCTCCGCCTCGATCACCACCCCGACGCCCTTGGGCTTGAGGATCTGGTCGATGGCGTCGGCGATCTCGGCCGTCAGCTTCTCCTGGATCTGCAGGCGTCGGGCGAAGCCATGCACCACCCGAGCCAGCTTGGAGATCCCCACCACCCGGTCGGTGGGCAGGTAGCCCACATGGGCGCGGCCAAGCACCGGCAACATATGATGCTCGCAGAAGCTCACCACCCGGATGTCGCGTAGCACCACCAACTCGTCATAGCCGCCCACCTCCTCGAAGGTGCGCTCCAGATAGTCGCGGGGATTGGTCTCATAGCCGGCGAACATTTCGCGATAGGCCTTGGCCACTCGCCCTGGGGTCTCGGCCAGACCCTCGCGATCCGGGTCATCGCCCGCCCAGTCGATCAGGGTGCGAACGGCGGCCTCGGCGTCGGCCTGGGTGACGGTCCTGTGAGTCAAGCGGTGGTTCCCCAATTGGTGGGCCCAAGACGCCACAAGTCTCCTGTGGACAAGGCCATGCGCGCCAAAGACTTCGGCGCGTCCGATCATTAAGGTCGCCCGCTTCCCCTTTTCAATGCGAGCAGCGAATTTCCATGGCCGACGACGCTTCCGGTATCGACACCCTCAACACCACGTCCCAGGGCAAGCTCAAGAGCCTGATCGAGCGCATCGAGCGCCTGGAAGAGGACAAGGCCGCCGTCGCCAGCGATCTCAAGGAGGTCTACGCCGAGGCCAAGGGCGAGGGCTTCGACACCAAGATCGTGCGCAAGGTCGTGCGCCTGCGCAAACAGGACACCGCCAAACGCCAGGAAGAAGAAGCCCTCATCGATCTCTATATTTCCGCGATCGGCGGGCTGTAGGGGCGCGGTCCTCCAAACACACACTTCCCACCCCGCCCGCCCATTGCGTCAGCCGCCTCTGGTGGCATGATGACGAAATGCGGGGTCCGGGGAAGAAGCCGCCAGGCGGCAAATTCGTGAAGCGCAAGCAGCCCGATCAACGGGCCCAGGCCAAGCGCGCGGCGCTGAACGCCCTTCGCCGCGCCAAGCGCACCGCCCTGCGCGCCGGCGTCGATCTCACGGTCTGGGAAGGCGAGTTCCTGGGCTCGGTCGAGACCCGCCTTGAGACCTACGGCCGCGCCTTCGGCGATCCGGAAAAGGGCGCCCCCGGCCAGGCGCTATCGGCGCTCCAGGCGCGGAAGCTCAAGGAGATCGCCGCCAAGGCCAAAGGCGAGAAAACCGCCGCCAAGCCTGACTTCCGCAAGCGCCGCGGCGCCTCGCGCCCGTTCGGGCCGAAGACGCGATCGTCAAGGGGGCTCGACGCGGATGACTAGCGCTCGGCCCTAACCCTTCGGCCCAAGATGGCCTACATCAGCGCCATGAACGCCCCGACCCCCGATCTCCACGCCGCCACCCCGCCCACCTGGCGCCTCGACGACCTCTATCTCGGCCGCGACGACCCCAAAATTAGCGCCGATCTGGCCGCCGCCGAAGCCGACAACAACGCCCTCGTGGCCCTCAAGGGCCAATTCGTCGCCCACCGCGCCGATCCGCGAACCCTGGGCAGGCTGATCGACGAGGGGATCGGGCTCTACGAGAGCGCGGTGAACCACCTGTGGAGCGTCGGCGCCTACGCCTCCCTCGCCGCCTCCACCGGTCACGGGGATCCGGCCTGGGCCAGGTTCGAGGCCGATATCCGCGCGCGCAGCTCGGCCATCGGGGCCGAGAGCCTGTTCTTCACCCTCGAACTCAACGAGCTCGACGACGCCGAGATCGCCGCCGCCCTGGAGGCCTCGCCGGCCGCCGCCCGCTGGCGCCCCTGGTTGCGCCGCGTGCGCCTCGGCCGCCCGCACGAGCTGAGCGCCGATCTGGAGCGGATGCTGATCGACCGGGCCCCGGCGGTGGCCAACTGGAGCCGGCTCTATGACGAGACCCTGGCTCACCTCGTCGCCCGGGTCGGCGGCGAGAACCTGACCCTTCCCGAGGTCCTCAATCGCCTCTCCGATCCCGCCGTCGAGAAGCGCCGCGCCGCCGCCAAGGCCCTGGCCAAGGCGCTGGCCGAGCGCGAGGCGACCCTGGCCCTGTGCCTCAACACCATCGCCGAGGAAAAGCGCGTCGAGGATCGCTGGCGCCGCTACGCCACCCCGGCCGCCGCCCGTCACATCGCCAATGAGGTGGATGCGCAGGCCGTCGAGGCGATGGAGAGCGCCGTGGTCGAGGCCTACCCCACCCTCAGCCACCGCTACTATCGCCTCAAGGCCAGGGCGCTGGGCAAACGGACGCTTGATCACTGGGATCGCAACGCCCCCCTCACCGGCGCCGCGCCCAAGCTCTACGATTGGCGCCAGGCCAGGGGCATGGTGCTGGAGTCCTTCGCCTCCCTGGCCCCCCGTTTCGCCGATACCGCCGAGACCTTCTTCGAACATCCCTGGATCGACGCCGCCCCCAGGGCCGGCAAGCAGTCGGGGGCCTATTCCCATCCGGTGACCGCCGATCGACACCCCTACGTCTTCCTCAATTTCATGGGCGAGCGGCGCGATGTCCTGACCCTGGCCCACGAGCTCGGCCACGCCGTCCACCAGACCCTGGCCGCCCCGCGCGGCACCCTGCTGGCCGACACCCCGCTCACCTTGGCCGAGACCGCCTCGATCTTCGGTGAGGGTCTGGTGTTCGAGCGCCTGCTGGCCGAGGCCTCGCCCGCCGACCGCAAGGGCCTCCTGGCCGGCAAGATCGAGGACGCCCTCAACACCGTGGTGCGCCAGATCGCCTTCCACCGCTTCGAGACCCGCTTCCACGCCGCCCGCGCCGCCGGCGAGGTCTCGCCGCGGGCCATCGGCGCCATCTGGCTGGAGGTCATGGGCGAGAGCCTCGGCCCCGCCGTGCGTCTCAACCCAGGCTATGAGCACTACTGGGCCTATGTCAGCCACTTCGTGCATGCGCCGTTCTATGTCTACGCCTACGCCTTCGGCAATCTGCTGGTGGAGGCCCTGATGGAGGCCCGGCGCGCCGACCCGGCCGGCTTCACGCCGCTCTATGAAGACCTGCTCGCCGCCGGCGGAACCCGCACCTATGTCGAGGCCCTGGCCCCCTTTGGCCTCGACCCGCGCCAGCGCGCCTTCTGGGCCGCCGGCTGCAAGAGCATCGAGCGCCTCGTCGACGAGTTCGAGACCCTGGTCTGATCGATGTCCATGGACCCTGAACGGGACCGGCTCTCCGGCCGCCTGAGCCGGTTCGCAAAGGTGGGCGCTGGATTCACCGGCGCCGCCGCGACCTTCGGCGCCAACGCCCTCTTCGGCGCCGGCGACGCCGAAGCCCGCAACGCCAAGGCGCTCAAGGAGACTCTCGGACGGCTCAAGGGCCCGCTGATGAAGGCGGCCCAGATGTTCGCCTCGGTGCCTGATCTGCTGCCGCCGGAATTCGCCGCCCAGCTCACCGAGCTCCAGGCCAACGCCCCGGCCATGGGTCCGGCCTTCGTGCGCCGGCGCATGGCCGCCGAGCTCGGCCCCGAGTGGCGCGCGCGGTTCGCGCAGTTCGATCTCAATCCGGCGGCCGCCGCCTCCCTCGGCCAAGTTCACCGCGCCACCGCCCTCGACGGCCGCGACCTGGCGGTGAAGCTGCAATACCCCGAGATGCAGAGCGCCATGGAAAGCGATCTCGGCCAGCTGCGCCTGCTGTTCACCATCGGCCGCCAGATGTTCGGCGCCATCGACACCACCGAGGTGATCGCCGAGATCGGCGAGCGCCTGCGCGAAGAGCTGGACTATGTCCACGAAGCCGGCTCGATGCGCCTCTACCGCGCCTTCTTCGAGGGCCGCGCGGACATCGCCGTGCCGGCCCCCGACCCGGCCCTCTCCACCGGCAGGCTCCTGACCATGGACTGGCTGGACGGCCAGGGCCTGCGGAGCTTCAAGACCGCCGATCTCGCCACCCGCAACCGCGTCGCCCAGACCCTGTTCGAGGCCTGGTGGACGCCGCTGATCAATATCGGCGTCATCCACGGCGATCCGCACCTCGGCAACTACAGCTTCACCCCGGGCGCCGGACGCCTCAACCTGCTGGACTTCGGCTGCGTGCGGGTCTTTCCGCCGGCCTTTGTCGGCGGGGTGGTCAAGCTCTTCCGCGCCATGAGCGAGGGCGACCGCGCCGGCGAGGCCGAGGCCTACCGCGCCTGGGGCTTCAAGGACCTCACCGACGATCTGATGGATGTCTTAAGCATCTGGGCCCGCTTCATCTACGGCCCCCTGCTGGACGATCGCGTGCGCACCGTCGCCGACGGCGTCAGCCCCGGCGAATACGGCCGACGCGAAGCCTTTCAGGTCAAGAAGGCCCTGGAGGAAAAGGGGCCGGTGACCATTCCTCGCGAATTCGTCTTCATGGACCGCGCCGCCATCGGCCTCGGCGCCGCCTTCCTCCACCTCGGCGCCGAACTCAACTGGCGAAAACTGTTCGAGGCTTCGCTGGAGGGATTCTCCGAAGCCGCCCTGGCCGAACGCCAGTCCAAGGCCCTGGCCGCGGCGGGGCTTTAGGGCCGGCGCTCCTTTCTCTTCCCCTCTGGGGGAAGTCCCGGCGAAGCCGGGGATGGGGGCTCCAGCTTGGCGCCAACTTCTCAGCCCGGCTGGAGCCCCCCAATGGGGGAGGAGAGAAGAATGGCCAAGTCTGCGGAGCTTAGCGATCGCCCTGGCCAACATTACCTATTATTCATCACCAGCTACCTTGCATTGATAGCTACCTGGCGGTAGACACCTCCTCGCAACGAAGGAGCAAGGCGTCGTGGTCGAAGCCGTCCAGGTTCAGCTGAAAAAGGGAGTGCTCGAGCTCTGCGTGCTCGCCCTGCTCTCGCGCGGCGACGCCTATGGCTACGACATCGCCAGCCGCCTCGCCGAGGGGATCGAGATGGGTGAAGGCACGATCTATCCGCTCATGAGGCGCATGCAGGCCGATGGCCTGGTCGAAACCTATCTGGCCGAAAGCCCCACGGGGCCGCCGCGCAAATACTACCGCCTGACCCCCGTCGGCCGTGAGCGCTTCGCCGCCCAGAAGACGGAATGGTCGACCTTCTCGCAAGCGGTCAACGACATTCTGGGAGGCGCCCAATGACCAGGGATCTTTTCATCGGCAAGCTGCGCGCCGGCCTCGCCGGCCTGCCGCCGGCCACGATCGACGAACTGGTGTCCGACTATGAGACCCACTTCGCCGACGGAGCCGCCGCCGGCCGTAGCGAGGCCGAGGTCGCGGGGGCCCTGGGCGATCCCGATCGCCTGGCCCGGGAACTCCGCGCCGAAGCGGGCCTGAAGCGCTGGGAGACCGAGCGCAACCCATCGGCCGCCGCCAACGCCGTGTTCGCCGTGCTGGGCCTGGGGGCCATCGATATCCTCGTCCTCCTGCCGATCCTGCTTTCGGTGGGCGGCACGCTGTTCAGCTTCGCTCTCTTCGCCGTGGCCGGCTTCGCCATCGGCGCCGGCGTCTTCGTCGCCGGACCGTTCTGGATCCACGGCGCGCCGATCGCCGCCATCATGCTTACCGGCATGGGCATGATGAGCGGCGCGGCCTTCGTCGCCGCCCTTTGCGCCCTGACCACCATCGGCCTCATCAACGCCCTGGTCTGGTACGCGCGGCTTCACATGCGCCTGCTCTCCCCGGCGCTCACCCCAGCCCCTGTCTGAAGGAAAGGCGCCACTCATGGTTCGCACCCTCCTCCTCATCGCCGCGGTGAGCTTTGTTCTCTGCCTCACCTGCCTCGCCACCGCCTTCGCCATCGTCGGCGGCCCGTTCAACATCGACGACAATGGCGGGTTCCACCGCGTGTCCTGGGCCCAGGTCGATCTGGACTGAAGTCGGCGAAGCTCGTCCGGCGCTCCATCCCCCACCTGTCAGAGATGGGACGAGCCAGATCGGATGGCTCGGAAACCGGCGGTCGGAGGTCGCGGCGAATGGCGCGCGATGATTGTTAGGCGCGCGCTTGATTTGGGTTTATAGTGGAGCCTGCCGGGGGGGTTGCTGGGAGGCGCCCGTGACAACCAAGTCCCTTACTGGGAATTATCCCAGCGGCTACGCTATCGCCGCTGCCGTCACCAATCTGTACGTCGATACCGGCGCCAATGTCGCCGGAAACGGCCTTACGGACGCCTCGACCTTCGTCTCGATCGGCAACTTCGGCACGATCGGCGGTAGTGGCATATCGCTCAAGGCCGGCGGGATTGTCTACAACGGCGAAGGCTCTTTCCCAGGCCGCACCATCCACGGCGTCGGCGTCGGCATCTATATGGAAGCGGCGGGATCGGTAGTGAACTACGGGACCATCTCCAACGGCGGGCCGCAGTACACGGGCGGTTCTGCGATCACCTTCGCCGATGGCGGCGTGGTCACCAACGGGGGCGCGCTGTACACCACCGCCGTCATCAAGGGATCGGGGGGCGTTCAGGTTAGCGCCGGCGTTGGCACGGTCCTCAACTACGGCTCCATTGTCGGCACCAATTCATTTTGCATCGGCGTCGAGTTCTATGGCGGCGGCCTCGTCACCAATGGAACCATAGATGATGAGACCGCGGTGATCAGCGGCGCCCGAGGCGTGCTGGTGGGAGGCGCTCTTGGCACGGTCAAGAACTTTGGCTCCATCATGTCCTTGGATCGCTATGGCCCGGGCGTCGGGTTCACCAGCGGCGGATCGCTCACCAATGGCACGGCGCTCGATACCAGCGCCCTGGTTCACGGCGCCTACGGTGTCCAGTTTTACGATGTAGCGGGCTCCGTTCTCAATTTCGGTACTATTGAAGGCGCCATGCAGGTCGGCGGCTTCTCCGCGCCGGGCGGCGTCGGAATCTATCTCGAACACGGCGGCGCCGTCACAAACGGCTCGGCCGGCGATCGAAGCGCCCGGATCGACGGCTACGCCGATGGGATCCTGGCTAACAACGCCTACTCCACGGTCGTCAATTTCGGCACGATCAGCGGCGCGACCCTCATTGGCGTGGCTTTTGATGCGGGCGGCACACTCACTAACGGCGGCGGCGCCAGTCGAACCGCCCTGATCGAGGGCGTCACCTACGGCGTGGTCGCGGGCGGCGCGTTCTCCGCGGTCGCGAACTTCGGCACGATCCTGGCCAGTGGCTATGACCTGGGCGGTTATGGCGTCAACATCAGCGACGCCGGCAGTCTTAAGAACGGCTCGGCGACCAATTCCACCGCTTTGATCGAAGGCTACGGCGGGGTGAAGAGCAACGCCATCGCCGAAAACTTCGGGACGATCCTGGCCCTTGGCGACGCCGGCGGAGCGGGCCTCGACCTGACGGGCGGTGCGTTCGTCAACGGGACCACCGCCGGTTCGAAGGCCCTTATCGAGGGCTATAATGGCGTCGTCACGGCCGCTTCCGTCGCGGCGACTCTGTTCAATTTCGGCACGATCGACGGCGAGGGCGGTCGAGCCGTGGTCTTCAGCTCGAGCTTGGATGATCTCGTTGTCGAAGCCGGCTCGGTGTTCATCGGCTCGATCAACGGCGACGGCGGCACGCTGGAGCTTGGGACCGGAACGGGGACGCTGACGGGCCTCCTAAGCGCCGGCGATGTGACGGTGTCCGGCTCGATGGCCCCGACCACCTTCACTAATTTCGGCACGGTTCAGGTCGATGCTCCGGCGAGCTTCACACTGGCCGGCGGCGGGACGGTGGCGAGCGGCCAGACCCTCATCGACAATGGAACGGTTACGACCACCGGGACACTCACGGTCGGCGGCGCTCTGATCACCGCCGGGACCCTGGCCGGAACCGGAACGCTGTCGATCTCCAACGGCGCCGCCAGCTTCAACAGCGGAACCAGCCTCACCATCGCCCTGATAACCGAGGGGGGACCGGCCACGGCCACGGTGGGCACCAACCTGACCTACGCCGGGACATGGCTGCAGAGCGCCGGGACAGTGTCCGTGGCTACGGGCGACAAACTCACCTTGACCGGAAAAAATGACAGCTTCGCCGGGACCTTGGGCGGGGCGGGAACGGTGGCCTTCGCCGGCGGGACCGACGCCCTGACCGGAACCACATTGAAAGGGGCGAGCGTCTCCATCGGGGCCGCCACGGTGACCCTCTCGGGCGCGATCAGCAACGCCAGCGCGGTGTCGGTGGCCAGCCCCAGCGTGATCATCGCCGCCGCCGGGGCCACCCTCTCGGGGACGGGTTCGATCGCTCTGAGCAACCTCGCCACCAATGAGATCACCGGCGTCACGGCCACCGCCACCCTCACCAATGTCAGCAACAAGATCAGTGGCGCGGGCCTGCTGGGCGGCGGCAAGATGACCCTGATCAACGAGGCTGGCGGCCTGATCGACGGCAACCAGGCCACGGCGCTGACGATCAACACCGGAGCGGCCACGATCGCCAACGCCGGGATCATCGAGAACGCC
>Ga0181519_10000022_pt1 | contig 149906 bp, 90 predicted proteins | sample PEATcosm2014_Bin_26_FD_121102 | JGI IMG/M metagenome (GOLD analysis project Ga0181519, IMG submission 121102) | Peatland microbial communities from MTU Mesocosm Facility, Houghton, MI, USA - PEATcosm2014_Bin02_10_metaG | ecosystem: Environmental > Terrestrial > Soil > Wetlands > Peat | place...
GAAACCGCAATATGGGCACTTCATGCTATGAGGATTCTAAGCCATCGAAGAGCAACCAGGTACATCGATTCCCTGGCCCCTGCGTCCCCATCGATCCGGCCCGAAAAACTCTGCGTCCGTGCCCCATCCATTTCCGCGCCTCTTGCGGAAATGGGTGGGAAACCATGACTCTATTTGTGGCCCGGATCAATGATCCCAGCCTATACGCCTTTTCGCTCCCTCGCTCCCTTGCTCCCCTGTTCCCTGCTCTATTCGCTATGCCCCGCGCACTGCATCACGCCCAGAAACCGCACCCACGGTCCCACGGCTGCGCGCGTCTGGTGCGCCATGATCCGCGAAATCTGATGCAGGTGCGTCAAATCGTGCGCCGCCCACGTGGCCAGCAACTCTCCCAAAGTGACTATTCCGAGTGTCGGATGTTTTGCCCGCCTCTCAAGATCCTGCGCCGTCAGCTTCAACGCGCGCAATTCCTCCAGGCCCTCCGCCCGCGCCCGCGCAAATTCGTCCAGCAGTTGCGGCAGTGTGTTGTTTCCCTTCCAGCGCACGTGTCCCTCGCGATCGAAGGCTGGAAAGGATTGCGTCTCGTCCCCACGCAGAATGTGCCGGGCCCGTGGCATCCAATCCTCGTGTTCGCAGTGAATCAGGTGGGCGATCACAGTACTCACGCTCCAGGTATCCCCGCCTTCATTCGTATCCGTCCAAACTTCAGGCAATCCGCGCAGCAGCGCATCCAGCGCCCCCGGCGTCCGCTCCAAAAGCGAAACCGTGTCCTCAAGTTCGTACCCCATGTTTCCCCCTCAGCAAAACTGCGTCGCAACTATGAACTGTGAACTGACCACTGACAACTGACCACTGATCACTGTCTCAAAAACACCAACGGCCCGGGAACTCTTGGCTCCCAGGCCGCTGCCGGTGATCTGTTGGGATTGGACTAAGGCCATCGCGCTGCCGCGAGTGCCAGAGCCATGGCGGAGAACCCTCCGTCTGGACTTACCTGAGTCTTGGGCGCGATGCCCTAGGCCTCAGTCACCTCACGTAAGTTACATCTCGAAGAATCTTTACTCATAGGCTGGATCAACCTCCTTTCCCGTGTAAGCCAAAAGTACGGCGAGTCGAGGTTGAAAGTCAAGAGCAAGCCTGAATCGTGGTGCCTTCTGTTCCCTGATCCCTATTCCCTATTCCCTGCTTTTTACACAGCCGCGCCGCCCACTTCGCGATCGCTGCAGGCGTCACGCGCTGGCCCGCGGCCTCACTCGCCGCCAGTTGGATCGCCAGGCTGCCGACGGTCGAGCTTTCGGTTTCGCCGATCTCGACCTTCAGCCCCGTCTGCTTCTCCGTCAGCTCGATCAGCAATTTATTCCGCGTGGCCCCGCCGATCATGTGGATACGCTCGAGCTTCCGGTTCAGCATTTTCTCCAGATTCGCCAGCGCCGACGCGTAACGCAGCGCCAGGCTCTCGAAAATAGTCCGCGCAAAAAGCGGCTCGTTGCCTGCCACATCGGGAATCTCATCGAATCCCAGCCGCGTCAATTCGCTGTTAATCCGCCCCGGCATGCCCGTATCGAGCATCAGCGTCGGCGCATCCATATCCAGCACGCCCGTCGCGGCATTGCATGCAGCAGCCTCCCGGACAAGTTTTTCGATCGGCCAACTCCGCCCCGCCGCCGCCCAGCCGTCCATGCACTGTTTCAGCACCCACATGCTGTTAATGAGCGAGTGAAACAGCAGCCCGCCGCCCGCCGCGCCGATATTCGTGTACCCGGCGTCGAAGGCGTGCCGTGTAGTCACCGGCGTTTGCGTGATGGTGCCCACCAGCGACCACGTGCCTGAGCTGATGTAAGCCGCCGAGTTCAGGTCGGTGGCAATCCCGGCGATCGCGCTCGCCGTGTCGTGCGTGGCCGGGGCAATGATTTGCGTAGCGCGAAATGCGTCCAGCGCGGCCAGCGGCCCCTTCATCGGCCCCAGCACCGTGCCCGCGGAAACCAGCGGCGGCGCGGCTTCCACCGCGAGGCCCAGCATCTCGAACAGCTCCACGTCCCATGTGCCGGTCTTCAGATTCACGAGGCCAGTGTGCGTGGCATTGGTGTACTCGCCCACGCGCCGCCCGCTCAGCCAGTAAAGAACGTACTCCGGAAACATCACCCACGGCGCGCCTTTGTCGATTCCCGCCGCGGGATCGGCCATCAGCTGGTAAACGGAATTGAGCCCAATCGGAAACGCGCCGGTGCGCTGATAAATATCGAACGGCGGGATGATCGCGTCCGCGTCCTGCTTGCTTTTCACAGTCCGCTCATCGCGATAGCAGAAGGGCTCGCAGAGCATCGAGCCATCGGTTGCCAGGCGCACGTAATCCACCGACCAACTATCCACGCCAATCGACGCGATGCCCTCGGGCGCCATCGCCGCGGCCTTGCGCAGCCCCTCTTCCAGGCCCGCCAGAATCTGCTCGAGCGGCCAATACAGCGTGTCGCCGCGATGCCGGGGCCCGTTGGGAATGCGATGGATCACTTCGACCGCCGGTTTCCCGTCCACCCAGCGCAGCAGCGAAACCCGGCAGCTCTCCGCGCCTAAATCAATCGCAACACGAGCAGGCTCTTGCATTTGTGCAGCAGTTCCCCATTTCCGTCAGCGCTGAAACGCCTCGGTCAGTCCGCCGTCGACGGGAACCACGTGTCCCGTCGTGCAGCGTGCCCGAGGACTGGCCAGAAAGAGGATGGCTTCCGCGCAATCGGCCGGATCGATGGCCTTGTTGGTCAACGTGCGCTCTGCGTAGAACGCGGCCAGACGGCTGCTAAGCTCCTCATCGCTGAACGATTCCCGGAAAGGAATATTGTACTTCTTCAGCGAAGCCCGCAGCCGGTCCCGCCCGAACATCGTCGATCCCCGCACCACCGTGGCCGGGCTGATGCCGTTCACGCGCACATTCGGCGCCATGCTCACCGCCAGTTCGCGAATCAGGTGCGAAAGCGCCGCCTTGCTCACGTCGTACGCCTCGCTGCCGCGCTTGGCCACCACCGCGTTCGCCGAGCTGGTAAACACGATGTTGCCGTGCAGTCCCTGCTCCTCGAACATTTTCGCCGCTTCATCCGCAAGCAGGTAATTCGCCGTCACGTTCACAGCCATGGTGTCAGCCCACATCTCGTCGGGAATTTCGCCATCCAGCGTGGACGGAAATATCGCCGCGGTGTTGATCAGCATGTCGATACCGCCGAAGGCCAGCGCCGCCCCGCCCAGCACCTCGCGAATCGATTCGCGGTTGCGAATATCCACGCCGCTGCTCGACACAAATTCCGGCGACGCCACCGAGGCCAGCTCCGCCGCCACCAGCGCCGCGCCCTCCGCGTTCCGATCCGCGATAAAAACATGCGCGCCGCGCGCCGTGGCCAGTCGCGCCACTTCGCGCCCGATGCCGCTGGCTCCGCCAATCACCAGCGCCACGCGCCGGCTCAGCTCCTTCTCCGCCGGCTGGCGGCGAATCTTGGCTTCTTCCAGCCCCCAGTATTCGATGCGGAACGCTTCTATCGCCGGCAGCGCCACGTAATTCGAAAACACCTTGAAGCTGGCGGGATCCATCCCCGGCGGGCACTGCGGCACCGTGCCCGGGACAGAACCCGGGCCCCCGGCGAGCGATTTTTGCTCGCTGGGGGCGCCGTCGCCTTCGCCCAGCACACTCGCGCCTTCCATCACGTGAATGGCGTTCGTATAAAACTCGCCCGTGATGCGCGCCTCGGTCTTGTTCTTGCCGAAGCTGAACATGCCCATCCCCGGAATCAACACCACCGTGGGGCTGGCGTCGCGAATGGCCGGCGAATCCTGGGTCGCGAATGTCTTGTAATACGTGCGGTATTGGTTGCGGTATTCCGCCAGCGAGCAATCGATGTGGTTTTTCAGCGCCTGCAAATCCTCGCCCGCGACCCACGGCACAAACAGCGGCCGGATCTTGGTGCGGATAAAGTGATCCGGGCAGCTCGTGCCCAGGAACGCCATCTCTCTCGCGTCCGCCGAGTCGGCGAATTGCATCACGTCGGCATCGTCCGAGAAGTCTGCGATGTACCGATGCTTGGCGCTGATGCGTCCCCGCAGGAACGGCGCGATCTGCGCCGCCAGCTCCCTGCGGCCCGCGCGCGCCGGCTGGGCCTCGCCGCCAAAGCGCACCTTGCCCCGCCCATGCCGCCCAATAAACTGCCCCAGTTGGTCGATCACCGTCAGCGTGTTCAGGTAGCACTCGCGTTGCGTCTGGCCCCAGGTAAACAGCCCGTGCCCGCCCAGCACAATGCCGTCGCATCCGGGATTCTCTTCGACCGCCCGCTTCATCATCATGGCCAGCTCAAAGCCCGGTCGCTGCCACGGCACCCACACCAGCCGGTGGCCGAACTCGCGGTTGAACTCGTCCATTTTTGCCTTGCCGTTGGCGCTCGCCGCCAGCGCGATCCCCCAATCGGGATGCAGATGATCCACGTGCGGAAACGGCAGAAAGCCGTGCAGCGGCGTGTCGATGGACGCGGCCACGGGATTATTCCGAAACGCACACAGCGGATACATCCCCGCCATCTCGTCTTCCGTGTCCACACCCTGGTACCTGCGCTCGAGCGCCAGCAGTTTATCCATATAGAGCGTGGCAAAGCCAGAGCGCTTGATCGAGCCCAGGTCGCCTCCCGAGCCTTTCACCCACAACACTTCCACCCGTTCGCCCGTCAGCGGATCGGCTTCCATGATCTTCGAGCTGGTGTTGCCTCCGGCAAAATTCGTGATGCGAAGGTCCGACCCAAGCAGGTTCGAGCGATAACGCAGGAGCTCAGGTTCATCGAGAGTGGCCGCACGGGCAAAGTCCCAGCGGTCCTCAAGGAAGTGCAATACAGGGGAAGCTGTAGCAGTTGTCATAAGAAGCACTCAATGGTGTGTTCGAAAATCCGCATGCGCGCGCCGCGCAGGAACGGGACACTCTATCTCGCCCGGTTCCAAACCAGCTCTGAAAATGTTTCGAGAGTTCCGGAGCGCGCCGATCGGGGAACGGATCGAGCACATCATTCATGATACAGCCACGGGCATCAGGGAATCGTTTTATTGCGGGAATTCAGGAGCGGGCCGCACAAATATCGAGGCGCCATCTTGCAATTGCGGCAATTCTTACGAGCAAATCGGCCGCTGGGAGTAGCGCCGGTCTCCAGACCGGGGTCCCCAAGAAACGGTCTTTGTTTCTTGGGGTGGTAGACCGGCTGTAGTGCGGGTCTCCGGACCCGCACCCGTCAACTCACAAAAAATGGGTGCCCCCGATCCCTCGCCTTTGGGAACCGGGGAATGCGCCCCCAACCCCAGCACAACCAACAATTCCCTATTGGCTACTGGCTACCGGCTGCTCTACCCGCGCCTTCGTCCCACCCTCGCGTTTCGCCTTCGCCTCGTCGCCCAGCGTCTCCGGCGTCACCGCTTTATGGTGCACGTAGTTATAAGGAGGCACCGTATACCCGCGCAAAATCGCAATGCCCAGTTGAATCAGCCGCGGGCCATACGTTTCGGGTTCATGCGAAATCGAGCCGACCAGGGCGCTCGCGCCGCGCCGCATCTCTTCCATCACTTCGGGAATGCAATCCTGTCCCACGATGCCGAAGTTGTCTTCCTGCCCGGCCTCGCGCACCGCATCCAGCACGCCCAGGGCGCTCGAATCCGTAGCCGCCGCCACCAGCGTGTGCTCGCCAGGGCTGCATCCGCGCAGCAGCTCCCTCATCGCCTTGTGGCTGGGCTCGCGCAAGCCTCGGCCTTCAATCTGCACGAACCGGTCCGCTTCCAGCTCTTTGAAGCGCTCGCGGATTCCGTCAAAGGCGCCCGTAATGCGGTTCTGCACAAAGCTGCCCGCCTCGCTGAAGCCCACGCCCACCACGCGGTCGACCTTGCCCTTCCACTTGCGCAACGCATAGTTGGCCAGAATTGACGCCGCTTCGTATCCCACCTCGAAGTTATCCACGCCAAAGTAAGTTGCATTGGGGTGGGGCACGTCGATGGCGACCAGGGGAATATCGGCTTTCTTGAAGATGTGCGCCACGCGCGGCGCAGCCGCTTCCTCCACCTGGAACTCCAGCACCAGGTCCACGCGCTTGGCCACAAACTCCTCGGCATTCCTTACAGCCACTGCCGGATCGTAACGGTTGTCCAGCATCAGCAGCTCCACGCCCGACGCCGCAGCCGCCTCGCTCACGCTTTGCGCCACCGCCTCGGAGTATGGCATCTCCGCGCTCTGCACCGCAAAGCCGAAGCGCAGCCGCCGCGGACGTGAAACCAGCCGGTACTGCCCGTTCGGCATTTGCGCCAGGTAGCCGCGATGCACCAGCGTCTTCAGAATGCGGTAGACGCTGGTCTTGGAGATTCTGGTCCGCTGGTATACGTCTTCCAGCGTCTGGGGAGAATGGTCCTGCTCCAGCAACTCGATCACATCGAGCGCCTTCGAGAGGATGGGAATCAGGTAAAGCCGTTTGATCTTTGCCTTGGCCACCCGCGCCTCCGCACCTGTGTCCCTAATGAAACACGAGGCATCACAACATCATAGAACAACTTCGTGCGGAACGACTTAGGAACCAGTGTGAGTGTGAGTGGGAGTGTGTCCGGGAGTCCTCAACCCCCCACACTCACACTGGTCTCTTTTCACGCTCACAATCCGCCCCCACACTCACGCTGCTCTTGCGCGCAGCTCCTGGCTGCCCCCGGTCCCTCGCCTTTGGGGACCCGGGAAAGCTAGAACCTCCACCCAACTCGACCGGCTAAAAGCTAGGCGCTAGTAGCTAGAAGCTGCTTTTCACGCGTAGCTGCTCACAGCCGAACTCCGGCTGCCCCGTTCCTTTGCCGCTTGCTCCACGTAGCCGCTCGCCCGTAACGCCTCGAGCGGGTCGGCAGCGAGTCCACGCGCCTCGCGCCACGCGCGCGTCAGCGGACGCACATCGCTCCAGAAGGCGCCGCGATACAGCTCCTCGGCAGCCACCAGGTCGCAGCTCTGCTGCAGCACCGCCAGTTGCTTGCGATCCACCAGCGCCGCCTTCAGATACAGTTCCTGCGCCGTCACCACGGTCTGCACCATGGCTTCGATCTTGCCCTTCAGGTTGTGGCTCTGGTCGATCATGTAGGCGATGTCGCTGCCCAGCCCGTCGTCCGTCGCCGCGTGAATCTCGTGGAAAATCCGGAAAATCTGGTAGGGATCGATGGAGCCCAGCGTCAGATCGTCGTCGGCGTAGCGGCGGTCGTTGAAGTGGAATCCGCCCAGCATGTTGGTGTGCAGCAGCCACGCCACAATCTGCTCGATGTTCTGCGCGTTGTAGTGATGGCCGGTATCCACCAGCACCCGCGCCTGCGGTCCGGCCGTCCGCGCAAAGTGGCTCGACATGCCCCAGTCGGCAATGTCGGTGTGGTAGAACGCGGGCTCGAACGGCTTGTACTCCACCAGCAGCCGCTGATAGTGCGCAAGGTGGCTGTGCGAAATGTGCAATGCCTCCTCCAGCCAGCCGATGCGCTTACGCATGTGTTGCGTGCCCGGGTAATTCGAGCCATCCGCCATCCATAGCGAGATGTCGCGCGACTCCAGAGCCTTCCCGATCTCAATCGAATCCAGCATGTGCTCCAGCGCATGCGCCCGTATTTCGGCCGCAGGGTTGCATAGTGACCCGTACTTGTACTCCTGATCTTGAAACAGATTCGGGTTGATCGATCCCGACTTCACGCCGAAGCGCTTCTCCAGCTCTTTGACTTCAGCCACGTCCTTCACGCCGTTGGGCAAGTCCCACAGCACGTGCAGCGCCACCGTGGGCGTCACGCCGGTCAACTTGTTTACCTCGCCGGCGTCGGCGAACTTCTCTTCAATCGTGGTGGCGGCGGCGGCCTGCACAAACTTGCCGAAGCGCGTGCCGGTATTGGCGAATCCCCAGGAAGGAATCTCGATCCGGAAGGTATCCAGCGCCTTGAAGGCCAGATCCTGCATTGCCGATTCTGAAAGTTTCATCGTTTCCCCTCACCATGACTTGAAATCTCTTTGATCCTGACTTCTCGTGCCCTGAATCTAAAATCTCCATCAAAATAAATCTGTCATCCTGAGCGAAGTCCGCCGCTCGCACCAAAATGACCCTGTCATCCTGAGCGGAGTCCGCCGCAGCGGACGAAGTCGAAGGACCTGTGGTTGCTTTTCCAGGCCCAACACACCACAAACATCCCGTGCCCCATCCTTTCGCGTCTTTTGCGAAAGGGTGGGAAACCGCAAATCCCAACCCGGCTCTCTCAACCCGCCGCAAACCTTCGACTCACTCGGGCCCCCTCAGTCCTTCACCACAATCACATGCAAAAACCTCGGCCCATGCACACCCTTGATGCGCGTCATCTCAATGTCGGCCGTAGCGCTAGGCCCGGAAATCCAAGTCACGAGCTTCGGCAGCTTCTCCGCTTCTTGCTCCCTCGCTCCCTTGCTCCCTTGCTCCCTGATCGCACAGCGATCGAAATACTCCGGCAACGTCTCCACCACCTGGCTCAAGCGCACCACGCACAGGTGCCAATCCGGAAGCAAAGAAATCACGCGCCGCCCCTCGGCCGGGCCGTGGTGCAACACAATTGTGCCTGAGTCGGCCACGCCGCAAAAGCACCCCGTGATCACGCCCTCCGCCTGCTCGATTTCGGCAATCGACAGCCCGTGATCGAATGTGCATTCAAATCCTTCGATCTTCCACGCGGCGTCCACGTACCACTCCGCCGGGATTCCCGGCGGCGCAACGAATCTTCGTTTGCCGCTGGCCTCAATTTGCGCGGCAATCGCCGCCGCAAGCCCATCCGGCGCGCATTCCACGACTTCCGCATCGTATTCCTTCAAACGCTCGATGAACCGCTCCTGACGGGCGCTGACCGTCAGGCCGCCCCGCCGCACATAGTCGCACGGGATCTCCGCATGCGCTTCCGCGGACTTCCCAACGGTCGCACCGGCATTCCGCGAAGCGGACCCGCCCGTAGCGGCACGAATCCGCTCCAGTACCTTCTTGCGGCTATCGGTGACAGCGCTCATCGTGCCTTCTCGCTCCCCTGCTCCCTTGCTCCCTTGCTCACTCGCTCCCTGCTTTTCCACCACGCATGAAACGTCTGCTTCGGCAATCCCCGCAAATCCCGCGTCTGCGTCCACTTCGCGCCCACGCTCGGCAGCGAATGAATCCATCCATCTTTGCGCGTCACCAGCCTGGCGCCGATCCGGCCCGCCCATTGCGCAAAATGGAACAGCCACGCCCGTGAAAAAATCATATTCGCCACGCGCATTCCCACATACATGGGATCGAAAAACCGGTGCGCCGTCTCCCGTTCCTGATCCGTAACCCGCGCGCGCAGGTCGATCAGGATCTCCGGAATATTGATCTTCACCGGGCACACTTCGTAGCACGCGCCGCACAGTGACGACGCATAGGGCAGCGACTGCGCGTGCTTCAAATGTTCGAGCTGCGGCGTCAAAATCGCTCCAATCGGCCCCGGATACACCGACCCATACGCGTGCCCGCCCGTCTGCCTGTACACCGGACAGGTATTCATGCACGCCGCGCAGCGGATGCAGCGCAGCGTCTGCCGCTCCCTCTTGCGCCCCAAAATCGACGACCGCCCGTTGTCCAGTAGCACCACGTGAAAATTCTGCGGCCCGTCGCCCCCCCGTCCTTCGTCCTTCGTCACGCCCGTCCAAAGCGACGTGTACGGGTTCATGCGCTCGCCCGTCGCCGACCGCGCCAGCAGTTGCAGCATCACCTCAAGATCGGCGAACCGCGGCACCACCTTCTCAATCCCGGCCAGCGTAATCAGCGTTCGCGGCAGCGTCAGGCACATGCGCCCGTTGCCTTCTGATTCCACCACCACCGCGCCGCCCGTCTCTGCCACCAGAAAATTCGCCCCGCTGATCGCCGTCGGCACGTCGAGGAATTTCTTTCGCAGATAGTTCCGCGCCGCTGCCGTCAGCGCCTTCGGTTCATCGCTCAGGCCCTCCAGCCCCATCGTCCGCGCGAAAATCTCCCGCACCTGGCTGCGGTTCACGTGCAGCGCCGGAACCACAATATGCGATGGTTCCCCCTTGCCCAGTTGCAGAATGATCTCCGCCAAATCCGTCTCATAGGTCCGCACACCCGCGGCCTCCAGAAACGGGTTCAGTTGGATCTCCGCCGAAGTCATGGTCTTGATCTTGATGACCTCGTCCGCATTTTCCTCGCGCAGAATTTCGAGAATGATCCGCCGCGCCTCGCCCGCATCCGCCGCCCAGTGCACGTGCCCGCCCGCCGCCGTGCACCGTTCTTCAAACTGCTCCAGGTAAGCGCCAAGATTTTCCAGCGCCTCTTCTTTAATCCGAGAGGCTGCTGCGCGCAGCGCCTGCCAATCGGCCTTCTCTTCCACCACCCGCGCCCGCTTGGCCTGGATCACGTCGATCGCGTGGGCCACGTTCTTGCGCAGTTGCACGTTGCGCAGCACCGGCAGCGCCGCCACGGGAAACGGCGGCGCCAGCGCCGGATCGAGTACGGGATGGTCGCTCACGCCGCTCATCCCACCACCTCCGCAGGATGTTCCTGCGTGCTGGCCAAAATCTGCGCCATGTGAATCGTCTTCATCGGCGCGTACTCCCGGTGCATCGCCCCGCCCAGGTGCATCAGGCAGCTATTGTCCAGCGCCGTGCAAAATTCCGCTCCCGTCCGCAGCACGTCTTCCAGCTTCACCGTCAGCATGGCCGACGATACATCGCCGTTCTTCACGCTGAACGTGCCCCCGAACCCGCAGCACCGGTCCAGATTCGCGAGCGGCATCAGCTCCAGCCCTCGCACTTTAGCCAATAATCGGAACGGCCGGTCGCCCAATTGCAACGCCCGCAGCCCGTGGCAACTCGCGTGGTACGTCACGCGGTGCGGAAAATACGCACCCACGTCCTCCACGCCCAGCTTGTCGATCAGGAACTCGCTCAGCTCGTACACCCGCGGCAGCAACGCCTTGAACTCCCTGCGCAGCGTCTCGTTGCCCAGCTCTTCAAACAGTCCGGGGTACTGGTCGCGCATCATGGCCACGCACGACGACGACGGAATCACCACCGCCTCCGCGTCCCCATAAAGCCGCACCAGCCGCTTGGCCTGGCTGAAAGCCTCGCCGCGGAAGCCCGTGTTGGCGTGCATCTGTCCGCAGCAGGTCTGCCCGGCGCGAAACTCCAACTCCACGCCCAGCCGCTCCAGCAAGCTCACCACCGCGCGCCCTGTCTCGGGATACAGTGTGTCGTTATAGCAGGTAATAAATAGTGAAGCGCGCATCCAGCCACTCATCCATGAAAACAGAGAGGTATCAGCTAAGAAATCGCATCATAAACCTTTGCCAAACGCTTGTCTATTGCAATCCCGTGCCTATTGCAATCCAGGCCTCGACAGAACGTTTCCCCCACCCTCCTTCGCTTCTTCACTCATTCCCTCGCTGACATCCTCTCCGGATCACGCGCCCTTTGGAGGTTGCCCCATCCTTTCCGCGCTCTTTGCGGAAAGGGTGGGACAGGACTCGCTGACCCGCTGACCGCTCCCCTCAATGAAGCTGGAAGCTAGGAGCTAGCAGCTAGAAGCTGCTCCTCAGTCCCTCGCTCCCTGCCTCAGTCAACCTTCCCCACCCTCACCCGTCTAACATTGCGAGTCCGCCCGCCCTGATCCACCAGGAACCGGGCTCATGTTCTTTTGTATCCGGCTTCACAGCGTTTTCGATTCCGTTCTTGAGAGAATATGGGGTTTTGAGTGGCAATTACTTCCACCCCGCCGTCTGACCATGGTCTACGGGGTGGAAGCAATTGCCACCGGGACGACGCCAGGGAGGACTACACGCGAATCGAAAACCCTCGAAACGTTCATGCTTTTTCGGGGACTCTTCGATTCGCACGCAGTTTTTGCGATGAATCCTCGCCATCCGGGCAACCTCTTCTCGACTTGGCAGCGCTTGCCGGCGCAGCCTCGCAATCCGCCTTCGACAGCCACGACTCAGGCAGCCGCCTTATGATGGTCTTGTCAACCAATTCGCACATTGAACGCGAAACCTGCCGGCCTTGTGCCGGTTTTTCTGCAACCAATGGCAACTTATCCCGTATTCGAGGGTCTTTCTCAAGAAAGGGTCCAGGACCAACCATGATGATCAAGCAGCGTTCGCTCTCCTTGTACGTCTTCCTGTGTGCATTGGCCAGTGCGTTCCTCCTTCCCGCCCTCGCGCAGGGGCAAGGAGCCGCGTCTGCCGTCCGCATCGTCAGCCCCATCGACGAGTCCCAGCTCGTCACCTTGACCGGAAACACCAATCCCCGCGCCAATGCTAAAAACGACCGCGGCCCCGTCAGCGCCAGTTTTGCCTTGCCTGACCTCACCCTCGTTCTCAGCCGCAGCGCCGACCAGCAGGCCGCCGTCGACGCTTTCGTTGCCAGCCAGTACGACCAGAACTCGCCCAACTACCACCAGTGGCTTACGCCCGCGCAGATCGGCGCGCAGTTTGGTCCCGCCCCGGCAGACATCGCCACCATTACCGCCTGGCTCTCCGGCCACGGCTTCACGGTCAAGCTTGTTACTCCGGACCGCATGACCATCCGCTTCAGCGGCACCGCGGGCCAGGTCCAGAGCGCCTTCCACACCCAGATTCACAAACTCTCGGTGAATGGCGTTGGGCACTACGCCAACATGACCGACCCGCAGATCCCCGCCGCTCTCGCGCCCGTGGTCGTGGGCGTCAAGGCGCTCCACGACTTCCTCCCGCAGACGCAGCACAAGCTCGGCAGCCTGGTCCAATTCGACCAGCAGACCGGGACGTGGAAACGGCTCGCGACTGCCGCCGGCTCGCCGTTGGCCTCGGCCACAGCATCTTCCGCCACGCCCAGCACCAGCTCCGCTCCCGTATTCAAATCTCTTCCGCAATTCGGCATCAACGGCACCAGCACCGGCGGGGCCTACCTCGAAGAAGATCTGGGGCCCTACGATTTCGCTGCCATCTACAATGTCACGCCGCTCTGGAATAGCAGCATCACCGGCAGCGGCCAAACCATCGCCATCGCCGGCACCAGTTTCATCAATATCGGCAAAAACGGGGGCGCCAACGATGTGGCCACATTCCGCAGCGAGTTTGGACTGGCTGCGAATTTCCCCTCCAGCCCCACGCCCAACGAAATCGACGCTGGCTCATACTTCAGCACGGGCACCACGGCCACCATCTGCACCAGCACAAGCGCCACCGCTGCCTGCGGCATCGACGACCTGATCGAGAACTCTCTCGACGTGGAAGAGTCCGGCGGCGTCGCTCCTAACGCGCAAATCGATCTCGTCGTCACCGGGCAGACCTCCGCTTGCAATGGCGAAACCGGCGCCGGCTGCATCGATACGCTCTATGACTCGGCTGCTTATGTCGTCGACAACCTGACGGCGAAGATCCTGAGCCTCAGTTACGGTGAATGCGAGCTCGGCCAGGGCACCACGGGCAACGTCGCATATTACCTTCTTTGGCAGCAAGCGGCGCTCGAAGGCATTTCGGTCTTTGTGTCTACCGGCGATTCCGGCTCCCCCTCCTGCGACGACGACATGGACGGAAATTACGGCAATCCCTATATCGCGCAGTACGGGCTCTCCGTGAACGGCATCGCCTCCACGCCCTTTAACACCGCCGTCGGAGGCACCGACTTTAGTTGGTGCCAGCCCTACTTCACGGGCGCCACCAGCGGCAAATACCTCGTTGTCGGCGGCTGCGCCTCATCGAGCACCAGCCAGGGAACCCCGGCCTATTGGAGCACCTCCAACAACGGCACTACGGGCGCTAGCGCCCTCGGCTATGTCCCCGAGATCCCCTGGAACGACACCTGCTCGAACCCCATCAATGCACGATATCTTGAAACGCTTCTGGACTACTCGGGCTTCGACGCTTATTTCAGCACCAACCCGACCACACCGGAGGAAGCCTGCAGCGTACTCTACGGCAATGTTCAAGGCTATCCCGGTTGGTACCAGTTCTACGAGGGCACAGGCGGAGATATGCTCGCCGGGTTTGTCGATACCGTGGGCGGCAGCGGCGGAGCCAGCGGCTGCGTGTCCAACACAACCACCGACACATCCAACCCGTTCGGCGCTTGTAACTCGAGCGCAACCTCGGTTCCCAACGGAAGCAGCTCAATCGCGCTCACCAACGACGGCTGGCCCTCGCCAGGTTGGCAGTATCAATCGGGCGTCCCCGGCACAAGCGGCTTGACCACGCGCGCCATCCCCGACGTAAGCTTCTTTGCCGGCAATGGCAATTTCAATAGCGCCACGCTCATATGCGTCTCCAACAACGGATCGTGCGCGTTGAGCGGTAGCACCGAGAACGTCGCTCAGGAGGTTGGAGGTACCTCCGTCGCCACACCGCAAATGGCCGGCGTCATGGCGCTCATTAACCAGAAAGCAGGCGGCGCGCAGGGCCTTCCCAACGCGCAGTTGTATTTGCTCGCCAACCGCCAAACCTACTCCAGTTGCAGCGCCGAGAGCGTCACCAGCTCCAGCAGTTGCTACTTCCAGGACATCGATTACGGTCCCACTGCGCCCAGCGGCCCAGCCTACACCGCCGCCCAGACCATCTCCATGCCCTGCTTTGCCTCTTCTTCCGATGAGGGCGAGGGCGGCGCCTTTTACGAAAACGGTGCCTGGGAAATCTACGACGACGGCTATCCTTACGCCAACGGCAGCATTTCTCCCAACTGCACAGTGGTCAACTCTGGCGACTACGTGGGCACGCTGGTCACTTCCGGAACCACCCCGGCTTACAACTCCACCACCGGCTTCGACATGGCCACCGGCCTGGGATCGTTGAACGTCGCCAACATCGTCAACGCGTGGACCTCCAACTCGGGCACGGACGCAACCACCATGACCGTCCAGCCCACGCCCTCCAGCATCACCATCAACCAGGCTCTTTCGGTAGTGGTCAGCGTCACGGGCTCCGCCGGCACGCCCACCGGAACCATCTACCTGACGATCGGAAGCTACACCTCGACCCAGGAAACCATCGGCACCGCTCCTTGCACCAGCAACACCAGTTGCACGTTCAACATCCCCGCCAGCACCCTCGCCGCGGGCAGCGGCATTGCGCTCACGGCGAATTACAGCGGCAACGGAACGTATGCTTCCAATAGCAAGGCAACCACCATCACAGTCAACGAGATGACCCCCACGGTCGCATTCGTGAGCCCCCCCACCACCGGCAATGTGGCCAATCCAGTCAGCCTGACGGTTTCGGTCACCGGGCCCTCCGGGTCGACAGCCACGCCCACCGGGACCATCTGCCTGAAGACCGGCAGCAGTTGCGTCTCGACGACGGAAACCATCGGCGTGAGCCCCTGCACCAGCGCCGCCAGTTGCACTCTCACCATCCCCGCAAACACCCTGGTTGTGGGCCTCGACACCGTCACCGCCGACTATAGTGGCGACGCCAACTATCTCGGCAACACCGGCACAACGCAAATCACCATGTCGCAAACCACCACGCTGCCGCCGACCGTCTCGGTCACGCCCGTGCCCGCCAATCTCTACACCGGCCAGAGTCTCGTCGTCACGGTATCGGTTACCGGCGCCGGCGCCACGCCCACCGGATCCATCACCCTGAGCGCGTCGAACGGAACCTACACAGCGACTACGGAGACCATCGGCACCAATCCCTGCGCGAGCAACACAAGTTGCAACTTCACGATTCCCAACAACAAACTCTCGGCCGGAACCGTCACCCTGACCGCCAGCTATCTTGGCGACGCGAACTATGCCCCCAAGAGCGGCACCGGCACCGTCTCGGTCACGCAGTCCGCGTACACGCTGGTCGCCACCACCCCGGCAGCGGTTTCGCCCGGCTCCTCAACCTCCTCAACCATCTCCGGAAGCACCAGCACCACAGACTACCTGGGAGTCGTAACGCTCAACTCCTGCTTGCTCGCCAGCTCCCCCTCCGGCGCCGTCTCTCTACCCACCTGCTCCGCCACCGGGACGATCACGTACACCGCGGGCGTGGCAGTCGGCAGCGGCACGGCAACCGTTTATACGACGGCCGCCAGCGCCGACCTCATCCGGCCGAAGTTCGGCGATGGCAAGGGCTGGCTGGGCGCGGGCTCAGGCGCGGTTCTGGCCCTGGTCCTCTTCTTCGGCATTCCCGCCCGGCGGCGTAGCTGGCGCTCCATGCTCTCGATTCTTGTCGCCATGGTCGCGCTCGGCACCCTGGCAAGTTGCGGAGGCGGAGGCAGCAGCGGCGGAGGCAGCACCGGTCCCGTCATCTCCGCCACCACCCCCGGAAACTACACCTTTACCGTGCAGGGCACCGGGAACGATCCAGCAACTACCCCCGGGAACGTCCAATTCACGGTAACGGTGAACTAGGTCTCTGACCGTTTGGTCTGGTACCAGCTCCGTGCCCCATCCATTCGGTCGCCGCGGCGACCGAATGGGTGGGAAATCACAAACCTCAAAGAACGAAATCACACGGCAAGGCATGAGCTAGAAGCTAAGAGCTAAAAGCTGTTCTTCGTCCCCTGTCTTCACGGCAACGGCGGCAACTCCGCCGGTCGATTGTGGTGATAGGTCGCCCAGCCCAGATACCGGCTCATCGCCTCGGCCACGGCGGCTGCGGTGTGGCTGCGGTTCATGGCCGCGTGGTGCTCAAAGCCGCTCTGGCAGATCACATGCATCAGCGCGGGCAGTCCGGCCACTTTCACCACCGCGCGCGTGCCGAAGGTCTTCAGCGGATCGTCGGTAAATTCGCCTTCGCCCACATACGCCGTGATCTTGCCGGCAAGATCGTCGGTGCTCACGCGTCCAAAGGTTACCGGGCCGGCGAGCGTGCGGCCCTCCAGCGCGCCAAAGGTGTTTTCTTCGCCCAGCGTGGTGCCCAGGATGGGCGCGGTCGCAATGCGAATGTCGGGCAGAAAGTCCTTGGCCCAATTGCCGCAATGGAAGAAGACGCACTTTTCGGGATCGCCGCCGTAATTATTGTTCCAGTCAACCAGCGCGCTCGGGCTGCCTCCCGCAAGTTGCAGCGCATACATGCCCACCACGCCGGCAATGTCCACCTCGCACGCCGAGGGCAGCATCTGCTCGCTCATCATCGACATGATGGTGCACACGTTCACGCCAAAGTTCTTCTGCAGCGAACTCCAGCACTGGATGGCCGTCGCCGTGATCGAAAGCGATTGCATCCAGTCGTCCACCACCAGCGCAAACTTGGCCATCTTTAGAATGGCTTCGTCGGGAGCCTTTGTGGAATCGGCATACGACCGAATCTGCTCGATGCGCTGGCGCACGTGCGGGTCGTCGCTGGAGATTTTGGCCGCATTGCCAAAAACTTCAGAGAGATCGATGGTATTCACCGTGATGCCGCTGGCTTCGAGCAGCTTCTCGCTGAAGCGCGTGGTGTTGAAGGCGTTGGGCCTCGCGCCAACCGCGCCGATGCGCACGCGCCTCAAGCCGCGCACCACCTTGCAGGTCTGGGTAAATTGCACCAGGTCCTCGCGGAACCGCGGATCGAGAATCGCCACCGTGTGATCGCGCGTGAGCGAGTAGGGAATGCGGTACTGGCGCAGGTTGTTGCATACGGAAATCTTGCCGCAGAAGGCGTCGCGCCGCCGGTCGAGGCCGAACTGGTCGAGATCGTCGGGACAAGCCTGCACCAGAACCGGCACGTGCGCCTCGGCCAGCCGGATGGAGTCGGCGACTCCTTTTTCGTCGCCGAAATTCGGCAGGCAGACCAGGATGCCCTCAATGCGCTCGCGATTTTTGCGCAGCAGCTCGCCGCATTTTTGCGCGTCGGCCCAGGTTTCCACCGCGCCCAGCTTCGATTCTTCCGGCGACAGCCAAACCGGCTCGATCCTGAGTTCGGAAAACAGTTTGGTCAGATCCCTGCGCGCTTCAGAAATCAGCACGTCAGGAAAGAAATCGCGATTGCCGACAATGACTCCGAGACAAGTGGGATTCCCCATAACGCTCACCTTACCTTTTCAAAATTGCGAAAGTTTCCGGCATTGCTTTTGGTCACCAGTTCGCAGGGAATAATTTGCAGTTCCGGTTGCCCGGTCGAACCCGTCTTCAGAAACCGATCCGCCTCATCCACCGCGAGCCGGGAAATTAACACCGCGGGCTGCAGGGCGGTGGCGCGCAACTCGCCGCGCTCGATGGCGTCGATCGCATCGGGACTCCCATCGAACCCCGTAACCTGCACGTTCGACTTCCCGGCGGATTTCAACGCTGCCGCCGCGCCCAGAGCCATGGTGTCGTTCCCCGCGATAATGCCCGCGATGTCCCCGTGGGCCTGCAGCATGGTCTCTGTCTTCTGAAACGCCTCCGCCTGCGACCAGTTCGCGGACTGTGCGGAAACCAGCTTGAGCTCCGGATACCGATCGAGCACGGCGTGAAAACCGTGCGTGCGAAGTTGCGCGTTGGTGTCGGATTCTTTTCCGATCAGCTCCGCGTACTCGCCCTTTCCATTTAGGTCGCGCGCAAACTCCGCCGCCACCAGCCGCGCACCCTGATCATTGTCTGAAATGATCTGCGCCTTCGCAATCCCGGTGGCATCGATTTCGCGATCGATCAGAAACACCGCGATGCCCGCCCTGGTGGCGCGCCGCACCGCGGAGACGGTCGCATCGGCTCCCGCATTATCCAGAATGATTGCCGAGGCGTTGGAGGCAATCGCGGCATCCACCAGGTTGTCCTGGCGAAAAGCATCGTCTTCATGCGCGTCCACGCGCACGCGATAGCCAAGCTCCAGCGCGCGCGCCGCAGCCGCGTCCGCTTCGGCCTTGAAGTAAGGATTGTCCTGTGAGGGAACAATCACCACCATCAGTTTCTTGCGGTGCTGGTCGCGGTGACAACCTGCACAGGCAAGCAGCGCCAATGCGCATCCCAGACCGGCAACCGCGCGGCGCATCATGAAGGGCCCTCTTCTGTGCCTGCGGTCGTCAGATACGGCAATATCCGCGCCTGCAGCCGCGTCTGTAGCTGGTCGAGCCCCACGGCCAGCACGATCACCACGCCTTTGATCACGATCTGCCAGAACTCTGAGACGCCCAGCATCACCAGGCCGTCGGCAAGCACGCCAATCACAAAGGCGCCGATCAGCGATCCAGTCACCGAGCCCCGGCCGCCCATCAGCGATGTTCCGCCCAGCACCACGGCCGCAATGGCATTCAGCTCGAAGCTTTCGCCGGTTGCCGGATGCGCGGCCTCAAGTTGCGCCGCGATGATGAGCCCCACCAGCGCCGCACAGAGCGCCGAAAAGACATACGTAGCCAGTTTCACCTGCGCCACGCGAATGCCCGCCAGCCGCGCCGCGCGCTCATTGCCGCCAATCGCGTAAACGTGCCTGCCGAACGGAGTCTTGGTCGCCACCACCCACGCCACGGCGAAGAGCGCCACCATCATCCAGACCGGCGTGGGCACGTGCAGCAGAAAACTTTGGCCGAAGGCAGGAAAACCCGCGTTGCCTCGAGCCGCCACGCCACCGAGATTGGGAAAAGTTTTCCCGTTCGAGATCAACAGCGCCGCCCCGCGTGCAATATAGAGCGTGCCCAGCGTCGCGATAAACGGAGCCACGCCCGCTTTTGCCACCAGCCATCCGTTCAGCACGCCCACCAGCAGGCACGCGCAAATCGCAAGCAAAATCACGATGGCCACGGGCGGGTAGTGCGTCGCGCCGCCAAAGAAAAGTCCCTGCGTGAGAAGATAGCCCGCCACCATGCCGCCAAGTCCCGCAATAGAGCCCACGGAAAGATCGATGCCTCCGGTCAAAATCACGAAGGTCATCCCCACTGCCAGGAGCGCGGTGATCGCCACATGCTTGGTGAGGATGGAGAGATTGTTGGCCGTGAAAAACTCCGGGGCCAGCGCGGAGAACAGCACAAGGAGCAGCAACAGCACCAGAATGGCGCGCCCCCGCAGCAGGAGCAGAACGACACGCGCCGACGCCAACGCAAAACGATTCGCGCGCGGCCGGGTTGTTGTGACAGAGCTCATGCCGTACCTCCCGCGGGCCATGCCGCGGACGCGCTGGCCGCGGCGGCGACCGAGGGGCTGGCTGCGGCGAACAAGCCCTCATCGCTCAGTTGGTCGCGCGCGAATTCGGCGGAAATCCGCCCCTGGCAGAGCACGAGCACGCGATGCGCCAACGCTTGGGTTTCTTCAATCTCCGATGACGTAAACACAATGCTCAGTCCTTTCGCCGCCAACGCGCGCAGGATGCCGTAAATCTCTGCCTTCGCGCCCACGTCGACGCCGCGCGTCGGCTCATCCATCAAAAGCACCGACGGCGAACACATCAGGCAGCGCGCCAATAGCACCTTCTGCTGATTGCCGCCCGAGAGCGTGGTCACGGGAAGCTCAATGTCCTTCGCCGCGATCTGCAATTCCGCAGCCAGCTTGCGCACGCGGCTGGTCTCATCCTCTCGCGAAAGAATGGGGCCGGTCTTGGCCGCCATCACCACATTCTCGCGGATCGAAAGCTCGGGAAACAGTCCGTCTCGTTGCCGGTCTTCAGGCATCAGCACCATCCCGGCTCTCAATGCGTCGCGCACGCTGCCGGTCCCAACCTTCTTTCCGCGAATTGCGACGGTTCCAGACGCGATCGGCCGCAACCCGGCCAGTGCTTCCACCAGCTCGGTTCGCCCCGCGCCCAGCAGTCCGTAGACGCCAAGAATTTCCCCTTCGCTGACAGAGAAGCTCACATCGTGCACCGGCGCTTGCGCCGCTTCATCGCCAACCGACCCGGGCAAAGCGAGACCGCGAACGCTTAACACCGCGGGACGAGCCGGCAAATTCGCATCCGGCGCGACGTTGGCGCCTTCCTTTCGGCCCGACATCCGCTCCACGATCCACGCGCGCGTCGCATCGGTTCGTGTTGCCTCGCCCACCACGCGTCCCGATCGCAACACGGTAAATCGATCGCCCAGAAATAGCAGTTCCTGCAGCCGGTGCGAGATGTAGATGACGGTCACGCCGGCGCGCTTCAAATCCGCAATGACCTCGAAGAGCGACTCCGCCTCCGTCGCTGAAAGCGCGGAAGTCGGCTCATCGAGAATCAGAATCCGTGACCCTTGATCGAGAGCGCGCGCGATCTCCACCACCTGCCTGCAACCCAGCGACAGTCTCCCGGTTTCCGTAGCCACATCCATGGGTTTGCGCAGATGGCGCAACGCTGCGGCAGAACGCTGGTTTTGCGCCGCTTGATCGACGAGCAGCGCCGCGTGACAAAGTTCCCGGCCGGCAAAAATGTTTTCGCTGATTTTCAGGTTGGTAAGCGCCAGCAGCTCCTGATGGACGATCGAAATTCCACGCGCAGCAGCGTCGCGCGGCGTGCGCAGCGCCAGCGGCTGGCCCTCGAGAAACAACGTGCCTTCATCCGCTTTTTCCGCGCCCGCCAAAATGCGCATCAGTGTAGACTTGCCCGCTCCGTTCTCTCCGATCAGCACATTCACTTGCCCGCGGTAGGCGCGGAAGGTCACAGAATCGAGCGCGACATTGCCCGGATAGCGCTTGGTAATGTTGCGCGCCTCCAGAATGACCTCCGCAGCCGTCTCATGCGCCGCACTCATGCAACACGCTCCGCGGTGAGCCGCGCGCGATCGACGGCGAGCCGCCAGGCGCCGCGCATTCGTTCGCGTTCGGTCTGCGATTTCTTAGGCTCGAAGAACTGCACGGACTTGGGCAGCGCGGCAAGCTCGTCGAGCGAACGCCACCAGCCGAGGGTCAGACCACCCAGCAGAGCCGCGCCGCGCGCCGAGAGATCTTCCTGCGTGGAGCGACGCACGGGCCGGCCAAGAACATCCGCCTGCATCTGCATCAGCGCATCGTTGCGCGTGGCGCCGCCGTCGGCAAGCAGAACCGGCAATGTCACCTGCGCAGCGGTCTCCATCGCTTCCAGCACGTCGGCGACTTGAAACGCAATGGCGTCGACCGCGGCCCGGGCCAGATGTGCGGCCGTGTGCGAGCGCTCGACGTTGGTCATCAAGCCGCGCGCGGCCGAATCCCAGTAGGGCGCGCCGAGCCCCACCATCGCGGGCACCAGAATCAATCCGGCGGCGTCCGGTACGGTTGCGGCCAGCGCCGCCGCATCTTCGACAGGATGCGTCAGGCCGAGAAATTCTCCCACCCACTGCACCGCCGCGCCGCTCATGGCGATGTTGCCTTCGAGCGCAAAGTGCGCGCCGTCCCCACTCGACCACGCCACGGTGCGTGCCAGTTGTTTCGCTTCGGTCACGAGCTCCGCCAAAAGCATCATCAGCGAAGAGCCGGTGCCGTAGGTTGCCTTCACCACCCCCGGCTCATAACGGCCATGGCCCACGAGCGCGGCGTGCGAGTCGCCGATCACGGCGACGATGGGAACGCCGGCAAGCTCAGGAATCGCGGCGCAGGTTCCAAAATTTCCGCTCGATGGGCGCACCGCGGGCAGCGCGGCAAGTGGAATCCCGAAAAGATCGCTAAGCGCCGGGTCCCAGTCGAGCGTGGCCAGGCTGAGCAGCGCGGTGCGCGAGGCATTGGTATGGTCGGTGGCATGCACCTTGCCCGCGGTCAGGTTGTAAAGCAGCCACGCATCCACGGTGCCGAGATGCAGTTCGCCTCGTGCGGTCTCCGCTTGCAATTCGGGGTGCTGCTCGAAGAGCCACGCCCACTTGGTCGCGCTCAAGAGCGGGTCAAGCGGAAGGCCGGTGATGGATTGAATCGTTCCAGCGTGCGCGCGAAGGCGTTCGCAGATGGGCGCGGAACGCCGGCACTGCCAGGTGATGGCGTTGCCCACAGGCTCGCCCGCAGCGAAATTTCCTGCTGCGGCCCGCCGCCATGCCACAGCGGTCTCGCGCTGATTGCTGATGGCAATTCCCGCAATGGCCGCGCGCTCCGCCTGCGCATGGCGCACGCAGGCTGCGATGACTTGCACCACCGACTGCCAGAGCGCAAGCGGATCCTGCTCTACAAAGCCGGGCTGCGGCTGCAAAATATCGAGCGGCGTCGCGGCGCGATAAACGATGCTCCCCTCGCGATCCACCAAGAGCGCTTTGGTGTTGGTCGTGCCCTGGTCGATCGCGAGAATCCATTCGCCGCTCATCTATGCCTCGCGCTGCAACAGATCCAGAGCCGCGCGCTCGATGCCCGCCGCGGTCAGTCCAAAGTGTTCGAGCAGGAATTCGGCTGTGCCCGTCGGTGCAAAGACGTCGGGCACGCCAAGGATGCGCATCGGCGCGGGATGCTCCTGTGCAAGCACCTCTGCAACTGCCCCGCCCAGCCCGCCGGCCGCGAGCGCTTCTTCCGCAGTCACGATGCCTCGCGTAGTCCGGGCTGCGTCCACAATCGCCTCGCGGTCCAGCGGCTTCACCGTGCTCATGTTCAGCACCCGCGCCGAAATACCACGCGCCGCAAGCGCGTCAGCCGCATCCAAAGCGCGGCATACCATCAGGCCATTCGCAATCAGCGTCACGTCGGAGCCTTCGCGCAGCCGCACCGCCTTGCCCAATCGGAATTCGTAATGGTCGCCATGCACGCGCGGCACAGGCACGCGCGCAATACGCAGAAACATCGGCCCTTCGTGCACAAGCGAGTAGCGCATCACAGCCGCGGTCTCCGCAGGATCGGCGGGAACAATCACGGTGAGATTCGGCAGCACGCGCATCCAGGCGAGATCTTCAATGGAGTGATGCGTCGGCCCAAGCTGGCCGTAGGCCATTCCAGGCGACATGACGCAGAGCTTCACGTTCGCCTTGGTGTACGCGAGATCCACCTTGATCTGCTCCATGGCGCGCGCGGTCAGAAAGCACGACGCGCCGCAAACATAAGGGACCATGCCGCCATTGGCCAGCCCCGCGCCCACACCCACCATGTTCTGCTCGGCAATTCCGACATTCACAAAACGCTCAGGAAACTTCTCCTTGAAGTTCTTGAGCTTCGCCGAAGAAAGCGAGTCGTTGGCCACGGCGCACACGCGCGGGTCGGCAGCAGCCATCTCTTCCAGAGCGCTCATATAGGCGTCGCGGCAATCGAAAAGCCGCTGGCCGGAAGTAGGTGACGATGCGCCGCTCACCATGCCACCTCCACGCCGAGTTCCTTCGCCGCCGTTGCCAGTTGCTCTTGGGTCGGCACGCCATGATGCCACGCAGGTTGATTCTCCGCGAAGGAAACGCCCTTGCCCTTGACCGTGTTTGCGATCAGGCACGAGGGCTTTCCCTTTTCCAGAGGCAAATGCGAGAGGCGCTCCAAAAGCGCCGCCGTGGAATGGCCGTCGATCTCCTCCACCGCGAATCCAAACGCCGCAAAACGCGCGGCCAGCGGCTCCATGCGAATCGTATTCTCTGTAAAGTCGCCTTGCTGGATGCGGTTGCGGTCCACAATCACCGTGAGTTGATCGAGACCGTAGTGCTGCGCGGTCATCGCGGCCTCCCAGTTGGAACCTTCCTGCAGCTCGCCGTCGCCGGTAAGCACAAAAACGCGCCAGGACTCTTTTCTCATGCGTGCGGCCAGCGCCGCACCCACCGCGATGGGCAATCCGTGACCCAGCGGGCCGGTGTTGGCTTCAACGCCCGGTGCTTTGTTGCGGTCCGGATGGCCGTTGAGCATCGAAAGCGGGTCCATGTACGTCTTGAGCTGCTCGACCGGCAAAAACCCGCGCGCGGCGAGCGTGGAGTAATACGCCGCGGCGCCGTGCCCCTTGGAAAGAATGAAGCGATCGCGCTCGGGCCAGCGAGGCTGCGCGGGATCGACCTGCAAGATGCCCCCGAGAAAGAGCACGGCCAGGATGTCGGCCGCGGACAGGTCGCCGCCGGTGTGGCCCAGCTTCGCGTGATGATTCATGGTCATGGCGCTGAGCCGGATCCAGTTGGCCTTCTGCTTCAGCCATGCGGCGCGCTCCGGCCCTGAGGGCGGCATTGCCATTGCGATCGTTTCTCCCATCAGTTCCAAGCGAATCGTATTTGCCGCGGCTGCATCGGTCAACAGCAAACGTTAACTTGGCGCGGAGATCGTTGCAGCGAATTGCCTTAGCCCTCGTGGCCGCGCGCGTCCGTTTCCTGCATCCGGCTTTCGCGTCGGGCAACTCAACCGGGTTCGCCGGTTTGGAGATTCCATGCGGGCAGTCATCTGGGCCGGCAATCCCAGCCGTCTCCGGGACGATCCAATAGCAGCAGCAAAAATCGGACTTGCCAGTTCCGGAGATCGGAATATACTGTACCGCCTGAAGCTGGAGTACTCGGGAGATGCGCGTGACTCGACGCGGAGACAAAGAATTGCTGGAGAAACTGGAGCCGGACGGCGCGGAGGCCAACGGCCGCAACAGCGATCGCAACGAATCGCAAACCGTGCTGCGCGCCTGCGAGGTGCTGAAGGCTTTTCGCCATCTCGGCGAAGAGCTGCAGCTCACCACCGTGATGGAGCGCGCCGACCTGCCCAAAACCACCACCTTTCGTTTGTTGCGTACGCTCATTCATGGCGGGCTGGTGGAGCGCGTCAGCGCGGGCGTTTATCGCAACAGCTTCGGGCCGGTCACGGCGCGCCCCTTCCGCATCGGCTTCGCGACGCAAGGCGACACGGAGTTTGCCCGCGAGGTGACCCGCAGCATGGTCACCGCCGCGGCGCGCGAGCACGTGCAGCTTATCACCCTCAACAATCGCTACAGCGCGCGCGAGGCGCTTCGCAACGCTGACGTCTTGATTCGCGAGCGCGTCGACCTGGTCCTCGAGTTTCAAACCTACGAGCGCGTCGCTCCCGTCATTGCTTCAAAATTCCTGGCCGCGAATGTGCCGGTCATTGCCATCGAAGTGCCGCATCCAGGCGCCACCTACTTCGGCGCCGACAACTACAAGGCCGGACTCATCGGCGGCCGTGCTCTGGGCCGCTGGGCGCGTGAAAACTGGGAGGGCAAGGTGGACCAGTTGGTCCTCGTCGAGCTTCCCATTGCCGGCTCGCTCCTCGAATTGCGTCTCGCCGGCCTGGTCGACGGGCTGCGCGCCGAGCTTCCAAGAATTGTCGAGGCGCCGCTGGTTCGGCTCAACGGCCGCGGAAATTTCGAGCAGGTGCTCGATGTGCTGCGCAAATATCTCCGCCGTCGTGGTCCGCGCCGAACCCTGGTGGGTACGGTAAACGACATCTGCGCGCTGGCCGCGTTGCGCGCCTTTGAAGAAGCCGGCACTTCCCAGCAATGCGCGGTGATGGGCCAGAACGCCCTGCGCGAAGCGCGCGCAGAACTGCGCCGGCCGGGCACGCGTCTGGTGGGATCGGTGGCCTATTTCCCCGAGCGCTACGGCGATGAACTGATCCCGCTGGCCATCAATATTCTGCAACAGAAGCCGGCGCCGGCGGCGATCTTCGTCAAGCATCAGCTTCTGACTCCGCGCAATGTGGACCTCGTATACCCCCTCGATGAGGTGGGGGCAGGCACCGCACGCAAAAGCACGAGTGGTCCTGACAATTCCGCCCTGCGGAATCCAAAGGCCGCCGAGGTTTGACCTTCGGCGTATGCCGATCGGCATCATAGTGTTCTAGGGAGAGCAATCCCATCGGGATGGACAACGCAATCACAAGAAGGGATTTCCTGGCCGGGGCAGCCGCGGTCGCGCTGGCCGCCGGCGAGCGGGTTTCTGCCCTTCCCGCTGCCCCGCCCCATGTCTCTGCCCCGCTGGCCGAATTTGACTACGGCGCGGTCGAGCTTACGGGCGGGCCGCTCAAGCAACAGTACGACCGCATTCACGCTGCATATCTCGCGCTCGATAACGATCGGCTGCTGCAGGTTTACCGCCAACGCGCAGGCTTGCCCGCTCCCGGCGAGCCGATGGGTGGATGGTACGGCCGCGATGGCTTCGTGCCTGGCCACTCGCTGGGCCAGTACATTTCCGGACTTGCACGCATCGGGCGCACCACCGGCGACGCGGCCTGCGCAGTCAAGGTTGCGGCTCTGGTCGAAGGTTTCGCCGCCACTCTCGGTCCCAAAAATCGGTGCTTTGCCGGCCCCAACGCCGAGAACGTTTGGCCCTGCTACATCCTCGACAAGCATCTTGCCGGGTTGATGGACGCGCATCGGTTGAGCGGCGTCGTGCAGGCGCGTGAACTTGTTCCCCGCGTGTTTCATGGGGCGCTCCCTTACATTCCGGAGCGTGGACGCGATCGCATCGGCAAAAAAGATCCTCCCTATGATGAAACCTACGTTCTGCCCGAATCTCTCTTTCTCGCGTACGAGCTGACTCAAGATCGCGCATTCTATGACCGCGCGATAGCCTATCTGCTCGATCGCGACTATTTCGATCCGCTCGCCGCCGGACGGGATGTTTTGCCGGGCAGGCACGCCTACAGCCACGTCATCGCGCTCAGTTCCGCGGGCAAAGCACGGCTCGTTTTGGGCGATGAAAAGTACTTGCGCACCATGCAAAACGCATCGCATCTGCTGCAATCCACGCAGCAGTTTGCCACCGGCGGCTGGGGGCCGAACGAGACCTTCATCGCCCCGCACAAAGGCCAGCTCTACGCGAGCCTGCACACGACCAACGATCACTTTGAGACGCCCTGCGGCAGTTACGCGGCCATCAAACTGGCGCGTTACCTGCTTTGCGCCAACGGCGATGCTCGCTATGGTGACAGCCTGGAGCGTGTCGTCTTCAATGGCATTCTCGCGGTCAAAGAGCCCGATGCCGATGGCGATTACCCTTACTACTCCACCTATGGGGCGGCAGCGCACAAGGTTTTTTATCCAAAGAAATGGCCGTGCTGCTCGGGAACGCTCGTAGAGGGTGTCGCGGACTACGTGAAGAACATCTACTTCCGCGCGCACGATGGTGTGGCCGTGAATATGTACGCGCCCTCCCGGGTGAAATGGACAGAACGCGGCGCCGACGTTACGCTCACGCAGGAGACGGATTACCCGTTGCGCGGAAAGGTTGCCTTGCGTGTCACCTCGACCGCGCCGATCGAGTGCGCGCTGCGCATGCGAGTTCCCGGATGGATCGCCGCGGCGCCACAGCTTTATGTGAACGGAAAACCGGTGCATGCGGATCTGCAGCAGGGATTTGCCATTGTGCGCCGGCGTTGGACCAGCGGCGATACGCTCACCATTGAATTTCCGTTGCAATTCCGCCACGCGGCCATCGACGACCTGCATCCTGAAACGGTGGCGCTGTTGCGTGGGCCGCTGGTGTACGTTGAACGGAATCCGGCGGACAGTGAATCCGCGCATGCAAACCCTGAAACTCTGCGCGCTGGGGATAAAACGTCCGGAGTTTTTTCCTCTCACATTGGCAGCAGCACTCGCACCTACGCGCCGTTCTACCTCGTGCGCGATGAATCGTACACAATGTATGCCCTGCATGGATAAGACAAGCGCAAATACGGATCGCATTCGCGCGCGGTATTGGATCGAGACGGCGTTTCCGCTCGACGGCGCAGCAGCCATCATGGCAGGCGAGCAGTCCACGGGAACCTTCGTGCGCGTCCCCGGCGAAACCGATGAACTCCGCGAACGTTATGCCGCGCGGGTGGAGCAGATTGCCGAATTGGGCACAGTTGACGCGCCGTCGCTTTCCGGCTCCGGCCTGCCGAAAAAGCACACCGGCCCCGTGGTGCGCCGCACGGCCGAAGTCACGCTTTCCTGGCCCATTGAAAACATGGGGCCCTCCCTTCCCAACCTGCTCGCAACGGTCGCTGGCAATCTCTTCGAACTCAAGCCGTTCTCCGGCCTCAAGCTGCTCGACGTCACTTTGCCGCCGGCTTTTTTGTCTGCATATCAAGGTCCGCAATTCGGAGTGGAGGGAACGCGGCGGCTCACCGGCGTTTACGGCCGGCCCGTCATCGGCACCATCATCAAGCCCAGCGTGGGTCTTACGCCCCAGCAAACCGCGGCACAAGTCAAGATGCTCGCCGAAGCCGGCGTGGACTTTATCAAGGACGACGAGTTGCAATCCGACGGCCCTCACTGCCCGTTCGACCAGCGCGTCCCCGCCGTGCTCGGCGTGCTCGGCGAATACGCCGAGAGAACCGGCAAGCGGCCGATGTATGCGGCCAACATCACCGGTGAAATCGATCAGATGCTGCGCCGCCACGATCTGGTCGTCGCGTCCGGCGGCACCTGCGTCATGGTCAGCGTCAACAGCATGGGCCTTCCCGCCTTGACCGCGCTCCGCCGCCATGCGCAGGTTGCCATTCACGGCCATCGCAACGGCTGGGGCATGTTCAGCCGCTCGCACGCCACCGGCATGAGCTTCATCGCCTTCCAGAAGTTCTGGCGGCTTGCCGGCATCGATCACATCCACGTGAATGGCCTGCGCAACAAGTTTTGCGAAGAAGACGCGAGCGTGATCGCATCCGCGCGCGAGTGCCTCACGCCCATGTTTCCCCCGCCTCATAAAGGCTGTGAAATTATGCCGGTCTTTTCCTCGGGCCAGTCCGCGCGCCAGGCGCCGGACACTTACAAAGCGCTCGGATCGATGGAACTGATCTACGCCTGTGGCGGAGGAATTCTCGCTCACCCCGCTGGTCCCGCCGCAGGCGTCCGCAGTCTTCACCAAGCGTGGCAGGCGGCGGCTGCGGGCATTCCACTGGCCGAATACGCGAAGAGCCACGAGGAGTTGCGCTCCGCACTGGAGGCGTTTGCCGCGTGAGCCAGGAACCAGCAGCACGCCCGCTCTACACCTGGTACGGCGACGACTTTACCGGCTCGACCGACGTGCTCGAGGCGCTGGCGCTTCATGGCGTCAAGGCCGTCCTGTTCACGCATACGCCGAGCTCGCGCGAGATCGCAGCCTTTTCTGATTGCCGCGCCGTGGGAATCGCCGGCGAAAGCCGCAGCCGCAACCCACAGTGGATGAGCCGCAGTCTGCCCGCAATCTTTCGCGCCATGCGGCGGCTCGGCGCTCCCATCAATCACTACAAAGTGTGCTCGACCTTTGATAGTTCGCCGCGCACCGGCAGCATTGGCCGCGCCATGGAGCTGGGCCGCCAAGTGTTTCGCTCCGGCACGGTTCCCGTTGTTGTGGGTGCGCCGCATCTCGGCCGCGCCGTGGTTTTCGGCAACCTGTTCGCCGACGCCGCCGGCGTCTGGTATCGCATCGACCGCCATCCGACCATGCGTCAACATCCGATTACGCCCATGACCGAGGCCGACCTGCGCCTGCACCTGGCCCGGCAGACAAAGCTCCCAATGGGCCTCGTCGACCTCGCTGCATTCCAGTCGCACACTGCGCAAAAGCATTGGCAAAACCACGTGGACGCACGCGCCGGCGCCGTCGTATTCGACGGTTTCTCCGACGCCATGCTCGAAGAAGTTGCGCGCATCCTCTGGGAGCGTGCCGCCGATCGAGCGGTTTTTGCGGTCGGAAGCTCCGGCCTCACCCATGGATTTCTCCATCATTGGCGATCAGCCGGCCTGATCGGCGAAGCGCAGGCGCTCCAACCCGCATCGCCCGTCGATCGTCTCCTGGTGCTCAGCGGAAGTTGCTCGCCAGTCACGGCGCGCCAAATCCGTCGCGCCAAACAAATGGGCTTTGCCGCATGGCGTCTCGAAGGCGCAGGGCCGTGGAGCGCCACGGCAGCCAAGGCTCATCGAGCGCTCCGCAGCGGCCGCAGTGTCGTGCTCTACACCGCGCTCGGCCCACAAACTCAGGACAAGAAATACGGCGAAAAATTTGGCGAGGCGCTGGGCGGCCTGCTACGCGAACTCGTCCTCTCGAGCGGCGTGCGCCGCGTTCTCATCGCCGGCGGCGATACCGCAACGCATTCCGTGAAGCAACTGGGCCTCAATGCTTTGACTTTTGCCGCGCCCCTCGTAGCCGGCGTGCCGCTCTGCCAGGGCCGTGCCGCATCGCAACTTGACAGACTCGAACTCGCGCTCAAGGGCGGCCAAATGGGCCCCGAAGACTTCTTCGCCAACGTGCGCGATGGCCGCCGCACCTGATCGCAACTTTGTCTGCACCGCGCCTCTGACCGCTTGAAGAAGAGCCTTCCCGTGCCCCATCCATTCTGTCATTCTGAGCGAGCGGAGCGAGTCGAAGAACCTGCTTCTTGAAATTTTGGGCGAATGGGTGGGAGAACACGAAATCCACAGAAACGAATTGATAGGGTCAGAACCTAATCCGCATCCACGCATTGCGTGCAATCGATGCGCGTAAAAATGGCCGCGCTCGCCAGCACCATGGCCGCGATGAAATAGAGCGGCAGGTTGTAGCTGCCGGTCATGTGCACGATGTAGCCGAACAGTACGGTGCACAGAAACCCTCCCGCCTGGCCTGCAGTGTTCATCATGCCCGTCGCTGTTCCACTCAAACGGCCGCCGATGGCCAGGCACAAGGCCCACGCTGAGGGCAGCATCAGGTCCATCGTGCCGAACCCCAGGCTGGACAGCACCACCACCGCGATCTTCCCATGAAAAACTGCCATGGCGACAAGCAACAGCGCCGTCGCCGTGAGGCACACCGCGGGAATCCATCGCAGCGCCCGCCGCGCGCCCCAACGCACCGTCAACCGGTCGCCCAGTTGCCCTCCCGCAAGGTTCGCGGCTAAGCCCACAAAAAACGGCAGCGAAGCGAACAGCACGCCATTCAGCGAGAAGCCGGCCGCGTGCATCATCCACGTGGGGAACCAGGAAAAGTAGAACCAGCTCCCGCATCCGTAGCAGCCGTAGGCAAGAACAATCAGCCACAACGCGCGCGAGCGGAAGAGCCGCCGCCAGGGCACCGCCGCATGGTGATGCGCCGCGTCGGTTTCTCCAATCTCCGCCAATTCCGCTCCGGTTATCGATGGATCGTCCTGCGGACGGTTATGAAATCGGAACCACCAGAGCGCCGCCCAGCTGAATCCCGCCAGAGCCAGCACGCGAAAGGCCGCGCGCCATCCGAAATAATGCACCAGGGGAACGATCAGAACCGGCGCCAGCGCCCCGCCCAGCCGGCTTGCTGCCCAAACCAGGCCCTGGCAACGTGCGCGCTCCCGCGCCGGGAACCAGCGCGCAATCACGCCGGCAATGTTCGGATACGCGCCGGCCGCGCCCAGTCCGAAGAAAAACCGCGACGCGCACAACTGCCAGAATCCACGCGACCACGAAGCAATCACGTTGAAGCAGGACCACCACGTGACAATGCGCGTCATCTCGCCACGTTGCCCGCGGCGGTCACCCATGGCGCCCGAAGGCACTTCGAAGATCCCGTTAGCCAGCACGTAGGCGCTCAGGATCCATCCCCATTGTTGTGGCTGGATATGCAGATCGGCCTGAATCGCGGGTCCCGCGACGGCAATCGCAAGGCGATCGAGAAATGTGAGGGCTGAAAGCAGACCGAGAAACGTGAGAACCCTGTAGCGCTGCTTCAAGCGCTGGCCCTCTCCAGTTGCGATAGTTTCAGCGCCTTGCGCGCGCTCAGCACCGCGAGTTCGGGGCTGGAGAGCACCGGCGCATGCACCACATCCGCCGCAAGGGTGTTCAACACGCGTGCCATGGAAGCTTGTGCGAGCACGATGAGGTCCACTCCCTTCAGATCTTCCACTAGAGCCTTCGCCAGCAGGCGGTCGTGGGTTGCGGTATCGCCGGCGAGCACGGCGGGAAAAGCAGCCTCGCACAAGCACTCTACCAGTTCCACCGTCCGCCCTGCTTTGGCAGCCTTCTCATGCAGCAGCTCTGTCGTGGGATCGAGTGTGGTGCGCAAGGTGGCCAACACGCCGATGGTGTGTGCCTGCCGCACCGCCTTCTCGGCCATGGCCTCATCGATGCGCAGCACGGGAATATCGAAAAGCTGTTGCGCCAGTGTTGCGCCGGGTCCGATCGACGAGCACGTCACCAGCACCGCATTCGCGCCGGCATCTTCGGCCGACGCAATTTGCTTGATCAGGCGGCGGATGGTGGCTTTCCGCAGGCATCCGGACTTCACCGTGTCCTGAATCAGGCTCTCGTCCACCATGTGAAATACCTTGGCCTCGGGGATGTGCAGATGGCACAGCTTCGTGAAACCAGGCGCAAGCGTCGGGCTGGTATGAATGAGTGCAAGGGTCGGTTTGCTTCGAGTCGACAACGTTTCGCCTTTCCGTGCGGCGGGCTCGCCGAGCCATCGCGTCCTGGCCGGAAATCAACCCCGGCCCCGGCCTGGACATCGAGCCGGTTTTTCAGATGCTACACAAGTTAACGCATTTGCATCGCCTCCTGCGAACCACGACAACCTCACTGCACCCCGATTCCGGTAAGCGGAACGAAAACCGGCGCCTGCAACACCCAAAACATTTGCGCTGTGTGATACAACAGCCTCGAATGAGAAAACACATCGTGATCGGCAGAGCAACTTGCGCGTTTGCGCGACGCGGCACTGGTTTGGCCCTGGCGCTGACCGTGTCGCTGGCGGCTTTTTGTTTTGTCCCCGGTGCGGCCCGTGCGCAAAGCGAAAATACTGCTCCGCCGCCGCTACTGGGCGCTGCGTGGTACCCCGAGCAGTGGCCCGAGGCACGCTGGAATGCCGACCTGCAGCTGATGGAAGATGCTCATCTGCACGTGGTGCGCGTCGGCGAATTCGCATGGAGCACGCTGGAACCATCTGAAGGCCGTTACGACCTGGATTGGCTCGCGCGCGCGGTCCGGCTCGCGGAAAAGCACCATATCGCGGTGGTCATCGGCACGCCCACAGACGCGCCCCCGGCGTGGCTCACCACGGCGCATCCTGAAACCTTGCGAATGGACGCCGCGGGCCGACCTGCGGAACACGGCAGTCGCCGCCAGTTCAACTACGCGAGCCCCGAGTACCGCAAATTCTGCGCCGCCATCGCGGAGCAGCTGGCGCGCCGCTTTGGGCACGACCCTAATGTGATCGGCTGGCAAATCGGCAACGAATACACCGAAGAGTCCTTCGACCCCGCGACGCGCCTCCAGTTCCAGGCATGGCTTCAGCGCAAGTACGCCACTCTCGACGCGCTCAATCGCGCCTGGGTTACGGCCTACTGGAGTCAGACCTACGATCGCTGGGATGAAATTCCGCTGCCCTCCGCCGGCGGCAATCCCGGGCTCCTGCTGGATCATCGCCACTTTGTCAGCGATACCTGGCGCGACTTTCAGCAGGTGCAGATCGATGTCATTCGCAAGTACGCCGATCCGCGCCAGTTCATCACCACAAACATCGGCGGCCTGGGCTGGAGCGACAACTGGGACCACTACGAAATCACGCGCCCGCTCGACCTTGCCGCGTGGGACGACTACGTGGGCGAAGGACATTTGAATGTTGCCCGCAATGCGGCCATGCACGATTTTGCGCGCGGCTGGAAGCGCGAAAACTTCTGGGTCATGGAAACCCAGCCCGGCTCGGTCAACTGGGCGCCGGTAAACACTACCCTCGATCCCGGCGAAACTCGCGCCATGGCCTGGCAGGCCGTCGGTCACGGCGCCGATGCCGTGCTTTATTGGCAGTGGCGCGACGCGCTCAACGGCCAGGAGCAGTATCACGGCGCGCTCGTGGGTCCCGACGGCGCGCCGCTGCCCATCTACGCGGAAATCAGCCGCATCGGCAGCGACTTCGAACGCGCAGCGCCTGCGCTCAAAGGAACCAAACCCTCCGCGCAGGTCGCGCTGCTGGTGAGCTACGACAGCCGCTGGGCCATCGACCTCCAGCTCCACAACAAGAACTACGACCAGCTCGACGTTTTGCTCGATTACTACCGCCCCTTGCGCAACCAGCAACTCACCGTCGACATCGTCAGCGCAGATTCCTCGCTGGACGATTACAAATTGGTCTTCGCGCCCAGCCTCAATGTCATTGCGCCGGATCTCGCCGCGCATCTACTCGCCTATGTCCAGCAGGGCGGCCATCTCGTGCTCGGGCCGCGCTCCGGCATGAAGGATGAACACAATTCATTGAACGTCCAGCGCCAGCCCGGTCCGCTGGCCGCACCGCTTGCCGGACGAGTGGAACAGTATTACGCGCTTGATGCCGCTGTGCCGGTGGGCGGAACGCTTGGCTCAGGGACTGCCTCGCTTTGGGCCGAGCAGCTTTCGCCAAGTGCCTCGGACGTTGAAGTTCTTCTGCGCTACGGAAACTCCCACGGCTGGCTCGACGATCTGCCGGCCATGATCTCGCGCCACGTTGGCAAAGGAAGCATCACTTACCTGGGCGCAGTGCTCGATCCCGATCTCATGCGCAAGGCCGTTGCGTGGGCTACTAGCGACGCGCAAGTTCAGGCCGAGTTCCCTGCTGCGCCTGCGGGCGTTGAGGTTTGCCGGCGGGTAGCAGCCAACGATGAGGTTTTTGTGCTCATCAACCACGGCTGGGTCGCAGCTCACGTGGCGCTGCCGTCTGCTATGAGCGATGTTCTCCACAACAGCCGTCGCGTAACCAGCGTCGATCTCGAGCCGCAGGGCGTGGCCTTGGTCGAATCCAATGCGCGCTGACAGCAACCAAAAATAGGACAGACGATCCCGTGACTCGAAATCTCAGCCGCCGTAAATTCTCCTCTTCGCTGGCCATGTCGCTCGCCGGACTGCCGCTGCTTCGCAGCGCGCATCTCTCGGGCGAGGAATTCAGCGGCTCAGAGATCGCTCCCTTCCGCACCCCATACAAATACGGCAAGCTGGTGCTCGCTGCATCGGACGACCCCGACGCATTCGACTCGAAATCCGTCGACGACCCCTTCGTTTTTCTGCATGATGGCGCGTTTTACATGCTTTACATCGGCTTCGATGGCGCCGGCTACCAGACGGGCCTGGCAAAATCCACCGATCTGCTGCATTGGGAGCGCGTTGCCTGCGTGGCGCGTCGCGATCCCAACTCGAAATACACGCGCTTCAACATCGCGCTCAGTTGCATCGTGCGGGATGACGGCCTGACTTCAAAGGGACAGGCGAAGAAAGTGCATGGCCGCTACCTGGGCGCATGGAATGCGTACCCTAATGCGGGCTACGAGGCGGGTGCGGCTGTCATCGGCCTCGCGTGGAGCAGCGATCTGCTGCATTGGGAGCTCACCGACCCGATTCTGTTTCCCGCTGACGGCGCTCCGTGGGAGCACGGCGGCCTCTACCGCCCCAACCTCATCGAGCAGGACGGCGTTTTTTTTCTTTACTACAACGCCAAGACCGATACGTTGCCGAAAAGCGAGGGCGGAGGCTGGCACGAGCAAAGCGGCGTGGCCATTTCGCGCGACCTCAAGCAGTGGACGCGCTACGAAGGCAACCCCATCCTGCCCAACGGCGGACCTGACTCATGGGATGCGCGCTTCGCCAGCAATCCCTTCGTCGTGCGCCACAATCATCTCTGGGGTATGTATTACTTCGGCCTCGACCGCCGCGGTGTGGCCCGCGAGCTGCTCGCACTGGGCCGCGATCCCTATCACTTCGAAAAGATAAACGAGATCATGATCGACCGTGGCGCGCCGGGCACAGTCGATGAAGACTACGCCCACAAACCATGTGTCATTTTTCACGACGGCGCGCTCTACCACTTCTACTGCGCGGTTTCAGGCAAATGGCCGCATGACGTCCGCGGCATCTCCGTCGCCCGCTCCAAACCGTGGTAAGAAAGTGTAGCGCGGGCCTCCTGACCCGCACCGATCAGCGTGCGATCATGAGATCACGCCATCGAAGCACTATCGCGAAGGATTCGCCGCGCGCACCTCGTATCTCCCCGATCCAACCATGAGCACCAGGCGAGCGCCGTCGATGTGCGTCTCAAGAACGCCCAAAGCGTGGGCGGGCGAAGCGTCGTTTACGGTCACTGTTCCAGCAGCCGCTGGTTCAATCTCAATCTCTGCCGTCGCGTTTGCCGGAACCGTGAAGTCGTAAACCGTCGCCGCTGCGCCGCGATGCCATTCACTCTCAATTTCACCAAGCGAAGACCGATAATGAGCGCGCACCCACTGGATGTTTCCCACCACAACCGGGCGCAAAATCAGCCGCGACGCGCCATTTTGCGAAAGGTCCACGTTGATCCCGCCCAGCCCGCGATAAATCCACTCCTCTGCGCTGCCCAGCATGAAGTGGTCCTGCGAGTGGCCACCGTCCCATGCCTCCGTAAGCGCGGTCGCGCCCTGCGCCAAAATATAGCCGTAGCTCGGTGCGTCGGTCCGTTCCAGCATGTCCAGCAGAACATCGGAGCGCCCGCCGTCCAGCAGTGCCTCGACCTCGTAATGAAAGCCCACTTCGCCGCACGTCGTGTGATTCTGGTGCGCGCGAATGTCCTTCACCAATGCGTCGAGCACCGCCCCTCGCTCGTCCTCAGCAACCATGCCCAGCGCCAGCGGCATCGCTTGTGCCGTCTGGCTGCCTCTGTCGTAGCGGTGCTCGGCAGCATCGAAAAACTTCGCGTTAAAAATCTCGCGCACATGTGCCGCCTGCTCGGCGTATGCGTGGCTCTCCCCGCTCCGGCCCAGCACCGCTGCGGTTTGTTCCAGAGCCTTCAGATCCTGGTAGTAGATCGCCGTCCCTGTCACACCCGCCGTCGTCAGCTTTGAAAATCCCGCATCGCCCGGGCCGATGTCGAACCAGTCGCCAAGACCGTAATCGACAATGCCGTCATGCGCCCGCGAGCCAAGATACTTTGCATACGCGCGCATCACGCCATACTGCGCCGCCAGAAACGCGCGATCGCCTGTGCGCTGGTAGACGTACCACGGCGCAAGCACTGCCGCGCTGCCCCACTCCGGTGAATCGTTGAAGATCGCAAACTTCGGCTCGAAGACGACGTACTGCGGCGCAGTGGTCGGCACCATGCCTGCGTCACGGCCATCGCTGCGCTGCGCATCGGCGATGTTGCGTGCGGTGGCGGCATAGAGGCCCGCAAAATCAAAGTCATAGAGAAGCGACGGCGCCATCAAATGCGTCTCTTCAAGCCAGCCCAGCTTTTCGCGATGCGGGCAATCGGTAAAAAGACTCACCGCGTTGTTTTCAATGGCGCGCAGAATCAGCACGTGAATGCGATTGAGCATTTCATCCGACGATGCGAATGCGCCCACCGGTTGCGACGCGCTGTGCACCGCTTCGCCGTGCAGGCTCACCACGCGCGCGCCACCTTGCGCGGCGCCCTCCACCTGAACGTAGCGGAATCCGTAGTAGCTGAAACGCGGATGCCAGGTTTCAACGCCCTTGCCAGAGCCCGCGCCGCGCAGCGTGTAAGAAAACCACTGCGGATGCCCTGAGCTGCGCTGCCACACAAGTCCATCCTTGTCCAGCAGCTCGCCGGGAATCAATTTCACCGTGGTCCCGGCTTTTCCCGTCACGGCGACCTCCGGCCAGCCCGCAAAGTTCTGCCCCAGGTCGTAGACTGTCACTCCGGGCTTGGGATGCGTCACTTTCACGGACGCGTAAGTGTGCATCACGCGAATCGGTGGCGCAATCTCCGGCATCAGCGCGCCGCCGGGACCGTCGACCACCGAAACCGCGCGCCACGCGCTGTCGTCAAAACCTGCACGGTCCCATCCCTGCGGCTCCAGCCGCGCATCGAAATCCTCGCCGCCGTACGTGGACGAAAAAGTAATCGGGCCCGGCGCGGTCTTCCACGAACCGTCGCTCAAAATCTCCGCCGCACTGCCGTCAGCGAAATCGATGTGGAGCTGCACCGTGCATTTCAGTTCGCCATAGCTGCCCACAAACTTCGTGTAGCGGCCGGGCGTTTTCAGCACGCGGTACATTCCATTGCCCAGCATCACGCCCATCGCATTCTGTCCCGCGTGCAAAAGCGCCGTCACGTCGTAGGCGTCGTAATACACCGTCTTGCGATAGTCGCTCCAACCCGGCGTGAGTTGGTCGTTGCCCACCTTGCGCCCATTGATCCGCAATTCGTCCTGCCCCAGTCCCGAAGCGTAGAGCACTGCGTGCGCCACAGGTCGCGGCAATGTGAAGGGCTTGCGGAAGAGCGGCATCGGCTCGTTTGCGTCCCCTTCCGAAGGATGCGCAGCGATCCACTTAGCTCGCCACCACGGAATCCCGGTCCAGTGGCCAACTTTGCTCCATCCGCTCGCATGTTTCTGCTCGTCCCAAACCTGCACGCGCCACGCGTAGGTGCTGCCCGGCGCAAGGATTGGCCCGGCGTAGGTGATTCCAAAAGTTGCTGAACTGAAAACGACTCCGCTATCCCAGAGAACTCCTCTGTCCCAGGGAATCGCACGCGGCGATCGCCCGGCGAAAGAGTCGGAGATCACTTGAATCCGGTACGCAGACTGGCTCACGGAGTGGAGCGTGGGCGACGAAGCCGCGAGTTGCCAGGAAAGTCCCGGATGCGCATCCGAGACCGCCAGCGGCTCGCTTTTGTCATCGCAGCGCAAATCAGTCGGCCGCAGCAAATGCGACCCGGGAGTGGAAGCCGCATGAGCCAGCGCAACCGCGAGCCACAAATGGGCCGCGCAGCGGACGAATCTACCTCTGCAAACCGGAGCGTGCTTCAGGAACATCGCGTAAAACGTCATCAGCCCCGTGATACAGCACCCGGGTGCATCGACGCAATCCTCAAACCCGCACCGCATCTGCTAGCCCATCTGCTAACTTGGATGGGATGAACCGCAAAGCGCGCAGCCGCCGAACAGAACTTGCCCTCGCCGCAGCCGTGCTGGCCGCGCTGGCCTGCCCGGCGCGCACCCAGCAAACGCCCGCAAATGTGCAGCGGCAACTTGCGCGCGTTGATGCAGCCGCACGCACCGGCCCCTTCCGCGCCAATTGGAATTCGCTCGCCGGATATCGCGTGCCCGACTGGTTTCGCGACGCCAAGTTCGGCATCTTCATCCACTGGGGCGTCTATTCCGTTCCGGCATTCGGAAACGAATGGTATTCGCGCAACATGTATGTCCAGGGCAATGCCGCGTTCAAACACCACGTCGCAACCTACGGCCCGCAGTCCAAATTCGGCTATAAGGACTTCATTCCCATGTTCCGCGCGGAGCACTTCGACGCCAATGCGTGGCTCGATCTCTTTGCGCAGGCCGGCGCGCGCTATGTGGTTCCGGTGGCCGAGCATTGCGACGGCTTCCCCATGTACGACTCGAGCCTGACCGATTGGGATGCCGCTAAGATGGGGCCAAAGCGCGACGTAGTCGGCGAACTGGCAGCGGCCACGCGCAGTCACGGCCTGCACTTCGGCGTTTCCTCGCATCGCGCCGAGCATTGGTGGTGGTACGACGGCGGCATGAAATTCGATTCCGATGTGCGCGACCCGCGTTACGCCGGCCTCTACGGCCCCGCGCAACCCATGGCGTTGCCCGGAGAAGACGATTCGAAGGAGCCGGACCCCGATCATCTCGAGCGCTGGCTCCCGCCGAACAAAGCCTTCCTCGATGACTGGCTGGCGCGCAGCGCGGAACTGGTTGCCAAATACCATCCCGACTTTTTGTACTTCGATTGGTGGATCGGCCAGCCCGCGTTTCAGCCCTATCTCCAGCGCTTCGCCGCCTACTACTACGACGAAGCCGCCAGCCGCCATCAGGGCGTTGTCCTCACTTACAAGGGATACGATTTCCCCGAGAACGCCGCCACGCTCGACATCGAACGCGGCAAGCTCGACACGCTGCGCCTGTTGCCGTGGCAGACTGACACCTCCGTCAGCATCCACTCCTGGGGCTACGCCAACAACGATGAATACCGCAGTGCCAAGTCGCTCATCGACGAATTGATCGACGTGGTCAGCAAGAACGGCAACCTGTTGCTCAACGTGGGACCGAAATCCGACGGCGCCATTCCCGACCAGGCGCGCGCCATTTTGCTTGAGATGGGTGCATGGCTCAAAACCAACGGCGAGGCCATCTACGGCTCGCGCCCGTGGCTCGTTTATGGTGAAGGCCCCACAAAAGTCACCGGCACGGCAAAAAACTCCGACCAGCAGGAGTTCACAGCCGAAGATATTCGCTTCACCACGCACAACGGAGCGCTCTACGCCATTGCGCTGGGCTGGCCTGCCAACGGAGATTTGCGCATTCGCTCGCTGGCGCGCGGCCTGCCCTACCTCAAGGCGCCGGTTTGCGGAGTCAAGATGCTGGGCTCCGATCAGTCGCTCTCCTGGCATCAGGAAGCCGACGGACTGCACGTCCAACTGCCTGCCCAGCGCCCCGATGAGCCCGCGTGGACGTTCCGGATAATGGAACGAGGAGAGCCTGGGCGCCACTGCGGAAACTAGATTTGTATTGCCGCACGGAGCTACCCCGCGTCCCATGCGCCGTATCGGCCCTCCTGGCGTTCTGATTGCCCATCCCCAGGCATCGAAACCGGCCATGCCCGCGAGGCGGAAAGCCAGCGGGCATTTCTTTCTCGAATCGATTTCCGTCAAGTGTTTATGCCCATTCCGCGCGCCTTCGCGCATGTCGTTTCTCAACCGGACGCCCTCCTGCGAGCACCCCTGGATCACGGAAATTCTCACTTCCGCATATCCCGAAAATTGTTCCGCATTGCGGATTACTTCGCTCAAAACTTGCGGGCGGCTCAGGCGGTTATTTTGCCCGGTCATCTGTCCCGCATTTCCGCGCCGCGAAAAACTGGATTTCCCGTTGACATCGATTTTGCGGGTTTCTTACTGTTCCCCCGCAACAGCAAAGCTATGCTCTCTTCGCGCCAAGCCATGAGAGCGAACCAAAATTGGAGGGAGGCCTACATGAGACTGAAACAGCTGAGCAACCTATTGCGACTGGCTGCGGCACTGGCCATATTCGCCGTCGCCGCTTGGGTGCACGGACAAAACGTAACCAGTTGTTCAATCACAGGCACAATCACCGACGCCACCGGCGCGGTAGTGCCCGCAGTTCAGGTCACGATCACCAATCAAGCCACGGGCTTATCGCAGACCGAATCCAGCAATGGCGCCGGGTTCTACGACGCAGAGTCGCTGGCCCCGGGCGATTACTCGGTCGCCACCACAAAGACCGGATTCAAGAGCGAGCAAATCAAAAACGTCCACCTCGATCCCGGCCAACGCCGCGGACTGAATGTGAAACTCGCCGTCGGCAGCCAAACCGTCTCCATCAGCGTGGAAGCTGACGCCGAAGTGGTGCAAACCGAGAGCGCCGAAGCCGGCGGCACCATCACCTCAAAAGAAGTGCAGAACATCATGCTCAACGGCCGCAATTTCGAGGCCTTGTTGACCGTAGTTCCCGGCGTCAGCAACGTGAACGGCGCCAACGGATCTTACCAGGCCGGTGCGGGAGCCATCACTTCCTACATCGTCATCAACGGCTCGTCCGACGAAGAGACGATGTACACCATCGATGGCGTCTACAACGTGACCTCGTCCTCGGATATTACGCTGGCCATCACGCCGGTCGTCGATCACGTGGCCGAAATGCGCGTGCTCAGCGACAATTACAGCGCCAAGTACGGCCTGGCCGGACGCCAGGTCCTCATCACCACCAAGAGCGGCGGCGAACAGTTCCACGGCAGCGGCTACTTCTTTGACCGCACCAACGAGTACGGCACGGCGCACGGCTTCCTGCAGAGCGGACAAGTGCCGCTGACCTCGTTGCACCTTTCCGACTGGGGCATCACACTGGGTGGCCCGGTGGAGATTCCCAAGCTGCTCACCAGCGCGCATAAGAAGCTCTTCTTCTTTGTGGGCGCTGACTGGAAAGCCGACCACTACGCCTATACGTCGGGCGCGCGCTTTGTGTTTCCCACCGGCGATTCGCTCGACAATGGCGTGAATTACTACAACGGCGACCTCAGTTGGGGACCGCAGGGGGTACTCGCGGGCGGCGCCAAGATGAATCCCTATAGCAGCCTCGATGCTGTGCATCAGGCCATTCTGGATACGCGCGTCGGCGGCGGCGCCGGCTCGGGCGCGGCCTGCATCTTCCAGAAAACCGTAGGCGGCAATTACAACCAGATTCTGCCCAAGTGCATGGACCCGAACACGGTCGCGCTCGGCAAAGCGTACTGGCCGGCTTCGAATTACACTTCGGGCTCGCAGAACTATCTCAACGACAACCCCGTCAAGTTCAGCGTTAACGATGAACTCTATCGCGGCGACTACAACGTGAACCAGAACCACATGGTCACGCTGCGCATCATGCACGAGGAAGCCACGCAGATCAACGCCACGCGCGGCTACAACGACTACGCCCCCAACCCGAATTCCGGCACCGACACGCCGGCCGGAAACATGCTCCTCCGCTGGCAGTGGACCGTCAAGCCCACGCTGATCAACGTAGCCAGCCTGGGCGCGGTCTACACCAAGTACGCTGCCGCCCTGATTGGCCAATACACCGTGCCCAGCGGCGTCTCCATCAACCAGAAGTTCTCCGGCGCTGACCCGCTGAACCGTATTCCCGACATCAGCATGAATAACGACTCCATGGGCAATGAAAGCTGGTTCTGGATGGGCGAGGGCGCATTGCCCACCCACTCCAACAACCAGACCGGCGAATTCTCCGACGACGTCTCCTGGGTAAAAGGCAACCATGTCGTGACAGGCGGCCTCACCTATATGTGGAACCTGCTGCACGCCAACGCCAGCAGCGCCTTCCCCATGGGCAACTTCTGCATCAACGGCGACTTTTCGGGTTCCGCGGCCGGCGACTACCTGCTCGGCTTCCTCGCCAACCCGGACAACAGTTGCAGCTTTGGCTACGAGCAGACCAACGCGCAACGCGACGGCCGCTTCCGCAACAAGTGGACAGAGTGGTACGCGGAAGACGACTGGAAAGTCAATCCGCGCCTGACCCTCAATCTGGGTGTGCGCTGGTCGTACTTTACGGCGTCGGCCATGGACGGAAACCAGATTGCCAATTTCGTGCCCAGCGCTTTCACCACCAGCCAGGCGCCGGCGCTTTGTCAGATTACCGCCAATTGCGCCAAGTCAACCTTCGGCTTGACCACCTCCTGGGCCTATCTGAACAGCCAGAACCAGCCGCTGGTCTCCGCGAGCGGCGCTGCTGCCAACCTGACGAATAACGGCATGTTGACGGCCGGCTCGGGAACCCCCGACGGCTTCACAACCCCGAAGAAGGGTCTCTTTGCGCCGCGTATCGGATTCGCCTATCGCCTTACCAACGACGGCAAAACGTCGATTCACGGCGGCTTCGGCATGGGCTACACGCAGGTGGGCCTGATGCAGTCTTCCAACCTCCTCGCCAACATCCCCTTCGTGCAGCAGCCAACCTACAACGCCACGGAATTCACCAGCCCCGCGGGCAGCGGATCGGGCTCCGTTCCCAATGCTCCGGGCCTCACCGGACTGAGCGCGACCAGCCCCACCTATCAGCCCGCCTCCATTCGCAACTACAGCCTCACGGTTGAGAAGGAAGTCCTGCCCGGCGGCGTGGTTTCCATCGGCTACGCCGGCATGATCACGCAGCACATCTTCACCACCGGCTGGGATGCCAACTACTATCTCAACGGAACCTCCTCCGGCGACGCAGCTTGCGCCACCCAGGGCGAAGCCGAGGCAATCTCCGGCAACTACGGCGTCTGGACGCAGCCCGGATCCGGCTTCCAGTACGATCCCTGCATCAACGCTGCATCGTCGGTCACCGTCAACGGCACCACATACACTGCGACTCCCACCATCAGCAACTACTATCGCCCCTACGCCGGCTACGGAACCATCTCCACCGGCGTCAGCTTCGGCGTGGCCAACTACAACGGACTGCTCGTCGGCTATGTGCAGAAAATGCACGACCTGACAGCGCACGTCTCCTATACCTTCAGCAAGGCGCTGGGCGATGTGAACGCGTCGGGCACGCAGGTTGCGTATAGCTCCAGCGGCGCCTTCCAGAACTCCAACAATCCCATGGGGGATTACGGACGCCCGGATTACGACCGGCCGAACGTCTTCGTCTACTCCCTGGTCTACAACGTTCCGGTTCCCGGCTGGGCCAATAACACCCTCGGTAAGGAACTGCTCGGCGGATGGAACTTCGACTCCTACGGCACCGTTGAAAGCGGCTTTGCACAAACGGCCACCTACAGCAGCGGTCTCGCCACGCGCCCCAATGCCGCTGGACGTCTGGTCCGCAATCACGGTACCAATGGCAAGCTGCAGTTGGGGCAGGCTCCCCTGTATTCCTACACCAACTTCACGCATCCGGCCTGGGGCTATTTCGGCACCGCGTCGGTCGGCAGCCTGCGCGATCCTAAGGAAGTCGCCTTCCACATGAGCGTCGAAAAGGGATTCGCCGTCCGCGAATGGGCGAATGTCAAACTCGGCGCGCAGGCCTTCAACGTCTTCAACCACCCGAATGTCATGACCATCGGCAGCGGCTGGTCGCCCACCGCGCAGGGCACCAGCTTTGGCTACGCAAGCGCCTTCGGCGATCCTCGCCAAATGCAGTTCTACACCAAGATCAACTTCTAGCCTCCTTTGCATGACCCAACAAAGGGGACGGGCGCCGTTTGGCAACCGTCCCCTTCTTTTTTGCCGCGCACATTCCCTTCGGTCTGGGTCCCCACCCCACATCGCCCCGCCGGCGTCCATTCCGCGATGCGGATCGGCTGCGGATACGGTTTTTCGTTCGACATGGATTGTACGGAACTCAGGGGTGTTCCGGCTCCGGAAGTTCCAACTTTCAGCCCAGTGCTTGCAGCGAATCAAAGGCTCGCAGGGCCGACTCATCGGACGCGCAATCGCTCATGGATCTCTCATGGAATTTATTCATTCCAAATAGTTCATAAGCGGCAGTTCGTTGGATTTCCGGCCTTCGACAGGCCGCATCTTCCACCCGAACTCCGTAAGTTGTCCGGGCACGGAACCCTCCCTCCAAAATCAGCGTTCCGAAAATTAGAAAATAATCGTATACTCTCGAAAATAAAGCGCTGCCGCCTGAATGCCTTCCCTCACCGCCAATCCGTCCCACAAATCGCCCCCGTCCGCCGCGCCGCTTCCGGAGCACATCGTTCTGCTGGCAGACGACTTGACCGGCGCCTGCGATGCGGCCGCGGCATTTCTTCCGACAGGTCGCGCGGTGCGCGTCTGGCTCGGCGCCGCAGCCTCGTTTTCGGCCACGGAGCCGGTACAGTCCTTCAATACAGATTCCCGCTCCCTCTCGCCGGCCAAGGCGTCGCGCATCGTAGCCCGCGCTGCCGCAGCCCTCGTCTCCAATCCCCAAACAATTCTGTTCAAGAAGATTGACTCCGCCGCCCGTGGCCCTTTTGCCGCGGAAATTCTGGCCGCGCATCGCGCCTTCGGATCGCGCACCGTCCTCCTTGCCCCTGCATTTCCCGCCGCGGGTCGCACGGTCCGCAACGGCATTCTGGAAATTCAAGATGCCACAGGCCAGCGCTCTCTGGTTGACCTCGCCAGCCTCTTTCCGCCCAGCAGCAGGAACCTCATCGCTCTCGTCTCCCGTCCCGAAAAACTTGCCGCGGCGCTCCACGCCGCCAAGCCCGTGCTTTTGTGCGACAGTTCCACGCAATCGGATCTGGAAGCCCTGGTTCGCGCCGCGGAAAGGATTCCCGGTCTCCTCTTTGCTGGATCTGCCGGCCTGGCGCAGGCACTCGCCTGCCGCGACGCCCCGTCCGTCCGCCGCGTGCCGCCGCCCTCCGCCGCACGCACATTGCTCATTGCCGGGTCGGACCATCCGGTGACGAAACTCCAGCTTGAAACCCTCAGTCGCATCGACTCGCGCGCGGTTCATGTGCTGCCCACCCGATACAACACCCGCGATCGCTCGCGCATTCTCGACGCATTCCGCACCTTCGCGCCGCAGGCATTGATTCTCACCGGAGGCGACACCGCCTTGTTCGCTGCCAACACGCTTGGCGCCCATTCTTTTATCCTCCAGGGAGAGCTTGCGCCCGGAATTCCCTGGGGCATTGTGCAGGGCGGAAGGGCGGAAGGGTGCATTGTGATCACGAAATCCGGCGCTTTTGGCGCGCCCACCATCTTCAACGAAATCCTCTGCGCGCTGCGAGGTCCCGCATGAACAAGCTTGCGCGCATTGCCATCAGCATCGGAGACCCTGCCGGCGTCGGCGCGGAAATTGCCCTCAAGGCTCTTCGCGACAACTCCGTTGCTTCGCTCGCGCAATGGATTCTGATTGCCGACTCCGCCGCCCTCCGTGCTGCCGGCCGTCTCTCCGGCATTGACCCGGCCGCGCTGCCCTGCACGCTTGTTGAAACCGGCACGCTGCCCGCCGATCACACCGTTGCCTTCGGCCAGCTTCGCGCGGAATACGGCCTTGCGGCTATCGCTTATGTCCGTCGCGCCGTGGATCTCTGCATGAGCGGCGAGGCCGACGCCATGGTCACCGCGCCGCTCAATAAGGAGGCGGTCACGCTCTCCGGCCGCGCGTTCACGGGACACACCGAATACATTGCCGAGCTCACCGGTGCGCCGGAGCCGCGCATGCTGCTCTACTCTGAAAAGCTGGCAACCATCCACGTCAGCACGCACATTCCCCTCGAGCAAGCCTGCAAGCTCGATCGCGCGCGCATCGTTGAGACGATCCAATTAGGTCACGACGCGCTTCTATGGATGCGCCGCCGCGCGCCGCGCATCGCCGTCTGCGGCCTCAATCCCCACGCCGGCGAGCATGGCCTCTTCGGCGCACAGGATGCCGCCGTCATCGCGCCCGCCATCGACGAGGCGCGCGCCCTGGGCATTGAATGCTCCGGCCCACACTCGCCCGACACCATCTTTGTCCGCGCCCTGCGCGGCGAATTCGATCTCGTCGTCGCCATGTACCACGACCAGGGCCACATCCCCATGAAGCTCATCGACTTCACCGGCGGCGTAAATGTTTCGCTCGGCCTGCCTATCATCCGCACTTCCGTCGATCACGGCACCGCCTTCGATATCGCCGGCCGCAACCAGGCCGATGCCACCAACATGAAGGCGGCCATGCGCCTCGCCGTCAGCATGGCTGAAGGCAAGCTCGCTCTCGCCGGCGCGGCAGCCGGCTCCGCCAAGCTCGACTCCGCGAATGCCAGGGGCGTGCGCTAGTATGCATCTTGCCGACACACTCATCATTGCCGCCTACATGATCGTTCTCGTCGGCATTGGCATTCGGGTCGCGGGCCGCCAAAAAACCACTGACTCTTACTTCATCGCCGGGCGCACTGTCCCCGGCTGGGCCGCGGGCCTTTCGCTGTTGGCCACCATCATCACCAGCCTCACCTTCATTGCCTTCCCCGGCGCGGCCTACGCGGGCGATTGGAATTTGCTCGTCCCCGGCATTCTCTTTGTCTTCGTGATCCTGTCCATCGGCCCCGTCATCGTGCCCTTCTTTCGCCACGTGGTGTCGATGTCGGTTTACGAATACTTCGGCAAGCGCTTTGGCCCCGCGGTGCGCATGTATTCTTCCTTCGCCTTCGCCACGGGCCACTTTGCCAAGATGGGTTTTGTCTTTTATCTGCTTGCGCTCGCGGTCGCGGGCTTCACCAGTTGGTCCATCGCGTTTCTCATCGTCGGTCTCGGTGTCATCACTATTTTTTACACCTTCATTGGCGGCCTCCGCGCGGTCATTTGGACCGACGTCGCGCAGGGCTTTCTGCTCTGGACCGGAATCGCCGTCACGCTCGTCCTATTGCTGTTCTCGCCCAAGGTGCATCCCGCCGCCATGATCCATCTCATCGCCGCGCATCACAAAACCAGCCTGGGCAGCTTCGATTTCGACCTCGCGCGCCCCACCTTCTGGACCATGGTGCTCTACGGCTTCTTCTACTACCTGCAGAAGTACACGGCCGATCAAACCGTAGTCCAGCGTTACTTGGCCGCCAAGTCGGACCGCTCCGCCCTGCGCGGCATTGCCATGGGCGCATCGCTCTGCCTTCCCGTCTGGACCGCCTTCATGCTCATCGGCTCGCTGCTCTGGGCCTTCTATCGTCTCTCGGGCCAATCGCTTCCCGCCGCCGTCACGCGCGCCGATCAGGTTTTTCCCTATTACATGGTCACGCAGATGCCCGTCGGCGTCGCGGGTCTGTTCCTCGCCGCGCTCTTCGGCGCAGCCATGTCCATGCTCGCCTCCGATCTCAACTGTCTGGGCCTCATTCTCGTTGAAGATTTCTACTCGCACTTCTTCCCGCGCCACAGCGACGCCCAGCGCCTGCGCTTCGGAAAAATCGCCGTCGTCCTCTGCGGCTTTCTCGCCATCGCCGTCGCCCTCCGCCTCAGTTCCACGCATGGCTCCGCGCTGGCGCTTTATTACGCCGCCACCGCCATCGTCGCCGGCGGTCTGGCGGGGCTTTTTTTGCTGGCCTTTCTTTCGCCGCGTGCCGGCCGCTTCGGAGCCATCGCCGGCATCGTAGTCAACCTGCTCTTCACCGCCTACGCCACGCTCACTCTGGACGGCGGCAAAATGCTCAACCTGCATCGCTACAACTACCCATGGAGCGAATACACCATCGGCGTCTTCGGCAATCTCCTGCTCCTCGCTACGGGCTTGCTCTGCGCGGCGCTTTTCCCCGCACCCCAAAGTCTTTCCTCAAACCAGACACTCTGGAGCTGGCTTGCCGCTCGCAAGCACACCAGCCCTCAACCCGTTCCATTGGGAGATACTCCATGAATCGTTTGCAGCAAGCTGTTCACGCCAACGGCGGCAAAACTCTTTTGGGCGCAGCCGTCTATTTTTACGATCCCATCTTTCTTGAGATCTGCGCGCATCTCGGCTACCAGGTCATCTGGATCGAGATGGAACACGGCCACATCACCTTTGCTGAGGCCGCCGATCTCTGCCGCATGGCCGCCGGCACCGGCATGTTGACCATGATCCGCATCCCCGATGTGCGCCGCGAGAACGTGCTCAAGGGCGCGGAATGCGGGCCCGATATTCTCGACGTTCCCATGATTGAAACCCCCGAGCAGATGCAGGAGCTGCGCGAATACGCGCGCTTTGCTCCCGCCGGCAGCCGCGGCTTCTTTTCCGTCTCGCGCGCCGTCAACTACAGCATTCCCAGCCCCGTCGTCGCCCAGCAGCAAAGCCTCAACAAAGAGCTTTGCCTCATGGCGCAGATCGAATCCAAAAACGCGCTTGACCGTGTCGACCAGTTGGCCGCGGTACCCGATGTCGATCTTTTCATCGGCCCCGCCGATCTCGCCGCCAGTCTCGGCCTGCCTTCGCAAACCTCGCACCCGACAGTGCAGGCAGCCGCGGCAAAAATTGTCAAAGCCGCCCGCAACCACAACAAATGCATCGCCACTGCCTGTGCGCCCGACGAATTTGCCTTCTGGCTCGGCCTCGGCATCGATCTTTTGTTTTGCACCAATGACATCTCTTGTCTCAAGCAAGCGGCCGGAGACTGGCTCAACGACGCGCGCGGAATTCTCGAGCGCCGCAACAGCCACGAAGCCGCAGCAAGCGCCGTACGCCGCATCTAAGTCCCTGACCGTTCGATTTTGATGCGGTCGAAACGCAGCCCCGTGCCCCATCCATTCGCCCGGCCTTTGGGGCGAATGGGTGGGAAAGCACGAACTCAACAAGTACGATGTCATGCGATCACACCATTAGCGCGATTTGGAACTGTCTTTTCTAGGATGCATCGATGAAACTTCATCTTCAGCTCGCGTGCACTCTCGCCTGCCTTCTCCCCGCCGCATCCGCTCAAACCAGCGCCCCGGCGCAGCCCTTCACCGTCCTTCACCCGGACGACTATCACCATTACGTCAACCAGTTCACTGCCGATGAGCGCGAAGCCACCGGCCAGCAACCCGCCGACGAGTGGCCGTGGATCGCCGCCAACGCCCCGCTCTTCGATTCTTCGAACAAGCAATTCGAAGAGATGTACTACTTCCGCTGGTACTCCTTTGAGAAGCACGTTGAGCAAACCGCCGACTACGGCTACCTCATCACCGAATGGCTGCACCGCCCCGACCTTCCCCAGAACGGCGTGCTGCCCGATGCCGCGCCCTTTCATCTCGGCGAGGCGCGTTGGCTGCGCAATCCCAAAATCGCGGAGGATGATGCGCGGTACTGGAGCCGTCCCGGGGTGAATGCGCGCGCCTATAGCTTTCCGTTTGCGTGGAGCGTGCAGTTGGTCACCGAGGCCACGGGCGATCCAAAACTTGGCACGGATCTGCTCCCCGCCCTCATCGCGAACTACAAAGCGTGGGACGATCATCTCGACCCCGCCGTTGGCCTCTACTGGCAGATCGATACCCACGACGCCATGGAGAAATCCATCGGCGGCGACGGCTATCGCACGCCGCTGAACAGCTATATGTTGGCCGATGCCCAGGCCATCTCTAATTTTGCTTGGCTTTCCAATCAGCCCGCCATCTCCGGCCAATTCGCAAGCAAGACTGCTGTTCTCAAGCAACGCATCGAAGATCTTCTCTGGAATCCCAAAGACGAGTTCTACGAGGATCTTTCGCCCGCAGCCGATTCCGGCATTCGCAAGGAGAAGCGATTCAAGGACCCCGGCACGCAGCTTCAGTTCGCCGGCGTGCGCGAACTCATCGGCTACATTCCCTGGCAGTTCTACGCGCCCACGCCCAGCCATGCCGTCGCCTGGAAGCAGCTCTTCGATCCCAGCGGATTCGCAGGCAAGTACGGACCCACCACCGCCGAGCGGCGCAGTCCGCGCTTCCGCTTCGCCTCCGCCGATCAATGCACGTGGAATGGCCCTTCGTGGCCCTACGCCACCACGCAAACCCTGCTGGCATTGGCGAACTTGCTCAACGGCCCCGCGCAGAACTACATCGGCAAGCAGCAGTACTACCAGTTATTCGCAAACTACGTTCTGTCGCAGCACATCAAGCTCGCGAGCGGCCGCGTCATCGACTGGATCGACGAGGATCTCGACGCCGACACCGATGAATGGATCGCGAAAGACATGCTCATCGCCAAAAACAGGCAGGTGGGCCGCGGAAACTACTACAATCATTCCGGATTCGCCGATCCGCTCATCACGGGACTTGTCGGCCTGCGGCCACGCACGGACGCGAAGCTCGAAATTCATCCGCTCTTGCCCGCCGGCACGTGGACGTATTTTGCCGTGGATGCTCTCCCCTATCACGGCCACTCGCTCGCAATCGTGTACGACGAAACCGGCAAGCAATATCGACTAGGCCGCGGCCTCATGCTGTTTGTCGACGGGAAGAAGATCGCCAGCCGCGCCACGCTCGGCCCGCTTCAAGCCGACCTGCCGCACTGAAGCAAGCCATCGCACTCGCAATCTTTGTTCGCCCAGAGAGGTCTTGAACGCATGGCAACATACCTGAAGGTCGCGCTCGTTGCATTCTTCGCGGTGCCGCTCTTCGCCCAGTCCGTTTCCTCCATCCCCATGGCGCAGATTCCCGCCGGCTCATTCACCATGGGCGCCGATGATGTCGCCCTCTCTCCCGCCGTCGTCAACGGCTTCGGCGTCATGTCGACCCGCCCCGTGCACGGCGACTTCGACGAAGTCCCCGCGCATCGCGTAACCATTACGCACGCCTTCTCCATCGCCACGCATCTCGTCACCGTCAAGGAGTTCCAGCAGTTCGATCCCTCCTACCAGCCCGTCGCCGCGTATCCCGACTACGCCGCCGGCGTCAGCTACAACCAGGCCGAGGCATTCTGCGCATGGCTCTCAAAGAAAACCGGCAAGCCCTGGCGATTGCCTACGGAAGCTGAGTGGGAATATGCGGAACGCGCAGGCACGCAAACTCCATTCTTCACCGGCGACGCGCCGCCCCATCCCGGCCAGGCCAATCCGTGGGGCGTGGTCATGGGCGAAGGCACGCCGGAGTGGGTCGCGGATTGGTATGGCCCGTATCCCTCCGCCGCGCAAACCGATCCCACCGGTCCGCTGCATGGATACTTTCGCGTCGTGCGCGGTGGTGGCCTCGACTTTCGTAAATCGAAACCCGGCGAGACGGTCCCTGCAACCGCGCCGTATTTCATGCGCTCCGCCAATCGCGCCAGCATCGCCCCGAGCTACGCGTCGAAGGAAGGCAATATCGGGTTCCGCGTGGTCCAGGCGCCGAGCCCCACACCGCATCCATCGCCAGCTGCGCAATTTTTCTTTTTTACCGACGTGAAGCAGACCGCCGTCGACATCGCCAAAGGTCCCGATCCCGCCAAGCCCTTCTATCGCGTACATGAGTTGTTTCCCAACCTCAATGGCAAATCCATGCCGGAGATTGGTTGGCGCGTGGGCCTTGCGCCCGGTCTTGGCATCAACTACCACAACTCTGCCATTCAGGTACTTGCCAACGGCGACGTGGTTGCCGCGTACTACAACACGCCCCGCAACGAAGACGATCCCGATCAAACCGTGATGGTGATGCGCCGACGCGCAGGCGCTGAAGACTGGGACATGCCGGAGCCGTGGCCCGACTTTGCCGATGCCGCCTGCGCTGCCCCGGTCTTCTGGAACGATCGCGGGCATCTCTGGCTGTTCTTCGGTTTCCCGCGCTTGATCGGCGCGCCGCCCTTCGCCTTCACCACTTCCGATGACAACGGCGCGACGTGGGCGTCAATCGAATTTCCCCACTTCACCGCGCCCATTGGCCGCTACGTCTCGCAACCCATCAACTCCATTGTGCGCGCAAAAAATGGGACCATCTACATCCCCACCGACTCCACGGGGCGCGATGTCGATGGCAACGGCTCCATCTCCGCTGTCTGGGCCACGCGCGACAACGGCCAAACCTGGTACGACACGGGCGGCCGCACCGCGGGCCGTCACACCACCATCGTGATGGCTAAGAACGGTGAAACGATTCTTGGCTTCGGCGGAAAAAATTCCAACATCGATGGCCGCATGCCGCTCGCCACCAGTTCCGACGGCGGCCGAACATGGACGAAGTCGAAGACCATCTTCGACCCGCTCGACAGCGGTGAGCGGCCCAGCGTCGTCCGTCTCGCTTCAGGCCGTCTTTTCTTCGTCGCCGATTTCAATCCTCACAATGAAAAGCATCTACACAAGGACGGCGCATACGTCGCGCTCTCCAGCGATGACGGCAAGACCTGGAAACAAAAGCGCCTGCCCGCTGAAATTCTTACCGTGGGTTACGTGACGGCCACGCAGGGCCCCGATGGCGTGATTCACATCGCCACGTCGAAGAACACCGTGAACTACGAGATCGAGCTGAATGAAGCATGGATTCTTGCACCGGATGCCGCGCAGTCGCCCGAGGCCGATGCAATCGGACCGGTTACGAAGCACATCGAGAAGTGGCCCAACGGAAAACTCAAAGCCGAGTGGGGCACGGCTCACGCAAGCGACGGCCGCATTCTTCTTGAAGGGCCGCAGACGTTTTACTTCGAAGACGGCGCGCGGCAGTGGACTGCGGAATTTCATCTCGGCCGGAAGATCGGCGACGAGGTTTTCTATCGCGCCGGCGGTCCAAAAGAGTGGCAGAAGACCTACGGCGCGGACGATGCGTGGACCTGGCAAATCTTCGATGCCGCCGGAAAGCCAACCGCCGAGTCCCACTGGCGCGGAAAGACTCTCGTCGGCTATAACTTCGACGAGGCAAAACAATGACGGAGTCGCACTCCCCTGCCCCTGCTAACCTGAACGACCAAAACTCGGATGTCATCCTGAGCAAAGTGGGCAGCGCTTTGCGCGGCCCACGCAGTCGAAGGACCTGCGGTTGCTTTTCTTCCGGCAGGAGAATAAAGAATGCGTTCTCGACTGGATTACCGGCAATGAAAAGAAACTGTTTGCAAAAACTATCATTCCTGCTGATCCTCGCGGCTGCGATTACACCAACCTGCGCTCAACAGGAGCCGGTCAACTCGACACGCGGCGCGTGGCTCTTCATCTATTTCAAAGAACCGGGCAGTCAAGGCATTTATTTTGCGCTAAGCCGCGATGGCTATCACTACACGCCGCTCAATGACGGCCAGCCCTGGGTCGCCCCCGCGCAAGCGGGCGAGCTCATGCGCGACGTTTTTCTAACCCGTGGTCCCGACGGACTCTTTCACATGGTGTGGACATGGAACTGGCGCGGCAACTCGCTCGGCTACGCCTCCTCGCCCGATCTGCTCACTTGGTCCACACAAAAACAAGTCCCCATCATGGCGGATTTTCCCGCAACCAACAACGTCTGGGCGCCGGAGACCTACTGGGACGCGGCAAAGAAGCAATGGCTCCTCATCTGGTCGAGCTCGATGAAAGACTCGCAAGACGGCAATCGCATCTGGTTCTCGATGACGCCGGATTTTGAGACCTTCTCCAGGCCCGCTATCTTCTTCGATCCCGGCTACGTCACCATCGACGCGACGATCTTTCACGGCGCAACCGGCCCTTACCGCCTCATCTTCAAAGAACAAACTTACGATCCACTCACCTTTCAGGAGCGCGTCGCAACCGGCCCTACGCTTGAAGGCCCGTGGAGCAACATCTCCGGCCCCATCAACGAAAGCTGGTCGGAAGGCCCCTCGGCCCTCCAGGTCGGCAATCAATACATCGTCTTCTACGATCACTATCGCGCGCCGCGCGCCCGCTATGAGGCTGTGGCCACCACCGACTGGAAGCACTGGCAGGACATCACCGCGCAAACGTCCCTGCCGCCGTATTCCAAGCACGGAAGTTTTCTGCGCATTACGGATGAAGAAGCGGCTCGACTGCTCGCGCGCCATGATGCCCCGGCGAGTACACCGCCTTCTCCAGCACAAGCGTCTCCTGTTCCATAGCAACTACGAGCGCATCACCGCAGCCAAGCTAGCAGCTAGAAGCTGTTCTTATTCAAACAGCCAATCCAGATTCGGCGGCCCCTCGCCGCTGCCCGTCTGCGCAAAGTTCACGTGCGGAGCCACATGGTCATCGGCGGGAATGAAACCGAGGATTACGTATTGTCCCTTGCCTAGGTCGAGCTCGTTCGCGCCCGCCGGCAACGGCTTGGCCCACACCGCCATGGCCGGAATCTTCGGCGCCGCCACCGCATTGAGCAGCACCAGGTTCCACTGCTCCGTTTCGGGATCGAGCACCGAGTTCTTCTTCGAAGCGTTGCTCTCAAACCCCACCAGGATCTGCGCCGGCTCAGCCAGATCGAAGTGCAGCGTTCCGCCTTCGCTGGGCGCAATGCGGATTCCTTTCATGCCGGCAAGCTCCGGCGCCAGATCGCTGATCGCCACGTTCCCGCCCGCGAAAAGATTCGCGCCCTTCTCCACGGTGAATGCCTCGCCCGCGCCGGGCTTCAGCGTGAATCCAATCTGCGGCAGCCGTTCAACCGCCTTGTTCTCGTCAATCTTCGCGCCGGTGCTCAATTGCGTCAGCCGCTTGCGGAACGTTGCCAGCTCCTTCTCATACATCGGCAGGCACTGCTGCCAGTTGGGAAACTGATTCATGCCGCCGCGGAACGGAATCTGGCGCTGCGTCGTCTCCATGCTGGTCGCGGTGCGATACGCCGGGCCGGCAACCGCAGTCAGCTCGCGGAATTGGTCCACGCTTTCGGCCAATAACGTTTCAGCCTGCCGCAAATGCGCCGCATCGTGATCGTATCCGTACAGCAACACCTGCTCCGCCGCCTTGGTCTTCACGTTGTAGAACTCCATCAGCAGCTCGATCGCGTGCATGTCGTTCACGATGCGCCCGTATTCCGCCTTATTCTTCGTCACAAACGGTGCGGCCGCGCTCGCTGCATCGAACGCCTTCCGCGATGCGTCCACGCTTTCGTCGCTTACGCCCAGTGGCGTCTCGCCGTGGTGCGGTTCGTTTTTCACTTCTTCGGCCACGTAGTCTTCCAGCCGCTCGCCCGGCGGCGCGTCGCCCGTCCACAGCGGTGCCGCGGGATTGAAGCGCGCGGGATCGATCAACTGCGGCATGGTCATGCCCAGCGTGAGCGCCTGGCGGTTTCCTTCCGTAATGCCGATGCGCGGCAAAAGCTTTGGCTGGCACGGTCCTGCCAGCGTGTACGCGGCAAGGATTTTTTCGCCGGCCTCCGCGGATCCAAATTTCTCTTGGAAGCGCGACGCCCAATACGCGTGCTCTTTTTCGGCATCGCGATTGGGATTCCACGCGTAGCGCCCCCACGCTGCAAACCAGATCCAGTCGCGATCGGTCTGTAACAGCATCGGCTGCGTGTTGTCGCCCGCATACGGCCAATCCCAGTAGCGCAGCGGATACACATGCAACCCTTCGATGCCGATGCGTTGAAAATTCGTCTCCGTCTGCCGGATAAACTCCGGGTCGCCCCAGCGGAACGGCTCAAGATTCGAAAGCAGGTGCACGTTGGCAATGGCCACGTTCGAGGCTTCAACCAGCATTTTGAATTGCTCGAGCACCGGCCCGCGCACGTTGGTCCACGTCAGCGATTCGCCGTTCCACTTGAACATGGTGTCGATGTTCGAGTAGAGCGGCGTAGCGGCCTTCATCACCGCGTCAATGTCTGTAGCGTGCGCGCGCACCACAATCGGCGGCTCTTCCTTGATGCCCAGTTCCTTTAGTCCGTCCTCGACGCCGGGGATGATGGTCTGTGCAAGCCACTCCGCGCCGTAGCGCGGGCTCAGCGCCTCGCCCAGCGTCATCATCAGCCCGGCATGCGGATACTCGCGCACAAACTCTGAGATTACGTAGCGCGTGTAGGCGCTCGCCTCGGCGTTCGGCGCCGACAAATGATACGGAAGATGATGCGCGCGGGCAAAGGTGTGTGAAAGATGAATATTGTAGAAGCCCTGCAGCACCCAGATGCCGCGCCGGTCGGCCTCCGCGGTCAACCACTTGAACAGGGCGATGTTCTCATCCAGCTGCGCCGTCGGCAGCTCCTGCGCCTCGGGATATTTCGGCAGCTTCAGCAGGCTGGTGAAGGGATGGCCGTTCCAAAGGTAGAGCGTGTTGTAGCGCTCCTCGGCCAGCATGTCCAGGTACTTGATCCATGCGGCCTTGTCGTAGAAGAACGGAAAATTCTCCGGCGTGTAGGGATAGTCGTACTCGGCATTGTCGTAGGTAATCTCCTGCTTCTGCATCCCGATGCAGGTCCCGCGCAGCTTCAGCGCCGGATGTTCCATGTCGTCGATCCCCGCGGGCATTGCCTTCCCCGCGCGGATGCGATCGGCCAGCTCCAGTTCGCCGTAGAGCACGCCCGAAGCATCGGAGCCGGTAACGATCCATATGCGGCCGATCTGCCGGATGAGAAACGCTTCCTCGGCCTGCGGCCAGAACTCGGGAAGAACGAAGCGCGCGAGCTCCGGTGCGCTGCGCACCGCAACCAGCACACGCGCACCCGCCGGCGCCGTCTTCAACTCCGCCAGCGCGGAGCGCAGTTTCTGCGCGCCATAAAGTTCCCGCGCCGACGCGCCCCTTGCGGTGACCACCGCAACCTGCGCCGCTCTCACCGATGCGCTCATTGCCACAATGACGATTGCTGCACAAGCAGCAACCGCATAACGCATCCTCATCCAATTCGCTCGTTTCATTGCTTTGAATCCCGCTTCGCGTCCGCGGCAACAATCCCTGGACCGCGAATCCATGATTTTTCCGCAAATGCCGAACCCGGCACGAATAGCTAGAAGCTAGAAGCTAAAGGCTAGGAGCTGCCTTTCACAAACAGCACAGCCATGTACGGCTTGCCGGTAAGCGCGATCTTGCTCTTGCCGCTGAAGGTTCCGGGCAACGGCGATTCCGTCATCGCCCATGGATCGATCATCGTCGCCTTGAACTTCACGTTTTCCGGAAGCGGAAACTCGTACTCGCCCGCGCAGTGATAGTCGAAATAGTAAAGAATCACCGCGCCGGGATTGCCCGCGTTCAGATAATACGGATTCTCGGCCGCCATCAGGCCCGTGGTGCCCGATTTCTCCAGCAGCTTGCGCAGATACGTGATGCGCGCGGGGCTGCTTCCATGCAACTCGCCCGCATCGGACCAAACCGGGCTCCCGTCCGTCACCATATACGTTTCCCCATGCGTCGCGTACACGCCGTACACAATGGCGCGCCAAAAGCGGTGCGTCATCTCCTCCGGCGAAAGATTCCCCCAGCGGCGCGCAATGTTGCCTTCGTACTGAATCTCGTCGTAGATGATGGGCTTGTTCCACGCCGCAAACCGCTCCGCCGATTTTTCAAAATCGTATTCCTGCAAACTGGCGTGCGTGCACCATGGCTTGGAGTGGTCGTAGACCACGCGGCTGTGATGAATCGACCGCAACCGGTTGTACGGGTCGCATTCCTGCACGATGCGAAAGAAGCGGTCCCAATCGGTCATCGTCTTCGAGCGCACCAGGTCGTATTCATTGGCAATCGACCACCACACGTTCCGGTATGCGGAAAGCCGCGCTACCGCATAGCGCAGATAGCGGTCGTCCGCCTCCGCTCCCATGGCCTTGAATCCCCACGCATCGTAAGGATGGAAGAGAATCACGTCCGCCTCGATGCCGGCCGTCATCAGATCCTGAATGCGCGCTTCAAAATGCTGGAAGTAGGCGGGATTGAATCGCGCCAGATCGAATTTCTCTTTGCTGGCTTCGCTGTCCGGGGTGGCTTCGTCGCCGGCAAATTTTTCCGCGCCCGGCGGCAGCGCCGCGCCGATACGCTCGAAGGGCATGGCCGCCTGCTGCAGCTTGCCCAGCGGCTTGGGCAGCAAACAGATGCGCACTTTGTTGAATCCTGCTTCTTTCAGGTTCTTGAGCGTCTCGTCGCCGTAAGGCACACCGATAAATCCATACGAGTAGCAGGTGGTTCCAAAGGGGAAATACGGCGTTGCGTCGGCATATTGGAAGTGGAACTGGTGCGCCGTCCCCACCGGCCCGCGATTGCCCGCCGCCGGCGCAACGCACTCGAATCCGCCGCTCAGTCCGGCAAGCTCTTGCACGTTGCCAGTGGTTTCAAAGCTCCAGCGACCCACCGTGTCTGGCGAAAATCGCACTTTGTACACCCCGTTGCCGTCATAAAAACCGGCAGCTTCCACGGTGCGATGGCCCAAGGTAAAGCGAGCCCCAAACTGAACATCCACAAATGGATTCCCGGCCGAAGGCCCTTGCGCCTCGGTTTCGAAAATGCCCCACTGCTCCACCTTCTCGTGCACGGGCTTATCGTTCGCGGGGCTTGCTTGCGCAGCCGAAGCATTGGCGGCAAACCCCGTCACCACCACCCCGGCCCCCATTTTCATCAAATCTCTGCGATCCATCGTTCCTCGCTTTCCAGATGGCTCCTGGCCATGCGATCCTCCCCGCCGCTTGTCCGCCGCTTCGCGGTCACCCTGGCCTTCGTCGGGAGCTCTCGCCCCGGCCCATCACCAGGCAAAGCCTGTTCTACACAGCTTCCAGCAGCGTGTCAAACCAAATCTAAAAAATGGAAATTATTGCACGCAATGCTTCGAACAGCGTATATATTGCAAGAACATGCTATGCAGCGTCTCAAAGTAAAGGTGCGACCCTTCCATGAAAGGCAAGACAGAATCCTCCTCCACGCAGCGCAAGACCACGCGGCGGCGCATTCCAAAGTGGGCGCTCCACTCCAGCAACGCGGCAACCAACCAGCAGTATTACCTGCGCTCCATCGGCCGCGCGCTTGAGGTTCTCGACTGCTTCGACGGCAAGGCTCCGCTGGCCCTCAAGGAAATCAGCATCTCCACCCGCCTTCCCGAGTCCACCCTTTTCCGCGTCCTGCTCACGCTGGAAAAGCATGGCTACCTGAAGCAGGCAGTCGACGGAACCTTCCAGCTCGCGCCCAAACTCCGCTTTGGCTGGCTCATTGGGCAAGCCAACCTCCTGCGCGACAGGGTGCATCCCGAATTGGAGCGCCTGGCGCAACGCTTCAACGAAACCGCCAGCATGGCCTACCTTTACGACGATCGCATCCACGTCCTCGATTCCATCGAAACCTTTCATGAGATCCGCATCTCCAATCGCATCGGCCGCGTGCTGCCGCCCCATTGCAGCGCCTTGGGCAAGGCCATCACCGCGTTTCAAGACCGTGCCCTCGCCGAGCAGATCCTTGAGGTCTACGGCCTCTCGCGCCGCACCGACTTCACCATCACCGATCGCGCGCGCCTCTTCGACGAATTCGCCCACATTCGCTCCACTGGCGTCGCCTGCGATCGTCAGGAATCGATCCTTGGCGGTATCTGCTTTAGCGCCGCACTCCGCCCCGCGGAGGGTCCCGTGGTCGCAGCCATCAGCCTCTCCACTCCCATGGTCCGCATGACCCCCGAGCGCGAAGAAGAAACCCGCAAAGCCGTGCTCGAAGCCGCCGTGCGCGCCTCGGCGCTTTGAATCGTGACGCATCGAGCGACCGAAATTAGCGCAGGTAATTTCCACGCCGACTTTGCCATCGGCCATCTTTCACTCCTTCCGCATTGAAGAAACTCCCTGGCGCGCTCTGTCCGCCTGACCCTTTCCCATGCCGTCGCGGTCCACGCTTTCCCCCCTTCCCATCTCTCAGAGACCCGCCGGCAAGGGAGATGATCGGTATTCCTGCATACCGCGAACCACGCCTGAATTCGGAAAAACACGTTCCGAAAAGCGGAATAATCCAGGCCATTCTGACAGGGCTTCCGGGCCGATTCCCCAAACTTCAACCCATTTGCGGACTCAGCGACCTTAATTTTCAAAAAGAACAGTTAGTTCTTCGAATTTTCTTGACACACGTATCTCGCACTCATTACCTTGGCTAGTGTTTTAGTAACCGTTAACTGTATTTCCGCATGAATTCGGGTGGTCCAACTGAAACCCATTCTGAGAACCGATCTTTGTGTCGCTTCGTGGGCCGCATTTCGACGTGCCGGGAACGGCGCGGCGCACCATGGATCGCTGCGAACTCAAGCCCATCGGCTCTTCAAGAAACCGCAAGAGTGAATAGGAGGCATCTAGTGAAGCGCTTTGTGTCGTTTTTTCTCGTTCTAGTGGGGACTTACGCCTACGCACAGGAATTCCGCGGGTCATTGACGGGACAAGTGGCGGACCCCACCGGCGCCGCAATCCCGAACGCCCAGGTCGCGGTAACCAGCACAACCACGGGCACAACCAGCCGCACCGTGACCGGACCGCAGGGTTTCTACAACGTACCCTTTCTTACCCCCGGCGAGTATCAAATCTCTGTCGACGCTCCCGGCTTCAAGAAATATGTGCAGACTGGCATTAATGTGCTCACCGCGCAGACGATGACGGTGAACGTGAGCATGACCCTCGGCAGCGCGTCCACCTCCGTTACCGTTCACGCGGACGCGGCATTGATCGACACGGGGGACGCCTCGACGGGCCAGGTACTGACGGCCGAGGAAGTTGCCGACCTGCCGAGCAACGGCCGCAATCCCCTGGGATTCGCACGCGATGAATACGGCGCCATCCCAAAGATGAAGCACGCGACCGCCTCGGCCACGCCCTTCCAGGGCTCGACCGCCGACGACTTCTCCCTCGGTGGCGGGCTCTCCTCGTCGAACGAACTGCTGCTGAACGGCGTGCCCGACATGCAGGACAGCGGCCGCACCGCCCTATTCAGTCCGCAGGCCGACTCGGTAAGCACGATTCGCGTGGATGAGTTTAACGCCAACGCATCGATTGGCGACACTTCCGGCGGCACCATCGACATCACCACCAAGGCAGGCACCAACCAGTACCATGGCGCTGCTTCGGAGTTTTATCAGGGAACCAGGGTGGGCAGCGCCAGGCCGTTCTTGCAGACCCCCGGACAGCCCGTCAGCAGTTCCCACTACAGCCAGTATGGTGGCGCCATCGGCGGTCCGGTCCGCATCCCGAAAATCTTCGACGGCAGAAACAGGCTCTTCTTTGAGTACGCGTACGAGGCATATATTGGCTCAACCCCGCCATCCGCAACTGTGAGCGAAGTTCCCACCTGCGCCGAGCGCGGCATGAATGCTCCCGCGAGTGGCAGCGCGTTTTGCGCGGACAATCCGTCCGGCACTCCCGACTATCCCGACTTCTCGGCGCTGCTCGCTGCCAACTCCACTTATCAGCTTTACGATCCGTACTCATCGACCGGAAGCGGCTCCACATTTGCGCGCGCCAAGATTCCCAACAATCAATTTGTCAACGCCGTCAACGCGGCCGGCGGCACTGGCATCGCGCTCGACCCCATCGCGCGCAATTTGCTGCAATACGTCCCCGCGCCAAACACGTCCGCAACGGCAACCTCCACCGGCGAAAACAACTACACTACCTACTCGCCAAACCCCGCCAACTACAAGTCCCACTCCCTGCGGCTGGACTACAACATCAGCCAATCGAACCATATCTTCGGGGAGGCGCACCGCGGCAAATATCTCACCTCGGGCAGCGACTACTTCCACGATCTGGCCACCGGAACCATCACCGACCAGATCTACTCCGGCGGTGAAGTCGATGACGTCCATACCTTCACCCCAACTCTCAATCTGGATAGCCGCCTCGGCATGAGCCGATACCAGAACGTCAACGCCGTGAAGAGCAGCGGCGTCAAGCCCTCGACATTTGGATTCCCGACATACATCGACCAAAACTCCACGGCCTATGCCATGCCCAGGATCAATTTCACCGATAGTGTCTCGCCGGTATCCATCGGCGTGGTGCCCGGGTCTCTGGAGTTCCAGGATACGATCCAACTTTTCGAAATGGTGACCAAGGTGCGCGGCCGTCACACCTATAAGGCCGGCATCGACATGCGCGCGCAGAAACAGTCGAACCTGAGCCCCGGCGATGCCAATGGTCTGTTTACCTTCACCAGCAATACGGGGGCTAACAACCCCATCGCCGTCAATGACAACTCCAACGCCAACACCGTGCCCTTCGGCGGCTCCTTCGCGCTGTTCGCCTTGGGCATCGTAAACGGCGGCACCGAGAACATCGCGCCCGCTTACCAGTTCAACAACTGGTACCAGGCCTACTTCATCCAGGATGACTGGAAGGTCGCCTCGAACCTGACCGTCAGTGTCGGACTCCGCATGGAGCATGAAACGCCGGTCGTCGAAAGCGGCAATCGCATGGTGACCGGCTGGAACTCCACCACGTCGAATGCCATGACCTCCGCTGCCGCATCGGCTTACACCACCAATCTGGCGGCCGACACGGGCAGCCCGAGCCTTCCATATCTGCCGTCCTCCATCAATCCGACGGGTGGCACAATCTATGCAACCTCTTCCAACCGGTCCGCGTACGTAACCTCGCCCATTTACCTGAGTCCGCGCCTGGGCGTGTCGTGGGCGCCCAGTGCACTGCATGAAAAGACCGTCTTCCGCTTTGGTTTCGGCGTTTACAACAATCCGTTCAGCGACTACACGGGCTCGGGCAATGCGGGACAGGCTTACGGATACACTGCGACCAACACCCTGGTGCAAAACGGCACTGTAACCACCAATACCCAGACGCCCTGGGTCGAGATCGACAATCCTTTCCCGCCCACCGCATCCGGCGGCATTCCCGCCACCCCCATTGTTCCGATTTCGGGCAATGCCAACGGCATTAACCAGAACCTCGACCAGGCGATGGCATTCGACGCTTCGGTCAAGGTTCCCTATGCAGAGCGCCTCAGCGTCGACGTCCAGCATCAGTTCGGCACCAACTGGATGCTCGAAGTCGGCTACATCATGACCCACGGCGTGCATCTGTCTTACAACAATCAGATCAGCAACACTCCGGTGCTGCCTTACTACACCCATGCGCTATACAACAACACCACATTGGACAATGCGTTGGGTTCAACCGGCACCACCTATGGCGTTGCCAATCCATTCAAGGGATTGGGAACCCCCTACACCAACAGCCAGGGCATGCTGACCGCAGCCAGAATCACGGCAGCGCAGGCGATAAGCCCGTGGCCGGAGTACACCACCGTGACCGAGGATCTGATCCCCGGCGCGGCCACCGAGTTCGACGCATTGAACACGCGGCTGCAGAAGCGCATGTCGTACGGTCTCGACATGAACATCACGTTCACCTACTCCAAGCTGCTGGATACGGCCCAGAACAACACCGGCGGCCCGCTCAATTACCAGGAAAACTCTTCTGACTTCCCGCTGAAGCTCAACGCCCAGGTCATCTACGATCTGCCCTTCGGCCACGGCCGCACCTTCGGCGGCAACATGAACCGCGTGCTCGACGAAGCCGTGGGTGGTTGGGAGGTCTCCACCGTCTATGGATTCCTTTCCGGCGCAGTGTTGTCCTGGTCGACGAACTCCATTTACCAAGGCAACGGGACCTGGAAGGACTTTGCCAACAACCCCCATTTCTACAGCACCAGCCAGCCGAGCTTTAACATCGCGTCCATCTACAATGTGACCACGAACTCGGTTGCAGTTGGTTCAGCGCCCGCCTACTCGGCCGGTGCACCCGGATCCTACAACTACCGCGTTTTCCCGCAGAACCTGTTGCGCCAGGACCATGAAAACAACTGGGACCTTTCGCTCTTCAAGGGTTTTCGTATGGGAGATTGGGCTCTTTGGCAGTTCCGCATCGATGCCTTCAACGCCTTCAACCGTCCGCAGTTTTCGGGCGCCAACGTCTCGCCGGGCTCGACCTCGTTCGGCTACGTCACCGGCGTTCAGAACTCTGCCCGTCAGTTGCAGGGCGGATTGCACCTGGCCTTCTAACCTGAACGCAAGCCAAAAAGAACGGGGGATGCGCAAAGCATCCCCCGTTCTTTTTCCGTCCCATTTTGATCTGAAGTCTCAAATCAGCGCAAACCCATCGCTGCGCCGGGGACGCTTCGCGCCGCAACGCCCTGGCCCGGCCGTACCCTCAGAAATATGCCCGTGCTCTCTGTCGATCTCGCCTCCCGCCGTTGGTCCGATCTGGGCGTCGTAATTCTCAGCCGCGCTCACCCGCCCCTGTCCGCCCCTCTCGTCAACTGCGAAATCCTTCCTCTCGACCCTCCCGGCCTCGATGCAGTCCACGATCAAGGTCCCATCGATCCCGAGATCCTCGCCGGACGCCTCAATCACCTTTGCGCGGTGCGCGACATTCGCATTCTGATGCTCGACGGTCCGCAGGCATGGAAATCCGCCGAAAACGGCCTCCAGCACGCGCGCGTCAGCGAGCGGCAACTGAACACCGCCGCCAAAACCGGCCTTCCCGGCATGGTCAAGCCGGCCACCTGCCGGTCCTTCGCTGAATTTTGCATGGATGTTTACGATGCGCTTTGCCGTCGCGGCTGGCGCCGTCTGCAAACCCGGCCGCAACCCGGCTCACCTGAGCCCGCGGCGTCATCCCTCGAGCGCCTGCTCGTTGAAAGCTATCCTCACGCAGCCTGGAAGTCTCTGGGATTGAAGCCCCTGCCCGCCAAACGCCGTGCCCGGGTCAGCGACCTCGCCGAAGCCTGCGCGGCACTGCGCACGGTCATTCCCTTCCACACCAGCCGCCCGCCCAATCACGATCAATTGCAGGCCATTGTGGGTGGCCTACCCGCCCTGGCTTTGGAAGAGCACAATCCCGCCGCCATGCGCATTGTCGGCGATCCGCCGCACCGCGAACAGGGCCATTGGCGCGAAGGCTTCATCGTCCTGCCTGTGCCCCAGCCCACCGCCTCCAGCCTTCGCTGGTTCCATTAAGGAACCCCGACTGCACGCAACTCCCTCAGTCCCTCAGTCCCTGTCTCTAGAACCGGTACACCACGCCGATCGTCGCGCGTGCGTTCCAGGCCCGGTGCGTTGAGCCGGCCTGTCCCGAAGTATTATTGTCGGGCAGTGGGAACGATGCGCCAACGCGGTCGCCCGTAAGTTGCACGCCGAATCGGGGACCCAGGTAATACGTCAAGCCTCCGCCAAAACCTCCGGCAAAGGAGATATTGGGCGACATCTTCTCGCCTCCGGTATGCTCTGCGCCCAGTTCGGCGAAAACCACTCCGCTCAGATTTCCGTAGAGGTTGGCGTGGACTCCCGGCCCCACCAGGGCGCTGTACATCGAAGGGTCGCCGGGAGTTGCCAGGTTCGCATGGCCGGTCCCCACCTTGTAGTAATCCACCGATCCGATCAGTTGAAAGTATTTGCCCCAATCGCGGGCCAGCGACGCCTTTCCGCCCAGCAATCCGCTGTACGAAACCGGCACCTGCCTCAGGCGGCTATAGGCAGCGCCCAGGTATGCCTCGTACTTATAGGGTGCGGCCTGTCCAGGACCTGGCGCTGCCTCTGGGTTTACCTGGCCCGCGGCTGCCAGCGGCGCAAGCGCCAAGGCAACCATGGCCGAAATTCGAAATAGGATCGTCCTGTTCAACTTGAAACTCTCCTCAAACTTTGCCGTGTGGTTCGTAGAACCAGAGTTGCCATCCATCCAAGCCACAACTCTGGTCTTGCCGTAGACAAACCTGTCGCCGCCAGGTTTCGAACCGCGGCAGGCATCTTCCGGCTGGTTTCCGGTACCCTCTTAGACTATCCTCTCCCCCCGCCTTTCACGAAGCCCCTCAAGCCAGAAAATGCCCCGCCCGCCCGGTCCCGAAAACGCCCTTTCCCCGGAACCGCCTGCATGAACCGGGCTCTGTGAAAGGCCACGACTTCTAGCCTGCCCTGAGCGAAGCCGAAGGGTGCCGAAAAGGGCCAACAAAAGAGAGACAGGGTTCTACAGGCTGCGGAAAAAAACCTCGGGGTACTGTTTGGAAAAAACCTCTCGGGGCACTGTTTTGTATCAGGGCGCGAGTTTACTCGCGCCGTAAGGCGCGCAAAATGAGTCTGGGGCTTTAGCCCCTGCGCGATCCTTTCCCCGCAAAAACGCCTCTTACCGCAGCCTGTTGAACCCCTGCGGGGCGTTTCTCAATCTCCTTCGAGAATGGATGCAGCCAGCCCTGAAGCCTTCGTCCTTAGGACGGGCAATGCGCCGGAAGGATAGCACGGGCTGCGGATCAGTCGTTCTCCAGATACCAGGGAATGTTGATGACCACGATGCGCCGGTTGCCGCGCATCAGCAGCATCACCTTCAGCAGATCGGAGCGGCGGTTGTGCAAGATGCCTTCCCACCAGCGCTGCACCACCAGTTCCGGAATCAGCACGCACACCTTGCAGGTGGCGCTTTCGCGTTCCACGCTCAGCGCATAATCCACGATCGGGGCCACGATGTACCGGTAAGGCGACCGCAGCGTGATCAGTTTCGGGATACAGCGTCCCGCGGCCTTCAGCGGCGCCACAATGTCCTTCTCCCACGCATCGCAGAAGGAGTCGGGGCCCTCCACCGTCTGCACGTGCACGCAGCGGATGTCGCACGACATGGACAGCGCAAACGAAAGTGCCTTCTCGCTGATCCGGCTCCAGCGATCGATGGGAACCACCACAATGGGCTCGCTCACCTCGGCCGGCACAATCGGCCGATCCAGATCGATCTCGCGGTTCACGCGCACGTAGTGGCGATTCACCGCGCGCATGAACACAATCATCAACAGGACCAGCAGCACTGTGATCCAGGCGCCCTCAACAAATTTGGCCAGCAGCACCACCAACGTGGTGATGCCCGTGGCCACCGCGCCCACGCCATTCACGATCATGCGCCCGCGCGCCTTGCCCTGGCGCTTCCAATGCATCACCATGCCCGCCTGCGAGAGCGTGAAGGCCATAAACGCCCCGATCGCGAACAGCGGAATCAGACGGTCCGTCACGCCCCCAAACACCACCAGCAGCAGCGCCGTCAGCGCCACGAGTACATAAATGCCCCACGAGTAGAGCAGGCGTCGCCCGCGGATGAGAAACACGTGCGGCATGTAGTTATCCAGGGCAATGGCGCGGGTCAGCCGCGGGAAATCGGCAAACGCGGTGTTGGCCGAGAGCGCCAGCACCAGCAGCACTGAAGCGATGGTCAGGGAATAGAACCATCCATGGCCCATCACCGCGCGCGTCAGCATGGAGAGCACGCTCTCGTAGCCCGTGCCCCCTGGTTCGGTGGCGGCAATGCCGTAGGCGCGGCAAAGCAGCGCAATCCCCAGCAGCAAAATCGCCAGCAGCGCGATGATGATGGTCAGCGTCGTCTTGGCGTTCTTGCACGTGGGGGCGCGGAACGCCATCACGCCATTGCTCACCGCCTCCACGCCGGTCATGGCGGTACAGCCCGAAGCGAAAACCCTCAGGATCAGCCACCAGCTGATGGCCGCAGTCACGGGCGGAATCGCGGGCATCCGCGACAGCGGCACAGGATGCCCTCCCGCCGCATGCACTACCTGCCATCCGCCGACCGCGATCACAATCAGAAGCGTCGCCGTAAACAGATAGGTGGGGATCATGAACACCACGCCCGTGTCGTGCACGCCGCGCATGTTCACCATGGTCAGAATCCCGAGAACGATGAGGCACAGCGCCAGGGTGTGCGGCTGCAGGGAAGGAATAGCGGAAATCAGCGCGCCCACGCCGGCCGAGATGCCCACTGCGGCGGTGAGAATGTAGTCGATCATCAGCGCCGCCGCGGCCAGCAGTCCCGCGCCCTCGCCCAGGTTCTGGCTGGCCACGGTGTACGACCCACCGCCATGCGGATAGGCCTCGATCGTCTGCCGGTAACTGAAGTAGACGATCCCGAGCAGGATCACGATCGCCGTGCTCACGGGCACGATGTATCTCACGCCCAGAAGGCCCAGCGGAATCAGCAGCGTGAGCGCGGCTTCAGGCCCGTACGCGGCCGAGCTCAGTGCATCTAGCCCGAAAACGGGAATCCCCGCCAGGGGGCCGATTTGCTCGGCGCGTTCTTCGCTGGTCGCCAGCGCGCGACCGAACAGCAGATTGAAACCTCGCGTAGTTACGCCCATGAACCCCCTGAGATCATTCGCCTGCGGCCCTCATTGCAGTGCGGGGAACGCCGCCGATGGCATTGTCTCACGCCGCGCCGGGGCCAAACGTAAAAGGTCCGTAGGCATGCCCGCGCAGCGTCGGCGAGTTTTTCAGTAGACACGGAAAAATCGCCTTGATACCATCCAGCCAGCAACTTCCCTCCCTCCCGCATTCTTCATCTTTCTCGCAGTATCGGGCCCTATGCTTTGGCTTCTTGACTTCCCCGGGAGGTTCAGCATGATCGTCTCCGTGCGCCCGATCATCCTCGGCGTCTCCCTCGCCGTGCTCGTTTTCACCGCGCCGTCCCATGCGGCCGCCCAGCAATCCGCCCCACCGGCGCCTCCTGCGGGCTCTTCACAAGGACAAGCGGGGCAAGGGCAATCCAGCTCGCTGCCCAACTCCGACTACGGCTCCGGCGGCCACGCTGTGGTGCAGAAAGAGACCGCCGAGGATGTTCTGTCCGGCACCGTCGACGCGAACCCTCGCGGCAAGGCAGTGCAACCGCCAAAAACCTCCGAGGACACGATCTCGGGCACCGTCATCTACGACCCCAGCGGCGCCCCTCGCTGCAAACAGACCAGTATTTTCTCCCACATCGGCGGCGTGGAGCAGAAAACCGAGGTGAGCATGATTCTCCTCGATTCCAAAGGCCACAGGACAGCGTACTCGGATCTCAAATACGATCTGCGCGGCGGTTTGAGCTACTCCGACGTCACCCATTACGGGCTGCATGGCGAACGTACCGCGGAAGAGGTCACGAACTACCGCACCGACGGTTACGAGATCAAGGATTGGTCGCTCGGCACCCACCAGTGGTACAGCAATAACATCACCTATAAAACACCTCTGCCCACAGGCACGCCCGCGCAGGCGCCGCTCACGCCCACCAGCACCAACATCGGTGTGTTATTCCCTCGCAGCTACTTGCCAGGCGAAACCATCACCGGTTCGCTGTGGCCCTCCACCTACGCTGAAAACTTCAAAGCCGTTCCCGGCTTGAGCGAGTCGAGCTTTCCCATCCAGCTCTACCTTCTTCCCGATGGCTCGCCGGAGTGGTCGAGCATCCAGATCGGCGTCAAAGGCGACGGCTACTTTCCCGTCAATCCCAATGGAACATTTTCCCTGCACATCCCCTACGATTGGAAGGGCCCGCTCCAGTTGCAGGCGCGCCAACCCAATCCTGTTGCGGGTCTCGGCCCCACCGACGCGCAGCTCAACCTCGACCCTCCCGCCGCCGCGCCCACGATTCCGAGCGATCAGTTCTCCAACACAGCGCAGAATCTCCTCGACGACTACGCCAGGAATCATCTCGTCGACCTCTGGGGCGACGCGTGCGACTTGGAAGAGACACTCAATGCGCTCTACGACGAGCAAGATCCCGACTGGGCGAGAATTTACGCCGTCGAGGATGACCTCGATGATGTCTACGACAAGATCGACGACATCGAAGACGATATGTCGCCGCAAGATGTGATCTCCCTGGCTCAGCAGATGGAGCAGGAGGCCGAAGACTTCCATGACTGGCTCAACAAGCAGCCGAATCTCACTGCCGATGATAAGGACGATCTCGCGGATTCCGCGAGTTGGGCCGACTTCCTCGACAACGAAATCGGCTACAACAAATTCGAGGCTGGCTGGGGACCCACTGAGCGCATCGAGCAGCCCTATTGGACGAATCCGGTGATGCCGCAAGGCAAACTCGACGTAATCCACGGCTCATTTCCCCTCGATCCGTACGATACGCATCTGCATATCGACAACTCTTACATCACGCCGCTGGCCGCCACGACGAACAGTTGGTACTTCATGCCGCCCACCGGCCTCACGGCAGGCCTGCACGACCTTTACATCGACAGCCCGCTCTTCCCGGAGACCATCTTCCCCGTCTTCTCCATGACGCTTTACATGACGGCGGCTAACCTGCACCTGCTCAAGGGCCAGTCCACGACGTATCAAGTGATACTCTCCGGGCTGAACGGTCTGCCGGGCGGTGCGTGGAGCGGCTCATCCGATCCCACGGACCTGGTTGGCTCGTCGGAGCTGAGCGCGGCCCAGAAGGCCGCTGGAACCTCGCGCACGGGATTTATCACGCTCAGCGTCACCAATGGATCGCCCGGCGTGATCGCGATGCAGAATCAATTCGAGACGTACAATGCAGCGTCGTTTGTGCCCAATGGTTCACACGAGCTCGACGGCAGTGTCACAGCCCTCGTAAAGGGCAACTTCACTATCAACGGCGTGGCCCGCGCCTATCTCGATCCAGAGATCGGCATCGGCACTCCGCCCGGCACAACCCCGACCGGAGGATCGACAGGCCCCTCGCCGGGAACTCTGGGCACCAATTGGTTCCCACCTTTTCAGGTGAACTACGACCCCGCGGCCTTCAGCAACTCGTCCTTCATGACCAGCTGCCCCGGCTCCGGCGCGCCGCCGCCAATCGCACCCACGCCCACCGGCGGCAAACCCGCGTCAAATCCATGCGTCGACAGCGTCATCAACGATCTGATGCCGCCAAAATCCAACCCGCAGAACAGCGAAGTGAAGGGCAATACTCCGGATCAGACGAAACCGGAAACGTCAGAACTAGACGCGGCGACGAAGCGCGCTGAGGAGGCGAAGGAAAAATATAAGGCAGCGCTCGAAAACATGGACGCGGCAGACAAGGCGGTGGACGCGGCCTTCAACTCGGGATTGATGGCGGCTTCCGAGGATCTTCAGATGAATCTGAAAGACGCAGAAGACAAGCTGGAGAAGGCAAGAGCGGCCAGGGAGAACGCGGCGACTGCGCAGGAGACGACTCCAAGCAAGGAAAACGAGCAGAACCTGGCGCAAGCGGAAGTAGACGAAACGGACGCCTCTGATGCGGCGCATAAGGCCAAAAACGAGGTGATCGAGACTTTCAGCCCCGAAGTAAAAAAAGATTACGAGGAAGCCCTGGAAAACCGAAAGAGGGCGGGTGAGGAATGGAAGAATGCCTTTAATGAAGAGCGCGAGGCGGACGACGCTCTGGAGAAAGTCCAGCAGGCCCTCCCGCCTCCCAAGCCGCCCCTTGACGAAGTGATGTGATGCGGCACGGCGAGCGCATTGCTTTTACGCCCTCACGGCTCAACCCCAGGGCCCGAGCCCGGCTTCTCTGCCCCGTACGCGCCGATCTCCGCCCCCCGCGTGCCCCGTCCCTTCAGGCTCGTTTTGCGCTGGCAAAGACTTTCACTGTCCGATTCGAGCTTTCGGCGTTATAGTTTCTGCAGTCAATCCCACAACTCGCTGGACTCGTGTATGGCCCACGACGTCTTCATCAGTTATTCCGCAAAGAACAAGACCCCGGCGGATGCCGCGTGCGTCATGCTGGAGTCGCACGGGATCCGCTGCTGGATCGCCCCGCGCGACGTGCTGCCGGGCGTGGAGTGGGGCGAATGCATCGTCGATGCCATCGGGCAGGCGCGCATCATGGTGCTGATCTTCTCGGCGGATGCCGACGCCTCGCCGCAAATCCGGCGCGAGGTGGAGCGCGCCGTCAACCATGGCGTCGCCATCCTGCCGCTGCGCATCGAAGATGTACAGCCCAGCAAGGCGCTCGAATACTTCCTCAGCAACGTGCACTGGCTGGATGCCTGGACGCCGCCGCTCGAGGCGCACCTGAAGCAACTCGCCGGTACCATCCAGCTGCTGCTCAAGCGGATGCCCACGCGGGAGACGTCGCAGGCGACGGAACCAACGCCGCAGTCGGCGCCGGCGCGGCGCGATCAACAGTCCGCCAATACCAAGGTCTCGGTGGAGAGGAAGCGGCGGCGTTGGTGGCCGTGGGCTGTTGGCGGGACGGCGCTGCTGCTGGCCGCGGGGCTCTTCCTCTTCGCCCTGCGCTGGGAGCACAGCAGCAGTTCGCCGCCGGCGTTCCAGCAGCTCACCTTCGCGCGCGGGACCATCTTCTCGGCGCGGTTCGCTCCCGATGGCCACACCATCGTGTATGGCGCGTACTGGGATGGCAGGCCGGTGCAGTTGTTCTCGGTGCGGCCGGAGAACCCGGAATCGAGCCCGCTGCCTGTCCCTGGAGCCGACATTCTTTCCATTTCCAGCTCTGGCGAGATGGCTTTGTCGCTGGACCGTCAGCCGGGCGGGGGATGGAGTTCTTTCGGGATACTGGCACGCGCGCCGCTAGAGGGTGGAACGCCGCGCAAGCTCCTGGAAATGGTCCAGGAGGCGGACTGGAATCCGGCTGGCTCCGACCTTGCCGTGGTGCGGGCGGAGCCCCCGGCTGGAGGCTCCCGCCTGGAATACCCCGCCGGTAGTGTGCTCTATCAGACCGATGGCTGGCTGAGCCATCCGCGCTTCTCGCCGCAAGGGGATGCGATCGCGTTCGCGGAGCACCCGGTCAAGGCAGATGATAAGGGGCACGTGAGCCTCGTCGATCTCCGCGGCAACAAACGCGACTTGACTGGCGACTTTCCCGGCGGCTTGCAGGGAATCGCCTGGACGCCTGATGGCGGCGAGGTCTGGTACACGGCATCGGAATCCGGAACCAACTTCGAACTGCGCGCCGTAAGCCGCCGGGGTGGACCGAGCCGGCTGGTGGTGCGCGCACCCGGGCGTCTTACTTTGCAGGACATCTCTCGCCATGGCCTCGTGCTGGTCACGCGCGACACCGTTCGGCCCTCCGTGATGGTCTGGAGGGCCGACAGTGACCGGGAGCGGGATGTTGCCTGGCTCGACTTCTCCGACGTCCGGGATCTCTCTCCTGACGGCACGTGGGTACTCCTTACCGAGGCAGGCGCCGGCAGCCGGACCGAAGGCGCTTACCTGCGCAAAACGGATGGTTCGCCGGCGGTGCGGATCGGCGATGGTTTCGGCTACGGGCTCTCGCCAGACGGCAAGTGGGCCCTGTCAGTCGTGTCAGGACCGCCGTCGCAACTGTTCCTGCTCCCTACCGGAGCGGGGGAGCCGCGAGTGCTGCCGCGGGGCACGATCGTCGTGTACGGGGGATTCACGGCCGCTTGGTTTGCCGACAGCCGCCGATTCGTTCTTACCGCCCGGCAGGGAAGCCAATTTCAGCTCTATATCCAGGACCTCCAGGACGACGAGCCGCGTGGGATCTCCGGCAGCGAGGACCTCACCTTGGACGTTGGCTGCTCACTTTCGCCCGACCAAAAGTATGTGGCCGCCATCAACAGAAACGACCGGAAGATCCGCATTGTGCCGGTGGAGGGAGGCTCGCCCAGGCTGGTGCCAGGAGTTGAGCCCGATGAACGGCCGGCAGGCTGGACCACAGATGGGCGCTCCCTCTACGTCTATCGCCCCGATACAGAGGCGCCGACCAAGGTTTATCTGGTGGATGTGGCCAGCGGCAAAAGGAAACTATGGAAGGAGATCATGCCTGCCGACCCAGCCGGTAGTTATGGAATTGAGCGCTTGACGGTGAATCCGGACGGCAAGTCATACGCCTACGATCTATTCCGGATTCTCTCCGATCTCTACGTCGTGGACGGGCTGAAGTAGATCGCCTACGCCGATCCCGGCGTCCCCGCCGCCGGCAGCGTGAACTGGAACCTGCTTCCGTTGCCCAGTTGGCTCTCGGCCCAGATGCGCCCGCCGTGCTGTTCCACAATGCTGCGGCAAAGCGCCAGTCCCAGCCCGGTGCCGCCCAGCGCCCGCGAGTCCGACGCATCGCCCTGCTGGAAGGGCTCAAAAATCTTCTCCAGCTTCTCCGGTGCTATGCCGCGCCCCTGGTCCGCAACCGTAAAGCACACCTCTTTCGCTCCCGGCGCGTCCGCTCCCGGCGCGCTGCCACCCGGTCCCTGCGCAGCCGAATCCCGCGCGCTCAAGTGAATCACCGTGCCCGGCGGCGAGAATTTGGTGGCATTGGTCACCAATTCGTTCAGCACCTGCATCACGCGTTCCGAATCGGCAAACACCGGCGACGCCTTGGCTTCGATGCGGAACTCCATACGCGCCTGGGCCGCCGCGCCGTGCGCCACGTCAGCCGCGCGCCGCAGCAGGTCGATGGCTTCCACCGGCTCGCGGTTCAACGGCAACCGCCGCTTCTCCGCGCCGTCGAAATCCAGAATGTCGTTCACCAGGCGCGTCAGCCGGTCGCAGTTGCCGATCGCCATTTCCACCATCTGCCGCTGCTTCTCCGGCCGCTTGTCCAGCGCGCCCGACTGGATCAGTCCCAGGGATGCGCGCAGCGAAGTCAGCGGCGTGCGCAGCTCGTGGCTTACCGTGGATATAAACTCGTCCTTCATGCGCTCCAGGCGTCGCCTCTCGCTCACGTCCTGGAAGGCCACCACCATGCCGGAGATGCGCCCCTCTTCCATCAGCGGATTGGCGCTGTATTCCACCTGAATCGCGGCGCGGTTCCTGCGCCAGAAAACCTCGTCCCGCACGCGAATCGGCTCCGCGCGCCGCAGTGCCTGCAGAATCGGGCTCGTCGATCGCGAATACGGCGTCCCGTCGGCGTGGCTGTGGTGGATCAGATCGTGCAAATCCCGTCCCGTCAACTGATCCGGCGTATAGCCCAGCGTGCGCGCCCCCGCCTCGTTGATGAACGTCACCTTGCCGTCAAGGTCGATGCCAAAAATGCCGTCGCCCACCGATTCCAGAATCAGTTCGCGTTGCCGCGTGGCCAGGTGCAGCGCCTCTTCGGCTTCGTATTGATCCGTCACGTCCATGCCGTGCACAATCAAAAACGAGCGCTCGCCGGCCAGTTGCATGCTCCGGCTGTGCACCGCAATGCGCCGGTAGACACCGTCGCTGCGCCGCATCGGAAGGGCTCCCTGCCACTCCTCGCCCGTTTCCACCGTGTTCAGGCAATCCTGAAACGTCGCCACGCCCGTCGCGTCCATCAACTCCGCCACCAGGCGCCCCACCAGGTCTTCAGGGCGATACCCAAGGGTTTCCGCCGTAAACGCGTTCAGCGAAGTCAGCCGGCCCTCCATCGAGCAGGTGAATACAAACCCCAGGCTGTTCTCCACCATCTCGCGATACCGCGTCTCGCTCGTCAGCAGCGCCTTCTCCATCGCGCGCTGGTCCGTCACGTCCTGCCCGCTGACTATCAGATATTGAATCTCGCCGGTCGGCCCCTGCAAAGGACGCAGTGTCCAGCTCACGCGCCGCGAGCTGCCGCCCGCTGAACGCCACGCCGTCTCATGCGGCCCGCTCACCAGCCCCACCGCGGCGTCGCGCAGTTTGCTCGACACCCACGCGCGGTCCCCCTCCTCCAAAAACTCCTCAACAAACGGCCGCCCGATGGCATGGGCCAGGCTCAACCCCGTCAATTGCGAGCAGGGTTCGTTCATGCGCACCACGCGCCCCGCCGTATCCAGTACCGTCACCAGTGCGGGAATCGAGTCCAGCGTGGCCGCCACAAAGCAGCGCTCAATAGCCAGCGCCCGCTCGCTCCGCTGCCGCTGCCGCTGCGCTTGCTCCTGTAGGCGAATGCGGCTGTACAGCTCCAGCCGCGTCACCACCTGGCGCCCCAGAGTTTCCAGCAGCGTCAAGTGCTCCGGCTTGAAGCGGTCCGCCGTGCGCGCCAGCACCGCCAGCGTCCCGATGATCTGCATATCTCCTGCAAACAGTGGCACGCCGGCATAGGAAAGGCACGGATCGGCGTTGGGAAGCGGAATGCCCGTGGGCGGAAAGCGCGGATCCTGGCCGGCATCGGCAATCAGCAGCGGCTGGCCTTTGTCCAGCATCCACTGGCAGGCTGTCGCCGCGCGCGGCTGGTCCGTCGCGCGAAATCCGTAGCGCGATCTGAACCACAGCCGGCTGTAATCCATCCAGCCCAGGTACGCATAGTCGGCATTGCACAACACCGCGGCAAGCTCCGTCAGCTCGCCCAGCCCGGGGTCGGACTTGCGATCGAAGACACTTAGCTCCGCCCGCACACCCGCTTCCTGGTTCTCATCGGCTTGGGAACCGAGTACAGCGCACATAGATACACGCACCCGTTTCTCAGTATCGGGGAGATTGTCGAACTTGGCTCTTCCACAAAGTAGGTAATTGTTTGCAAAAGACTTACAACCCAAGTACCCGCGTTTTTTCGCGCATTGGGATCATGTTGGGATTACTACGGGCACCGGCGCAAAGTTACCCGCCCACTTCACACTCACACTTCACACTCACACTGACACTGTTCCCTGTTCTCATTTCCGCCACTGCCGCCCACTAACCCCGACGAGCGAAGGGCTAAGAGCTAAAAGCTAGAAGCTGCTCTTCGTCCCTTAGTCCCTCAGTCCCTGCTCTTAGTGTCCCGGCAGCTTGCAGCATTCTCCCGCCCCCACAGGCTCGTTCGCCCCGGCATCCAGCACCACCTTCCAGGTGCCGTCCGCCTGCTTGCGCCACATGGTGATGTAGCGCCCGCTGGTCAGTACGGGATTTCCGTTCGCGTCCTTGCTGCGCCCCTCGAAGTGGCCCCATGTATACCCCATATCGCCGGAAGGCCCCATCATCGCATCGGTCGGCGTCCAGGTCAGCGCGTAGTCCTTCGGCAACCAGTTGGCCGACTTGGCAATCGCCACTTTGCCGATCAGCGGCGCCGCTCCGTTGCCCAGCGCCACGCCGTCGTCGGCGAACCAGTCGGCAAATCCTGCGCCCCCGCGCTCCAGCACGTCTTTGGCAAAGCGCGCCTCCAGGTCGTACAGCAGGATCTTCCCCGGCTTCGCGGTCGCATCGGTCAGCGGATTCGGCGCCTCCTGGGTCATTCCCGGCTCCGGCAACTGCGCCCACGCCGCACCCGCACCTGACCACAACCCCGCAATCAAAACCAGAACCAGAAAAAATTGCCGTAATCTGCCCACGGTCTTGCCCTCCAACCAGCTCGAATTCTCACAGGCCCATCGTACAACGCCGGAGCCCGCGGCTGCCGCTTGCCGGTTTGCGGCCGCCGCGCTATACTCGAATTACATTAACTGTACTGATGGGTACAATAATTTATGGCCAGCCGGATCAAGCCGCAACCCAAAACCATCGCGCCTGACCGCAATCCCGCTCACTCCTTGCGCGGACGACCGCCGCTGGGCGCAATCGAACGCAAACGCATTCTGGGCGTCACCGCCGCGGTGTTTCTCGAAAAAGGTTTTCAGCGCGCCAACACCAACGAAATCGCCCGCCGCGCCCGCACCTCCAAGCAGACACTCTATGCGCTGTTCCCCACCAAGGCGGATCTCTTCGTCGGCGTGATGAGCGCGCACACCGAAAAGCTTTTCGCCCGGCACGACTATTACATTGCTTCGGAGAAGCCGCCCCGCATGGCGCTCACCGAGATCGGGCAAACCGTGCTGGGCCTGTTCACCAACCCCGAGTTCGAGGCGCTTTACCGCATCGTTGTAGCCGAGGCGCGGAATTTTCCCCGCCTCGCGCGCCAGCTTCGCCGCCAGTGCTCGGAGCGCGGCTACGCGCTGCTCGCCGAGTACCTGCGCTCCCGCCGCATCGGCCGCCCCAACTACCGCCGCGCCGCGGATCGATTCGTCGCCCTCGTCCTCGGCGACTTTCTTTTGAATGGCATGCTGGACCCCGGCCTGGCCTGGAGCCGGCGCGTCGTGCTCAAGCGCGTGCGCCGCGCCGTCGATGATTTCTTCCTGATCTATCCGCAAAGATAGGTCCGCTGCAAGGTGCGGATCCATGGCGTCTGAAAGCTTCGCCTATAACAACCCGGATCAGGAAGCCTGGCGGCCTTCTGTCAATCCCTGGCTCATCGCGGTTTCGGTCATCATGCCCACGTTCATGGAGGTGCTCGACACCACCATCGCCAACGTCGCCTTGAACCACATTGCCGGCAGCATGTCGGCATCCTACTCGCAAGCCACCTGGGTACTCACCTCCTACCTCATCTCGAACGCGGTCGTGCTTCCCCTCACCGCTTGGCTCGGCAATCGCTTCCAGCGCAAGCGCTTCCTGCTTTTCTGCATCTTTCTCTTCACGGTGTCGTCTTTGTTTTGCGGACTCTCCGTCAATCTCCCCATGCTGCTGGTGATGCGCGTGATTCAAGGCATTGGCGGCGGCGCTTTGGCCCCCATCTCGCAGGCCATCCTCATGGAAAGCTTTCCCCCGCGCAAGCAAGGCGTCGCGCAGGCGCTCTTTGGCCTCGGTGTCGTTGTTGCCCCGGTCGTCGGCCCCGTGCTCGGCGGCTGGCTCACCGATAGCTACTCCTGGCGATGGATCTTCTACATCAACATTCCCTTCGGCCTCATCGCCATGTGGGCCATCCAGCAGACCGTCGAAGATCCGCCCTGGGTGCGACACTCCGACCCCGGTCCGCTCGACACCCTCGGACTCGTCGCGCTCTCGCTTTGGCTCGGCTGCCAGGAAATCTTCCTCGATAAAGGACAGGAAGACGACTGGTTTGGCTCGCAGTTTATCCGCCTCATGGCCGTGCTCGCCGTCTCCGGCTTTCTCGTCTTTGTCTGGCGCGAGCTGCGCACCGATAAGCCCATGGTCGACCTGCGCCTGTTTGCCATTCGCAATTTCTCCGTCGCCACCGTTCTCATTTTTCTCACCTGCGTGCTCATCTACAGCATCGGCCTGCTAACGCCGCAGTTTCTGCAATTGCTCCTCGGCTATTCGTCCCTGGCGTCGGGTATCGCCACCGCGCCGCTGGGCATCGGCGCGGTCATTTCCATGGTTCTGGTGGGCGCTATGGTGCGTAAAATCGACGGGCGTCTGATCGCCATACTCGGCTTCCTGGTTCTCGCCGCGGCTGCTTTCCGCCTCTCGCAAATCACTCTCTCCATCAACGCCTGGACGGTCTTCTGGCCGCAGATTCTGGCAGGATCGGCGCTGGGCTTTCTCTTCGTGCCGGTCAATATCCTGGGAACCGCGCCCTTGCGCCGCGATCAGATCGGCTCTGCCACCGGCGCTTTGAGCCTGATGCGCAATGTCGGCGGCAGCGTGGGCATCGCCTGGGTCAGCACCTTGCTGGCGCGCCGCAGCCAGGTGCACCAAACCATGCTCGGTCAGAACCTCACCGCAGGCAATCCTCTCCTGATCCAGAGTCTGCGCGGCGTCCGCGGATTCCTCGCCCAGGAGTGCGCCTCCTTCGGCAACGCCGCGCCCCAGGCCCTGGCCGCCGTGTACCGCATCCTCCAGCAGCAGGCCGCTCTGATGGCCTTCACCGACGTCTTTCAGGATCTGGTGCTGGTGGCTCTCGGAGGCATTCTCCTCGTCGCACTGCTCAGCGGCGCAGCTCCACCGCGTGCCGGCGCTCCTCATCATTGACTCTCGCAGCCATAATGTGGCGCCGGGCTTTACACTCTGCGGAAAAACTCCCCCGGCAAGGAGCCTTGTATCAGGGCGCGAGTTGACTCGCGCCGCAAGTTGCGCAAAATGGGCGTGGGGCTTCAGCCCCTGCCCATCAACCTTTTGCCGAATTCTTCTTTCATTCGATCTTTTTCCGCAGCCTCTTTAGGGCGCTCCCGGCGATCCAGGATCATCGACAAAAATCTCTACGGCTGCGGAGCGGCCGCCCCATCGCCGGTTCCGCTTGCGTCTGTCACGATCCGCGCTTTCGAGCGAAACAAGTGGTATTGCGTAAAGGCAACGTCGTTCAACTGCGTCAGCACCTCAACCACCGATCCCAGTTGCGCCGCGGCGCCATGCACCGCCAGCCCCTTGGAGAATGCGACTCCGTGCACCGGGCAGATATAGCTTTGCTCGCCGATCGTCACCGGCGCATACTCCACCAGGATGGCTGTCTGCATCGCCCGGTAGGGCGGCGGCAGCACCGCAACCACGCTGATGCGCAGAATCGCTCCCGTCGCCGGATCGATGGCGATCTCGCCGTGATAGCCGGGATAGATCTGTACGATCTTGCCTCCCGACGGAATCCCCACCATGTAGTTCGATTGCTCCGCGGGCACAGCATAGCGAAAAACCGCCATCGGCTCGCTCGCGCCCTGTTCCCAACGTTGCCACGTCACTTCGCTGCGCAGGACGTCGCTCATCACCACGGAAAGAATAGGACCAAACTCGCCGACGGTCGTCAGTCCCGCCGCCAGCTTGTTTTCCTTCTTGCCCGGCTCGGGATCCGTGGCGTTCACCTCCAAGCCGTCCCGATACGTGACCGTGGTGCTGGAAGTGCCCGTGCTGTGCAGAGACTTGTATTCGGTACTGCTCAGCGAGGGCCCCGGCGTGCGCATGGAGCGGGACAACGCTCCTGCCATCATCGGCGCACTGTCATCCCCCACCTGCATTGACAGCGTGTCTTCAAAATGCGTGGTTTCTCGTGTGGCCAGAAAGTTTGGCAGATGCGTGATCGTGCTTTTCACGTATTCCCCGGCCAGCTCCAGCATCCGCTCCTGGGTCGCGTTGTCTGGCGCGGCAATGGGAACCACGTCCCCCGCGGGAGGGTTCAGGAACGCCGCGAGATCGGCCAGCTTCGTCAGCGCCTCATGGCTCTTGCTCCCCGGAAACTCCGCCTCCCAGTGCGCCAGCCGAGCCAGGCTCACCCGCTCGGTCAGCTCCAGGTCTGAGAGCTCCTGGGCCACCTTGCCGTCGGACTTTCCGCGGAGCGTGCCCAGCAACTGATCCAACTGCCCCACCGTCACGCTCTTGGCCGCCATCGCCGGCCAGGCCGAGCCCGTCAAAAGCAGCACCACCGCCCATTTCCGCATCGCGCAACCGCCCGATCCCACTGTGGCACAAGTCCCGTTCTTTCCGCGGCACAAGTATAGCCCAGCTTCGCCAGTTCCGGCCGTCGGCCGTGGCCCTTCGAGTCCGCCCATCTCTGATGATTACGCATTTATTTACAGCCACTTATAGCATTCAAGCCCCAAGCCTCCAGCGCCCGCTGATCCACCCTTTCAGCCCCCGGAATCCTGTGAATCTCCGCACCATCCGAGGCGTCTAACACTGCAATGGTCCGAACCTTCCGACAGGTATACTAGAGATAGCCGAAACCTCAAACAAAGACCCCCGTGCAGGGGGCTTTTTACCCTCGACTCCCGGCTTTCCCGGGAAAAGGATGTGAATGGCAACACTGCTCGACTCCATCAACTCCCCCGCCGACGTAAAGCGCCTGAATCCCGCGCAGCTGGCACAGCTGGCCGAGGAGATTCGCGACTTCCTCATCCAGACTCTGTCGAAGACCGGCGGCCATCTCGGCCCCAATCTCGGCGTCGTCGAGCTCACTCTGGCCCTGCATGCGGTCTTCTCGACACCCGAGGACAAGATCCTCTTTGACGTGAGCCACCAGGCCTATATCCACAAGATCCTCACCGGCCGCCGCGACCGTTTTGAGACCATCCGCCAGCCCGGCGGCCTCAATGGCTTCATGCTCCGCACTGAAAGCGAGCACGACTCCTACGGAGCCGGCCACGCCGGCACCGCGCTTTCCGCCGCCCTGGGCATGGCCGTGGCCCGCGACCTGGCCGGAGGCCACGAAAACGTCATCGCCATCGCCGGCGACGCCGCCTTCACCAACGGCGTCACCTTCGAAGCCATGAACAACATCGCTTCGCAAACCCGCCGCATGATCGTGGTCCTCAATGACAACGAGTGGTCTATCGACCGCAATGTGGGCGCTGTGGCCCGTTACTTGCACCGCATCGTCACCAACGAACACTACCAGCACCTCCACGACAAGGCCACGCATCTCATCGAGCGCATCGGCGGCAAGACCGCGCTGAAAGTCGTGCGCCGCGCCGAAGAAGCCGCCAAGGGCATGCTCTGGCCCTCCATCCTCTTTGAAGAATTCGGCCTGGAATACTTCGGCCCCATCGACGGCCACAACATCCCGCTGCTCATTGAGTCCTTCAAATTCCTCAAGACTCTCGACCACCCCGTCCTGCTGCACATCCTCACGCAGAAGGGACGCGGCTTTCAGCCCGCCCTCGACGGGCAAAAGAAATTCCACGGTCTCGGCCCCTACGATCCTGAAACCGGCAAGACTCCCGACGGTTCAACGACCTACGCCGAGGTCTTCGCCAACACCCTCGCCGATCTGGCCGAAAAGGACGACCGCATCGTCGCCATCACCGCGGCCATGCCCAACGGCACCGGCCTCGATCTCTTCCGGCCCCGCCATCCCAAACGCTACTTCGACGTAGGCATCGCCGAGGAGCACGCGGTCGTCTTCGCCGCCGGCATGGCCACGCGCGGCTTCCGCCCCGTCTGCGCCATCTATTCCACGTTTTTGCAGCGCGCCTTCGACCCCATCGTCCACGACGTCTGCCTGCAAAAGCTTCCCGTCCTTTTCTGCATGGATCGCGCCGGCCTCTCCGGCGACGACGGCCCCACGCACCACGGCCTCTTCGACATCGCCTACCTGCGCGGCATTCCCGATATCGTGCTCATGTCGCCCAAAGACGAAGACGAGCTCGCCGACATGCTCAGGACCGCCATGGAAATCCCCGGTCCCAGCGCCATTCGCTATCCGCGCGGCGCAGTGGCCGGCGTGGCCCGCAAGCCCGAGCCGCAAGTCCTTCCCATCGGCAAGGCTGAAGTCCTCGCCGACGGCTCTGATGTTGCCATCCTCGGCCTCGGTCCCATGTTCTCGCTCGCTCAGTCGCTGGCCGCAACTCTCGCGCGCGACGGCTACTCCGCCGCCCTGATCAATCCCCGCTTTATCAAACCCATCGATCGCGAGATGCTTGAGCGTTACGCCAAGTGCGTGGCCGCCTTCGTCACCTTTGAGGATCACGTGAAGATGGGCGGCTTCGGCACCGCGGTAGTCGAAGCCCTCGACGAAATGGGCCTCGCCGTTCCGGTCCTGCGCATCGGCTGGCCCGACCAGTTCATTGAACACGGAAAAGTCGATGCCCTCCGCGCCAAGTACGGCCTATCCGTGGAAGCAGCCTACGCCCAGGTTCTCCCGTTGCTTGCCGGCCGCCGTCGCGCCACCCTCGTCGCCAGTTGATCCCCCACTGACCCGCTGACCCGCTAACTCGCCGCTCTGCGGTATCCTGCAACCATGTTCCCTTCGCTCCATCCATCGCGCTGGCCGCGCCGTTGGCCGCTCTGGATCGCGCTGGGCTTCATCCTCCGCCTCTATTTCATCTGGTTTCCCCGCACCATCGACGACGATACCTGGGACTATCTCGAGCTCGGCCGCAATCTGCTGCACCACTGGGTCTACGGCCTCGGCTCCGGCAACAATCTCAGCCCAAGCCTCTTTCGCCTGCCCGCTTATCCCATCGTTCTGGCCGTCTGCAATCAGCTTTTCGGCAGCCTTCCCCACAGTGGCTGGCTCGTCGCTCTCTACCTCTTTCAATCCGTAATCGACATCGTCGGATGCCTTCTCCTGGCGGCCTTCGCCTACCGCCTGATCTCTCCGCGCGCCGGTGAAATCGCCCTCGCTCTCGCCGTGCTCTGTCCGTTCACCGCTGCGGAAGCAGGCACCGCGATGACCGAGTGCCTTTCCATCTTCGCCGTGTCGCTGGGAATCTACGCCGCGGGACGCATCCTCTCGGCGGAAGCCGCGGGCCTTCACGACACACGCGCCGTGATCCTCGCCGGATGCGCTTCGGCCCTCGCCATGCTCTTGCGCCCTGATGGCGCGCTGCTCTCTGTCGCCCTCGCCGCGGGGTTATTTTTCTACATTCTGCGCAGCCGCTCCCAACCAAACTTCCGCCTCGCGCTCCGCCGCAGCCTCACCACCACTTCCATCTACTGCATGGTTGCCTTGGCGCCCATCGCCGTCTGGACCCTGCGCAATTGGATCACCCTCCAGGTCTTTCAGCCGCTGGCTCCGCGCTATCTTGATGACCCCGGCGAGCGCCCCAACGTCGGCGTCTATCGCTGGATTCGCACCTGGTCCGTCGAGTACGTCTCCACTTCCGACGTTTTCTGGCAGGTCGGCGTCGGCCCCATCGATCCTGGCGATCTGCCGGCGCGTGCCTTCGACTCGCCCGCCCAGCGCGCGCAAACTCTGGCTCTGCTCGACGAATACAACCACACCATCTCCATCTCCGCCGATCTCGACCATCGCTTCGGCGCGCTCGCCGCCCAGCGCATCCGCGCCCACCCCTTCCGCTACTACGTCGCACTCCCGCTCGCACGCATCGCCGACATGATGCTTCGTCCCCGCACCGATGAGTTCGAACTCGAGGTCTTCTGGTGGTCCTTCAGCGACCACCCCGAGCAAACCGTGTGGGCCATTCTGCTCGGCCTCATCAATCTCTTTTATGTTGCCGCGGCGGCGTGCGCGTTTCTTCGCCGCCGTGTTCCCTGGCCGTGGATGCTGGGCGGTTACATCATCCTGCGCTGTTTGCTGCTTGGCGCCATGGAAAACTCCGAGCCGCGTTACTCGCTGGAATGTTTTCCCATCTTCATCGTCGCTGCCGCCGCAATCCTCAGCGGTTCCAAACTTGTCCCGGCAAAGAAGTGGGTTGCTCCATCCTGAAACTCGAAGCACCGCGGCGAGCTTCAGGGAGGGAGGGCCCGCACCATGTCGAGCTCAGCCCGCGGGATACGGCTCGTCAAGTGGTCGAAACCGCGTGGCGCGTTACGCGTGTGCTCGCTCGTTGCCCAGCGCACCCCGCCTGCTCAACCCAACCCCAGCCGCGACTATCAACATTGGGAACGCCTCCAGCGTGTACCGCGGCTCGGCATTCGGCATCAGCAGCAGCACCGCGCATCGCATCACCACATAAGCAAGCAGCATCGCCTGCATCGGAACCCGTCGCCTGGCAAAGCCCACGGCGGCAGCAAGCAGCAAAAGCAAATTGAGGAGTCCGTAGGCGACAGCAAACAGCGTCCGCGCTGGGTGCTTGCTCCATTCCCACCAGCGCTGGGGCACGAAATCGTTCAGATATTCGATACGAGGCCTGAACCACATGTCGGCCAGGCGCAAGAGCGGCAGCGCAACATACTGGCGGAGGGGGTGCCGCTGGGCTCTTTGCTCCGCCAGGGCTCGAAAGCGCGCGTTGATTTCCGGAGTAATCGAGCACAAGTCGTTGTAGTCCGCAAGAAGGCGCGCCGTCTCCCGGTATTCTTCTTGGGAATCGAAGGCGCGCGAGGGCAGCAGCCCGATGTCGAGCGTCTCGCCGTCGCCGCGCCACCAGATTTCCCCCAGGGACGCGTAATCGATCTCCCATGTTGTCGTCCAGCGATCGAAGCCGTCGAGAGAGTTCTCGGTCGGATCCTGGGCCGAGCGCGGCGCCAGCGGTTGAAAAACGTGATAGACGCGGTAATTGCGAATCGTCCATGGCACAAGCGGAAGAATCGTCAGCAAGCCGCAAGCCAGAGCGGTGCGCAGGCCGGCCTTGGGGTTGGATTTCCGCGTATACCACCAGATGCCGGGAACAATGGCCGCTGCCAGCAGCGTGCCGTCGGGCCGCACGCCGACCGCGCCAACGAGCGCCGCAACCGTAAGTAGAAGCCAAGCCCTGCAACGTCCCGCGCGCGCATTGATCGCATGCACCAGCCTGCCGCCCGCGAACATTCCCAGCGCAACAAAAAAAATCGCCAGGCATTCCGTCAAAGGGATCGCCGCGAAGTTGGCCGTGAAGGGGCAAAGACAGGCAATCCACAGCGTGATCAGGGCGGCGCGGCGCGAAACATGATCGCGGACAAATCCGGCCAGCAGCAGGCATGTGCCCATGTCGATAAACGCCTGGACCCAGCAGACCGCGTCGTAGTTATTGATCCCGAAGATCGAGAAAACGACGGCCATGAACGCCGGATAAACCGGCATACGAATCAAGGTGAGGTGGAAGGGATTGTCGAGCGCGTAGGCGTGATGCACGAGCAGGTTCTTGGCGAGGGTGGCGTATTCCACACTGTCGCCATCGAAGTCCTGATAAAAGGCCACCCAGGCGACGCGCAGCGCAAAGCCCGCGGCAAGGGCCAGAATCAGGCTCAGAACCCCGTTGCGGCGCAACGCCGGCAGTGCGCGGTGCAGGGGAGCTTGCGTCCAGGCGCGCAGCCGTGCAACGGGCGCTTCCCTGCCGGGCCGATCATGGACCATCAGTTTTTGCAAGACGAACACCTACCTCGAGCCGACGGTTGACACATGAGACGCGCAGCTCGGCACCAGCAAAGTGCCAACCAGAGCAAGTGTGAGGTTTCGTGCCATTATCGGGCCGAACCTCCAGCCGGTCAAATGCCCCCGTCTGAGCCACTGGTCCCCGCCAACCACACCCTCTGTGCGACAATCCACTTCAGACTGATTTTGTGATGCATATGGATCGCTTTCTTGCCGCCCTTGTCTGCGGAATGGCTTTAGCCTCCGTTTCGGCCCACCCGCAGGGTGAGCCTGTGGCTCCTCTGGTTCTTGCCGGCGGCACGGTCATCGATGTTTCCAATTGGGGCCATTCGGCTCGCGACATTCCCGATGCCATTGTCGTCATTCGCGAAGGCAAAATCACTGAGGTCGGTCTGCCCGGCGAAGTGCCCATTCCCAAAGGCGCGCGCATCATCGATTGCACCGGAAAGTTTCTCATTCCCGGTCTCATCGACGGCTATGCCGGCCTGAACTCGCAGGCTCAGGCCAACGCCAACCTCTACATGGGCGTCACCACCGTGGTCGCCCGCGCCGACTATCAACGCGGCTTCATCGATTCCAACGCCCAGCCCAGCCCGCACGTTTACCCCATCGACTCCATCGGCGTCACCGACAACTGGAGCCTCTTGGCCCGTCAGCCCGAGTGGGTCTCCAAGTTGCGCGAGGGTCCGCATCCCGCCGAGCTCAGCCCGCAGGATACGGCGCGTCAAATGGTTGACACCGCGCACCTCGGCACCCGCGTGCTCCTGCTGACGGCCCATCTCACCGCCGCCAATTCACAGTGGATCATCGCCCGCGCCCACGAGATGGGCCTCGTCGCCTACGGCATCTTTGTCGCCACGCCCTATCGCGTCGGCATCGAGGCGGGCGTCGACGCCCTTCCGCAAATGGATCGCTACGACCTCGGCGTCATTCCCGATGAACTGCAACGCCCGCTTATCGACGATCCTGACGGCTCCGCGGCCAGCACCGCCTACGACTACTCTGAGCACGTCTCGCCCACCGATCTCCGTCTGCGCAACTACGCGCACTTCATCGCCGCGCATCACGCCGCGCTCATGCCCAGCTTCAGCCTCTATTACGTCAATCTGCCCGGGCATCGCGATCTCTGGAAGGAACCGGCCGCGGCTCTTCTCGATCCCGGCCGCATGTTTGATCCCTCCGACCCCGCCACCGGCGAAATGATGTACCCGCTCCCCGCATGGGCGCATCATCTCCCGGCCACGGGGCAGCGCTGGATGGAAGAAGATCTGCAAAAGAAGGCCGCGCTGACCGCTCTCCGTTTCTGGCGCATCAACCAAACCATCTTCGCGGATTTTCCCCACTACCTGGCCGCCTCCGGCGCTGACTCCTTGGGCACCATGCCTGGCATTTCGCTGCACACCGAACTCGAACTTCTGGTCCGCCTCGGCCTCTCGCCGCGCGAGGCCCTTGCCGCCGCCACCAACAACTACCCGCTCCAGTTCGGTTGGAACGAGCTCGGCCTCATCGCCGCCGGACGCCGCGCCGATATCCTCGTCGTCGACGGCGATCCCACCGCCAACATCTGGAATGCGCGCCGCATCTCCGCCATCATCCTCAATGGCGAACCTCTCGACCGCAATGCCCTTCTGAACCTGAAACGCTAGCCAGAAAAGCAAGCGCAAGAGTGCGGAGGACCGCGCGAGAATCCCGTGATTGGCATCGCCGCAGCCACAACCGAAACCTGTGTACAATCTTCCCGTGATGGGAAGCGATCGCTTTCCTGCCCGGGGGTCCATTGCCCCTCAAGGCGCATCGTATTTTTCTCGCGCCAGTGAAGCCCGTGCGTGGGACCCTGGTGCAGAGGCGCCCGGTCGGAATGTGGACCGCGGACTGCGAAGTTTTGGAGGCGTGGATGAAAAAACTGGCGCGATGGGCGGGATTGGCTGTTCTGGCGGCGGCGCTGCCGTCGGCATGGAGCGCGGAACTGACGGCGGCGCACCTGCGCGCTGCCCTGCCGCCTTCGCATGTGAATGCCAAGCTGGGCGACTTCAAGCGCCATCCCGGCGACGGCGACGGAGCCTTCAAGACCGGCCATTACCGCGACCTGTTTGCCGAGGCAGGGCACGCGCCCCAGGAGACCCGGGCCAGGATTGACAAGGCATTCCAGCAGCTTTTCCATGGCGACGGACAGGAAGAGCGCGTCTACTTCGAAACCGGAGCCAACCGGAACGGAACGCTGGCCTACATTACCGACTGGAACAACAACGACGTCCGCACCGAAGGCATGAGCTACGGAATGATGATTGCGGTCCAGTTGAACAAGAAGCGAGAGTTCGACGCCATTTGGAACTGGGCGAAAACTTACATGCTCATCACCGATCCCAGGAATCCGTCCCTCGGCTACTTTGCCTGGTCGATGAATACCGACGGCACGCCGCGCTCCACCGGGGCCGCGCCCGATGGTGAATCGTATTTTGTGATGGCGCTCTACTTCGCCGCGCACCGCTGGGGCAACGGGCAGGGCATTTACAACTACCAGGCCGAGGCGGACAAACTTCTGCGCACGATGCGGCATCACCCGGTAATCGCCGCCGAAGGTCCATTCAGAATTCATCCTGACGACCCGCCGTTTGTCATGCCGGACCACCCCTGGCCGAGCCCGAACAACCGCCGCATGGAAGCCGAAGCAAAGGCGAGCGGCCAGCCGCTGCGGTGGTTCCGGCCCTTGCGCAGCCCGCAAAAAGAAACCATCGGCCCCATGGTCGACGAAGATCACAACATGATCAAGTTTGTGCCCAACTCGCCCGGGGGCACGACGGATCCCTCGTATCATCTGCCGGCGTTTTACGAGCTGTGGTCGCGCTGGGGACCCAAGGAAGACCGCGCGTTCTGGGCCCAGGCTGCGGACCTAAGCCGGGACTTATTCGACAAGGTGACGGGGCCCGAGACCGGACTGGCGCCGGACCAGAGCAACTTCGATGGTTCGCCGGCGACCGGTTGGAATGGAAAGCCGTTTGCATTCGCCTACGACGCGTGGCGCTGCATCAGCAATTGGAGCGTGGACTACTCGTGGTGGCGCAAGGATCCCGATGAGACGGTGCTGAGCGACAGGATGCAGAAGTTCCTGGCCGGCCAGGGGATCGATAAGTTTGACGACAGCTACACGCTCGACGGGCAGCCGCTTATCCAACACCACTCGCCGGGGCTCACGGCAACCACTGCCGTGGGCAGCCTGGCGGCGACCGATGGACCGAATTCCAGGGCCTTCGTGGATGCCCTGTGGAACCTGCCGGTACCCAGCGGGGAGCTGCGTTACTACGACGGAATGCTCTATCTGATGAGCATGTTGCACGCCAGCGGAAATTTCAGGATCTACTGAGAAGAGGCTTTCAACCGATCGCGGTTCGCCCTTCGCTGCCGGCCGCTCGCTGTCAGCGGGACGCCCCATCTTCAAAGCGCCACGCAGCGCGGCAAGCCTTAGGCCGGGATCAAGCTGACTCGCTGACTAGCTGATTCGCTGACTCGCTGACTAGGTCTCTGACCGTGTGAATATGCATCAGCCCCGTGCCCCATCCATTCGCTTTTTTCTAGCGAATGGGTGGGAAAGCACAAACTTCAAGGAACGAAATCAAGCGGTCAGAGAACTCGCTGACTAGCTAACCCGCTAACCCACCGCCTTCACTTCGTCTTCTCCGCGTCCGCAATCGCATCTCGCGCCCACGTGGAGTACACAAACTCCTCGCGCTGCTTCTCCCACTCGCTCCTCGGCAGCACGCTCAACTGCTCCGGCGTCAGCTTCGGCACGTTCACATCGATCGCCACCAGCCCCGCGTCGCGGTCCTCGCGCTGCGCGCTCTTGTTCAACTCCACGCCGTTCTTCGCCGCCCAGTCTCCAATCCGGATCGTCGGCAGGCTCGCAATCTGGCCGCTCTTCCAGTGGGCAAAATGCAGATTGTCCCCCAGCCACTGCGCCGCAATCTTCGTCACCCACGCCGGCCTGTGGCTCGCTCCCGGATCGAAGTAAGTCGTAAACACATTCTTGTCCGACCCGTTCACAGCAATCACTCGCTTCCGCAGGTCGTCAAAAAAATCCGGCCCGTGCGTCGGAATCGCCACCACCGTATCGTTCGTCCCATTAAAAATAAACGTCGGCCCGCGTTTGGCCTGTAGCGCAAACAGCACCGCCCCCCGGTCGCCCAGAAATTCCAGCGCATTGTAGGGTCCGCTCTGGCACATCACATTATGGCTGGTGGCCCAATATCCGCCCGCCCCGTCCAGATCGCCGCCGCCCGTCAGCAGCACGGCATGAATGCGATCGTCCACTGCGCCCGTAATCGAAACCACAAACGAGCCCATCGAAAATCCCATCACCGCAATGCGCTTCGCATCCACTTCCGGCCGGCTCCTCAGGTACGAAACCGCCTGCATCACGTCGGTCACCATCTGCCCGCCCATGCGCGGCGGCACGCCCGGCACGTCGATCAGCCGGTCGTGTTCACTGGTGCCGTCCTTGTGTTCGTCGTTGCGTTCACCCTCGCCGATCATGTCGTAGGTCAGCACCATCGCCCCTGCGCGCGCATACTCCACGCCCGTGTACCACGAGTACCAGCTCGTCTTGTCGGCGCCGTGGCCGTTCACCACCACGATGCCCGGAATCCTGCCGCGTATCTTCTCCGGCCGGTACACAATCGCCGGAACCCGCAGTCCGTACTCCGTCGCATACGTCACGCGCTCCGCCACCACTCCCGGCTCCGGTGAGAAACTTCCGTAGCTCTTCGCATCCAGCGCCGGCAGCGGCTCCGGAACAAACAACGCCGCGCGAATCTTCTCCCGCAACTGCTTCGCCGTGGCATCGCTCATCTGCGCCGCCAGCGGCGCGGCCGCCATCGCCAGCAGCGCCAGCCCCGCGCCGAATCCCAGGCTCGTCCCCAAAGCCACGCCGGTCCCGAGCGCCCATCCGGCCATCCCGCGCCTCGCGCTACGCTTCGCTTTTCCATCCACATGCAAATTCATATTGCTCTCACCTGCCCCGCCATAGTACAAGCATCCTTCGTAAGCATACACAGCGCAATGCGCCGTTCACGCTTTTGGAAAATGGAGTTCTTCATGACACATCCCGTCGCTTTCCTTGCCGCGCGAACCCTTTCACGCCGCATCCTTGGCACATTTCTTCTCGCCGCCCTCACGCTATGCGGCGCCGTCGCCCACGCCGCGCGCGTCTGCGACGTCACGGCCTTCGGCGCCAAGGGCGACAGCGTCACCAAGGATACGCACGCCATTCAGGGCGCCATCGACGCTTGCGCGGCCAAAGGTGGCGGCGTCGTGCGCCTGGCCTCGGGAACCTTCCTCACCGGACCCATCGTGCTCAAAAGCCACATCACCCTCGAAGTCGATGCGGGCGCGACCCTGCTCGGCAGCCAGGACAAGGCCGACTACCCTCAGGTTCAGGAGTTGCGCGAGCCCGCCCTGCAGCCGCTCCTCAGCGCCACCAACGCCGAGCACATCGTCATCCGCGGCGGCGGCGTCATCGACGGCAACGGAAAGCCCTGGTGGGACGCGGTCTACGCTCATCGCGCCGGCTCCAACTTCGTCGCCGCCATGCGCCCCCGCCTCATCGTCTTCGATCACTGCAAGCACATTCTCATTGAGAACATGACCATCCAGAATTCCGCGTCCTGGCAGGTTGTGCCCTACTACTCCAGCGATGTCGTCATCCGCAACGGAAAAATCCTCGCCCCCGCCCGCTCGCCCAACACCGACGGCATCGATCCCTTCTCATCGAGCCACGTCACCATCTCCCACATGACCATCGACACCGGCGACGACAACATCGCCATCAAGTCCGGCCAGCCCGGCTCGCCCGGCCCCGATGCGCCCTCCACTGACATCGTCATCACCGACTGCACCTTCCTCCACGGCCACGGCATGTCCATGGGCAGCGAGATTGCCGGCGGCGTCCAGCGCGTCCGCGCCCGCCGCATTCACTTCCAGGACACGGCCAGCGGCGTGCGCATCAAGTCCAATCGCGATCGCGGCGGCGACATCGGCAACTTCGACTTCCGCGACCTGACCATGGAAAACGTCGGCACGCCCATTCTCATCACCGAGTACTACCCGCGCATTCCTCAGCACGATACCGCGCAGCCAGTCACGCGTCTCACCCCGCACTTTCACGACATCCGCATCGGCAATTTGCAAGCAACGGGCGCAAAGGAGGCGGGCGTGATCGTCGGCCTTCCCGAAAGCCCCATCGCTACCATCACGCTTGACCACGTCCAGATCGCCGCGCAAAAAGGCATCACCATCAGCGATGCCACCGTCACCGCCCACGATTTTTCAGTAACCGCCGCCGCGGGCAATCCCTATATCCTGCTTGAAAACGCGCATATCAATCGCTAGGTCTCCGACCGTTTGAAGACGAACCTTCCCGTGCCCCACCCTTTCGCCTGTTTTTTGGGCGAAAGGGTGGGACAGCAAGGAACCGCCCCACTTGCTGGCGTCGTATACCCTTGAAGACAGCGATTCGCCCCAGACCGCCATGGCTCGATTCCCTTTCCCAACTCGCACCGGAGGTCCCCAGCCCCGCAACCGCGTGCTGCTCCTCATCGCGGTCTACAAATTTCTCCATGCCATGCTCTTCTACGCCATCGGCATGGGCGCGCACCACTTGCTGCACAAGAACATCGCCGACCAGATCGAGCTCTTTGCCCGCCACCTGCGCTTCAACCCCGAGTCGCGGCTCATCATCTTCATCCTCCAGAAATCTTCGCTCATCAATGGCCCTGTGCTCGAGCGCATCAGCCTCGTCGCCTACGGCTATGCAACCCTCACTCTGATCGAAGGCACCGGTCTCTACCTTGAAAAGGCGTGGGGCGAATTCCTTACCCTCGCCATTACTGCCTCCTTTTTGCCCTGGGAGATCCTGGAAATTTTCCGCCGCCTCACGTGGCTCCGCGTCGGCCTCCTCACCATCAATATTCTGGTCTTTGTCTATCTGCTGCAGCTGGTCCTCGCCCGCGCCCGCAACCGAGCCAAAGCATGGAAAAAGTGATCCCCGCTTGACATCAGACCTGGGATAGCACGAACTTGAGCCCACGCACCTACAAGCTAGGAGCTGGAAGCTGCTTCTCAAAACACGCCCAACTCTTCCAACGCGACCCGCAGCGTATCCGCGCCGGTAAACTGGATCGCCTTCATGCCCGCCGCCAATCCGCCGGCCACATTTTCCTGGCGATCGTCGATGAACAGAACGCGCTCCGGTTTGCAGCCCAGAATGTCGAGCGCCCTCAGGTACATCGCCGGCTCCGGCTTGCGTAAGCCCATGTAGCACGAACTGAAGGCTACCTTGAAGTACCGGCGCAGGCCGAAGTGGCCAAAGCGAAACTCATTGGTTTCGCGGGCTTCGTTGTTCAGGGCGCCAATCATGCAAGGATTCGATGCCGCAAGCTCCGCAAGAATGTGCATCGCTCCATGAGGCAACTTCTGCGATCGCCCCAGCATGAACGAGAAAAACTCGCTGCGCGAAAATGCGCGCGGCGCGTAAAACACCGTCGCACTCAGATAGGCGTTGAGATCGATCGCGCCGCGCTCCCAGGCATCCATGACCGCGGCATGCCGGGCCTCGAGCGCCTCCGCATCCAGGCCGAAATGTGCCACGGCGGCCGCGCGTTCCACACGGTCCCAGCCGTTGGTCAGCAGGACTCCGCCTACATCGAAGAGGATTGCGTCGAAGGGAAACATAGTGTCTAAGTCAGCAAGTCAGCAAGTTAAAGAGTTAGCGAGTTAGCGAGGCAGCAAGTTAGCAAATTAGCAAGTTAGAGAGGCAGCAAGTTAGCCAGCTAGCGAGCCGGCAAAGGAACCCTAAAGCCAGCGTGGCGAGTTAAAAGTGCGCACTACAGTGAAATTGTCATCCTGAGCGCAGTCCGCCGCGGCGGACGGAGCCGAAGGACCTGCGGTTGCACTTCGGAGCTTCCGCTAGAGCTTGTTTCATAAATGGCTCCGTGAAAGGGCACGACTTCAGTCGTGCCGAAAAGAGCAGGAAAGCTAAGGGGTTTTAACCCATGAGGGATTCGCGCTCACCGGCCACACCATTGATGAAACAATCTCCAATAACTTCAAGGCCATCACACTCGGCGCGTTTGAAGTAGTGGAACTACCAGGCCGCAGGCCGACCCGCTGACCTGCTGACCCGCCAACTCGCTGACCCGCTCACTTCTCCCCGTCTCCGCAAAGGTATTTCGCCTCGATCGCCAACACCTTCTTGAACCGCCGTTCAAACCGGCCCTCTTGCGCCTGAAATTTGGCCGCGACGAATGTGTGCGCCAGCTCGAACGCCAGCGCCGAGCCGATAATTCTCGCGCCCAGCACCAGCACATTCATGTCGTCGTGTTCCACGCCCTGGTGCGCCGAATACGTATCGTGGCAAATCCCGGCGCGAATGCCGGGAATCTTGTTCGCCGCCACGCACACCCCCACGCCGCTGCCGCAAATGAGAATGCCGCGCGGAGCCACGCCCGCCTTGATCGCCTCGCCCGTCTTCACGGCAAAGTCGGGATAGTCGTCCTCGGGCTCGCATGCAAACGCCCCCAGATCGACCACTTCATGCCCCGCCGCAGCCAGGTTGGCGCGCAACTCTTCCTTCAACTCAAATCCCGCATGATCGGAAGCAATAACTAGCTTCAAGGTGTACGTCCTTTCGGAGAAGTAACCGGTTGCCGGTCGTCCGTCGTCAGTTTCCGAACCAATCGAAACCTTCGAAGCAAATGAAGCCCTTCAGGCCGCGGAAATACTGACCACTGACAACTGACCACCGATCACTGTTTCACCAGCTTCTTCACCCGCGCCGCCACATTCTCCGCGCTGAATCCCAGCTCCTTCATCACAATGGGCCCCGGCGCCGAGGCGCCGAAACGGTCCAGCCCCACCACGTCGCCGTCCAGGCCCACATACTTCCACCACCCCAGCGTCGCGCCGGCTTCTACCGCCAGCCTGGGCACGCCTGCCGGCAGCACGCTGGCCTTGTACTCCGCCGCTTGCTCATCGAAGAGCTTCCAACTCGGGAAGCTGACCACGCGCGCGCGAATCCCTTCGGCCGCCAGCAGTTTTGCCGCGCCCAGCGCCGGCCAAACCTCTGAGCCACTGCCAATCAAAACCACCTGCGGATTCGCCACATCTTCCAACACATACGCGCCCTTGCTCACGCTCGCGTAGATGTCGCGCTTCGACGCGTCGATCACCGGCACGTCCTGCCGCGTGAACGCGAAGAACGCCGGCCCTTTGCGCTCCAGCGCCAGCCGCCACACCGCCGCCGTTTCGTTCGCGTCGGCAGGGTGGAAATCAACGATATGCGGCACCGCGCGCAGCGCCATCAACTGCTCGATAGGCTCGTGGGTCGGCCCATCCTCGCCCACGCCGACCGAATCGTGCGTAAACACAAACAGTGAATGCGCTTCCATGATCGCGGCAATGCGCAGCGCCGGCTTCGCATAGTCTGAGAACACGAAGAACGTCGACCCGAACGGCCTCAACCCTCCGTGCACCGCCATGCCGTTCACCGCCGCGCACATCGCCAGCTCGCGCACTCCGAAAAACACATTCCGCCCCGCCGCATCCTCGGCAAAGTGCGCTGAGTTCTTGAAGATCGTTTTGGTCGACGCCGTCAAATCCGCGGCCCCGCCGAACAGCTCCGGCACAACATCCGCAATCGCGTTCATCACCTGCTGGCCCGCGTTGCGTGTCGCCATCGGCTTCTCCGTCCCGAAGCTGGGAATCGATTTCTCCCATCCCGCCTTCAACGCGCCCGACTGCGTCCGCTCGAACTCCGCTGCCAACTCGGGAAATGCCGCCTTGTACCCGGCAAATAGCTGGTTCCACTCCGCCTCCGAACCCGCGCCGCGCTTCACCGCCTCGCGCCAGTTGGCCAGCGCATCGTCCGGCACATAAAAGCTCTGGTCCTCGGGGAATCCGAAAAACTTTTTCGTCGCCGCCACGTCCGGTGCGCCCATGGCTTCGCCGTGCACCTTGTTGGTGCCCGCCTTCGGGCTGCCGTAGCCGATCACCGTTCGTACCGCAATCAGCGATGGTTTGCCGACCTGGGCCTTCGCCGCTACGATGGCTTCCTCGATGCCTCCCAGGTCGTTGCCGTCCATCACCCGCTGCACATGCCAGCCGTAGGCCTCGAAGCGGTCGTACACATTCTCCGTAAAGCTCCAGTTAGTGGGGCCGTCGAGCGAAATCAAATTGTCGTCGTAGAGAACGATCAGCTTGCCCAGATTCAGCGTTCCCGCCAGCGAGGCCGCCTCGTGCGACAGGCCCTCCATCAGGTCGCCATCGCCGCACATCACAAATGTGTGATGATCCACCACGTTAAAGCCCGGCCGGTTGTACGTCGCCGCCAAGTGCCTCTCCGCCATGGCCATGCCCACGCCCATTCCGAATCCCTGTCCCAGCGGCCCGGTCGTCGCCTCCACGCCGTCGGTCAATCCGTACTCCGGGTGCCCCGGCGTCTTCGATCCCCACGTCCTGAAGCTCTTCAAATCGTCCAGCGTCACCTTGTAGCCGGTAAGAAACAGCGACCCGTAAAGCAGCATCGACGCGTGCCCATTCGACAGCACGAAGCGGTCCCGGTCCGCCCACTTGGAGTGCGCCGGATTGTGCTTCATCAGCTTGTGAAACAACAGGTAGGCCATCGGTGCGCAGCCCAGCGGCGCGCCCGGATGACCGCTGTTGGCTTTCTGCACGCCGTCCACGGCGAGCAGTCGCAGAGTATCAATCGAAAGCTGATCGAGCGAGAGTGACGCAATACTTGAAGCCATAATTGTCTTTGATTTTCCTTTCAATGAAGTGCCCGCGCACCGGCCAAAACCGCTCTATTGAGTGCGGCCATAAAATGCTGCATCCGTGCCCCATCCATTTCCGTGCCTTTTGCGGAAATGGGTGGGAATTGAGTCACAATTCATGGGCCTGATTAATAAGCAGCATCCACCCTGATCTTTATATTGTATCCAAGCCAGGCCTCCGGTCCCGTCCCCAATTCCGTCCAGTGCAGCGTCCATTCCAGTTCCTCGCAGACCGCCGGCGCGGCAATGTCGGCGCTGAATCCCAAGCTACCCAGGCTCCGGCTGACCGTAGTGTTCACCGTTTGCCAGCCATCGCCGCTCCACACCACATCAAAACGCCTCTCCTCCAGGATGCGCAGCGTGTTTCCGGCCCCGATGCGCTGGATCGGCCGCTGGGAGCTGTAGATTTCCAGGCCCTCCCGGCGTCGTTTGCGTCCCTCCGGCTCGCAATAACGCTCATACACAGGGTCGATGCGGTCGAAGACCTTGCCATCCGCGGCCGAGCGCATCAGTTTCAGGTACTCTGCGTGCGCCCACACCAGCGGCACCGCCGAACCCGCCGGCTGCCCCAGCCACAGGCTCAGCTCCGGCCGGTCGCCCTCGTCCCATACCTGCTCCGGCAGTAACTGCCCTGACGACGCGAACTTTTCATAGGTCTCGATCAGCGGGCCAATATCCTTTCCCGCCGCCAGTTCATAATGCGCGCGCTCGCCGGTCAGCAGCGGCCACACCCGCCCCTGGCCCCATCCCTGATACGGCCCTCCGTCCGGTCGCTGCCCATAACCGTCCCCGTTGTAGCGCAGCCATCCCGGCCCCTGCGGCAGATCCCGCTTCAGCACCGCGTCCACCACCTTCAACGAGTCCACAATCAGCGCATCGTCGGCCCGCCGCACACCGTAGCGCACGAGTTCCAAAAAGCCCGCGTCGATAATCTCGCGCGCCTCAAATTCAGTCCGCGTGCCCGGTGGCCGGTTCGACAGCCGCACCAATTCCTCGCCGCACTCTTCCTCTGCATACGCCTCGCCGCACTCCGGCGGACGGATGCGCATGTAGTGCCGCTTGATCTCCGCAACCAGTACGCCATCGTTGGTAACCGTCCAGTCTTCCAGATGCCCTTCGATCCAGTCGGCAAACTCCTCAAGAAACGTGGCCAACTCGTCCGCTTCGTTGGCGCGCGAAATCTCCGCCGCGCAAATCAGCCCTGCGATCACCGCCGCCAGCGTCGACGGCGAGTAACCCGCATTCTCTTCCCAGCGCTCCTGTTGCGTAATGGGCGCGCAGCGCACCAGGATCCCCGCCGCCCGCTCAATGAACGGAAAGAACGGCAGATTGCCCATCCCGCCCGCTTTCCATAGCCGCCACGCCAGAATCAGCGGAAACGCCACCTCGTCCAGTTGCTTGCCGGTCCAGTAAGGAGTGCCGTCGATCCAGAAGTTCTGCGCAAAGCTGCCGTCGGGCAGTTGCGTGCATCCCAGGTACACCAGTGCCCGCCGCGCCGTCTCCATGCGGCCGCAGGCCAGCAACGCCGTCGCCGTCTGCACCATGTCGCGCGTCCAAACCAGGTGATAGCCGCCCAAATCGTCGTCGCCCTTCACCTGCCCCCATGGAATCGACGCCGACGCCACAAACGCGCCCGCATACGATTTGTCTTCGTGCGCCAGCAGCACGGCGTGGCTCGTGCGCAGCAGCTTGCCGTCGTCTTTTGTGGCTCCAGCCAGCCACACAGGATGCGCCGCACGTTTCCACTGCACAATGAATCGCTTGGACTGTTCCTCAAACGATTCCGCCAGCGCTCCCATCATCTTCTGCAGCGCCGTGTGATGCCCGTTGCCAATTCCGATCGCCAGCGTGAATTCGCGCACGGCATTGCCGCTTTGGGCCATTGCGCTCGCCTCTGCGCTCAATGCGCCGCCGAGCTCTGTGCCCGATTCAGCGTCTCTTTGTGCGATACATTCCAGATCGATCTCGCCCATGATCGCAATGTTTCCGTTCGTCGCCGAGCCGAACTCCCAATCCATCTTGAAGTTTTGCTTCAGGTCCTGCCAGCCGTCGCTCGCGCCCACAAATCCGCAGCTCATCCGCGAGAATCCGCAACTGGCCGTCATCGCCAGCGACCATTCGTTCTTCCACGCCAGCAGCACGTTGTGCCCGGCGAGATCCAGCGCCCGCGCCGAGTTACCCGCCCCGCCTCGATCCAGATGCGGCGCCAGCAGCGCATACATCTTCAGCCGCGGAATGAGATCCGCATGGCCCTCCAGGCGCACGTGCTGCAGCACCACGCCGTGGTGCGGATCGCAAATGATCTCCTTGGTGATGCTGTAACGCCCGTTGGGATCGCGATTCACATACCGCGCCCCCAGCGCGTCGGGGTCGATGTACTCGAAACTCGTATTCAGGTCGCGCTTTTCCTCGTGCACAAACGTCTCGCCGTCGGTCACCAGGAAACCCATATCGCGCACCTGCGGGCGATCGATCGTGGGAAAGTAAATCTCATTTAGAATTCCGTGCGAACACGTCACCCAGATGCGGCTCGACGCCGCATAGGCCGTCACCACCGCGTCTTTCACGCTCGACGTCCACCGCGGATCCAGGCCGGGCGTGCCAAAGGCCTCGCCCTGCTGCTCAAGCCACCGGTACAACGGCTGATCGCTCATGCACTCTCGCCAGGGTTTGATTTCGGGGAAGCTGAAATTCGTGTCATGCGACTAAGGGAACTTGTTTCATGCGGCTCGGAAATTGGTGTCGTGAGCATTGGAGAAAAAAGAACAACGCAAAAACGGAGAAACCGCGCGCCACCCACAAAGTTCGACGCCAATTCCGTGCAGATGGATGCTAATTCATTTCCGTTACAACTTCGCCAAGAGGACCGCGCGCCCCTTAATCCACCGCCCGGTGCCCCGTGCCCCATCCTTGGCGCGCCTTTGTTTTTGCGCCAAGGGTGGGACAGCGCAACTCTCACCCCACGGGCTTTTAGCTAGCAGCTAGAAGCTGTCCTCGCCGGTGCCCCATCCTTGGCGCGCCTTTGTCTTTGCGCCAAGGGTGGGACCGAGCCGACGAGCCGACTCACTAACTCGCTCCCTTGCTCCCTCGCTCCCTCGCTTCTCGCCCTCACCAGCATGTACTTCACCGCCGCATCAATCTCCGCCGGCGTCACATCCTCCACCACGCCCGCATCGCCAATCCCGATGGGCAGCACGAACCGCCGCACTCCGCCCACATTCTTCTTGTCGCTTCCCGTCGCCGCCAGCACGCGCCCCGCGCTCACCTTCAACTTGGGCAGCGGCCCGTAGCGATAAATCAGCTTCTCCATCCGCTCCATCTGCGCACCGGTAATCGTGCCTCGCCGCCGCGCCACGGCCAGCGCCGCCACCATGCCCCACGCCACAGCCTCGCCGTGCAGCATCGCTTTGTAGCGGGTAGCCTGTTCCAGCGCGTGGCCCACCGTGTGCCCAAAATTCAAAATCATGCGCAGGCCGCCTTCACGCTCGTCGCGCCGCACCACGTCGGCCTTCATCCGGATCGACGCCGCAATCACCCGCTCCAGCGCCTTCGGCTCCCGCTTCAGAATCGCGTCCGCATGTTCTTCCATGAACCGCACCAGCGCCCGGTCGCGAATGAAGCCCGCCTTCACGCTCTCCATCAACCCCGCGCGCAACTCGCGATCAGGCAGCGTGCCCAGCACGCCGATATCGGCAAACACCGCCCGCGGCTGCAAGAAATTCCCCACAAGATTCTTGCCCTCGGGCAGGTTCACGCCCACCTTGCCGCCCACGCTCGAATCAACTTGCGCGAGAAACGTCGTCGGCGCCTGCACATATTCGATCCCGCGCATGAACACCGCGGCCACAAATCCGCCCACGTCGCCCACAATGCCGCCGCCAAAGGCAATCAGAAAGCTTCCCCGGTCGCCCCCGGCCCGCACCATCTCGCGCGTCAGCCGCTCCACGTTGGCCATGGTCTTGTGTTTTTCGCCCGGCTGCAGAAACAGCGCAATCGGCGGCTCAATTCCCGCTCTCAAGAACGAAGCGCAAAACGCCGTGTTCCACAGCGCCCAGATCTCCGGCGAAGTCAAAACAAAAACCCGCCGCGGAAGCCGTCCCACCGCCCGTTCAATCCGCGGTGCCAGCGTCTCCAGCAACCCGCTCCCCGTCACTACGTCATACTTCGCCGATGGTGTCTCAACCCGTATTGTCTGCACGATCAAATGATAGAAGATCAAAGCGACTTCAAGCGCGCCTCGCACTTTGTAGCGCCGGTCTCCAGACCGGCTGTAGTGGGGATCTCCAGATCCCCACACCGCCCAGTACCGCATCTCGGCCACTGCTCCAGCTTCCCCTCGTTGCTGCACTCTTTCCGCCAATTCGCAGAGGTGGCCGCCCGCGTCGGCAAGACCGCAGGCAAATGACGAGCAAATTGATTCTTCAAAGCCGCCTCCGCACGTTGTAAGCTGTTGATGTCCATGCCCAAACCTTCATCGCTTCTCGATACGCGGGTAGTCTATTGCGGCGACAACCTGGAGCAGTTGCGCAAACTGCCCGACGCCTGCATCGACCTCATCTACATCGATCCGCCGTTCAATTCCAATCGGAACTACGAGGTTTTCTGGGGCGAGACCAAAGAGAAGCGCGCATTCGAGGACCGTCACGAATCGACGCAAGCCTACATCGAATTCATGCGGCCTCGATGCGTGGAACTGGCGCGCGTCCTCAAAAAGACCGGCAGCTTTTACTACCACTGCGATTGGCACGCCAGCCATTACGTCAAGGTGATGCTCGACCAGATTCTCGGAGAGAATAACTTCCAGAATGAGGTCGTATGGAAACGGTCAGACGCTCATAGCGACGCAAAGCAGGGTGCAAAGCACTTTGGGCGAATCCACGACTCCATTTTCTTCTACACAGGATCCGGAGAATACACGTTCAATTCCATCTATACGCCACTGCCAGCATCGACCGTGGAATCATGGTACAAGCACGTCGAAGAAGGCACCGGACGAAGGTTCAACAAGGCCGACGTTACAGGGCCGGGCGGCGAGGCCAAAGGTTGCCCTGTCTTCGAGTGGAAGGGGGTTACTCGCGCTTGGCGTTACAGCAAGGAGAATATGGAACGCCTTGAGCGGGAAGGACGGCTGGTTTACTCGTCCACTGGAATGGTCTATCAGAAACGATACCTGGATGAGAGCAAGGGGGTGCCCCTGCAAAGTTGGTGGGACGATATCGGGATGCTTCGTGGAATTAACCGAGGCGGCGAAAGGCTTGGATATCCCACTCAGAAGCCGCTCGCGCTGCTGGAGAGAATCATTCAGGCCAGCAGCAACGAGAACGACATCATTCTCGATGCCTTCTGCGGCTGCGGGACTGCTTTGGTCGCCGCCCAGAATCTCAACCGCCAATGGATCGGGATCGACATCTCTCCAACCGCCTGCCGGGTAATGGCGAAGCGGCTGCGGGACGTATGCAAAATGCGCGAGGACGAGAATTATTGGCTGCACGGCAAAGGCTTCGTCGTGCGCGACCTGCCATGGACTGAAAAACAGCTCCGCACTATTCCGCCGTTCGAATTCGAGAACTGGGCGGTCATTGCGCTGGGCGGCATTCCCAACAAAACGCAGGTTGGCGACATGGGAATCGACGGGCGCATCTATCCCATCGGTTCCGAGCCAGCAGTTGCCGGCAAAGAAGCTGGGCAGCTCGACTTCATGGATGACTGGTATCCAATTCAGGTCAAGCAGATGGATAAAGTAGGCCGTCCCGACATCGACAAGTTTGAGGCGGCCATGATGCGCACGAAACGCAAGAAAGGCTTCTTTGTCGGCTTCGACTTCAGCAGCGATGCCCTCCGCGAGATCGACCAATTCTTCCGCCGGGAGCACATCGCCATGGTCCCGCTAACCGTCCGAGAGATTCTGGACGAAACCATCGCACAAAGACTCGTCTAAGGTAGGAAACCATGAATGGCGCCGCCTTGCGGATTCTGAACGCGGTCTCGAAGCGCGGCGAGGTCTCTCTCGCGGCGGCCATCAAGATGGCAAAGCCAGTCCACAAGAACCATCTCGATCAATATCCGCTCGCGCTTCTTCTGGAGGACGCATACCTAGGCACCACAATTAATTACACGCCACCCGAAGGGGCAGAGCAGATGAGAGAGTTTGGGCTGGCAACCACCCTCCACATGTTTACGCTCCCGAAGAACTCGAACGGCATCGTCCGTTACCTCGGGATCACGTCTCAAGGAGGCCTCGACCCAGCCTTAGAAAGGGTCTTCCTGAAGGCAAAAGGTGCCCTCTACCTGGACGAACAAAGAAGGAGATTTTGGGACCGTTTTTGGTCGTTTGTGGTTGGATTCGGCGCTGGGTTGCTGGTGGTCATCGCAGGTGACTGGCTAAAAGGAGTCTTGAGGCTGCCGTGACGACTGGGGTTCGACCACCAGACCGTGGGCCTCGAAAGCAGGCTCCCATCCTCACCCCGCCGCCCGCACTTCCTCCCGCACAATCCGCCGCAGCGTCTCCTCAAACTTCGGCGCCTTCCCTTCCACATGCTGCCGTAGCGCATCGTTAATCAGCGTCTGGTAGCCCATCGCCCCGCCCGAAGCATCGGCCTCCTTCAGAAAGTGATCCACCAGGTCCTCATCCAGCCGGATCGTGATCCGCGTTTTGCCGCGCGGCTCCGGCTCCTTCGGCGTAATCCGCCCCCGCTTTTCCCCGCCGAAATCGTATCGCTTTTTCATCACAAGCCATTATATGCACATCTTGTACATACAATGGCTGCGAGTTATGCGTGTAATCGATCGGTTGATTTGCTGCGCCGCTGACCCGCTGTCAAGCCGCATGCACGGATAAACCGACGTGCCGACTCGTTCTAAGCCTCTTCCTTTCTTATCTCTATGCCGCTCGTCCCAATGTCCCTTTCATTTGCAGATCATTTCCTCGAATTCGCTATATTGGAGTCGCGTGGGAAATCGGGCGACTACACGTCCCTGATTTTGAGGGCATCGCAACAGCCCGGAGCCACAGCGAACTCAATGAAATCACGACTTTAGGAAAATGCCGCCCTTTAGAATGAAGGAGATACAGAAACCAGCGTCCGCAACCCCTTTTAAATGACGACATTGGCAAAAAGGGGGTGGGGGGGCAGCGACAGGTAAACAACCCGAATCATCGCCGCATCGAGCCAACTGGGCCAGTCCACCCACCGGCCAGCCAACTCGCTGACCCGCCGCCTCGCTGACTTGCTGACTCGCTCCCTCGCTCCCTTGCTCCCTTGCTCCCTGTTCTTGATAGCCTCAAGGGTTATGGCAAACGGCCCTCAGGTAGGTTTTCTTGTAATGGGCGCGGGCGTCGCCGGCCTTCGCGCCGCCATCGAGTTGGCGCAGCATGGCGAAGTCCTGGTCGTCACCAAGGAATCGCTCAGCGAATCGAACACGCACTACGCGCAGGGCGGCATCGCCGTAGCCATGGAGGGTGACAACGACGTTGCCCTTCACCTCGAAGACACGGTGAATGCCGGCGACGGAATTGTCTACCGCCCTGCGGCCGAAGCGCTGGTCTCCGAAGGCCCGCTGCGCGTCGCTGAACTCATCGAGTGGGGCGCAAACTTCGATCGAGCCACAGATCCCCAGGGACATCGCCTGGACGGCCAGTACTTGCGCACGCGGGAAGGTGCCCACTCGCTGGCCCGCATTCTGCACGCCAGCGGCGACGCCACCGGCGCGGAAATCAGCCGCGCCCTCGTCGCCTACGCTCGCGCGCAAAAGCAAATCCATTTTGCCGAGTGGACGCGCGTAGCGGGTCTTGTCGTCGCCGACGGCCGCGTCATAGCCGCCGACCTTGCCGCCGCCGAGCCTCCAAGCGCGCAATCAGGCGCTGCCGGCCACGAATTTCAGCGCATCGCCGCGCGTTCCATCCTCATCGCCTCCGGAGGCGCGGGCCAGGTCTACTCTGACACCACCAATCCCGCCGTAGCCACCGGTGACGGCATCGCGCTCGCCGTGTTAGCGGGCGCAGAACTCGCCGACATGGAGTTTTATCAATTCCATCCCACGGCGCTGGCAATCGAAGGTGCGCCGCGCTTCCTCGTCTCCGAAGCGCTGCGCGGCGAGGGCGCGTATCTCCGCAACGATCGCGGCGAGCGCTTCATGGAGCGCTATCATCCCCAGCTTGAACTAGCCCCGCGCGACGTAGTAGCCCGCGCCATTGCCCGCGAAGGCCTGGCCGATCCGCAGGCGCCGTTGCGTCCCGTGTATCTCGACATGCGCCACGTGCAAAACATCGATCTCATCGCGCGCTTCCCCGGCATCAGCGCATTCCTCGCGCAATACGGCCTCGATCTGCGCCGCGACTTGATTCCCGTGCGTCCTGCCGCGCACTACCTCATGGGCGGAATCCGTACCGACCTCGGCGGCCGCACCAATCTTGCCGGACTCTACGCCGCAGGCGAAGCCGCCTGCACAGGAGTTCACGGCGCCAATCGCCTGGCTTCGAATTCTCTCCTCGAAGGTCTAGTCTTCGGCGCGCGCGCCGCGCACTCCATGCTTGCCGATGCGCTTCCACTCGTATCCGCCTCGGCCGCACCGGCCCCGGACCGCGATGCGCAGCACTTGTCCGCAACCGAAAGCCAGCGCGTCGAGACTCTCATCGCCACGCTGCAAGCCTCCATGTGGACCAACGCCGGCTTATTGCGCGAAGCCTCTTCGCTGCGCCATGGATTGGCCGCACTGGCCGAATCCGAAACCGCTCTCACCGAGATTGCCGCCAGCGGTCGCACGAGCCGTCGTCTAGCGGAAGCGCAAGCCCTCAGCCGCGTGGCGCACGCCATCCTCATTGCAGCGCTCGCCCGCGCCGAGAGCCGCGGCGCGCACTTCCGTTCCGACCATCCAAACCGCGACGACGCCAACTTCCGCAAACACTCCGTCCTCAGCAGCGACAGCAAAGTCCGCTTCGAAGAGTGGTAGCGCCCTCGCTCATGGGATCTCTCGCTCCCCTGCTCCCTCGCTCCCTGCCGGGGTCCCCGGTGAGCGGTCTTTGCTCACTGGGGTGGCTTGCTCCCTTGCTGTGAACACCGCGCACACCGCCAGAATCGCGCCAATCACCACCAGCGAAATCGTCGCCGGCACTTGCACCCATCGCGCCGCCAGCATCTTCAGCGCCGCAAACGCCAGAATCGCCCCCAGCGCGTAATGCAGATTGCGAAAGCGTTCCAGCATCCCGGCCAGCGCGAAGTAAAGCGAGCGCAGCCCCAGAATCGCCGCCACATTCGACGTATACGCCACAAACGGATTGTGCGTCACCGACAGCACCGCCGGAATGGAGTCGGTGGCAAACAGCAGATCGGTGAATTCAACGGCCAGAATCACGGGCAGCAGAGAGCCTTTGGCGGGCTGCAGCCGCACAATCCACTCCGGGATCGCCGCGTGCGCCGAGCCGCCGCGCACCAGCCGCCACGCCATAGAGAGCAGAAACAATCCGAAGACCCACGTGACCCACTCGAACCGCCGCAGCAGCGCGATGCCGGCTGCGATGAACGCGGCCCGCAACACGAACGCGCCCCACACACCCCACAGCAGGGCCGTGTGCTGCCGCTGTGGGCTGATCCGGAACCCCTGAAACAGCACCATGAACACAAACAGGTTGTCGATGCTCAGCGACGCTTCAATCGTGTACCCGGCCGCAAACTCCAGCGCCGGCTGCCGCCCCTGCGCCACGGCGATCCAGCAGGCAAACCCCGCCGCGACCAGCACCACGCCCGCTGTTCCCACCCACACAAACGCCTGCGCATAGCGCGATGCGCGCCGGTGGCCGGGCAGAAACGAGTCCCCCAGCAGCACCGCCGCCACCACCGCGTGAAATCCCACCCACCAGACCCAGGAAACACCCGCGATCATAGCTGGATGCTATCGCAATGTAGCGCCGGTCTCCAGACCGGGGTCCCCAAGAAACGGTCTTTGTTTCTTGGGGTGGTAGACCGGCTGTCGTGCGGGCGTCCTCGCCCGCACCGCTCCAACCTTCCACCGACTTTTCGCCTGAATCCTGTGACGCATGGGGCCCTTCGCGCATCTTTTCAATAGCGAGGTCCTCCGTTGGGTGAATTCACCAAACCTCCCGGCTACAAGCAACACCCGCCCCGCCGTCCCCGCGTGGTCATCGTCGGCGGAGGCTTTGCCGGCCTTCACGCGGCCACTGGTCTCGCGCACTTGCCCGTCGACGTCACCGTGGTCGACCGCCGCAATCATCACCTCTTCCAGCCCCTGCTCTACCAGGTTGCGCTGGCGGTCTTGTCGCCCGCCGACATTGCCCAGCCCATCCGCTCCATCCTGCGCCATCAGAAAAACACCGAGGTGCTGATGGACGAGGTGGTCGGCATCGACATCGCGACACGCCAAGTAACGCTGGCCAGCGGCGCACTCCTCCCTTACGACTATCTCGTCCTCGCCACCGGCGCCACGCACTCCTACTTCGGCAACGATCAATGGGAGCCATTCGCGCCCGGCCTCAAAACTATTGAAGACGCCACCGAGATTCGCCGCCGCGTGCTCTTGGCCTTCGAGCTGGCCGAGCGGCAAATGCTGGAGCAGGGCTGGCACCCGCCGCTCAATTTCGTCGTCATCGGCGGCGGCCCCACCGGCGTCGAACTCGCCGGCGCCGTCAGCGACATTGCGCAGCTCTACATGCGTCACGACTTCCGCCACATCGATCCCACCAAGAGCCGCGTCATGCTGCTCGACAGCGGCCCGCGCGTCCTGGCGGCCTATCCCCCGGATCTTTCTGCCAAAGCCGAAGCCGAGCTCCAGCGCCTCGGCGTTGAAGTCCACACCCACATGCAAGTCACCGGCGTCGGCCCCGGCTGGGTCGAAGCCCAAACCGGCCAGAATGTCCAGCGTATTGAATCCGTCGTCACGCTGTGGGCTGCCGGCGTGCTCGCCTCGCCGCTGGGCAAGCTGCTGGGCGCGCCACTCGATCGCCGCGGCTGCGTCCTCGTCGACGACCGGCTCAACCCTCCGGGCCTGCCCGAAATCTTTGTCCTCGGCGACCTGGCCCATCTCGAGCAGGACGGCCACCAGATCCCCGGCGTCGCCCAGCCGGCCATGCAGATGGGCGACCACATCTCCAAAATCATTGCCGCCGATCTCGCCGGCCAGCCGCGCCCGCCCTTCCACTACTTCGACAAGGGCGACATGGCCACCATCGGCCGCATGGCCGCCGTGGCCGATGTGAAGTGGCCCTTCAAAGCTCATATCAGCGGCTTTCCCGCCTGGTTCACCTGGCTCACCGTGCACATCTTTTTCCTCATCGGCTTCCGCAACCGGATTTCGGTGATGATCAACTGGGCGTGGACCTATTTCAACTTCACGCGCGGCGCGCGCCTCATCATCGGCGACCAGAATCTCCCCGGCTGGAAAGAACAGTCGCAGGACCGAGCCAACGAAACCAAGGCCGCGGATTGAAAACAGCAGCCATTGCGAATTGAAACGAGCGGCGATTGCGAACTGATACGAGCGGCAATTGCGAACCAATACAAGCAGCCATTCATGAAAGCGGCATTAGAAATGCCCCGTCGAGCGCGCCGGAGGCGCAGCGTTTGTTAGCCCCGCGCTTCAGCGTGGGGAAAGCGTTTCCCACCAAAGCACTCCGGAGTCCCGTAGGGACGGCGCAAGGTGATTTCCTTTGCAGGGTCCAATGACAGCTCCCTTCTGTTCCGCTGTCGTAAACTGGTATAGAAATGCTCGACTTAGGATTTGTTCGCGCCAACCTGGAGTTGGTGGAAGAAAAGCTTCGTGCGCGCGGCGCCGACCCCGCCGCGTTGCTGGGCGATTTTCGCGCCCTCGATCGTAGCCGCCGCGAAGCCATCACGCAATCGGAACAGCTCAAGGCGCGCCGCAATGAGCTCTCGCAGCAGGTGGGCGCGCTCAAAAAAGCCGGCAAGAATGACGAAGCCGCGGCCATCATGGACGAGACCCGCGCGCTGAAGGACAATCTCGACGAGCTCGACAAGTCCGCCGCCGCCCTTGACGAGCAGTTGCGCCAGTCTCTCGCCCGCGTTCCCAACCTCACCCGCGATGAAGTCCCCGTCGGTATCTCCGAAGCCGACAACAAAACCATCAAAACCTGGGGTGAGCAGAGAAAATTCGATTTCACTCCCAAACCTCACTGGGAAATCGGCGAATCCCTCGGCATTCTCGATCTCGAACGCGCCGCCAAGCTCTCCGGTGCGCGCTTTGCCGTCTACATGGGCGCCGGCGCGCGCCTCGAGCGCGCTCTCATCGGCTTCATGCTCGACATGCACACCCAGAAGCACGGCTACAAAGAAGTCCTGCCGCCCTTCATGGTCAATTCCAAATCCCTCTTCGGCACCGGCCAGTTGCCCAAGTTTGCCGACGATTTGTTCCGCTGCTCCGATGCCGATGCCGATGCCGCCACGCACGGCGAATTCAAAGACAGCGACCACTGGCTCATCCCCACCGCTGAGGTTCCCGTCACCAATCTCTACCGCGACGAGATTCTCGACGAAGCGCGCCTGCCCATTTTGCTCACGGCCTACACGCCGTGTTTCCGCGCCGAGGCCGGCGCAGCGGGCAAAGACACGCGCGGCATCATTCGCCAGCATCAATTTCAAAAAGTTGAACTGGTCAAGTTCACGCGCCCCGAAGAGTCCGACGCTGAGCACGAAATGCTCACCCGCAATGCCGAAGAAATTCTCGAGGCCCTCAACCTGCCCTATCGCCGCGTCCTGCTCTGCGCCGGCGACACCGGCTTCTCTTCCGCCAAAACCTACGACCTCGAAGTCTGGCTGCCCGGCCAGAATCTCTACCGCGAAATCTCGTCTTGCTCCAACTTCGACGCCTTTCAGGCGCGCCGCGCCAACATCCGCTTCCGGCCGTCAGGCCCCAAGGCCAAGCCGGAGTTTGTGCACACCCTCAACGGCAGCGGTCTGGCGGTAGGCCGCACCTGGTTGGCGATTCTCGAGAACTACCAGCACGCGGACGGCTCGGTCGAAATTCCTCATGCCCTTCGCTCTTACATGGGCGGACTCGATAGAATTGTGAGGGAGTCCTGATGGCATCTTCATCATCCAATGGCGCAACTGCCCAGCCCGGGCGCGGCTTCAAGCAGGTGCTGCGCAGCTACTTCTACTGGACCTACCCGCGCGGATCGATCCACTTCGACATCTTGGTGACCCTGATCCTGATCTTCATCTTCGTCACCCCGCATCTATGGGATTACGGCGCCAAACCCTCGCTCGCAGCGGGCCCCGCGCATCCCATGCAGGTGGTTGCCAACGGCCGCGGTGTCATTGTCACCGTCGAGGCTTCGGATGTGAGCGTTCCCGCGGGCGCATCCTACAAGCAGGCCAAAAAGGCGCTGCGCCTGGCCATCGAGCCCGTGATGGGCGACTCCGTGTTCGTGGAGAAATGGGAAACGGTCACCGACGCCCAGGGAAATCTGGCCTGGAAAGTTTGGGCGCACCGCTAAGTTTTTTTCATCCTCCGGGCCCTCGCCCGCGTCCAACAGGTTAAGGAACCTCATGCACTCACGCAATCCTCTTCTATTTCTCGCGCTCGTCGCGATCGCGATTTTGCCGCTTCGGTCCGCACAGGCTGAAGACAAAGCCAGTGTGCTTGAAAAACTCGACGCCGCAGCCAATGGCTTTCACACCGCCACGGCTACCTTCGAGTTCGACAACATTCAAACCGACCCGATTCCGGACACCGATGTCATGACCGGAACCGCGTACTACGAGCGCAACAGCCACTTCGAGATGGCCGCTCACATTACTGCGCACAACGGCCGCCCCACGGAGCGAGGCTACATTTTTTCCGGCGGCACGCTGCGCATTTCCGATACCGGCAAGGAAAAAGATGCCAAGCCCTACGCCGAGGCCAGCAAGTACCAGAGCTACCTCATGCTCGGCTTCGGCGCCAGCGGCAAGGACCTGGCGGACAAGTGGACCATTACGTATGTCGGTAAAGAAACTATCGGCGGCATCGAATCTGACAAGTTTGTGCTGGTCGCCAAGGATCCCAAGGTCCGCAAATTGTTTTTGAACGTCACCATCTGGCTCGATACCGAGCGCGCAGTAAGCCTCAAGCAGGTCTTCGATGAAGGTGAAGGGCAATCCTATGTCTGCACCTACTCGAACATCAAGGTGAATCAACCCTTGCCGAAAACCGCCTTCAAATTCGACAAGTAACGCCGATCCATCAGCCGCGAAAGCGCCACCCCGCCCAGCGCAAACAGCATCGGGAAGCACTCCAGCGTGTAACGCGTCTCGGGCGCTTCCACGGTCGCGAGCAATGCGCAGCGCAGCAACAAATACGCCAGCAGCGCGCCCCAAAAACGCGGCCGCAGGCAAATCCCCACAATTCCCAGCAGCAGATACAGCGCATTCAACCCCGCGTACGCCCAACTGAATTCGGTCTCCGCGTGATGATGCGCGTAAACCCACCAGTCGAGGTCGATAGGCAGGTTTTCCACGCGCGGGCGCAGACCCATGTCAGCCACGCGCCCCAGCGGCAGCCACAGATAATAACGCAACGGATGCGCGGCGATCCGTTCCTCCGCCAGCCGCTCAAAGCCCGCATCGATCCCGGGCGTCAGCACCATGCCATGGCGGTTGTAGTCCGCGGCCAGCGCCGTGGTCTCGGCATACTGCGCCGGCGTATCGAAGGTGCGGCTGGGCAGCTCGCTCACGTCCAGCTTGTCTCCCGGCACATTCCAATAGATCTCATACGTCGAAATGAAGTCGAGGCACCAGCTCTTCACCCAACGCTCCCATCCGGGATTCGTGCGCTCGCCGGGATCGGTAGCCAGCCGCGGCGCAAGCGGCTCAATCACGTGAAAAACGCGCCAGTTGCGCACCGTCCACACCGCAAACGGCGCCAGCGCCAGCAGCACGCAAACCACAGCCATGCGCACGAGTTTTCTGTTTCCTTTGAGATTGAGTCCAAGACCAGGAAAAAACGCCACCGCAGCCAGCGCGCCGTCGGGACGCAACAGCGTGGCGGCGGTGATCGCAAAGGTAAAGCAAAGCGCATTCGCCCAACCCGGATCGTCGTGAAACCCTGCCATCGCCCACATGGCCAGCGCCAGCGCGAAAAGCGTGGGCGTTTCCGCAAGCGGAGCCACAGTGTACGAGGCCGTAAAGGGACAAAGCGCGGCCAGCCATAGCGCAGCCAGCGCGGCGCCATTTTTCGCCGGCGCGGGCACAATGCGCCGCACAAACCCCGCCAGCAACAGGCAGCCCAGCAAATCCAGCGCAATCTGCACGCAGGCCGCGGCAAAGTAGTTCCCCATCCCGAAAACTTTGAAGCACAATCCCAGAAACAACGGGTAGCCGGGCAGCCGGATCAGTGTCGAGTAGATCGCGCCGCTGGGCACGGTCAGGGCATATTGGCCGTGCAACAGCAGATTCTTGGCCAGATCCCCGTAAATCAGCATGTCGCCGTTCACGTCGAAGAGTTCTCGCAGCATCCACAGCCGCAATGCCAGGCCCGCGCACAGGGCAAGCGCCACCGGCAGGGCCGGGCGCACCCACGCCGTCGCCCCGTGCTTCACGGCTCGCTTCCTGCCTGTCAATTGACTCTCTCCGTCAGCTTCCATACGATTCGTACTGTATAGCCTACGGCATTCCGGGGATCGCGCGCCTTGCCAATGTTGCGCCGGGGCCGGCCTCTCAGGGGTGTTGTAGCCGTTTTTGCGCGGTTTTCGCGCCGGAGTTAGCAAAAAGCCCGAGCATGCCCGACCGACAAATCTTCTACGACCCGGAACGCAAGCGCTGGAAGCGTCTGCGCCGCATTCTGGATATAACGGCCGTGGTCTCCACGCTGGTGGTCGCCGGCTTTATCTTCAATGTGCTCCGCGGCCAGCACCTGCCGGAACTGCTGCTGCCCATTCCCCGCCACAATTATCGCGCTCTGCCCGATGCCTCGCTTCTCCGCTCCGGCAAAAATCAGCGACCCGCGCGCCGCAAAACCGCGCGCAAGCCGTCGGAAATTCCCTTGAATACCGGTGAAGGTTTGCGCGCCGCCTACTACGTGCAGGACGATGCGGCCAGCTACTCCTCGCTCAAGGAGCACGTGCACCAGATCGACATGCTGTTTCCGCAGTGGCTCCATGTGGACTCGCCGCAGGGCACGCTCATGATGATGAGCGGCGACAACCTGCGCGAGGTCCCCGTCATCCAGGGCGCCACCGTGCACGATCCTGACGACCTGAACAAGGTAAAGCGCGTCATCCAGCTGGCCCACACCGACACTGAAATCTTCCCCGCACTCAATAATTTCAATCCTCACACCCAGGATTGGGATACGGGCGTCGGCGCGGTGCTCGAGGATCCGGCAAAAAGCTCCGCGTTTCTCCAGCAGATCATGCGCTTTCTCACCGCGTATCCCGTCTATCGCGGCCTGTCTCTCGATATTGAAAGCATCCCCGACGAAGACGATCCCGCCTACCTGAGATTCCTCCAGGCGCTCTACAGCCAAATGCACGCGCGCAATCTTACGCTTTATGTCAACGCCGCCGTGGCTACCAGCGACAGCGACCTCAAGACCATCGCCGCCAACTCCGACGGCATCATTCTCATGAACTACGACGAGCACCAGACCACCAGCGATCCCGGTCCCGTGGCCAGCAAGAACTGGTTCATCGGCAATCTGGTCCGCGTGCTCAAGGTGGTGCCCAAGGAAAAGCTCATCTGCGGTGTGGGCAACTACGGATACGATTGGGCGCTCTCCATCCCCAATCCCAAAGACCGTCATCACCCCAAGCCGCAGGTTCTCAATACCGAAAATCTCTCCGTCTCCGACGCGTGGGGACGCGCCTCCGACGCCGACGCCGATCTCGATCTCGACTACGACACCCTCAATCCGCATTTCGAATACATCGACGAGGACGCCGGCCAGCGCCACGTCGTATGGTTCCTCGACGCGGTCTCGCTGCTCGACGAGATGCGCGCCGCGCGCGAGCTCGGCCTGCAAACTTTTGCCCTCTGGCGTCTGGGTGAAGAGGACAGTTCGCTGTGGAATATCTGGGACCGTCCCAGCGATCCGTCTTCGCTCCTGGCGCTGGAAAACGTCCAACCCGGCCACGACGTGGACACCGAGGGCGAAGGCGACATTCTGCGCATCACCGGCCTGCCGCAATCCGGCAAGCGCACCGTTGAAGTCGATACCGACGAGCCCGACCCGCGCAAAAAGCTCATCGTCGACGAGCACATGGACGTCTACCCGCACACCTACACCATCGAGCAGTACGGCTACCATCCCAACCAGGTCGCGCTCACCTTCGACGATAGCCCCGATCCCAAATGGACACCGAAGATTCTCGACATCCTCAAGGCCAAGCATGTCAGAGGGACCTTCATGGCCATTGGCGCCGAGGCTGCTGACAACATTGGCCTCCTCCAGCGCATCGTCCGCGAAGGCCACGAGATCGGCAATCACACCTGGACGCATCCCGACATCAGCGAAATCTCGCCGCGCCAGCTCAATCTTGAAATCACTCTCACCGAGCGCCTGTTTGAAAGCAAACTCGGCGTGCAGCCGCTCTACTTCCGGCCGCCCTACGACATTGACGAAGAGCCCGACACCGACGACGAAGCCGAGCCCGCCTGGCGCATCCAGCAAATGGGCTACATCATCATCGGCAGCAAAATCGATACCGACGACTGGGACGAACACCCTCGCAAAACCACCTCTGAAATCATCCAGTCGGTTTTCAGCCAACTCGATACCATGAAGGCCAAGCCGCAATTCAGCGGCTCCGTCATCCTCATGCACGATGGCGGCGGCGACCGTTCCGTCACCGTGGCCGCGCTGGGTCCGCTCATTGACGCTTTGCGCGCCCGCGGCATCACCATCGTCCCCGTCTCCGCGCTCATGGGCAAAACCACCGCCCAGGTCATGCCGCCGCTCACCTTCTGGCAGCGCGTGCGCACCATCCCCGACTCCATCGCTTTCTCGGCGGTCGATTTCATCAGCAACTTTATCTTCATGGTCTTCTTCGTGGGCGACGTGCTCATGAGCGCGCGCCTCATCGTCGTCGGCCTCTTCGCCATCATCGACCGCCTGCGCCGTCCGCACCGTCAGGCCTCACCCGGCTTTTGCCCTCGCGTCGCCGTTCTCATCCCTGCCTATAACGAAGAATCCGTCATCGTGCGCACCGTCCGCTCCGTGCTCAACTCCGACTACAAGAATCTCCGCATCATTGTCGTCGACGACGGTTCCCGCGACCGCACCGCCGAAGTGGCCGCCGCAGCCTACGCGCAGCAGATCGCCGCCGGCCGCGTGCAGGTTCTCACCAAGCACAATCAGGGCAAGGCCGCCGCGCTCAACTACGCCCTCGATCGCATGGACGAAGAAATCTATGTCGGCATCGATGCCGATACCGTCATCGCTCCCGACGCCATCTCCAAGCTCGTTCCCCACTTTGAAGATCCCGCCATCGGCGCCATCGCCGGCAACGCCAAAGTCGGCAACCGCGTCAATCTCTGGACCCGCTGGCAGGCCCTCGAATACATCACCAGCCAGAACTTCGAGCGCCGCGCCCTCAATCTTTTCCACGTCATCACCGTGGTTCCCGGCGCCATCGGCGCATGGCGCACCGCGCCCGTCAAGGCCGCCGGCGGTTATCCGCTCAACACCGTGGCCGAAGACGCCGACCTCACCATGAACCTCCTCGAGCAGGGTTGGAAGGTGGACTTCGAAGACCGCGCGCTGGCCTATACTGAAGCGCCCATCGACGCCAAGGGCCTTATGCGCCAGCGTTTCCGCTGGTCCTTCGGCACGCTCCAGGCGGTATGGAAACATCGCGCCGCCTTCGTGCGCAACAAGGCCATGGGCCTCTTCGCTCTGCCCAACATCCTCATCTTCCAAATGTTCTTGCCGCTGGTCTCGCCGTTCATCGACTTCATGTTCGTGGCCGGCATCGTCAACTACTTCGTCGATCGCCACTACCACCCTGAAGCCGCATCCGCCGCGAGCTTTGAAAAGCTGCTGGCCTACTTCGGCGCCTTCCTGCTCATCGACTTCATCACCTCGTCGCTGGCCTTCAGCCTGGAGCGCCGTCATCCCGCCAACAAGGGCGATGGCTGGCTGCTCTTCCACATCTGGCTGCAGCGCTTCGCCTATCGCCAGGTCTTCTCCGTCGTCCTCTTCAAGACCCTCAAGCGCGCCATTGACGGCAAGCCCTTCAACTGGGACAAGATCGCCCGCACCGCCAAGATGAGCAAGCACACCGAAGCGATGACCGAAGCCGCGCCGTAAGAACAGTGGTCAGTGGTCAGTGACCACTATCTTTTACGGTCCCAGGTACAGGCTCACGCCGGGCGGCGCAAAGCTCAGCTGGCCGGATTTCGGTTCGTAGGAAAGATCCAGCGCATCGGTCTTGCGGCCGTTGATGAGCACGGCCACCAGCAGGTTGTTGCCGTAGCGCGCGGCCTCCGCGATCTTGTGGCTCTTAAAGGCGCCGTACTCGTTGTCCGGGCTGGTGGCGCTCCAATCGCCCTGGAAGCGCGCGTAGGGATAGTTGCTGTACTGCGTCGGATGCTGCTGCCAGTTCTTGTCGTGGACCCAGATGCCGTACGCGCTGGGCAGATCGTTGGCTTCAACCGTGGTCAGGAATTTGTTGACCGTGTGACGCCCGAAAAGATAGCGGTCCCAGTTCCAGGGCCAGTCCACCGGACGGCCGGCCACCAGCCACCAACTAACAAAAATCAACACGATGGCGCCCACGCTGTACTGCACGATCAGCAGATTGCGCCGCGAGCGCGCCGGGTCGTACTGGGGAGCATCGAGCAAGGTCATGGCAATGTTTCCTCGCAAACAGAATACAGGTTTCAGGTTTAAGGAGTCAGTGGTCAGTGGTTAGTGGTCAGTTCGCAGTTCATCGTTCACAGTTCGCAGCCGAGGGGCAGGGCATATCAACTTAGACACCAGCAGCGAGGCCCTTGTTCCCTGTCCCCTGTTCCCTGACACCTGACACCTGAAACCTGCCTCACTCCCTGCTGTACACCGTCTTATCCTTTTCCGCCTGGCGCTCGAGAGCGAGTTCGATGAGGCGCGTGATCAGGTCGGTGTAGCTGAGGCCCGAAGCTTCCCACAGCTTGGGGTACATGCTGATTTGCGTGAAGCCGGGCATGGTGTTGACTTCGTTCACAAAGATGCGCTGCTTGCCGTCTGGCTCCATCAGGAAGTCCACGCGGGCCAGGCCCGCAAGGTCGCAGGCGCGGAAGGCGGCGACGGCCATCACGCGGATTTTTTTCGCTTCCGACCGGCTGATGCGGGCCGGGATGACAGGCACGGAGCCTTCGGAAAGATACTTGGCCTCGTAGTCGTAGAACTCCTTGCCGGGAACGATCTCGCCCACCACGCTGGCCTTGGGATCGTCGTTGCCCAGCACTGCGACTTCGAACTCTCTCGCGCGCGCCTTTTTTTTGCCGCCCACGCCCTGCTCCACAACGAGCTTGCGGTCGTATTTGGCGGCCAGCGTAAGCGCCGGTCCCAGTTCCTTGCGGTCGTGCGCCTTGCTGATGCCTACCGACGATCCCAGGTTCGCGGGCTTCACAAACACCGGATAGCGGAGCGCCTTCTCGACCTGCGCGACGGCCTTGCGCGGATTCTTTTCCCAATCGGCGCGGAGCAGCGCGACGTGTTTGACGATGGGCAGCCCGGCCTCGACGAAGAGGCGTTTCATCACGTCCTTGTCCATGCCGGCGGCCGAGCCCAGCACGCCGGCTCCGACATAGGCGATACCCGCGAGCTCGAAGAGCCCCTGGATGGTGCCGTCTTCGCCGAAAGTGCCGTGCAGCACGGGAAACACAACATCAATCGCCTTGCCTTCAGGACCTTGCGGACCCGGAACTGGCGCCAGTAGCGTGGGAATGCCTTCGTGAAGGAGTTTCGCGCCGGGCGTGGCCTCCGGGTCGCCGGCGCGCAGCCGCCGCGAGCCCGCGCTCATGTCGCCCTGGAGCAGATGGTTGGCGTCCGCCGCGGCCAGCCAGCGGCCCTCGCGGGTGATGCCGATGGGGGTAACCTCGAATTTGTCGCGATCGATGGCCCCGAGAACCGATGCAGCCGACAGCAGAGAGACTTCATGCTCGCCGCTGCGCCCGCCAAAGAGTATGCCTACGCGAAGTTTTTTTGCCATTTTCTGTTCGATCGCCGCGTTCAGGGTCCGCGCAGCTTCTTCTTAGTGTAGAACCGCCGGCAGAGGCGCTTTTCCATGGGTCCAAAAATGGCATTTCTGTGTCGCTTCGGGCGCTTGCGCCGGCGCCGGTCGGGACGCTCCCATTTTTTGCCGGATCTCGTTGCGATCCAATGCGATAACCGCGATGTGGTAGGACTCCCAAAAGGCACAGGTCAACGTACCAAAAGTGCTATATCCAAAATCTTCGGCGCAATTAACATGATTGAAAGGTATGATCCCCCGCATTGTTCCCACTTGCGTATCACTCCCGCTCGAGCGGCACTAATGTTTGTGGAGGGCAGCGGAGAAGGATGAATCTGCCCCGCAGGAGCGGTCATCTCACGGCGGGCAGGGCGATGATCGAGTTGACGAAACGAATCGTTTTTACGGCCACCCTCGTTCTCGCCAGCACCATCGCTGCGTGGGCGGCTCCCTCCGCGCCATTGACCACGCTGCATGCCGCGGCCACGCTCACCAACGCTGAAGCCAGTAAATCCTTGCCGGTTAGCTTCGAGGCGACCGTCACCTATTTCCGCTCGTTCGACAAAGACCTCTTTGTGCAGGGGGGCGGCGACGCGATTTATGTCCACGCCAGCACCACCCTCAAGCTCACTCCCGGCGATCGCATCCGCGTAACGGGAACGATGCACGATAGCTTCCGGCCCTACGTCGAAAGCAGCGACATCCTCCTCCTGGGCCACGGCGCATTGCCTAAACCCGCGCATCCCAGCTTCGCGCAGATGATCCGAAGCGACACCGATTGCAAGTTCGTCACGGTTCGCGCCTTTGTTCTTTCTGCCGATCTCATTCCCGACCGCCGCGCTCCTACGCCGGTCATTTTCCTGCGCATGACCATCGATGGAGCGCCAGCAGACGCGAACATCGACAGCGACGATGAAATCGCCACTAAAGACTTGCTCGGCTCCGTGGTCCAGATCACCGGTACCGTTTCCGGCGAATTCGACAACAAGATGCAGCAGACCGGCATCCTGTTCCATATTCAGTCGCTGGAAGGCGTCAAGATTCTGAAACATGCCAGCTTCGATCCCTGGTCGCTGCCGGTCACGCCGATGGACCAGATCATCACCGGCTACCAGGTAGCCAATAACTCAGCGCGACTGCACGTCCAGGGAACCATTACCTACTATGAGCCCGGTACGGCGCTGGTGCTCCAGAATGGCTCAAAGAGCCTTTGGATTGCGACCAAGTCCTATAGCCCGCTGCGGATTGGGAACCTGGCCAGCGCCATCGGCTTCCCGGACGTGCAAAACGGGTTCCTGACCCTCACCCGCAGCGAGGTCCGGGATAGCTCTATCCCGGCGCCGATCACCCCGTCGCTCTTCACGTGGCGCGAACTGGCCCTCGGCGGCAACGAGGGCCACGGCCATGTCTTCGACCTGATTTCCGTTGAAGGCCAGGTCGTTACCGAGGTCCGGCAGGCCACGGAGGATGAGTATGTGATCAATTCCGACGGTCACCTGTTCTCCGCCATCCTTCGCCATCCTGTAGATTTGCTGCCGGCCACGCTCGCCCCGATGCAGGGGATTTCTCCGGGCGCGCGCGTCCGTGTCACCGGCATCTGCATGCTCACTGACGCCAATCCTTTCAACGGCGAAGTCCCCTTCAATATCCTGATGCGCGGCCTTGACGACATCCAGATCGTCACTCAGCCGCCATGGCTGAATTTGCAACATCTCAGGCTGATTATCGGCCTTCTGGTTGCAATCGTGCTCGCCATGGGCATGCGCGGGTGGCTCCTTGCGTACAAGAACCGGCGCAACATCGTTTCTCTCGCCTACATGGAGCAGCGACGCGCCCGCATTCTGGAAGACATCAATCATTCCCGGCCGCTGGCAGGCACTTTGGAGCGCATCACCGAGCTGGTCTCGATGCGGCTCAATGGCGCTGCCTGCTGGTGCCGCGTTGCCGACGGTGCATCCCTGGGCAACCAGCCGGCCCGACTCTCTGCTTCGTCGTTGCGCATCGTCGAACGTCCCCTTCCGTCTCGCTCCGGGCAGCCACTGGGCTCGTTGTTCGCAGCCTTCGACGCGCAAACCAAACCGTGTCCCGCGGAGCAGGAGGCCCTCGCCATGGCGGCGGCGCTGGCTACTCTGGCCATCGAGACCTCGCGCCTCTACTCCGATCTGGTGCACCGTTCCGAGTTCGACCTGCTGACGGACGTGCAAAATCGCTTTGTCATGGAGAAGAAGCTGGTGGCCATGATTCATGCCGCGCGCCAGTCGGCAGGCGTCTTTGGCTTGATCTATATCGACCTGGATCAGTTTAAGCGCGTAAACGACGTGTACGGGCACCTGGTGGGCGATCTTTACCTGCAGGAAGTGGCGCAGCGCATGAAACGCCAACTGCGTCCCGGCGACACGCTGGCGCGGCTGGGCGGCGACGAGTTCGCGGTGCTGGTTCCCGTGGTGCACAGCCGCGATGAAGTGGAAGAGATCGCAACGCGGCTGGAATTCTCCTTCCACGAGCCTTTTATAAGAGACGGATGCGTCATCCCAGGCTCGGCCAGTGTCGGCGTCGCACTCTATCCGGAAGATGCCGATACGGTGGAAGCTCTGCTCAGCGCGGCCGACGCCTCAATGTACGTCGACAAGTACACGCGGATGGGCAAGAGCCGCGCCGAGCAAGCTCTCGACGAAGACGAGTTCGCCAGAAAAACCCGCCCTTGAACGGCTTCTCATCTCATTCCGGCGCACCGCGCCCGCCGGACTCGTTGATATCCAATCAGTTAAGTTATTGCTCTTACCTGCCGATAAGCATGGAGAGGCGGATGCGCTGGCATCTGCCCCGGTTGAGTTGCGCCCATGAAGAGATTCACCGTCCTCTTCGCCATGCTTCCCGTGTGCGTATCGCTCGCGTGGGCTGAAGCTGCTGCCCCTTTGACGACGCTGCGCGCATTGGCCGCACTGACCAATGCGCAGGCGAGCCATCGCATGCCTGCAACCTTTGAGGCCACGGTCACTTATTTCCGCAAATACGATCGTTCCCTCTTTGTCCAGGATGGAGAAGCGGCGATTTATGTGAACGCCACGACGAACCTCGATCTCGCGCCCGGCGATCGCGTGCTGGTGCGGGGAACGGTGCACGAAAGCTTCCGGCCTTACGTCGACAGCCATGACATTACGCGCCTCGGCCACGGCACATTGCCCCAGCCGGCGCATGCCAGCTACCAGAAAATGATCCGGGGGGATTCGGACTGCATGCTCGTGACGGTGCTGGCCCGCGTGCTCTCGGCGGAGATCGTGCCCAATTCGACCATGCGCGTGCCCGGCATATTCCTGCAAATGCTGGTGGACGGCGAACATCTCGATGCCAACGTCGACAGCAACGATCAAGACGCTCTCAAGGCCCTTCTCGATGCCGACGTGCGGATCACCGGGGCCGTATCGGGGCACTTCGACAACAAGATGCAACAAACCGGCATCCTTCTTCACGTGCAGTCACTGGCCGGCATCAGGATCCTGCGGCACGCCGGCGCGGATCCATGGTCATTGGCCGAAACGCCCATCGATCGGCTGATCACGGGCTACCGCGTGCGCGACCTCGGGCAGCGGATGCGCATTCATGGAGCCATCACCTACTACCAGCCGGGATCCGCTCTGGTTCTCCAGGACGGCTTGAAGAGCGTGTGGGTAGCCTCCACCACGTATGCGCCGCTGCGCGTCGGCGACATGGCGGATGCCATCGGCTTTCCCGATGTGCAGAATGGATTTGTCGTCCTGGCGCGGAGCGAGGTACGAGACCTCTCGGTTGCCGCGCCCGCTGTGCCCTCCCTCTTCACCTGGCGCGAACTGGCTTCGGGAGGCAACGAGATGCACAGCCGCGCCTTCGATCTGGTTGCGATTGAAGGGAAAGTTGTGGCTGAAGTGCGGCAGGCAACCCAGGATGAGTACGAACTGGATGAAGACGGGCACCTGTTTTCGGCCATCATCCACCATCCCGGATCGCTGAGCGCCTATCCGCTTCTTCCCATGAAGCAGGTGCCTGTGGGGGCGCGAATCCGTGTCACCGGCATCTGCATGCTGGAGGACGCCAATCCTTTCAATGGCGATGTGCCCTTCAACATCCTGATGCGTTCCTACGGCGACATCGCGGTGGTGGCAAGGCCTTCGCCGCTGAACGTGCGCAATCTCATCATCCTTGTGGCCCTCCTGCTGGTTGTCGTCTTCGCGGTCGGCGCATGGAGCTGGTGCCTGGAACGGAAAAGACGCCGCGAAGTCGCGGCCCTCGCTTATCTGGAGCGGCGGCGCAGCCTGGTCCTCGAGGAATTGAATAGCTCGCGCCCCTTGAAGGAGATTGTTGAACAGATTACTGACCTGGTTTCCTACAGGCTGCGTGGCGCGGCCTCCTGGTGCGAGATCAAAGACGGCCCAACCTTCGGTCAGCGCCCCGCCATCATCACCTCGCAGCGCCTGATCCAGCAGGAAATCCGCGGCCGGTCGGGAACGCCGCTGGGGACTCTCTTCGCCGCCATTGCGCGCTTCGTCAAGCCCAGCCCCGACGAGGCCGCCGCGCTCGCGCTGGGAGCCGGACTTGCCAAGCTGGCCATTGAATCGTCAAATCTGTACTCCGCTCTGGTCTACCGTTCGGAGTTTGACCTGCTTACCGATATCCCCAACCGGTTCTCTCTCGAAAAACAGTTGGAGACGCTCATTCATGAAGCCCTCACCAGCGAAGGCGTTTTCGGCTTCATCTTCATCGATCTCGACCGCTTCAAGCAGGTCAACGATCAGTACGGTCATCAGACCGGAGACGTGTACCTGCAGGAGGTAGCCCAGCGCATGAAACGCCAGCTGCGCCCAGGCGACATGCTCGCGCGCCTGGGCGGCGACGAATTTGCCGTCGTCGTGCCCGCGGTACGCAATCGTGCGGAGGTGGAAGAGATCGCCTTGCGGCTCGAGCGCTGCTTCGACGAGCCCTTCGCAGCCGAGGGGCGTCAGGTCTACGGGTCGGCTAGCGTCGGCTTCGCCCTTTATCCCGAAGACGCTACCAACAGGGACGGCCTCTTGAGCACCGCCGACGCCGCCATGTATGCGGCCAAGCAATCCCGAAAAAACGCTGCCGCATAGATCGCATTTCGCACCCGCGGCCAGAATTTGTAGCCCCGGTCTCCAGACCGGCTGTCGTGCGGGTTTCCAGACCCGCACACGCACTTCTTCATTCGGTCACTGACCTGGAGTTCTAGCCCAGCGGGCGCAGGGCGGGCTGACATGCGATGCGCGCGAAAAAAGGCCCGGCTTTTGGCCGGGCCTTCCACTGTTGCAAACCAAAGGGCTGCCGCACCGCAGGTGCTATTCGGCGGCCATCTCTTCGGCTTCGCCTTCCTGCCGCATCAGCTCCAGCTCGCGTTCGGCGGCCTCGATTTCGGCCGTCACTTCCTGCTGCACGCGTGCTGCCGCTTCCTCGAGCTCCGGTGAGAGCTGGACGTTGCGGTAGTACTCCAGGCCCGTGCCGGCGGGGATCAAGCGCCCGACGATCACGTTCTCCTTGAGGCCGCGCAGGTTGTCGATCGCGCCGTTGATGCTGGCTTCGGTGAGCACGCGAGTCGTCTCCTGGAAGCTGGCCGCGGAGATGAAGCTGTCGGTGGAGAGCGACGCCTTGGTGATGCCCAGCAGCAGCGGACGCCCGATCGCCGGACGGCCTCCGTTCTGGAGCACCTTCTCGTTCTCTTCCGTGAAGCGGAAACGATCGACCTGCTGCTCGAGCAGGAAGCTCGTATCGCCCACTTCGTCGATGCGCACCCAGCGCAGCATCTGCCGCACGATCACTTCGATGTGCTTGTCCGAAATCGCCACGCCCTGCAGGCGGTACACTTCCTGGATTTCGTTCACCAGGTAAGCCTGCAGTTCCTTCTCTCCCAGCACGGCAAGAATGTCGTGCGGGTTCAAGGGACCGTCCATCAGAGGATCGCCGGCGCGCAGGCGTTCGCCTTCCTGCACGTTCACGTGAATGCCGCGCGGCACCGAGTATTCCTTCTCGTCGCCGTTGTCGGCCGTCACATAAATCTTGCGCTGGCCCTTCGAGACTTCGCCGAAGCGGACCACACCATCAATCTCAGAAATGATGGCCGTTTCGCGCGGCTTGCGCGCCTCGAACAGCTCGACCACGCGGGGCAGACCGCCGGTAATATCTTTTGTCCGCGTCGATTCCTTGGGAATCTTTGCCAGCACGTCGCCCGGACCCACCTCGGCGCCGTCTTCGACCATAAGGTGCGCGCCGCGGGGCAGCAGATACCGCTTGCTACCCTTGGCCCCCTTGATGACGATGGCCGGCTGCCGCTTCTCATCGGGCGAGTCGGCAACCACCCAGCGCGAAAGACCGGTGACTTCGTCCACTTCCTCGTTGAGCGTGATGCCTTCCTGCAGATCCTTGAACTGCACCACGCCGCCGATCTCGGTGAGAATGGCGTAGGTGTAGGGGTCCCACTCAGCCAGCAGTTCGCCCAGTTTGACAGCGGAGCCTTCCTTGACGCGGAGGCGTGCGCCGTAGACCACCTGGTAGCGCTCCTTTTCACGGCCACGATCGTCCACGATGGCCACCGAACCGGAGCGATTCATGGCCACCAGCTCGCCTTCCTTGCTTTCCACCGTGTTCAGGTTGATGAAGCGCACGTAGCCGTTGTTCTTGGCGTCGAGACGCGACTTGTCCTGCACGCGGCTGGCAGTACCGCCCACGTGGAAGGTACGCATGGTGAGCTGCGTGCCCGGCTCGCCGATCGACTGCGCGGCGATGACGCCGCAGGTTTCGCCCAGCTCGACCATGCGGCCGGAGCCCAGGTTGCGCCCGTAGCACAATGCGCACACGCCGCGGCGCGATTCGCAGGTGAGCACGGAGCGGATCTTCACCTTCTCCACGCCCGCGCCCTGAATCAACGACGCGATCTCTTCGTCAATGGACTGGTTGACATCCACCACCACGTTGCCGTCGTAGTCCTTGATTCTTTCCAGTGACACGCGGCCGATGATGCGGTCTCTCAGCGGCTCGATGATCTCGCCCGATTCCACGATCGATCCGACGTAGATGCCTTCCAGCGTGCCGCAATCGTTCTCGGTCACGATCACGTCCTGCGCCACGTCCACAAGCCGACGCGTCAGGTAGCCGGAGTCGGCGGTCTTCAGTGCCGTATCGGCCAGGCCCTTGCGTGCGCCGTGCGTCGAAATGAAGTACTCGAGCACGGTCAGCCCTTCGCGGAAGTTCGAGGTGATGGGCGTTTCAATGACTTCGCCTGACGGCTTGGCCATCAATCCGCGCATGCCGCTCAACTGGCGAATCTGCTGCTTCGAACCGCGGGCGCCGGAGTCGGCCATGATGTAGATCGGGTTCATGGCGCCTTCGTCGTCGGCCCGCTTCATGTTCGAGAACATCTCGTCGGCCACCTGGTCCGTCACCAGCGACCACATCTGGATGACCTTGTTGGAACGCTCGCCGTTGGTGATGGCGCCGTCCATGTACTGCTTCTGGACTTCGATCACCTTCTTGTCGGCTTCGTCCACAACGGTGTACTTGCTGGCCGGAATGACCATGTCGTCCAGCCCCACGGAAAGGCCGGAGCGCGTCGCGTAGTTGAAGCCTAGCGACTTGATGCGATCGAGCATGCCCACGGTCACTTCGAGGCCGAGGTTCTGGTTGCAGTAGTTCACCAGTTGCCCGATGCCCTTCTTCTTGAGCAGGCCGTTGATGAACGGCATGCCCGGAGGCAGAGCGTCGTTCAGGATCACGCGGCCGACGGTCGTCGAGAGATACTCCTTTTCGAAGTCCACCGGATCGGTGTGCGTGATGTCCTGATCGTCGTAGGCGGTGGTCATATCGAGCACCTTGCCCGTGTAGCGCAGGCGGATGGGCGTAAGCGTCTCCACTTCGCCGGCTTCCAGCGCCATCAGGATCTCTTCGGTGTTCGAAAACACGCGTCCTTCGCCCTTGCCACCCTTCTTGGCCTTGGTCAGGTAGTAGAGGCCCAGCACCATGTCCTGCGTAGGCACGGTGATCGGCTGGCCCGATGCGGGCGACAGAATGTTGTGCGACGCCAGCATCAGCACGCTGGCTTCGATCTGCGCCTCAGGCGACAGCGGAATGTGCACGGCCATCTGGTCGCCGTCGAAATCCGCGTTGAACGCGGTGCAGACCAGCGGGTGAATCTTGATGGCCTTGCCCTCGACTAGCACCGGCTCAAAGGCTTGAATGCCCAGGCGGTGAAGGGTTGGGGCGCGGTTCAGCAACACCGGATGATCCTTGATCACTTCCTCGAGGATGTCCCATACCACCGGCTCCTGCATCTCCACCATTTCCTTGGCCTGCTTGATGGTGGTGCACTGACCGGTCTGCTCCAGGCGGTGATAGATGAACGGCTTGAACAGCTCCAGCGCCATCTTCTTGGGCAGGCCGCACTGGTGCAGCTTCAGCTCGGGACCCACGACAATCACAGACCGGCCGGAGTAGTCCACGCGCTTGCCGAGCAGGTTCTGGCGGAAGCGGCCCTGCTTGCCCTTCAGCGTATCGCTCAGAGATTTGAGCGGGCGATTGTTGGCGCCCCTCAGCACGCGGCCGCGGCGGCCGTTATCGAACAGCGCGTCGACGGCCTCCTGCAGCATGCGCTTCTCGTTGCGCACAATCACTTCGGGCGCGTGCAGATCCATCAGCTTCTTCAACCGGTTGTTGCGGTTGATGACGCGGCGATACAGATCATTTAAATCAGAGGTCGCAAAGCGGCCGCCATCCAGCGGCACCAGGGGGCGCAGCTCTGGGGGAATGACCGGCAGCACGTCGAGAATCATCCACTGCGGCTTGTTGGACGACTTGCGGAAAGCCTCCACAACCTTCAGCCGCTTGGCAAACTTGAGCTTCTTCTGCGCGGAAGTTTCGGTCTTCATGCGCTCGCGCAGTTCCATCGCCAGTTCTTCGATGCTCACGCGCTTCAGCAATTCCTTGATGGCCTCGGCGCCCATCATGGCCTTGAAGCCGGAGGGCCGGAACTGCTGGTCGAGCTCGCGGAAGCGCGTCTCGTCCTTGATGATCTCGCGCTCGCGCACCGGCGCGTCGCCGGGATCGACGACTACATAGGACTCGAAGTAGAGAATGCTCTCCAGGTCGCGCAGCGAGATGTCGAGCAGGTGGCCGATGCGCGAGGGCAGGCCCTTGAAGAACCACACATGCGAACAAGGCGAAGCCAGCTCGATGTGGCCCATGCGCTCGCGGCGCACCTTCGAGACCGTCACTTCCACGCCGCACTTGTCGCAGATCACGCCGCGATGCTTCATGCGCTTGTACTTGCCGCACAAACACTCCCAGTCGGTGACCGGGCCAAAGATGCGCGCGCAGAACAGGCCGTCACGTTCCGGCTTGAAGGTGCGGTAGTTGATGGTCTCTGGCTTGGTGACTTCGCCATGCGACCAGCTGCGGATCTTCTCCGGCGAGGCCAGCATGATGCGGATGGCGTCGAAGTCGGTAATCGGGCTGGTAAGCTCAAACGGATTGGAACGGAACAAGGTGAGCCTCCGGTTCTAGCTGCTGGCTTCTAGCTGCCAGCTGCTAGCTTTTGGGCTTCCCAGGTTCGGGAAGCGGTTCATTTTTCCGGCGGAATGTGCTCGCCTGACAAACGGCCTGCACGTTCCGCATTCTTTCGATCGCCTCGGCTGCCAGTTCAACCCCGATCAAGCTAGGAGCTAGAAGCTAGCAGCTGGAAGCTGCTTTCAGTCGGCCACTGCCGCCACTTCCGGCGTGGGCGCTTTCTTCACCAGATCCGCGCGCTTGATCAGCTCCACGTCGAGGCACAAGGACTGCAACTCGCGAATCAACACGTTGAACGACTCCGGCACGCCCGGCTCGATGGCCGCTTCGCCCTTGACGATGGCCTCGTATATCTTGGTGCGGCCGTAGACGTCGTCGGACTTGGCGGTCAGCAGTTCCTGCAGGATGTAGGCGGCGCCGTAAGCTTCCAGAGCCCACACTTCCATCTCGCCGAAACGCTGTCCGCCGAACTGCGCCTTGCCACCCAGCGGCTGCTGCGTGATGAGCGAGTACGGACCGATCGAACGCGCGTGAATCTTGTCGTCGACCAGGTGCGAAAGCTTGAGCATGTAGATATAGCCCACCGTCACCGGCTGCTCAAACTGTTCCCCCGTCATGCCGTCAAACAGCATGGTCTTGCCCGAGGATGGCAGATCGGCCGACTTCAACAGCGCCTTGATCTCTTCTTCGCGCGCCCCGTCGAAGACCGCAGTGCCGAACCAGATGCCCTTTTTCATGCCCCGCGCAACGCGAATCAGCATCTCGTCGTCAAGCTCTTCCAACTGGCGCAGGACGGCGGTGCCCGCAAACTCTTTCCTCATGAGCTCGCGCGTGTACGCCACGTCGCTGTTGGCTTGCACCAGCTCGGCAACCTTCTTGCCCAGCTTGTGCGCGGCCCAGCCCAGGTGCGTCTCCAGAATCTGGCCCACGTTCATACGGGATGGCACGCCGAGCGGGTTCAAGACGATCTCCACCGGCGTTCCGTCGGGCAGATACGGCATGTCTTCCTCGGGAAGAATGCGCGAAATCACGCCCTTGTTGCCGTGGCGACCGGCCATCTTGTCGCCCACGCTCAGCTTGCGCTTCATGGCCACGTAGACTTTGACCAGCTTGATGACGCCCGGAGGCAGCTCGTCGCCCTTCTGCAGCTTGGCCACCTTCTCATTGGTGATCTTGCGCAGTACCTCGATCTGCCGCGACGTCATCTCCTCGATCTCGTCGATCTGCTCGTTCACCCGCGGATCCTTGTCGTTATAACGAATCCTCTTGAGGTTCTTGGTCGAGATCCTCTCGATGGTGTCGCGGTCGAGAAGGACGCCCTTGGTCAATAACCGCTTGTTCGTCCGCTCGTCGTGCAGATCCGCCAGCACTTCCTTGCCGCCCAGAATCCCTTCCAGGCGCTTCAAACGCTCGTCGGTGAGAATGCGGATTTCGTCACCCAGGTTCTTTTCGAGCTTGGAAATGTACTCCGCCTCGATCTGCTTGGCGCGCTCGTCCTTTTCCTGGCCCTTGCGGCTGAAAATGCGCACATCGACCACCGTGCCTTCAATGCCCGGAGGGCAGGTGAGCGAAGCGTCGCGCACATCGCCGGCCTTTTCTCCGAAAATCGCGCGCAGCAGTTTCTCTTCCGGCGTCAGCTGGGTTTCGCCCTTGGGCGTCACCTTGCCCACCAGAATGTCGCCGTGGCCGATCTGGGCGCCGATGCGGACGATGCCGCTCTCATCCAGGTCGCGCAGCGCATGTTCGCTCACGTTGGGAATATCGCGGGTAATCTCTTCGGGGCCCAGTTTCGTGTCGCGGGACTCGATCTCGAATTCCTCAATGTGCACTGAAGTGTAGTAATCGTCCTTCACCAACTGCTCGCTGATCAGGATCGCGTCTTCGAAGTTGTAACCGCGCCAGGGCATGAAGGCCACCAGCACGTTGCGTCCCAACGCCAGCTCGCCCTGCTCCGTGCATGGGCCGTCGGCAATCACCTGGCCCTTGATCACGCGGTCGCCCTCGCGAACCACAGGCTTTTGATTGATGCAGGTATTTTGATTCGACCGCTTGAACTTGATGAGCTGGTAGATGTCGCTGCCCACCTCGCGCGAGAGCTGCGTGGGATGGTGCTCGCCTTCCACGCGCACGATGATGCGCTCGGAGTCGACCGAATCCACGATGCCGTTGCGCTTGGCCAGGATCACGGCGCCGGAGTCGCGTGCGGTCACGCCCTCCATGCCCGTGCCCACCAGCGGCGCCTCGGCCGCAAGCAGCGGAACCGATTGGCGCTGCATGTTGGCGCCCATCAGCGCGCGGTTGGCGTCGTCGTGCTCCAGGAACGGCACCAGCGAAGCGGCAACCGACACCAACTGCTTGGGGCTGACGTCGATGTAGTCCACGTCGGTGCGGTTTACCAGCACAAAGTTGCCCATGCGCCGCGCATTCACCAGGTCCTCGGTGATCTCGCCCTTGTCGTTGAACTCGATGTTGGCCTGCGCGATGGTGTGCCGGTCTTCCTCCCATGCCGAGAGGTAGAAGCTGTAGGGAATCCAGTCGATGGCGCGCTTGCCCGCCTTCTTCAGTTGCGCGTTCAGGCGCAACGCCTCGTCCTTCTCAATGTGATCGCCCACGCGCATGCCGCTTTCGCCAGCGTTCACAATCTCCACGAAATCGAGAATGCGCGAGTCCTTCACCTTGCGGTAAGGCGACTCGATGAATCCATATTCGTTAATCCGCGCAAAGCAGCTCAGCGAGCTGATCAGTCCGATGTTCGGACCTTCCGGCGTCTCGATCGGGCAGATGCGGCCGTAGTGCGTGGGGTGCACGTCGCGGACTTCGAATCCGGCGCGCTCGCGCGACAAACCGCCCGGTCCAAGGGCCGAAAGACGGCGCTTGTGCGTGATTTCCGACAGCGGATTGGTCTGGTCCATGAATTGAGACAACTGAGATGAGCCGAAGAACTCGCGGATCGCGGCCATCACCGGCTTGGCGTTGATGAGGTCGTGCGGCATCGCCGTGTTCAGCTCCTGATACACGCTCATCTTTTCTTTAATGGCGCGTTCCATGCGCACCAGGCCGATGCGGAACTGGTTCTCCATCAGCTCGCCGACGGCGCGGACGCGGCGGTTGCCCAGGTGATCGATATCGTCCACGGCGCCGATGTTCTTGCGCAGCTTGAGCAGGTAGCGGATGGTCGCGTAGAAATCCTCGGGCGTCAGCGTACGGTGATCCAGGTGCGTGGCGTCCTGATTTTCGTACAGCTTGATGTTGAACTTCAGGCGGCCTACGCGCGAAAAGTCGTACTTGCGCGGATCGAAGAACATGCCTTCGAAGAGCGCGGTCGCGGTATCGAGCGTCGGCGGATCGCCCGGACGCAGCTTGCGGTAGATCTCAATCAGCGCCTCTTCCGGCTTGTGCACCGAGTCGCGCTTCAGGGTGTTCGAAATGATGTTGCCCACGTCGTCGCGGTCGGGGAAGAAAACCTCGAAACTGGTGGCGCCTGAGGCCATGACCTTGTGCAGGCGATCGGCCGTCAGCTCCAAATTGGATTCGACAATCACTTCCCCCGTGGTCGTGTCCACAATGTCGGACGCGGTGAGCGCGCCATCGAGCTCGGCTGTCTCGACCTCGACCCTTGCAATCGACGCTGCGCGCAGTGCCTTCAGCGCATGAGGCGTAATCTTGCGGCCGGAGTGCGCAATCTCTTCCTTGCCATGCAGAATGGCGTGCGCCGGCTTCACTCCCACAAGGTGCGTGCCCTTCGCGGCATCCTGCGGAATTTCCCACTGCAGCTTGCCGTCCGCGATATGCAGGCGGTCCACCGTGTAGAAGGTCTTGAGAATTTCCTCGTCGGAGCGCAGGCCCAATGCGCGCAGGAAGATGGTTCCCAGGAACTTGCGCTTGCGGTCGATGCGCACGTAGAGCGTGTTCTTCTGGTCGTACTCAAACTCCACCCACGAGCCGCGATAGGGAATGATCTTGCCCAGGAAATAGGTGCGGTTGTTCGCGGTCTCGAAGAATACTCCAGGCGACCGGTGCAATTGCGACACGATCACGCGCTCGGTCCCGTTCACGATGAAGGTCCCGTTCGGAGTCATCAGCGGAATGTCCCCGAAGAAGACCTCTTGTTCTTTAATATCGCGGATGGTCTTGTTGCCGGTCTCGGCGTCCTTGTCGTAGATGGTCAGCCGCACCGTGACCTTGAGCGGCGCGGAGAAGGTCATGCCGCGTTCTTCGCACTCCTGCTGGTCGTACTTCAGTTGCAGGCTCACGGGGTCGCCGCACTTGTTGCAGAAGTCGGGCGTGTTCTTGTTATAGGTGCCGCACTTCTGGCAAAGCACGTCGCCGGGCAGGAACGGATTCGTGATCACCATGGCCCCGCAATGCACGCAGGCCGTGCGCAGGTGGTGCAGGCCCTTCAAGTGGCCGCACTTGCACTCCCAGTTGCCGATGGCAAAGTCCACAAAGTCCAGTTGCGAGATGCCGCGGAAGTCGGTAATCGGAAATACCGACACAAACACCGACTGCAACCCCGCGTCGTCGCGCTCGTTGGGCAGCTTGTCCATTTGCAGAAATCGCTCATAGGACCGGCGCTGCACTTCGATCAGGTTCGGAATCTGGGTTGCGGTGGGAATCTTGGAAAAATCGAGCCGGCTGCGAATCGCGCGCTTCTCGTTGGGCATGATCACTCCTGAGCCTCGTCGTTGCGGCGTCCGCCCTGCTTTTCAGTGGCCGCGCCGGACCGGCGCCCGAGTCTCGGTGGCGCCGGCTGAATACCGAATTAATGCGAAGATTTTGACAAGCGAAACCTGAGATTCCAGTTCCGCCTTCCGCAACCAGAACGCAAGGGAGCTATCTTCCAGGCGTTCCGAAATGAACCCGAGTCAGGCGGGTTCCCGTGAAAGCTGGATCAATTTCGCGGTTGATCTTGCGTGCAGCGAGCAGGTGCGCTAGACTGCGCACAAATGGAAGAAGCGAACACCACGGCTGACTCCAGATTCAGGGTCGAACCGTAAAGGAAAGTTGTGCGCTTCAGCCTGCTGGAGAAACCAGATTTCCCCGTGCAGGACGGCGGGAAGACACGAAAAGCTCGTAAGGACGCAATGCCTCACGAGCGCAGCTCAACGCCTGTGCCCCCGTCCGAATTTTCTTCCATTGCCCTCGCCGATCGCAAAATCCGCTTCCGCCGCGAATTGCCAGCTACCCGACCAATTTCAACGGCCGCTCTGTCTGACCTCAGAGGAAACCGTTGACCGAAAAGAACTTGACGAAACCAAGTGCTCGCGCCTGGAGGCTCTCAAAGGACCACCCGGCAGAGAAAGATGGTGTGGAAATCAAGCCACACCGCAAGTCGTCCTGCCACCCCTTCCGGCATGAATCCGGACGAAGCCGCGGGGACGCGCAACTTACATGGTAGCGCGTCCCGGCGTCCCTTGCAAGTCTCGTGCCGTTTACTTGATCTCCACGGTCGCCACGCCCTCGAACTTCTTCCTGATGGCCTCCGCCTCGTCCTTGGTCGCACTTTCCTTGATGGCCTTGGGAGCGCCATCGACCAAGTCCTTGGCTTCCTTCAGACCCAGGGAGGTCACTTCGCGTACCGCCTTGATGGTGTTGATCTTATTGGCACCAGCATCCTTCAGAATGACCTGAAATTCGGTCTTTTCCTCCGCTGCCGGAGCTGCCGCGCCGCCGCCCGCCGCTGCCACTGCCACCGGGGCCGCTGCCGCTGCCGAAACGCCAAGCCGCTCTTCCAGCTTCTTCACCAGAGCCGCCGCTTCCAGCAGGCTCAGGCTCACGATTTGCTCTTCCAATTGCGCAATATCCGCCATGTTCGTCTCCAATCAAAATTCGTTTGAATTCGTGTTTACTGCCTAAACTCTCGTCCCAAAGGCTGCCCCACGCAGTGGTTTCCGATGCGCCAGACCCGCGCCCCACCCGATTGCGGTACAGCCAAAACCCTAAAAGCAGCTTCCGCGGCATTTACGCCGCTGCAAACTTCTCTTTCTCCACACCCTGGTTCAGCACCACGGCCATGTCGCGGCCCGTGGCATTCAGCACGGTGACAAGCCGCTGCGCCGGTGCGTTGATCAGGAACAGCAGCTTCGAGAAGATCTCTTCCTTGCCCGGCATTGTGGCCAGAGCCTTCACATCGTCCACGGTCAACAGCTTGCCGTCGACAATGCCCAGCTTGAAATGAAACTCCGCCGCGTTCTCGCCGGCCCACTTGGCGAAGACTTTGGCCAGCGCCACCGGATCGCCCGCGGTAAACGCCACTGAGTTCACGCCCTTCAAACCCTTCAGCGCGGCTTCAACCTGCGTGCCCGTACCGGAAATCGCGGCCAGCTTGTTCTTCACCACGCGATACTTGCCGCCGGCCTCGCGGATCACCTTGCGCAGCTCGTAATCCTTTGACACCGTCAGCTTGCTGAAGGTGCCGATAATTGCGGTGGTCGAGGACTGCAGCTCCGCGGCCAGCCCCTTCGTCTTCTCAATCTTCTTCGCTCTTGAAATTGCCATTGCCTTCGCTCCGCTCGGCACAGGGGTCAGGGTTCAGGTGTCAGGTTTCAAAATCCTGGACTTGCCTTGAACCTAGCCTCTGTCTTCGCCTCTTGCGCCGCATCCGGGCGCTCGTTTCAAAATCTTCACGCATTCAAATCTGCGCGCTTCGGAAATCCCTCAGATCAGCCACGGACCCAACTGATCCCTGACCCCTGAAACCTGATCCCTGTTCTTAGTGCTTGCCTGCCGCGTCGGCCACTGCCGAATCCAGCGGAACGCCCGGCCCCATCGTCGAGCTCAGCGTGACGCTCTTGATGTACTTGCCCTTGGCTGCCGCGGGCTTGGCGCGCACAATCGACGAGATCACCGTGGTTGCGTTGTCGATGAGCTTTTGCGGCTCGAAACTGAGCTTGCCCACCGGCACGTGCACCAGGCTGGTCTTGTCGGCGCGAAACTCCACCTTGCCGGCCTTGATCTCTTTCACCGCCGCGGCCACATCCATGGTCACGGTTCCGGTCTTGGGATTGGGCATCAGGCCCTTCGGTCCCAGCACCTTGCCCAGCCGACCCACCACCTTCATCATGTCGGGCGTCGCGATCAGCGCGTCGAAGTCGGTCCAGTTTTCCTTCTGGATCTTTTCCACCATCTCTTCGCCGCCCACAAAATCCGCCCCGGCCGCAGTAGCTTCCTTCTGGCGGTCGCCGGTGGCGATCACGGCTACGGTCTTGGTCTTGCCCAGTCCGTGCGGCAACACGACCGTGCCGCGCACCATCTGATCGGCGTGCCGCGTGTCCACGCCCAGACGCATCGTCAGATCGACGGTCTCGTCGAACTTCGCATATTTCACTTGCTTCAGGAGATTGACTGCTTCAGGCAGCGGATACGCCGGCTTGGAGATAGCGGCGCGCGCCTTCGCAATATTCTTGCCAGATGCCATGCTTCCCTCGTCTCCCACCGCTCTTGCCAGCCCGCTTGCTGCGGGAATCCGCCTCGTGCTTGCTCGCGCCGGAGTTCCAAAACTTTGCCCGTGCGGCCAGCACCCGGTCAGGACCCAAAAGCCGTGGTGCAATTGACTGCGCAGGGGTTTCCCTGCGCGTATTCATTGATGATAGCGAAATGGGCTCTGGATTGCAAATGCAATCTGACTAGGACATAGCAGCATCGACCTTCTTGGCAACGGCGTAAAACTTGGCGTAGTGTTCCTCCCCCGGCCTGGATACTCGTTTGAATTCATCGAGAAGCAACTTCTTAAGTCTCGACCGGGCAGATTCTCGATATTCCCTATTCGAGCTCTGTACCTGCTGTACTAGATCGACGTGTGCTCCATACACCGCACTAAGCACTGCATCGGGGAGCAGTCCCTCAATGGAGTCCTTTCCAGGAACGTTTTGACCAATCGCAAGGAATTGCTTCCCCCTTTGGAGCCCTGACTCCTCAAAGAGCTTTGATAGTTCCTTGTCGGCATCGAGGTCATATGTAATGAAGAAGCGCTTATATCGACACTTTAAAAGCCCAATAAGAGCGCGATTCCTGATTTGGTCCCTTCCCCCGTACGGGTAGATAAACCCTCTGAACTTTAGGCGCGCCTCGCCGTGCCCTTCGTCTTGCAGAAGCTCAAGGTAGGCTTGGTCTGTCTCGCCCTCAACGAGGAGTATGCTGTCCGCATCGCTAAAGAGTGCACTCCTCCACGGCTTGAAGTGCTCGTTATCAACGCCCAGAGCTAATGCAAATGGCTCCATCCACCTTTCACCTGCGGTGTCAACAATTCGGGTCTCACGAGTCTTCCCCCGCTGCACTTGGTGGCGCTCAAGGAGTATGTTGCATTCGGGTCTAGTCATGCTCAGCATGTATTGACTATGGGTGGTAACGATCACCTGCACCCTGAATTCCTCCGCTAGGGACTGGATTAGGTGACCAAATTCGCCCTGCGCCGACGGGTGAAGGAAGCTCTCCGGCTCCTCAATTACGATTACCGGGGTAATTTTTGAGGGCGAAGATTCGACTTCCGAAATTCTCTTCGCACGGAAAAGCGCCATTAGAATGAAAGTCTGATTTTGAGTTCCGCTTCCCCAGTTTTCGATCGGAATATTTGTGCCCCCGTCTTCAAGCGTGAATTTATAGGGGAAGTTGTCGGGATCGAATTCACTGATTGAAAGTCCGATTTTATACTTCTCTTTCAGCCTTCCAAGCAACTCTCCCATCTCTTTTTGCTGTCGCTTGGCCACTTTTGCCAAGGACCGATTGAGTCGTCCCTTAGCCTTCTCGAGTTCGTCCCGCTCGGCCTTGCCTAGCTCCCCAGGTGAGCCCGCCCTTCGAGTCAAAAAACCCGAAGCGTCCGGATCGGTCGAATCGTGAAAAACTGCCGTCGGCGACGATTGAATCTTTTTCAATACCTCCTGAGCTTTGCGATCGCCGATGGCGACCCCATTCATACTCGCAGTGACCGCTGGCTCCCCAGTTTCTCCGCTAGAAGTCGAGACTTGAAGTTCAAGAGCCTCGGGCGTGCCCTGAATGTCGAGGTAGTCTACAAGAAATTGGTAGAGCCCCCCATCGCTTGCCTTAAAAATTTGCGCCTCAACTTCCACGAGGACCGACTTCGTCGTCCCATCCTTCAGCGCCCAGGCGGGGTAGTCCTCTTTGATTGAGATCCGTGGCTTCTCCTCGAACGGGAACATGTAGTAGGGGGTCAAATCCCTAAAGAAAAGTCGAAGAGCACGGATTACATTTGTCTTCCCGGAGTTGTTTTTCCCACAGATTGCGCAATAGTAGGAAGAAAAGTGGATTTCAACGTCTTCGAGCGTCCGGTAATTCAGGACTTTGAGTCTTTGAATCTTCACGGGGGGTCTCTCGCACTTTTGTGAGTGAGTGCTAAGGTTAGCGACTCGATACGGTCTCGTCAAGCCCCTCCTTTGGAGGAAACAGCCCATCTTCCGCAGGTCGCAAGACCCAGCCGTTAAACTAGACTCAGGAACCTTCCCACCGGACTCGACGCCTTGCATCCGCTCCTCGACAAACTCAATCCCGAACAACGCGCTGCCGTTGAGGCCGCGGAGGGGCCGCTGCTCATCCTGGCAGGTGCTGGCTCCGGCAAGACCCGCGTGATTACGCACCGCATTGCCTGGCTCATCCAGGAGAGGAACGTCGCGCCCGACGCCATCCTGGCCGTCACCTTCACCAACAAGGCCGCCGGCGAAATGGCCGACCGCGTGAATCAACTGCTGGGCCACTCCTCTCTCGCCAAGCCCTTGATCTCCACCTTCCACTCGATGTGCGTGCGCATCCTGCGCCGCGACATCGAGGTATTGAAAACCGGCAACCAGGGCCTGACGCGCAGTTTTACGATCTTCGACGAAAACGATCAGCAGAGCTTGATGAAGCAGATCATGAAGCGCATGGGGCTCGACACCAAGCAGCTCACCCCGCGGACTGTACAGAGCCGTATTTCGTGGGCCAAAAATCACATGGTCGATCCGCAGGATTATTTTCTTGGTTCGAAAGACCCAACCAGCGAGCGCGTCGCCCACATCTTCAAGGCCTACCAGGACGAGCTGCGCAAAAACAACGCCGTGGACTTCGACGACCTGCTGCTCGAGGCCGTGCGCGTGCTCAAATCGTCGGGCGAAGTCCGCGAGCGCTACCAGCGCCGCTACAAATACCTTCTGGTCGACGAGTACCAGGACACCAACCGCCCGCAGTACGAGCTGATGAAGCTGCTTGCGGACGAACACAAGAACGTGTGCGCGGTGGGCGACGAGGATCAGAGCATCTACTCCTGGCGCGGCGCCGACATTCGCAACATTTTGGAGTTCGAAAAGGATTTTCCCAACGCCACCATCATTCGTCTGGAGCAAAACTACCGCTCCACACAGATTATTTTGGAAGCGGCCGGCGCGGTGGTGGCCAACAACCTGCGCCGCAAGGGCAAAAAGTTGTGGACCGAGCGCCAGGGCGGCTCGCTCATCGGCTACTACGAAGCGCCCGACGGCGAAAATGAAGCGCTCTTTATCGCGGATAGGATTCAGGCTTTCCTGCGCCAGCAGGAAGACTCATCCGAAGCCCAAAACCGCGGGGAGGGCCAGCACTGCGCGGTGCTCTATCGGACCAATTCGCAGTCGCGGCTGGTGGAGGAGGCGCTGCGGCGCTACAACATCAGCTACACCATGGTGGGCGGATTCAGCTTTTACGAACGTGCCGAGATCAAGGACCTGCTCGCCTATCTGCGGCTGATCCGCAATCCGCACGACTCGATGGCCCTGCAGCGAGTGATCAATACGCCGACGCGCGGCATCGGCAAAACCACCCTCGAGACCATGGAGCGGCTGGCTCTTGAAACCGGCGTCTCCACCTGGGACGCCATCGCCGCAGCCATTGCGAATCGGCTCGTCCCCACGCGCGCCGCGATGGCGCTCGACACCTTCCGCCAACTGATTCTCGATGCGCAGGCCACGATGGATCCCGATTTCGCCGGCAAGCTTGCCGCGGATGTCGCGGAAGCTGCCGCCGACGATGCGGACGCGGACTTTGCGTTCGGAGCGGCTGCGGAGGAACGAGAAAACGGGGAGCAAGGGAGCGAGGGAGCGAGGGATCAAGAATCCGCCGAGGCGCAATTTGGCGGCGATGAAAACCAGATTCCGCTGCTCGACGCTTCACATTTTTCGTCCACCGGCAACACGCCGAAGCGCCCCTTCCTCGTGATGCCGTCTCGCGCTGAGGAGCCGAACGCCACCCTCGAATCTCCTCCAGGACCAGAACAGCCCGAAGGGCCATTCCGCGCGCCGGGAGACTCGGCCACCCTGCCCGAGCTCATCCGCTTCCTCATCGATCGCACCGGCTACATCAAAGCGCTCGAGACCGAGGGCACGCCGGAGGCCTTCAGCCGCATTGAGAACCTGAAGGAGCTGGCCAACGCCGCGCACGACGCCGAGGGGCGCGGGGAGACGCTCGGCGAATTCCTCGACCACGCGGCGCTCGCGTCGGATTCCGATCAGTTCGATCCCAATGCCCGCGTCACGCTGATGACGCTGCACGCCGCCAAGGGGCTGGAGTTTCCCCTGGTGTTTCTCGCCGGCCTCGAGGAGGGCTTGTTCCCGCATTCGCGCACGCTCAGTAATCCCGATGAGCTCGAAGAGGAGCGCCGTCTTTGCTACGTGGGCATGACGCGCGCCATGAACACGCTCATTCTGACGCGCGCCCACTATCGCCGCCGCTACGGCAACGACGTGCCGGAGATGAGCATTCCTTCGCGCTTTCTGGAAGAGGTGCCGTCGCAGCTCGTGGAAAATCTCAGCGGCCGCAGTCCCGCGTGGGCCACTCCGGCGTACGGCGCGGGCCGCAGGCATCGGCACGGCGGCGATTCCGAGGGCGTGCACTTCAACTATGAAGACGAAAGCCAGGAGATCCCGCGCAGCCTTGCGCCGAGTTCTTCGTCCGGGCGAGAATTTTCTCCAAAAGATAAAGGCGCGCAAGCGCCGCCGCAAGCGGGCAGCATCGACCCTATCGACAATATCGCCCGCTTCTTCGGCAGCAAATCCGGCAGTGGCCGTCCCGGCACATTCGCGCGGCCGGCGATGGACATTCCCGCGGCTCACGGCGCGTCGGGCCTCAGGAAAGGCCAGCATGTGATGCATGCCAAATACGGCGAAGGCACAGTGCTGGTGCGCGAGGGCGACGGCGAAGACGCCAAGCTCACCGTGCTGTTCAACCGTCGCGGTGTCGGCATCAAGAAGCTGATGGAAAAGTTCGCCAACCTGAAAAAGATTTAGCCGCACCAGCGGGCACGCGCCGATGCGGCTCCTTTAGACTGAAAGCGCCATGCAATGTGCAAGAAATCCGGGTGCGCACCCGCGTTCCGCAGCGCCCTTTGCCGCGTTCGCATTTCTGTTGGTGGCAACGGCCGCCCTCGCCGGATGCGGCATGCCCGGCGCGCCGCAACCGCCCTCGCTGCATCTTCCCGTTCGCGTCGGCGATCTCTCCGCCGTTCGCAACGGCAACCAGGTGTCGCTCACCTGGAGCATGCCCAGGAGAGACACCGACAAGGTGCCGCTGAAGGGCAACGTGACGGTGCGCATCTGCCGCAATGAAAGCGCCGCTGCCGCTTGTTCCACAGCCGCAACCATCGAACTCACCCCGGAGGCCAACGGCGCATTCACCGATTTGCTGCCGCCCGCGCTGGCCGAGGGCGCGCCGCGCGTGCTCACCTATTTCGTCGAACTGGATAATCGCAAGGGCCGGTCCGCAGGTCTGTCAAATGGCGCGCAAATTCTCGCCGGCCAGGCGCCTGCCCCAGTCGACGCCCTCGCCGCCGAGATGCGCCGGGACGGAGTGCTGCTGCGCTGGACGCTCGCGCTGCCCGATGCAGCACCCGTTGCGGTACGGCTGGTGCGCAAGCTGGTTTCGCCGCCCGCGCCTGCGACCGCAAAGTCCGCCGAGGGCCCGCTCGCTCCGCGCCCCGAACCGACGGAGCGCACACTGCTGGTTGAGCCCGGCCCGCATCTTGACCGCGCTCTCGACAGCAGCATCCAGTTTGGCGAGACCTATGAGTATCGTGCGCAGCGCGTGGCGCGCGTCGCCGTCAACGGAGAAACCCTCGAGCTCGCCGGGCCGTTCTCATCGCCGGTGCGCATTGCGGCCGTAAACGTGTATCCTCCTGCCGTGCCTAAAGGTCTGGCGGCGGTGGCAACCGCCGGCGAAGCGGGCGCTGGACCTGCGATCGACCTGAGCTGGCAGCCCGGCGCAGAGGCCGATCTCGCGGGTTACATCGTCTACCGGAGGGAAGCTGGCGCAACAGAAAACGACTGGCAGCGCATTTCGCCCGCGCAGTTGGTCGCCGCGCCCGGCTATCGCGATGCGAACGTGCAACCGGGCCGCACCTATCTGTATGCGGTGAGCGCCGTCGACCAGCAAGGGCACGAAAGTGCGCGCTCCGCTGCGGCGGAGGAGACGGTTCCCGGACCATAAGTTTGCTCCGGGACAAGGAGAAAAATGAAGTACTGCCGATTCCTTTACGGAGGACAAGTCCAGTACGGCGCTGTAGAGAAGCGCGGCGGAAGGATGCAGATCGTAAGCCTGATCCAGGCGCCCGAGGAAGACCTGTACTACCGCGTCGAACATGGAAGCGCATTTCCCGTCAGCTCCAATTTTGAAGCGATTCCCCTGAGCACAGCAGATCTTCTGGCGCCGGTTACGCCGTCGAAGATCATTTGCGTAGGCCGCAACTATCGCGAGCACGTGGCTGAGCTGGGCAATGAGATACCCGCCGAGCCGCTGCTCTTCTTCAAGCCGCCGTCGTCGCTGCTGCGCCCGGGCGGCGCGGTGGTGTTGCCTGCGCTGTCGGAACGAGTGGATTTCGAAGGCGAGCTGGCGCTGGTGATCGGCAGGCACACGCGCAACCTCAAGCCCGAAGACGATTGGCGCGCGGTCCTGCGCGGCTTCACGCTGGCCAACGACATCTCCGCCCGCGATTTGCAAAAGAAAGACGTGCAGTGGGCGCGCGCCAAGGGCTTCGATACGTTTTGCCCCGTCGGCCCCGTGGTGAGCGATGAACTGGACCTCGATGCCGGGGTCACCATCGAGACCCGCGTCAACGGCGAGCTGCGCCAGCAGGCTTCCACGCGCGACCTCATCTTTTCTGTGCCGATTCTGCTCCGCCACATCTCCGCGGCTTTCACGCTGGAGCCGGGCGACTTGGTGCTGACCGGAACCCCTTCCGGCGTGGGACCGCTCAAGCCCGGCGATCGCGTTGAAGTTTCCATGGCCGGCCTCGGCGTGCTGGCAAACACCGTGGAAACCGAATAGATCGTCGCGCTGAGGCGCACCCGGGCTTCACGCCGTGCATCCTATATAGGAAGAGGTACACTGGTGCCGTAGGGGCGCCCCTCGCAATCGCCCCGTCCCCGCAGGAGGAATCATGCCGCAGAATCTGCTTGAACAGCTACGCCAATACACCGTCGTCGTCGCCGATACCGGCGACATGGAAGCGATGGAAAAGTTCCATCCCCAGGACGCCACCACCAACCCCTCGCTGATCACGGCCGCGGCGCAGATGCCGCAGTATCAGCCCATTGTGGACGGCGTGCTGATGGATGCGCACAAGGAGCTGGGCGACGCCGCGAGCGACAAGGACGTGGCCAACCTCGCGTTCAAGCGCCTGGCCATTGCCTTCGGCAAGAAAATCCTGGCCATCATCCCCGGCCGCGTTTCAACTGAAGTCGACGCGCGCCTCTCCTATGACACCGGGAAAACCATCGCCATGGCACGCGACATCATCGGCATGTACGCCAAGGAAGGCATCGGCAAGGATCGCGTGCTCATCAAGATCGCGTCCACGTGGGAAGGCATTCGCGCCGCCGAGGTTCTCGAAAAGGAAGGCATCCATTGCAATCTGACGCTGCTCTTCGGCCTGCACCAGGCCATCGCCGTCGCCGATGCGGGCGCCACGCTCATGTCGCCCTTCGTGGGCCGCATCCTCGACTGGTACAAGAAGGACACGGGTAAGGACTACCAGGGCGCGGACGATCCCGGCGTGCAGTCGGTGACGCGCATTTACAACTACCTCAAGAAATTCGGCTATAAGACCGTGGTGATGGGCGCGAGTTTTCGCAACATCGGCGAAATCACCGAGCTGGCCGGCTGCGATCTGCTCACCATTTCGCCGCAATTGCTGGCCGAGCTCGAGGCCACCCAGGGCGATCTGCCGCGCAAGCTCTCGCCGGATGCGGTGAAGGGCCTGCAGATTGAAAGAATCGCCATGGACAAGGCGACCTTCGACCGCATGCACGCTGCCGATCGCATGGCCAGCGACAAGCTGAAGGAAGGCATCGAAGGCTTTTCGGCCGCGCTGGTCAAGCTGGAAACGCTCCTGGCCAAACGCCTGGCTGAGTTAGAATCGCGCGCGCCTGCGGCGGTGTAAGCGCAACTCCGGCGCAAGAAATTGCTGTTCCATGCAAAAAAGGCAGCCCGCGCGGCTGCCTTTCTTGTTCCGCGCTTCAGGGCCGCCGCGCCGTCACTCGCGCCGTTTGCAATCGAGCTACGCGTCTGCCAACAAAGTTGGCCCTCCCTCTTGACCAACGCAACTCTTCGGCTAAGCTCAGTGTTACAACGATGTAAATCGGGCCGGCCGATAACTTCCCCGCGCAGCACGACCAGGAACGGCCGGAGCCCAAAGACAACGGGCTGCTCGCGCTCAGCCGCAACCGTAGGGGCACGGAAAAATCCATCGCTTCCGCGCACGGGAGGTGTGTATGCAGACGCAGACTCATCCGCTCGAACCTTTCTTTCAGCAGGCGGTGCGCAACAGTTACGAAGGCAAGCTGGGCCTTCACGATCCCGGCGTGACCAGCTACGTGGCGCGATTGCTGTGCGAGTTTTCCGATGCCGGAAATCTTTACCGCATGCGCGATGCTTCGGGCCGCCCCATCGAGGAGTTGGAGGAGATGGAGCTGGCCGCCGACCCGGTGAACGGCGCGGCGCCCTCCTTCGACGCCGAACGCGCGCTGCGTAAACACATCGGCGATTACGCGCTGTTCGTCGCGGGTATGTATCCTGAGGCCGCGGGATCCAGCCGCCGTCTTCGCCGCCATGCCCCGAGCCTTGCCGAGCTCATCCGCGCCGGCAAGGAGAGCTACTTCATCGTCAGCCAATTCAATCTCTTCGAGTACCATGAAGAAGCGCCGCTGTTTGCGCGCCTCTCCAGCAACTTTGAGCGCTGGCTTCTGGGATTGACTTTGGTTCGCGAAGAGCTCGGGCCACGCAAGCCGCTGCAGCTTCCGCCGCGTGTGAACTGAGGCTCCGTCTCCGGCGCGCTGCTACGGGTCAATCCGGCAGCTTGGGATCGTGGTGGCGGCGTTCCAGCACAAACTCCGTGAACAAGTGCCCGCCGATGCGCGTGGCAAAAACCAGGCGCGAGCCCACGAAGCCGTCTATGGCCGTGTGTCCGGGAACCCAGTACGCATTGGCGATGATCGGGCCAGTCATGTCGGTAATCGTCGGGGTCAGCGTAAAAAATCTGTGTCCATCCGTATCGTGCCGCGCCGTCACCTCGGCCAGCAACGCATTCTCCAGTTTTCTCTTCGCGGAGCAGCCGTGGCAGGGAATGTAGCGCAGATCTTCCTTGAGGAGCATTTCCATGCCATAGCGCACATTGCCATCGATTGCCGTCACGGCGCTGGCGCTGCCGAAGCGCTGCCCAAAGCCCGGCCAGTCCTGCCCCCACTCCTCCGGTTTGCCTCTGCCTTGCGCATAAACCGCCCGCACTGACGCGCGCGCCAGTGCGGGCCATTCATAGGTATCCCGTAAATAGTCTTTGAATTGCTCTTTCGGCGTGGGGCGCACATACGGCCGCCCGTTGATCATCACGGGCGCGGTCTTCGGCTTGGTCGCGGTCACCGCCGTCGCCGGCTGCGCGCCACCGCCGAGGGTGCTGGTATTCGCAGGCGCATCCGGTAGCCTGATGGCGCCCGGTGACGCGGTATTGGGATTGGCCGGCTGCGCCTGCGCCGCACCTTGACCGGGCATTTGCGCCACGCCGCCGCGGGGCAGCACCATGCAGCCCGCCACAACCGGCAGCAACGCGATGGCAGCACGTACACACAGATGGGGAAAATTCCGGATAAAAACTCCGCTTTTTAGCGAATACTTGCTTGGATTCTACTCTAAATCTAGAAAATCTTGACCCAAGCCTCGATGTACTCTTCAACGTATTGCATGGAAAAGGGCTTGTTCCGGCTCCGTACAACGCCTCTGCGCGGTTCGCATTGCGACGCGGCCTGCAACGCTCGCGAAAATGCCGGCTCCGGGAGAAACCGCCGATCGCAAGCCGTCACCTTCCCAGTTGCAGCGCGACTCCGCCCATGATGGTGCGCGGCGGCATATTCACGCCCGTGATCTCCTGGTACCCGGTATTGCTCAGGTTCGTAAGCCGCAGATAGGGCCGCAGCTTCCCCGTGTCGTGGGTCAGCGTGGCGTTCCACACCGGATACACGCTCTGCCCATAGCGCTGGGCGATCTCGACGGCGTTGGTCAAAACGATGTCGTGCCCCAGTGCGGAGCTCCACGAAGCGTGAATATTCTGGACCGGGTAATTGAACACGTACTCCGACTCGAGCCCGTGCAGTGCGCTCTGCGCGCCGTGTACTCCGGTCCACGCGATGCGCACGGTCTGCGATTTCCTCGGAATCCACGTGAACCTGGTTTCGACGCCGGAAAAACCAAAGCCGTTCAAATTGTCCGCGCACCAGGTGTCCGCCTTCGTGCACGACGCGGGAAGAAGCGGATTGGGAAACGTCGTCGCGCTTTGCACGTAATCGATGGTGTCGTGCTGCTGCGAATAGAATCCCGTTGCCGAGAGCGTGAGTTTTGCCGACGGCGCCCAATCCGCGCCCCCATCGCCCGTCCAGGCCGACTCCGGCTTGAGGTTCGCATTGCCCAGCGTCGAGGGATCGGAATAGTAGAGATCGGTGTAGGTGGGAATCCGGAATCCGTAGCCGCCGCTGGCGCGCAGCTTCAGATGCTTGGCCACGCGCAGGCTGCCGGCCAGCTCCGGCGAAAACACGGCCCGCGCTCCGCCCGAAAAAATCTCCTCGCGCGCGCCCGCTGACAGGCTCCAGCGCCGCTGCGCCGGCCGCAGGTCCAGGTCCACATAACCCGCGCCGCGATTGCGCGCATGAATGCCGAGCGCGGGCGTGTGCATCACAACACTGGAAGCATTGAGATTGGAAAAGTTGTAGCTGTCGATGCTGTCGCCGTCGGCTTCAAGGCCCATCAGCAAGACCGCGTCCTTGCGCACAGCCAGCGTCTCGCGCAGCGACGCCTGCCATGAGCCATCGATGTGGTTGTTCTCGTAGCCCGCCGGATCGTTGCGCCACAGCACATAATCGTCGCTATGGCGGCGGTAGCCAAAGGCCGCCACGGTGTGGCTGCCGAGTTCCTGCCGCGCCGAAGCAAACCAGCCTTTGGTCCGCTCCCACGAGTTATAGGCGCCATAAAACTGGTTGGCGCCGAAGGAACGGTCACTCACAGCAACCAGCAAGTCCAAAAGGCCGAGCCGCGAACCGATCCAATTCTCCACCGACGCGTCTTCATTGCGGTAATCGCGGTCATTCTGGCATTGCTGCGCGGAGCAGGCGCCGGTGTATGCGGGGGCAACGTATCCCCGGTCGGCCGTAAATCCCGTGGAGAAGTTGCGCTCCGCGGCAACGCGCCCGCTCCAGGGGCCGCGCGTGGCTCCGCCCACCAGCGTTTCTTCGTTGGATTGAAAACTTCCCTCGCCCGCACGCAAAAACAGTGAGTCATGATCGGGCGCAGCAGTCAAGAAATCCAACACTCCGCTCAACGCGTCCACTCCATGGAGTGTCGATCCCGCGCCTTCGAGCGTCTGGATGGAATCGATGGCGTCGAGCGGCACCGGCAAATCGAGATTGTGGTGCGAGGTTTGCGCATCGTTGATGCGAAAGCCGTTGAGCATCACCAGCGTCTGCTCGAAACTGCCGCCGCGCATCACGATGTCGGCCTGGCCGCCGCCCGCGCCGCGCTCTTCAAGAAAAATCGACGAGTCGCGCCGAAGAAAATCCTGCGGCGACTCCGCCGCCAGCGACTGCCCCTGCACGGGCAGAATGTCCACCGAGCGCTGCGACTCGGTCAGCGGCACCGGCGTGGCCGAGCCCAGCACAACCATGGTCTCCGCAGGCCCTTTCACAGGCGCTTTCGGCGGCGTTGCGGCATCCTGCGCAAAGGCCGCGGGCAACACCACAGCCAGCAGCAGGAATCGGGCGTTCGCGATCAATCGCAATCGACGCATTCAGAGGCTCTACGTCATCATCGCCGCCGCGCAGGACCAATTCAACCATGATTTGGTATCATTTTGAATAGTTGAACGCTTCAACTATTTTTCCGGCCGCATGAAGAGGAACCTGCCCGTGCCCCAGCCTTTCGCCCGTATTTTGGGCGAAAGGCTGGGATAGCACGAACTCCAACGAAACGAATCCATGCGGTCAGAAACCGGTTCCAGCAGACTATGCGCATCGACGCCTTTCTCCGGGAAAGCCCCATGTTCGCCGTCAACCGCGCGGCGCGCCGTTTCGAGGCGCTCGCCTCGCGCGTGCTCGCGGCCGACAGCCTCGGATTTCTTGAGGCGCTCGTGCTGGCCGCGCTGTTCTTTGAGGCGCCGCGCCAGGTCAAGCCGTCGCAACTGGCGGAAACCTTCTCGACCACGCGGGGCAATCTCAGCCACTGCATTTCGTCGCTTGAGGCCAAGGGATTGCTGCTGCGCAGGATCGACCCCAACGACGCGCGCGCTTACCTTCTGGCGCTCAAGCCGCTGGGCAAGCGCTGCGCCGTGCGCGTGATTGCCGCGCTCGACCGCATGCAAAAGGAATTCGAAAGCGAAATCGGCAAAACCGCGCTCGCGGAGATGATCAAGTCCCTCCGTAAGCTGGAAGCCCGCGCCACCCGATAAAGTCTCGGACGTTTCTTAAGCGCGCCGCCACAGCGGTAATCGATCCCACTGCACCGGCTCCACGCGCCGCACCAGGAACGCCCACTGTCGCATCGCCACTGGGTCTTTTGTTCGCCGCCATGGAATGCTGGACTCCGATTGTGCCGAAAAGGTGGGTCGAAGAGTTCAGGTTCTGCTGGAAAGATTGTTTTGGTTGCCGGCGGCGCCGACGGGCTGGGACGCGCCGTGCGTCTCGCGTTCCTTGAGCGACGCCCGCGTGATTCACCGGCGCATCGATTCCGGTGTTTGGCAACCCGCGACCGCGCGGCCCACAGAAATGAAAAGGCCGGGAGTGTGTCTCCCGGCCTTTCTGCATGGCACAGATCGCAAAATGCCACCCCTTGCGGGAAGGCGAAGGCCTCAGCCCAGTCGATCGATCCTTACACCGCAGCCGGAACGTAGGGGAACGCCTTCGTTGGCTTCGATGTCACCGATTCCTTGCCAATCCCAAGGCTGATGGGAGTGTTTGCCGCGATGGAAAACATGACGTTGGGTGCGTTGTCCGTAAGGGAACGGCCGTTCCACTCCGTGAAGCCGAGAGATGCCTGTGTGCCGACCTCGTAAGGAAGCATGTTCGGGAACAGCCGGTGCGCGATCTTCTCTCCGTACCCTTGCGGGTCTTCAGACGTTCCGTAGGCGGCAACCACGGCTGCCATCTTCTTCGCAAGAGCCTCTCCATAGGTTGGGAAATCGTCGGCCGGGCGTCCGGCATTGAGACGATTGCCGAGGTCTTCGTTGTATTGCGCAAACAGCGGCGGGATCATGGGAAGGCCGACGCGGTTGATGGAGCGCCATCCCCCGGCATCCGTAGCGAGCGAGGCCACGGCCCACACACCGATGCGGCGATTGCTGCCGGCGTCGGCGAGCAATTCGCTGTCGGGCAGCTCCAACACAATCGCGTATACGGTCTGACCGGCAAAAAGGTTCTTCGCTTGACTCGGTTCCCATCCGTCAAGGTTCACAACGGTGCCGTCCTGGAACGCGTGACCCACCGCGTGCAGCACAGTAGGCTCAATCCAGAACGGGTCACCGGCGTGACCGGCCCAGGCGCGCACACCCGACGGCGCAGTTACCGGTTCGTCTGTTGTTCCCTGAGCGATGATCGTACCGGCTGCGTGGGGATCGGCAGC